>VOFF01000039.1_pt1 | contig 56001 bp, 67 predicted proteins | sample 5384061 | NCBI WGS metagenome assembly VOFF01 (sample SAMN12384725, study PRJNA508395) | human gut metagenome | isolation source: healthy gut E | host: Homo sapiens | reverse complement strand
AGCGAAGTCCTGCGGAGTATCGAACGTATCGAATCGCGGGATACCGACGTGTTGAAAAAAGTCGCTTGAAGCGTCACGTGTCCTGGGAGAAGCGTTCGACCGTTTGAAACAATATATCATCGGCTACCGTTTTCAAAACGATGACGAGGAAATAAAGTTCTTCAAAGAAATCAAACCCCGTCTTTTTTGCCGTCTGATCTATTACCGCAAGCTCTACAATATCGAGATGAACCGTCCGGTAGGAAGTATCGAGGCACAACGGGAGTACCTGGACGCCCATGTTCGGGCCATCAACGCGTACACGCAGAAACGCCTTGACTTTATCCGCTATTTCCGCAGCGGCGCTACACACCTGGACAGCCTCTATTTCCTGCGCGGGCAGACCGACACGGAGCAATACCTGGAAACCTATGAACTCGACCCGCAGTTTTCGACAAACGCGGATTTCAAGGTGGCGAAAATCCTGGCCAACGATATGTTGTCGGTTTATCTTATGGGCGAATTGGAATCACTGGAGAGCACGAACCTCCGGAACATGGTTCTGCCATTGTCTGACGTGCGTCCGACATGGCAGGACTCGAAGACGGATCTGACGGAACTTATTTACCTGCTCGACAGTAAAGGCTGTTTCGGCAATGTGCCACTCACGCAACTTGCCAGCTACATTTCCAACGCTTTCAACGTACACCTCGACATGAACCTTTCGAGGACATTCTGCGATATGAAAATCCGAAACAACCCGACACCGTGGCTTGACAAGGCGAAAGAGGCCCTGCTTAAACGTATGCAGACGTGGAAGCGAAACAAGAAAAACGGCAATTCCGAGTAGAATATGAACCGGTAAAGCACTCTATTCCTTATAGAAACACTGATAATCAGCGTTGTATATAACAAAAGAACCGAGGTCGGTTTTCCCCCGTAACTCTCGAAAGGAACTTTCCCGAACGCCCGTATTTGCACCCGTATAAGGAGCCGATACGGGTGTTCCGTTGTAGCCCCGTCCGGATTAGAACACCGTTAAGCGTTGAATCACAGTATTCTATCGCATTTCTGCCCATAAAAATACCGAGTACGGGCCGCGGATTTCGGTAAAAAACACTGCCTTCTTCACCGCATGAACCGTTGAGAATCAGTTCACTGCAAATTATCAAAAAAAGTCGTACCGACCTCGTTTTAAGCTGTCCATATAAGCCCGACCTTTGTAACAGACTAAAAAACAAAGGAGTATGAAAATCATAGTGATCGGTTCGCGAGCCTATAACGAGCTTGTCGGGCGTATAGAGAAAATAGAGGCTGCAATCGCCTCTCTCCCTGAAAAGGGGCGTGCATGGAATAAGGAGTATATAAACGACGAATGGATGGACGGCGAGCAGGTCTGCCGTTACCTGGGTATCAGCGGGCGTACCCTTCAACGCCTCCGCTCGGATCACGTGATCACCTATTCGGCCATCAACCGGAAGCTGTATTATTCCCTCACGGAAATCCGCCGTGTGCTGAAGGAGCGTTCCGTGCGGCGCAAGAACCAACCAAAGGAGTAGGCCATGTTTCTGGACAAGGAATATTTCGACGGATGGATGCAGCGGCTCTCGGAACGGCTGGAACGTATCGAGAAGCTGTGCGCGGGGGACGTGGAGCAACCGCTTTCCATCCTGCCTGACGGGGAGCGTCTTCTGGACAATTACGACCTGTGCCGTATGCTCAATATCAGCAAGCGCACACTCCAGCGTTACCGCACCTCGGGAGAGCTGCCTTACGAGATGATCTATCACAAGACCTTCTACCGGGAATCGGACGTCCTGCGGTTCATCGAGCGTAACTTCAGTAATTTCCGCAAGCTGAAAAAGGATCGTCCTGCCGGTTCCGGTTAGGCCCTGTCCCGAGAGTCCGGCGTCATGGAAAAACGCGGAGATACATGGAATAAGGCACGACAAGGCGGTACAACCGCTCGATATTTGCCGTAAAATCAGTATGTTTGCTGAATGAAGCCTATATAATAATGAAGCAATGAAAGAAACTGATAAAATATATCCTGCCGACAAAGGGGAGGAAGAGCTGCTGCATAATGTGCGCCATATCTTGCAGGAAGCGCGCGCGAAGGTGATACATCATGTCAATTCGACCCTCGTGAGGGCTTACTGGCAGGTAGGGAAATACATAGTGGAGTACGAGCAGCAGGGAACCGACCGTGCCGGATATGGCAAGGCTGTCATCAACACCCTTTCCAGGCGGCTCGTGGCGGAGTTCGGAAACGGGTTCACGGCCACCAACCTGCGGTACATGAGGCAGTTTTACCAGTGCTACCCGAAATATCACACGCTGTGTGATAAATTGAGCTGGTCGCATTGCCGCACGCTTCTCAAGGTGTCGGGCGATGCCGCCCGTGATTTTTACCTGCACGAGTGCGTCAAGGAAAACTGGAGTGTCCGGCAGCTCGACCGCCAAATCAACACGCTTTTCTATGACCGCCTGCTGGCCAGCCGAGACAAGAAAGCTGTGAAAGAGGAGATTTCCCGTACCGAACCCGGACGTGTCGAACCCAAAGAGATCATCCGCGACCCGTATATCCTGGAGTTTCTCGGTATCCCGCAGGGAGAGCATTTTCTGAAACCGATCTGGAGCAACTGCTCATCAGCCGCTTGCAGCGCTTGATGCTCGAACTCGGGAAAGGCTTCGCCTTCGTCGCGCGACAGAAGCGTATCTCCTTCGATGACAAGCATTTCTACATCGACCTGGTCTTTTACAATTACCTGGCCCGTTGTTTCGTTTTAATAGACCTTAAATCCGGGGAGCTGACCCATCAGGATTTGGGGCAGATGCAGATGTATGTCAATTACTACACCCGTGAGTTGATGAATCCCGGGGATAACCCTCCGGTGGGTATCGTCCTCTGCGCGGAGAAAAACGACGCGGTCGTCCGTTATACGCTGCCCGAAGATGAAAAGCAGGTCTTCGCCGCCCAGTACATGACCTATCTTCCCACGCAGGAGGAGCTGCAAACACTCTTGCAGGAAGTGTGACGACAACGCTCACGGACATATGAAAAAAGCCGATGGAAATCTGTACTTCCGTCGGCTTTTCGTTTACATCTTGATCCCTTTCTTCGCAGGGCCGTTCTCCGGCGGGCTGCCCACGCCCGCGATCACGATGCGCCCCCCGGAGGCGTCGGCAATCTGCCGCAGCCGGGAAGGAATACGGGCCGCCGTGTTGTCTTCCTTCGGGAGCTCTTCCGCCGTGTCATGCCGTTCCCGGCACACGTCGTTATCCTCCTCCGCCTCCTTTCCCTCGCTCTCTTCTATCGGTTTGAGGCTTTGCTGTATCCTGCGGTCTATTTCCGTCAGGTCAGCTTTCAGGGCCGTCAGTTCGGGCTCCTTGCGCCAGGAACTTTCCACCACTTCCCGCAGGACGGGAATATCTTTCTCCAGTTCCTCATTCTTTTTCCGGAATTTCTCCAGTGTCGGCTCGATGGTCGCGAGCGCGTGGATGAAGTTCATCGCCGCCAGTCGCGGGTCGGAGGCGATATTCCCGTAGTTATACTGGTATAGATAATCCCCTTCACCCCGGACATAAAAACGGTTCTGCACCAGGTCGAGCCCGTCTTTCCCGGTCGTTTCGCTCTGGACGAGCAGCTCGAACCCGTAGAGGCTCCCGATGGGTTCGAGCCTGTCGAGCGTGCGTGCCGTTTCGGCGATATGGTTGAGCTGTTTCCCGATGAGCTTGGGGTCGGAGGTTTCCAGCCCGTTCAGTTTCACGGGATTGCGGTACGAGCCGTCCTCGTTGAACTCGACGCGGGCCTTGAAGTGTTCCAGATCCTTGCCGATACGCCGTATCAGGTCGTTGTTCTTCTCTATCTTCTCCGTGATCTGCTCCAGCTTGTAGCGGCTCGATGATTTGCCGCGCACGAATGCCTGGCGTTCGCTTTCGAGCGTGGCAATCTTCTTCTCCAGGCGGGCTTTGTCCAGCAGGTCTGTATTTCCCGAGAGGACGGCGACATACTCGGAAAAAATTCATGCCGCTCTTTTCGTCGATGGCCCCCTCGTCGATGGTACGGCTTCCCATGTTGTTGGTCTTGAGCTGGCGGATGAACAGTTGCTTGTTGTGCAACAGCCCGAACTTGTAGGCGTCGAGCGACTTCTCGACGGCGTATAATATCACGTCCACCTTGTTGTCGGCATGGAGTTTGGCGATCTCGTTCCCGGTGCGTATTCCCCGCCCGTCGCGCTGCTCCAGGTCGCTGGGACGCCAGGGGCAGTCCAGGTGGTGTATCGCCACGCAGCGTTTCTGCGCGTTCACTCCCGTCCCGAGCATCTCGGTCGATCCGAAGAGTACGCGGATTTTTCCGGTGTTCATACCGGCGATCATCTCCTTGCGCGCTTTTTCCGAGGTCGCCTCCTGGATGAACCGCACCTCGCTTTGGGGTATGCCGTAATCCTCCGCGAGTTTACGCCGTATCTCGGAATAGACGTTCCACCCCGCTCCGGGTTTGTAGGTTCCCAGGTCGGAGAATACGAACTGCGTACCTTTGTACGCCTCGAAACGGCGGTAGTAACCGGCAATCATACGGGCGCAGTGGCTCGCCTTATTGTCCACGTGGTCGCCGTACAGCTCCGGGTCGATCATACGCATATCGAGCGACATCTTGCGGGCGTAGTCTGTGGCAATGAGCATTTTCGCCTTTTCCTCCCGCTCCGAGAGCGGCAGGCGGCCCAGGAGCGTGGCATCGCCCGATTTGGCGAACTGCACCAGTCGTTCTATGAACTCCGTCTGCTGGGGTGTCGGCGGGATATTGTGCAATATCTCGTTCTTTTGCGGTCGGTCGATCCCTATATCCTCCGCCGAGCGGTAATCTGTAATCTCGGAGTAGAACATGGCCAGTTCGGGAACCTTGATGAAATATCGGAACCGTTCTTTCTGCACGACCTCGTTGGTCACGGAAAACTCGTAGTCGATGGTTTTCTTGGCAAATATGGCCGCCCAGGCATCGAAGGTGCGGATATTCTGACGCTCCAGCTCCTTCGGGCGCAGGTACTTGAAAAGCAGGTACAGTTCCGTGAGCGAGTTGGAGATGGTCGTTCCCGAGAGGAACGTCGCCCCCAGGTCGCGGCCCGTGCGCTGCTGTATGGTACGCAGCGCGAAAAGCATGTTGAGCGCCCGCTGCGACCCCTCGGGATTTCCGAGGCCCGCCACCCGGTCATGCCGGGTCGTGAAAGTCAGGTTCTTGAATTTATGGCTCTCGTCCACGTAGAGGTGGTCGATACCCATGAGGCGGAAGTCCACGGCGTCGTCCTTGCGTGTTTCCAGCGCGTGCGCCACCTTCTGCAACTTGGCTTCCAGGTTGGCCTTGCGTTTCTGACACCCTTTCATCATGGCGCGGGAAACGTCCCTGCCTTGTGCTTTGAGCACTTCGAGGTTCTCCTCCACACAGTCCAGCTCGGCCTGCAATATCTCCTGCTGTATCTCCGGAGACTGGGGTATCATGCCGAACTGTTCGTGCGAGAGGATCACGGCGTCCCAGTCGTTGTTGCGTATCTCCCGGAAGATGCGCTCACGCTTCCGGGGCGTGAAATCCTCCTTGCCCGGGTAGAGGACTTTGGCCATCGGGTAAGCGGTACAGAACGTCCGGGCTATTTCATGGATGTTGGCTTTCAGCCCGATAATCATGGGTTTATTGGCCAGCCCGAGGCGTTTCTTCTCGTAGGCCCCGCAGCACATGATGAGGGTCTTTCCGCCGCCCACCTCGTGGTCGATTATCCCGCCGCCGAGCAGTTTGTCCATCCATATCGCGTCCTTCTGGCTGTCATACAGATTGTCTATTCCCAGCCCCTTGAGGTCGAGGTCGGGGAATTCCTGGTGCGTCCCGTCGTACTTCGGGCGCACGTAACAGTTGAAAGTACGGTTATAGAGGTCTGTCAGGCGGTCTTTGAAGTCGGACGACTGCTCGCGCAGCCATTCGGGGAAAGCACCCCGGATCTCGTCTATCTTGCTGTTGGCGAGCTGTATGGCCTCCCCGTCACGCACTTTGACCTCCCGCCGTTCGCCGTCCACCCATTTGAGGACGGTCTTGGTGATGTCGGGCGAAGTGTTTTGCAGGGCGTGTTTCAAAAGGTGCAGGCCGTTGTACTTACGGGTCTGCGCGCTGACGGCATACTGCTCCGTGATCTTCACGTTCGTCGCTTCCGCCTTCACGCCGTACTCGTCCAGGTTGGAGGCGAAGGTGATCTTCACCTCCGTATCGAAGAGCGAGGAGGCGAAACGCTCGTAAACACCTTTTGGAATCCACCGTTCGCCCAGGTTGAAGTCCAGGTCGTCGAAAGCGATGGGTTTGGGCGTCGCCTCGCGCAGAGCCTCCAGCGATTCCCGGGCCGGGGCGTGGTCGGGATTCTCCCGCAGGAACGCCTCGATCCGTTCGGCTTTCCCGATGACATTGCCGGCGATGAACTTGTCGGCAACCTCGTAGCCGTCCGTTTCCGGGTTGTAATAGATACGTCCTTTCAGTTCCCCGAGTATTCCCTCCACGGTAGTTCCCGTGAGCGATGCCATGTAGCGAGGTTCCACCCGGCCGGCCGTACTTGTTCAGGCTGGCCACAAGGGCCTCCGAAGCATCGTCGGCGTGCGTGATCTCATCGGGATTGAAGGCCACGGGACGCTCGAAGATGTCGGCTTTGCGTGCCTTGCCGTCGATGTAACGCTCCAGCGATAGAATCTCCGTCCCCCGCGCGTCCATCTTGATCAGGTCGAGGTTGCGTTTGTCATTGAGCCGTCCGAAGCGTTCGGTGAAATTGTCGTAAAGCCGGTTGAGCATCTCCCGCAGGGCGGGGTTCGCCGTCAGCGTTTCCGCCTCGTTGTTATAAAGGTGGTAATAGGCATCGCGTATCTCGATATACATGGAGGCTTTCGTCCGTTGTGCAGGCGTGAGTTCCAGCGGGTGGAACATGGGTTGCAGGGATTCAATCCCCCGCAGGTAGCCGACCCGGTTTTGTCCGTCCGTGACGAGTGTCCCTTCGCGGAAATAGGGGGCGACCTCACCCTCGAACGGGCGGGGTTTCATATCCGCCTCCCGTATCTGCGGCATTTCTTTACCGGGTTCTTCCTCCTCCGGATTGTCCGGCGTGTCGAACAGGCTGCCCGTTCTCGGCGTACCGGCGGCTTGTTTCCGTCTGTCTTTCGGGGCTTCCGTCGGGGGGCGTACCGCCTGCCGTTCCCGCTGTTCCGGGGTTTCCTGCTGCCGGGCGTTTTGCCGGCGCAATTCCGCCCTCCGTTCCGGGGTAAGCGACATCATCATCTCGTAAAAGCCGTTGATCGGCGGGTTGTCCTCCCAGTTCAGGGAGGCATACAAGTCTTCGGGATCACGCTCCGGTGGCGTCGTTTTCGGCATTTCGCTCTTCTGTTCCTCCGGAGAGGAGGCCGGGGCGAATAACGAGGGTTGCCGGGGCGTCTTCCGCTTTGCTCCCCGGCGGCTGTTCCTTTTCTTGGATATACCGAGTTCTGCCTGCCGCCGCTCCTCGGCGCTGAAGCCGAACAGATCGTAGAGCGTCAGCAACGGTTCCTGCTGCACGTTTACCGGTTCGGCAGCTTGGGTGGCAGGTACGGGAGCCGCCGTTTCCACCGTGTCGAAAAGCGACCCGGCGAAGCCCTCCTGCGGTTTCGGTTCCGTTGTTCCGCCCACGTGCTGCACGGGAGTATCTGCCATGCCGAAATCTTCGGGTTTCGGCGGGTGCTGCTCCCACAAGCGATTCTCCCGCTCTTTCGACCAGGCCCCGAAGTCGGCCAGATCCTCTCCGGTCGGTTCTCCGGCGGGAGTGGCGGCAGAATCCGGTAACGCTTGTCCGGGTTTGTTTTCGATTCGGGTAATCTCCCCGGTTTCGGTATCGACATGGTAGCCCTGCGCCGCCATTTCGGCGACGACGCGGCGTTTTTCCTCCTCTTCCCGCTGCTGCTGAAGGTTACGGGCGTCGGCTATAATCTCCTTGACGATTTCTCCGGCAAGGCGGGGCTCGTGTCTTTCGGCACGCTGGCGTTCCGCCTGACGGGGACGGGACAATTCCCGCTCCCCGGTGTACCGGGTGTCTGTTCCGGAGCATGTTCCAGGCAATAACTCTCGTTGAAATGCCGGTTGAAATCCTCTGAGAGCATACGCCGCATCTCCCGGTCGATGCCGTCCACGCCCTCCGCGTGGGTGAACTCCATCGCCGGTTTGCCGTAGGGGTCTTTGCCTACTTTGGCCTCGGTATGGATCACCCTGTCGAACGACTGGAAAAGGTTGTTTATCCGGATGCCGTTCGACAGCTTGCGGGATTCGATGAAATCCCGCTGCCGTTCGGACAGTTCCCCCGTGGCGGCTTTCTTTTGCAGGATAACCAGGTCGCTGCCGACCTCCGTCCCCGCGTGTTCTGTAAAGAGGTTGTTCGGCAGCCGGATGGCCGATACGGGCTCGCAGCGGTTCATCAGCCACTCGCGCACGGGGCGTCCCTGCTCGGCGTTCAATACTCCCTGCGAGGTGATGAATGCCACCAGGCCGCCCTCGCGTACCATATCGACGGACTTCATGAAAAAATAGTTGTGCAGCGCCCGTGTGCCTTGCCGCCGCACGGGGTCGGTATGGGTGGAGAAGAACGGGTCGAAGAGCGCCACGTCCCCGAAAGGGATGTTGCTCACGGCCACGTCGTAGTAACCGGCGTATTTGGGTTCGATACGTTCGAATCCCTGTACCCGCACCCGTTTTTCGGGGTGCAGGTGCTTCAGGATCAACCCCGTGGCGGGGTCTTTCTCGAAGCAGGTGATCTCCGCGTAGGGGTCGTGGAAATCCACGGCATTGACGAAAACCCCCGTTCCCGCGCTGGGGTCAAGAATACGTTGGGGGGCGATCCGCGTATCCCATATCGCCTCCACGATGGCGTCTGCCACTTTCGGGGGCGTGTAAAAAGCCGTCAGGACGGAGTTCTTGATCCCGTCCATGTAGCGCTTGTATTCCCGTTCGTCGGGGGTGTTCGCCCTGATGACCTCTTGCAACTCGGCCACGAGCGTTGCCATGCCGTCCTTGTCCGGTTTCCCGGTGGGGTTTTCCAGCACTTCCTTGATGGCGCCGAAGCCGCTGTATGCGCCGAGTGTCCTTTCTTCTTCGGGAGTCGGCGCCCGCCGTTCCCTGTCGAGCGTGAAGGCCGTCTTCAGCGCGTCGATATTCTGGCTGAGGTGGGTTTTCTTATTGAATGCCATCTTCGAGAAGTATTTGGACGGTTCCCGTCAGTTCGGTATAGAACAGTTCATAGTCGGGCGTGTCGGCGAAGTCGTCCGTGAGGTCGTACTTCTCCAGCACCCCGCGGCAGAGGGGCAGCAGGCGTAGAGCCGCCTGCCGGGCGGTATCCTCGGGAATCTCCGCCTCGAATTCCCTCCAGAGGATGTTTACCAGCGTGTTGTAGGGTGAAAAGTGCAGTCCGCGGCAGAGTTCCTCGCGGGCAATTTCTTCGGCCTCGATGTGGTTGCAGCCCGAACGGATCGCCTCGCTGTACGCTTGGGCGGCGCTGTCGGCCCGCTCGGCGATGAACTCACTTTCGGCGATGAGTTCCGGGTGGCTGTCCTTGAGGTAGGATAGTAACGAAAGTCCGTAATAGGACAATTCCCCCGTGGGGGTATGGTGTTGCTTGTCTGGCATGATAAGAATTTTTAGTGGTCGTTGATAATCGGGGAAGAAAAAAGGCGCTCCGGGTTCCCACCCGAAGCGCCGACCACTGAAAAAAAATCCTTATCAAACAAGCGTATCTCGTTATGACAGGTCTTTTCCAGTGGCAAAGGTAACGATTATTTCCGTTTGTTCCTCTTTCCCTGCCTGGGAGTATCGCGCGGTTCGAAAACGAACGAGGTCTTGAACTGGTCATCGAGCGTGAGGGCCGCGTCGAACGTCCCGCCGCCGTTTTTGACGAATCCCCGGATCGTGCCGGTTTTGCCTTTGGTCAGCAGTTCCGCGAGCTGCTTGTCGGTCAGCTCCTTGCGGGCCACGGTTCTCCATACGGTCAGGCCGCAATCGGGATTCTGACACTTGGCGAGTTTGGGATAGAACACCACGGGCCTGCCGCAACGCGGGCAGGCTGTGTCACTCTCCGCGCCGTCGATTCTTGCTTCCAGCAGTTCTTTGGCGATTTGCGAGGCGAAGACCTCGATACCGCGATGGAACGTCGGGGCGTCCATCTCCCCGGTGGCGATCTTCGAGAGGGCCAGTTCCCAGCCGCCCGTCATGGCGACATCGGCGATCTTCTTGTCCCCCTGACCACGGCATACACGGCCAGTCCCTTGTCCGTGGGTACAAGCGACTTTTTCTCTCGCCTGACATACTCGCGGGCAAAGAGCGTTTCGATGATGGCGGCACGGGTGGCGGGCGTGCCGATGCCGGCATCCTTCATCGCCTCGCGTTCGGCCTCGTCGGACAGTTCGCGTCCGGCGGTTTCCATCGCCGCCAGCAGGCTCGATTCCGTGTGAAGGGGGCGCGGCCGGGTCTGTTTCTGTTCCGTGACGCATCCCTTGACGGGCAGCTCGTCGCCTTGCACGATGTCGGGAAGGAGGGTCATGTCCTCCTCTTTTTTCCTCGACAGGTTCATTCAGGACGGCCCGCCAGCCCGTCTCGACCATGATACTGCCGCGGGCCGTGAAATCATGTCCCGCGCTTTGCAGGGTAAGGGAAGTGTTTTCTTTCACGCAGGCCCCGGAAAAGGTTTCGAGCATCCGCCCCGCGACCATCTCATAGACGATGCGGTGGTCGGCATCCAGTTCGGAAGGGAGGTTCTCGGTGGGAAGCAGCGCGTGGTGGTCGGCGATCTTTTCGTTGTCCACGCTTCGGCGGGAGAGAGATGCGGTATCCATCCTGCCCGCGTATTCCGCGAAACGGGGATAGCGTGTCATGTTCCCGATGAGTGCCGGAATCTCCTCGGCCACATCTTCCGATATATAGCGTGAGCCGGTACGGGGATAAGTGATGAACTTCTTCTCGTAAAGCGACTGGGCGATGTCGAGCGTTTTTTCTGCCGAAAAACCATACCGACTGTTGGCCTCTTTCTGGAGTGTCGTCAGGTCGTACAAGAGAGCGGCTGTTCCCTGGCCTCCTTGCGCTCCACGTTCACGACGCGTACCGTTCGGGCGCCGATAACCTCGGCGCGGGCTGCTTCCGCCTTCTCCCTGCCGTCGAATTTCTCCGTGGAGAGGACGGTGAACTCCGTGCCCTCCTTTGCCGTGGAGAGCTTCAGCCGGAAATAGGCGGCGGGCTTGAACGCCTTGTTCTCCAGGTAACGGGAGCAGATGATCGCCAGCGTGGGGGGCTGCACCCGTCCGAGCGACCAGACACCCCGCCCGGCAGCCACGGCAAGCGCTTGCGAGGCGTTGATACCGACGATCCAGTCGGCTTCGCTGCGGGCTTTGGCCGAGAGGTAGAGGTTGTCGTATTCGTTGCCGGGGCGGAGGTGTTGTAACCCCTCGCGAATGGCCCGGTCGGTCAGGCTGCTGATCCATAACCGCACGAAAGGGGTGCGGCATTCCAGGTAAGAGTAGATGTAGCGGAAGATCAGCTCCCCTTCACGCCCCGCGTCGGTCGCGACGATGATGCGCTCGGCCATGCCGAACAATTCCCGGAGAATACCGAGCTGCTTCACGACACCCGGGTCGGCCTTATACTCTTTACCCTCCCGAACCTGCCGGGGCAGGAGGATGAACGATGATGGCAGGATAGGCAGGTTTTCCCGGCGGAAACCCGCGATGCCATACTGTTGGGGCATTGCCAGCCCGACCAGGTGGCCGAAGGCCCAGGTTACGGCGTAGCCGTTTCCCTCGATAAAACCGTCTTTACGGTTCGTGGCTCCCACGATGGCGGCGATCTCACGCGCCACCGAGGGCTTTTCTGCGATAATTACTTGCATGATGATTCGGATTTTTCAGTGGTTGTTTTCTTGTTGTTCTTCTTCTTTCTCTTTTTCCGGACGGGCGATCAGCCGGCGGTCGTAATAGACATGGTTGCCGTTCCCGTCGTAATACAGCCGTCCGTCGTCCGCCTTCTCCGGGGGCTGCGTTTACCCGGCCGGAGGTACAAGGCAGCCAGCGCCGCGATCAGGAGCGGCATGGCTCCGGCCTGCATGTAGAACCATTTCATACGTTATACCTTGGCACCTTTGGAGTTGCTCTTTTTTTGCTGCTGCGGTAATTTTTCTTCTGCGCCGGGGTGGCCTCCTGCTGTCCCTGCTTGAGCGGCTCTTTCACACCTTTGACCGCTTCGACGGTCTTGCCCTCGGAATTGACGGCGACCTGGGTACGGCTTTCAACGGCGGGTTTGACCTCCGCCCCCTGCCGTTTCGCACGGTCGGGATTCCAGCGGAAGAAGTCCATCTTGTTACGCTCGAAGTTGGGCTTGACCCAGGCGTTGAACGGCTCACCCTGCCCGTCCTTGACCATGCCCTTGATGTAGAAAGCCTTGACATCCGCCCGCTTGGAGGGATCATTCACCGCTTCCGTCCACTGGTCATAAGCCTCTTTGGGCACGGAGGCTTTGAGGATTGTCCGGTGAATCGTGAGCGTGGGCTGTCGTTCGGAGGCCGTAGTTTCCTGCCGTCCGTTTTTCTCGGCGGCCTTCTGGCGGTAAATCTCCTTGTTCTCCTGGGCGTAGCGGTTGCGATCCAAACCGTCGTAGGTAAAGGAATAGTTACGTTCGGCCGCGTCGATTTGGATATAGGCATCCCGCTTATAACCCGCGCGGGTGGTATATCCTTCGAGCAACACCTTGCCGCCGCCGTAGAAATCCATCTGCTTGCCTTCCGAGAGGTCGGCCTCCTTGATGCGGGCACGTTTTTCGAGTAACGAAACGGGCATGGGTTCCAGCGTGTTCGTCCATTTGTCTATCGACACGTAGCAGGGCGTGAGCTTGCCCGGCTCCAGCTCCAGGTCGATCACTTTCCCGGCATGACGGGTGTTCATCAGGTTCGTTTTCGCCTCCTCATCGAGCAGCACCCCCCGTGGAAGGGGGCGTCGAGGTCGGGTCGTTCCTGCCAGTAATGCGGCACGACGCGCAGCGAGCCGTCCGCCTGCTCTTCGAGCGACACGCGCCCTTTGGTGGAAACACGCATCCCGTTCTCCAGTTCGGGGTTCATCTCCACCAGCCCGTTGGATTTATGTCCGTAAGACATGGCTTTCAGGTGCGGCTCGATGTCCTCCATGCGGATACCTTTCTTCTCCATATCCGCCAGGTCTATCTTCGTGACGTCCAGCGGCTCGAACTGCCGCTGCTCCTGCGTCTGGAGCCGTTCGGAGGGGTCGATACGGTAATTTTCCAGAATCTCCGGGTCGAAGTCGATGCGGATAAGTTTGTTCAGGGCATTCTCCGTCATGACGAAGATACCCGTGTGGACGGGGTTCTGGGCCTGTTCCATGAACTTTTTGAAGAAGGCTTCGAGGGCTGAATCCTGCGTGTTCACGTTCAGCAGGCTCGCCACGTTCTGATCCGTGGGGTCGGCGGTCTGGATATTGCCGTCCTGATCCACGCCGGTAACGGCTTGTAGTCGTCCGTCGTCGGCATTCTGAACGAGCATGACTTGTTTAGCGTCGTTCTTTACGTTTTCGTCCATAATTACGAGTGTTTTTTTAGTTAGCACCAATAGCGATGCGGGAACGAAAGTAAGGGGAACCGGCTGAACGTAAAAGAGTTGGAAAGGCTATGGAAGCATCGGGCACAGAAGTGGCCGCTTGTGGCGCAGGGCAGAGGAAATCGGAGAAACGGAGTGCCGGGAAGGACGGATTTGGCAGAGGGTATTTTCGTGGCTCCTCACCTTATTTGTCAGGTAGTCGGGATCTATTGTTAAATGTCAATAAAGCGCATGGATAACCCGTGTTTTTTTATAAATTTGCGAAAACGGGTTTCAATATCCGACAAAACGTGAGGCATGGAAATATATACCCCAAAAACCAAGATCAAACTTTCTCCGGTGATAAGAAACGGGAGAGAATTTGTCGAAGTGACTTTCGGTAATGACAATGACATCCGCTTGTCGCTGTCGAAGGAAGAAAACGTACTGCTTGTCGGCGGCAGGGCTTATCTGCCGGCAGAAGATTTCGTGCTTGCCGAGTTCTTCGACCGCTATGTAAAAATGGCGTTTATAGACTATTCTGCCATCAAGGAAACCGCACCCCGTAAAGAGGAAGACAAACGGCCGCCACTGCCGGAAGGCTATCTGGAAAAACTTCAGCAAGTGCGTTACAGTGACCATACCGTAAGGGTATATACCTCCTATTTCCGCGATTTCCAACAGCATTTCGAGGGGCGTAAGATTGAAACGGTTACTCCCGGCGAGATAAACGACTACCTGCTGTATCTCATCCACGAGAAAAACATATCCTCCTGCCAGCAAAACCAGCGTATCAACGCCATCAAGTTCTATTACGAGAAAGTTCTCGGTCAGGAACGGCGGTGTTACAAGGTGAACCGTGCCAAACGGGAGAAGACGCTGCCCGACGTGTTGAGCAAGGAGGAAATAAAGAAAATACTCGACGTGACGGTGACAGACCTGCGTTTCTTCTGTATGTTCTCCATACTCTATTCCGCAGGTTGCGCATCAGCGAACTGCTGGAACTGAAACCCGGCGACATCAACGAATCCCGCTCCCTGATACGGGTGCGGCAGGGTAAAGGGAAAAAAGACCGCTACACCCTGCTGTCAAGACCGTTGATGAAAAAGCTGACGGAATATAACAGACTATACAAACCGAAAGTGTGGCTTTTTGAACACAGACCGGGAGAACCTTTCACCGAGAGTATCGTGTCGAAACGGCTGAAGGCAGCGGCCCGGGAAGCGGGAATCACGAAACGGATTTATCCGCACCTGCTGCGCCATTCGTTCGCCACTCACCTGCTGGAGCAGGGAACCGACATCAAGATAGTGAAAGAGCTTATGGGACATAACAATATCAAGACGACAGAAAGGTATGTCCACATAGCCGACACTTTCAAAAGCAATATCAAAAGCCCGTTGGACGATCTGTTGATGGAGGAAGACGAGGTCTGATACTTAAAGAAAATAACAGCCAAATCGGCTGATAGTATAACATTATCGTCAAAAGAATATGGAGAAAGGCATTAGAAAAATTGAGCAGAATGGTGTTCACGTTGCATATCTTACTTGTCCTCAAATCAAATTGAATAAGTATAAAGATGCAACTATGTTATCGTTGTGGCATATCAAAGGCGACTCAATGGATTTTATTTTGGATATGCCCGAATTGCAAGATATTAGGATGTATGCGTGTAAATTCAATGACTATACAGCATTAAGCAAATTGACACATCTAAGGAAATTATGTATTAATGGTATTGCCACAAAGGAAGAGCAAACTTTTGATTATATAGCCAATCTTTCTTCTTTAGAAGAACTAATCATTGGTTACATACAACCGTTTATCAAATTCCCCAATTTATCGAACTTACATAGTTTATATAAATTATTTATTTTTGAATGTAAAAATTTAGTTGATATAAAAAGCATAGCCAATATTCCCAATTTGCGTGTATTTGATTGGTGTTGTTCTCAATTAAAGCCTACTGAATTGGAATTTGTAATGCAAAAAGACAGTATTCAAAAAGTTGCTGCTCAATTTGGAGGAAAGAGGTTAAATGAAGAATTTAAATCATTATTAATGAAGTACAATTTATGACGATAACAAGCGGATGAATCTCCCTAACGGTCGATTATCTGCCGGACATTAGCTACGAACAAAAAAACATTAAAGTCATGAAAAAGGAAATTGTAAATCGAATTAAACAATTAGGCGGTAATGTCGCCAATGTAAAAGGAGTGTCTTTACAAGAAGATTTGTGTGCCATAACTTTCAACACTGCTTTATATCAGCCGGAAGATACACCTTGGCTGTCTGCCGAAGATACAGAACCGATTGAAGGTTTGGGCGATTGGGTGGATGAGAACATGGAATTATTCAATTCTGACAGAGAAACATTTTATAAGAAAATGGTTGATACCTACTATACATTGGACGAAGAACCTCGTGGGCAATTATTTTGGGTAGCAAAGCCTTTCACTCCGTTTCAAAAGGGCACACAAGATTTTGAAGAATGGAATGATTGGTTTTCAGATGATGCAGAGTTGGACGAAATCATTCAACATTCAAATTGCGACACTCCTGCCTTTGTGGAATTGCTTTACACAGATGCTTATCCCAATAACTACTATATCTGTGTATCAGACCTCAATGTTGATAATCCGATTGTATGGAGTACAGACCATGAGGAGTTTTTTACAGAGGTTACTAATGAAGGAACATTGGAAGATTTTCTAAATAAGTTCATGACAAAAGAGGAGTTTATAGATATCGTAAAACGAAAGATGGAACAATAAAGAACGTAGCTAACACGCACCTGTTCCGCCTAACGGCGGCAAGCTGCCGAACATTATCTGCCCAGAATAATTAACAATAAAAAAGAAAAAAACAATGATTAGGTATATTGAAGGCGACATATTCCGTATTGATGGAGTGAGCAGTTATGCGCATGGTTGTAATTGTGCCGGTGCAATGGGTAAAGGCATTGCCGTACAGTTCAAAAGCAAATATCCAGATATGTATCTTGAATATAAGCAGTTGTGCAAAGAAAATAAGTTTTGCCCCGGTGATGTTTTTGATTATGATTATGGCAATGGACATATATATAACCTTGGTACTCAAGCAACGTGGCGAACACGAGCTAAAATAGAGTATATCGAAAAGGCATTGATTCAGATGCTTGAGTTAGCCAAACGTGATAATGTAACGGCAATAGCCTTGCCTGCAATCGGTGCTGGATTAGGTGGATTAAAATGGGACGATGTAAAAGCAATTTTAGATACAGTTTCAAATGATTATCCTAATGTTGATTTGTATGTAGTTGAAACTTATCAAAGCGAATAAAGGCAGATAACAAGCGTATCAATCTCCCTAAAGGTCGATTATTCGCCGAACATTATCTGCCCATAAAAAGAATGAATATGAAAATAGAATTAGAAAATTGTCAAAAAGTCTTACTCTCAAAGATTTTGAAGAAATTGAGAGTAAATTGGGGTATGCCTTGCCGGAAAGACTGAAAGAGTTCTATTTGCAATATAATGGAGGAGAACCTAAACAGCAAACCATCTCCATAAACAAATATTACGAAGTGGAAATTAGAATTTTCCAACCGTTCAAATATAATAAGAGTTTTAAAAATGCTCTTTTTCATACTGTTGAAGGAGAAACCTTGGAGCATCGTAGTTCTAATTCGATTTCTGACAATATTCTGCTATTTGCCAGTGGACATAACAATTTGAGAAATATTGGTGTAATTGCAATCAATATAAAAAACAGAGCTGTATATTTTTATAAAATTATTGGTTTTGTAAAAAATAGCGATGCATTTATTTTTGATGAACCTCAATTGATAGCGGATTCAATAGATGATTTTTTCAATAATCTCGTTGCTTTCCCAAAAATCGAAGAGGAACAACAAACGGAGATTATAGAAATAGAAGGTGTAATGCCTGAACTTTCGGACTGTTCGGCTTCGCTAACAGAAGATATAAAGAATTTTGAGGTTGAGTTGAATGTAAAGATTCCGGCAGGCATGAAGAACTTTTACCTCAAGTTCAACGGTGGTATGCCATCACCATATTGTTTTCAACCGCAGGACGAGGATTTGGATCGGGTGGAGATAAATGCGTTCTTTCCGATAAAGGAACGCACCAATGCTTTTGAAACAATTGAAGTCATAGCCAAAGATATATGGAGTAGGAATTTAATGCCATGCAATCTGTTGCCTTTTGCTATGGATTCGGGTGGAAACTATTATGCGTTGAACTTGAAGAATAAAAAGATTTACTATTACGTGACTGACGAGTGGGACGAAAACGCTTCAAGAGAATACAACTTTGAAACAAATACTCGTTACATCGCCCAGTCATTCAATTACTTTATAAATCATTTCATCGAAGAAGAGGAATAAAGCGGGCAGATAACAAGCGGATCAATCTCCTTTAATGATGATTATCCACCGAACATTATCGTCATAAAAAAAATGAAGTAAGATGGATGAAATAATTGCACATATAGAAGAACTGTCAAAATTATCTCCATACATAAAATTGTATCGTAATTTTGATCCTAAAATTATATTAAAACATATAGGGAAAATTACAGGAGAGATTGACAGACAATATGTCGATTTTTTATTGAAGACAAATGGTGCTTCAATATTAGATTATTGTTTCTTGGGATTAAAGAACCATAATTTGGGAATGAACATCTATGATAACATGAGAGAATTATGGTTTTTAGACTGTTCTTTGGCTATGCGTTTTTGGGGTATATGCGGAACAAGCAGTGGCGAAAACTTTGGCTATCTTGATAAAGTGGACAGCTCCGGAAATCATTATATCGGTTACTATTCAACAAACGAACCAGAGCATGTGTATCTTGTTGCATCTTCTTTCAAAATATTCATGAATAAGTTTCTGCAACAAGTAGAATCAACATTAACCATTGACAAAAAGGCTATTTATATAGATAATAATGATTGGTTTCTTAACCCTCAAAAACTTATTATAAATGACATTGAAATGGACCAGTACTTACAAAGTCAAGGAACATCAGAATATAAATTGTATGACAGGAAATTTAAATAAACAAAATGGTGACGATAACAAACAGCAAACCGACTAAAAGCGGAACGCTGCCAAACATTACTAACAAGGAAAAAATAATATGTGTCAATACAAATCAATATGCAATCCTATAATAGAGCTTACAACACTTTTACAGAGTTGTGGCTTCACAATAGAAAAACAAGAACTTAAAGATTGGCATTTCAATGAGTTTGAGATTGTGATGAAAGGAAAGAAATTACAACTTCCAATGATAGATATAGAAGGTATAGAACAACATAGCGACAATATATATTGTTGCAAATGTCATTGGTCTGTTGTAAAACTAATAATGAATTGACACAATAAAATGTTAGTAACAAGCGGCTTAACCTCCCCTGAAAGGTCGGTTAGCCACCAAACATTAGCAACTTTACAAACTAAAAAGAATATGAGTGACCAAATAATTTTTGATGTTGACGGACTTATAGAAGCTCAAATCCGTCAGAGAGATAAAGACTACGCAAAAGTCTGTTGTCAGAACTTATTAAACTACGCATACGGAAAGGGGCTTTTGTGTGATAATCCATGTGATAATGAAGGAAACCTAATCATGCCTTCAATTATTAAGGAAAGTTCTTTAACAGAAATTGGTAAACATATTTTTGTTGAATTGCTATTTAAGTGGTTTGCATACACAGATAATGAAAGTGGAAAAATTGACAGAAAAAATAACATCAAAATGTTAGAGAAGTATTACAATCAACTTTTACAAAAGATTGATAGAAAATAGGTTGCTAACAAACAGATGAAACATTGAAGGCGGTTTATCTGCCGGACATTACTAACAAGGAAAAAATAATATGTGTCAATACAAATCAATATGCAATCCTATAATAGAGCTTACAACACTTTTACAGAGTTGTGGCTTCACAATAGAAAAACAAGAACTTAAAGATTGGCATTTCAATGAGTTTGAGATTGTGATGAAAGGAAAGAAATTACAACTTCCAATGATAGATATAGAAGGTATAGAACAACATAGCGACAATATATATTGTTGCAAATGTCATTGGTCTGTTGTAAAACTAATAATGAATTGACACAATAAAATGTTAGTAACAAGCGGCTTAACCTCCCCTGAAAGGTCGGTTAGCCACCAAACATTATCGTTTAATATGGTAAGTAGAAAAGAAACAGTAAAAAGTTGTTGTGTGAATATACTTGATGATGTAAAAAGAATATTAGCGCAACCTTTTGAATGTAGGAGACTTCTCTTCCTGATGGTGCATTACATAATGTACAAAAAGAATTGGAAAATATGATTAATGCGATTGATAAAGATATTTACTCGTTTACACCAAGTTATGGCAAATATCTAATAGATTGTTGGCTTGGAGATGAATTAGTAGATAAACTTCTTGATGTTTCTTGTCAATATGAAAAACTAATTAAGTTGAAATAAACGATAGCATACGGATTAATCTTCCAAAGGTCGATTATCCAACAAACATTATCGGTCTAAAAATTAAAATATGGATAGTAAACTTCAATTATTCGCTAAAGTGTTATTAAAAGAACACTATGATGAATTTTTAGAAATGATTCAGTTGTTCAATATAGATAAGAGAACCTTTGTCCTTCAACATAGGAAAATGTTTGAAAAGGGATGGTACGATACAAGCTCTGAAGACAATGAATTTAGTGAAGTAGATATTATGCTTTGTTTTGCTATAGTTTCTCACAGAATGGCAGTTATTGATTGGAGTGGTGAAGAATATTCAGGGCAGGTTAAGCGTTCCATTACGATGATGTTAAAGAATTATGGGATAGAACGTTTCTTATGGAACACTAAAAAGTTTGAGGATTCTTTGGATTGGGACAAAATTCGCCGAGGTGACTATTTGCCTTTGTTGTTCCAAGCTATGAACAAGCAACTTAACAGAGGCGGTTATTCCATTGTGTTTTGTGATACAAAATCGGATTGTTTTCGTTATGCAATATTACCAACTGCCGAGTTTGTGCAATTTGAGAATACGGAATTAGATGATTATCTGACAATCATTAGTCCTAAGATTTACAATATATATCTTGCAGACAAGGGAAATGAATTGCCTAAAATTATGCTGTACTTAAAAAAGAAATTTTCTGTTCCACTAAGTGAAATCAAGGAATTTTGTTCAAGAGATAAAATTTTACTTGGAATAGGGAACTCTATAATTGTGGATGAATATCGAAAAGAAATTGAACAACTTGGAGGCAAGATTGAAACAGAAGAAATAGACCGATAACAAACAGCAAACCGATTGAATAAGCGGAACGCTGCCGAACATTAGCAACCCCAAAAAGATGAAAATGATTGGAGAAACTATAAGAACTGAATTTGAAGCATTGAAAAATGACTTTGAAACCATAAGGCAACAAATAGAAGACGATGTTGTCAGGACTGAGTTGTATAAGGGCGAGTTTTATGAACTTACTCCATATTCCTATCAGCGTAATGGTTGCAAACAAGGAAAACCTGTAAAGCGTCCTGATACAATAAAAAGCACCAAAAATCTTTGTATCTACGGATTTAATAACCAAAATCAAATCGTAGAAGTTAAGGTTGGTTGTTCTATTGAAAATCAGTTTTATCACACTTTCCTGTATTATACAGACAATCTTGTGAAAAGTATTCTATACGATAATGGAAAACATTTGATGAATGTATGCCATTACTTTTTTGAGGGCGGAAAGCTGAAACGGTCACAGTTATGTGGTAGGTATGGTTGCCGTGAAGAGAATTATATCTATAAAGAAAATGCTTTGACACATATTGAAGTCAAACAATATGATATTGAGGGTAATAGTGGTAATGATTTAATTCATATATTCCAATATCAAGACGATGGGGCTTTAGAAAGTATTACCAAATCATTTCCAAATGGATATTCTGAAATAATCTATAAAACGAAAAGAGGTTGCTAACAAGCGGCTTAACTACCCCTGAAAGGTCGGTTAGCCACCAAACATTAATATTAAAAGGAAACACTATGATACCTGATAAATTGAAAGATGATTTTAATTCATTGAGAAATATGTTTGATGAATTGAAAAGAGAAATTGATAAGAATGTTGTAAGGGAAGAGAATTACAAAGGTGAGTTCTACGAAATATCCCCTTATTCTTATCAAAGAAACAGGTTTAAGCAAGGGAAAATAGTTGGAAATGTAACTTCTCTCAAAACAACTAATAACCTATTTACTTATTATTTCGATGTAAAAAATCAAATTATAGAAATCCGAGAGGGCTTGGAACTTAAAAATCAATTCTATTACACCTTTTTCATTTATGAAAAGGAACTCATGAAAACTATTGCATATGATAATAGCAAACGTATTGTGAATGTCCGATATTATCTATATGGAAGTAATGGTAAAATAGAGAAAATGTATTCAAAGGGTTCTCGTGGAAGTAGAGAAGAAACATATTTTTATGAAAATGACCGCCTACAAAAAATAGTTATAAGACAATTTGATAGAAATGATATTGAACAGGATACGTTACAACATTCATTTGATTATAAGTCTAATGGAGAATTAAAATCTATTATTCTTTCGACAGAATTATATTCTGAAACAATCTATCAGGAAACATAAATTTAATATTAACAAGCCGGGATAACGGACTAACGCCGTTCCCCGTCAAACCATTATCAATTACAGTACGACAATATGAACTTTTACTTAATAGGTAGTTTAGAAGGATTTAACGATTTACGTTTTCCAAATGTGGAAGATTGGCAAAATTGTATGGGACATGCTGAAGGTTTACTAAAGCAGTGGAATCCTCCTGAGATGGAATATATATGGAAAAAAAGTAATAGACATAAACATTTTGATTTATCACAATTTTGTAATCCTCTATTAACTATTAGCGACAAAGCATTAAGTATTTTAGAAAATATTCTTATCAAAAATGGAGAAATTCTTGATATAAAGTCGCCAAAAGGTTTTTATTTTTTTCATTGTACCAATATAATAGATGCTTTGATTGAAAAAGAATCAGATATAGTGTGGTTAGATAAAGAAAGAGGATGGGTGAGTTGTATAAATAAATTTGTGTTGGATAAAAATAAAATCCAAGAGCAAACTATTTTCAGACTTCCGAATGTAAATTGTCGCTATACTTATGGGGAGGAATTTAAGAACCTTGTATTGAAACATCATCTTCAAGGAATACATTTTGATAGATACGAAACTATTATTATAAAATGAATGATTGTTTTAAAGTTTGTAGTTAAAGTATTGATAACACGCACATCAATCACTTAAACAGTGATTATCTGCATCCTATTAAACATTAGAAAATGAGAACACCAATCATAATCCTGTTATTTGTAATCCTGCTTGCCGCAAGCTGCGGAGAGCCTCCCATGCCGCCGTCGGACGAGGAAATGATACGCCATTTCACCACGCACGAGGTGGCGTTCCGTAAGGTGTACGAAATCATGGCAGAGAGTTCAGAAGGTAGTTTTCACTACCCGCCGCTTTCTCCGGAAGAGGTCATTATACTTGATTCAACAGAACAAAGCGATACATTCCATAAAACGAATGACGAACAAGACATTCCGGTATATGGACTGTTGAAGCCGGAGCGAATCCTACTCGACTCCTTGTTATCAGAGATTGGATGCGGTTTTATCCTTGTTGATCGCAGGGAATGGGGAACGGCAGATTCGGTATATGTGAGCCTTGTTATGCCGTACTACTCCCACGGCATCGTGGATGCGGGAACGTCCAAGAGTTTCGTTTACGATCCCGGATTGAGAAGCCGTCGGAATATCCGTATCACCGAATATGGCGACCTGAACGAGATCTACCGCAGGACGTACAACGACACCACGCTTTACAAACCCATCAAGGGAAACTGGTACATCGAGTTAGACCATTCGATATAACGGCCCGGAGTTCGTATCAAAGCTTGTTTCACTTTTTGTCAAGAAGATACATCATAAAGCAGATAATGGCTATCGCAAGGAAAAATAACAGAACCGCAAGGAGTTCGTTAAACCTGCACTTGGCATAGTGAGACATCACTGCTTTGCCTCGCCATTTGTAAATCCTGCTGACGAGCGACATAACGGCAAATGTGACAATGCTAAAAACGACACATGGCAACAATGCCGACACACCTGGAAAAAGCCGGATAGTAACAGTCATCATAGGGAATATCAAAAGAGCGAAGATATAAATCGAGAGCATCATTTCGCCATCGACCCTGCCTGTTCGTCTTGCTTGTTCCAATTTCTCCCCCATCCACCAGAGGTAGTCCCAGAGATAGAACCGTTGCTTATTCTCCTGCCGTTTCATCATGCCCAATGTATAAATCCGAGGTGGAACATCAGCGCTACATTTGCCACGATCAGGGCGATAGCGATAAGAACTATTTTGGCGAGCTTCCTGCCGGGATGTTTCATCTTCCCGTAATGTTCACGGAGCGCTTCACGCCGTCCGGCTGTATAGCGTAGCTTGCAGAATAAATCGGGAAGAAAGCAGAGAGGAATCACTATGGCCAAACCAATCATCCAGCCGAAAAGGCGCAATATCGGCGGAACCCCAAGCGGTATGAGTAGGACGAAGAGCCAGCACCAAAACAGTAGCATACGTCCGTTGAGATTGGTACGCTCCCTTTCGTGCCATATCTCGGCTACATACCACATATAGTCGATGAAGCAGATCCGGTATTTGCGATTGTCCTTTTCCATACCGTTATCTCCATACAAAGAAACCAACCAATATAAGTATAATCAGAACGCTGACCAACACAATCTGAACCCTGCGGCGTGTTTCAGGCTTGCAATCGTCAAATAACCACAGTTTGCTGTTAAACTGCCAATGACACGCCCATTTCCAACGGAACAGCAACCCTGCAAGCCATAGGGCAAGCAACCCGACACCAAACAGCAACCCGTATTTCGGGTGAGCCTGCAACCACTCGAAAAACGCTTCCGCCTTGCTGTTCATTGCTTCGTATATATCGGTAACTGTCATACTTATAATTAAAAGGATTCCGAACACAAAAATAATGTTTTCTGTTCACATAATCACTACTTTATGCTCCAAAACACCGGCTGTGCGGTTATAAAACCAAGAAACAGCCCCCGTTAAGGTAACGGAGGGTGTTTGCGGGGGTGTTTGTGTTCATTTAGTTCTGTTCCGGCAGGAGCTTGCAAAGCACCGGGTCGTTCTTGATACGTTCCAGTTCCTCGGCGACGATGCGGCCGGCCTCTGCCTTGATACGTTCGTAGTTTTCCTGCACGACCTGTTTCATGTGATCCGTCCCGTTCTCGTCCGTGAAATCGGTAATTTGTGGTATCTTCTTGTACCGGGCCGTTTCCGCTTTCACTTTTTCGTTGTCCACGACAATCTCGCAGTGGAAAATCTTCTGCTCGATACGTTCGTCGAAATTGTCCGCCACAGCCCCGACGAACATTCCCTGCGTGAGCGTCGAGATCTTCGAGGCCGGGATCAGGCTGTCCAGCTGCGTGGATATGGATGTCGATTTGTCGCTGCGGCTCAACGTCATGCTCTGCCGCTTCTGCAATACCTTACCGAACCGTTCCGAGAGTGTCTTGGCCGTTTCACCTACGACCTGCCCGGAGAAGATGTTGCCCACCGTGTTCATCACGACGGCGGCCTCCTTGTCCCCGTAGTCCCTCTTCAACTGTGAAAAATCCTGGAAGCACAGCAGCACGGCGACCTTGTTGCTTCTGGCCGTGGCGATCAGGTTGTCGAGTCCCTTGAAGTAGATTGTCGGCAGCTCGTCGATGATGATGCCCGATTTGAGCTGGCCTTTCTTATTTATGAGCTTGACAATCCGGGAATTATACAATCCCAAAGCCGCTCCGTAAATGTTTTGCCTGTCGGGATTGTTCCCCACGCAGAGTATCTTGGGATCGTTCGGGTTATTGATGTCGAGCGTGAAGTCATCGCCCGACATGACCCAATATAGCTGGGGCGAAATCATGCGGGAAAGCGGAATTTTGGCCGATGCTATCTGGCCCTGGAGCTGGTCTTGAGCGCCTCCGAGCCAGGCATCCATAAAGGGGCTGAGGTAGTTTTCGAGTTCCGGGTAGGATGTCAGAATCGGGAAAATATCCTCGTACCGCTTGTTCAGGAACTCGATGGCGTGCGGGAAGGTACAATACCGCCCGTTGTCGTAGATGCGCAGGAACCAGATCACGGCCGCGAAAAGGATAATGGGGCTTTCCACAAAAAAATCGCCCTGCTTCTGCACCCAGCTTCGGTTCAGGTTGAGCATGATGGTATAGGCGCTCTCGTAGGCGTCCGAAATATCGGTCATGAAGTCCGGGTGAATGGGGTTACAGCGGTGCGAGCGGCGCGGGTCGTCGAAATTTATGACGTAGAAAGTCGGGATTTTCTTGTAACCTTTCTGGTGATTCAGCAGGTGGTTGTAAGCGATTTCCGAAAGATCGGGAAACTTGTAGTCATAGATGTATTGGGTATAGCCCTTTTCGATTTGCTGTTTAATAAACTGGTTTACAACACAATAACTCTTCCCGCTGCCCGGGCTTCCCATGCAGATGCAAGCCCTTTGCGGGTTTACAACGTTGGCGAACCCGTTGTTCCACTGTTTGTTATAGTAAAATTTCGTCGGCAGATTTATGGAGTACTCGTTCTCGATCAGGCGTGTTTCCTGCTGGAATGATTCGTTCTCGTTATTGAAAGGGTCATCCATGAGATTGTTCTTCAGCAGGCGGGACATCCACACGCCGCCCATCAAGAGGCAGATATACCCGGCCGATAGGGTCAGTATGTAGAAAGCCGCGTTCGCCGCTGCCGTCAGCGGCAAGTCCAGCAGCCACCAGTTGAAGAAGAACAGCACGCCTCCCGTGGCCAGCGATGCCGTGATTTTCCGCCAGGTAATTTTCTCCTCTTTTACTCCTTTTGTCCCGAGGCATGAAAGGGCGAGGAACACTACGGCGAGTTTCGTCCATAGTATATTCCGGAACAGCCCCGCGGTGCGGTCGAAGTTCAGCAGAATCCTATCGACCACGCCGATATTGATTCCCCATTCCCGTATCTGCCCGTAGCAGAACCAGTAGATGTTGATAACCACGAACAAGATACTCAATGCCCGCATGAAATCCATTGTTTTAGCAAGACCCCGAAGGTCGTCTTCCTGTTGCATAACCGTAAGATTTAATAAATGAATGATAATTGAGATGTTATACTTTCCTCCGTCGTGAGGTATTCCGCTTCCGTTGCCCGTCCCGTCCGGCAGGCGCTTGTTTCGGGGACAAGCCCCTCGTGTTTTCCCCGGGATTCCGTTTTCCGCCGAAGCGCAGCTCGAAGGCGTTGGCCGAGTATGCCTTTCCCAGCCGTGATCCGTTCACGACCGTCCGTGTTTCGTGGTCAATGAACGTCACACCCACGATGCGGCCGTTTTCGTTGCGTCGTATGTAGAGATCCACCCGGGCTCCCCGCAGGCGTTCGCGCAGTTCTTCCTCCGTGGGTTCTCCCCGAAGCGCTTTATCGACCCGGCCACGGATTTGCCTCCTCGTGTCGTCCTTCCCGAACCGTTCGGCGCTACGCTCCATGTGCCGTTCCAGCCCGTCATACCCGACCTCTTTACCGAACAGTGAGGATTTGAGCGGCGCGGCCACTGCCTTGTCCCCGTTCTCGTCCAGCAGCGTGTAGAGCAATCCCCGGTAGGGGGTTCCGTTCCGCTCTCCCCGGACTTCCTCTATACCTATATTATATAAGGACAGCAATGCCCGGAACTCGCCGAGGGTCTGGAAGCGGTATGTCGCCACGGCCGGTTTTATTACCGCTGCCACCTGGCGTTTCAGGTCGCCCCGCGTGTAATCGGCGGGGACGATCCCTTGCCCTTTCTCCCGCCTTCTCCCTTTGGCGGGATGCAGTCCGTACTCCCGTTCCAGTTCCTCGGTAACGGCCACGCTGCGTTCGTTGCGCCTGCTGTCGTTTATCTTGCGCCCGTCCTGGGCCACCTGCACCGACACGATATGGATATGCTCCCGTCCGATGTCGGTATGCTTGAATACGATATAAGGTTGTCCTCCCCAGCCCATGCGCTCCATGTAGGCCCCGGCTATCTCCGCGAGCTGCCCGTCGTCAAGGCGGTCTTCGGGAGCCGGGTTGAGCGATACGTGCACGACGGGTTTTTCCGTCCGGTAGTGCGAGGGCATCCAGCGCAGGAGGTCTTCTGCCGTCGCGGCCACGTTGAAGCGCCCATCCGCCGGCTCCCTCACGATGTGGGTCAGCAGTACTTTCCCGTCGCCCCGATCGACTTTCTCCTGGTTGTACGCCAGCGCGCCGTACACGTCTTTTCCGGTGGTGATATTGGCTACCATCGCTGTTTGAACTCTTCGGAGAGCGACACGACCTGCTGCCCGACGGCCGCCAGTTCACGTGTCGCTCTCTCCAGTTTATAGAGCAGCGCGAGTGTTTTCTTCTCGGAAAAATGCGCGTGCAGCTCCTTCACCACCTGGTTGTAATTCGTTCCCACGGCACGGAATTGGGCGTGGAAAGCGGTCAGCTTCGCCACGTATTCGAGCGTTCCCCGGTCGGTCTTTACCACCCGGAACGCCTCGTTGAACACTCTCGCTTTGATAAAAGCGGCTTTGGACAATAGCCCGGACTGCTCGTAAAGGTCGAGGAAACGGGCATGTTCCACGGCTGAAAAGTTTACCGAAAAGCGGTAAACGGCCGGGTCGTTTTTCGCGGGTCGTCCCCCTTTGCCCCCTCGGGGCTTTCTGTTCTTTTCCATCGCATCGAAATTTTAAGGAGAGGCCAGAGCCCCACCGGTTCCTGAAAATTCCGATCCCTTCGCGGCCTGCCGCCCTTCTGAAAAGCACCGACTCCGGAGGTGCTTTCTCCCCCTTGCGGGCAAGCTGTTTTCTGCTGCAAAACGAGAATCGTGCAGCAGAAAACACAGCTTGCTATTTGCCCTTTGCAAATACCTTCTGCCCGCTCGCGGACAGAACATTGAAAGAGCCGCCGTAAAACGGGGCAAGGACGGCTTCATTAGCGTCGGGATCGTTCACGAGGCAAAGATACCGACCTATTCAATCACTTGTGCCATAAGCGATTACGCCACTTGCGTCCACTTTGACGCCACACGCGGCCATAGCGGAAAAAGAGCATACAACCCGTGTTTTTAAGGGTTTACTTTGCACGTGAGAACGGATACGGGCAATGACACATCCCCCTGTCCGCACACGTGTGGACGGATGCAGAAAACATCGTGTGCAGAGGAAAAAGCGGGTCTTTGTCCGGATAAGCAAATGCGGTTGCGCATGAGTATAAAATCGGACACGCGCCCATGCACCGGCATACCGGCGTAACAGCCTGCCAGCGCACCAGCATATATGCGTGCCGGCATACCAGCATAAAATCTCATGCCGTCACTTGTCCGGATACGTGAAGAGATGAACGATTACCCGATTGTATAACTAAAAACGCATGGAACAATGAAAGAGAAAACGAAATTCGTGGCCTTCTCCACCCAGAAAGGCGGAGCGGGCAAAACCACCCTCACGGTGCTGGCAGCCTCTTACCTGCACTATGTAAAGGGTTTCAATGTCGCGGTCATCGACTGCGATTATCCCCAACACTCCATCGTGGAGATGCGGGAACGTGACCTGAAGCTTGCCCTCGAAGACGAACATTACAAGAGGTTAGCTTACGAACAATTCACCCGGCTTCAAAAGAAAGCCTATCCTGTCGTGGAAAGCAACACGAAAGAGGCGTTGGCCGATGCCGACTACCTCCTGCCGCAAGGTGATTTCGATTATGTGTTCTTCGACCTTCCCGGTACGATCAATAACGAGGATCTGATTCATTCCCTGGCCGGAATGGATTATCTCGTCGCCCCGATCAGTGCCGACCGGGTTGTCATGGAAAGCACCCTGAATTACGCGGTTGTGGTAAAGGAGCATATCATGGGCCGCGAGAAGTCCCGGATGAAAGGGCTGTATATGCTATGGAACATGGTGGACGGACGTGAAAAGACAGAGTTATATCAGGTTTACGAGGCGGTAATGAAAGAGCTGGGTCTTCCTGTTCTGAAGACCTTCCTGCCTGACACCAAGCGTTTTCGTCGTGAGCAGAACGCCAGCCGTCGCTCTGTCTTCCGCTCCACGCTCTTCCCGGCAGACCGTTCTTTGATCCGGGGCAGCAACCTGGATAAACTCGTGGATGAATTGATCGAACTGTTAAAGTAGGATCTTATGAGCGGAAAAGAACATGACGACGGTTTGGACGCTTCCTTCATCATCAGCCAGGCCAAAAGCCGAAACCGGCCATTACATCCTTACACGCCGGAAAAAGAGGAGGAGGCATCGGCTCTATCGGAACCGTCCGGCGAGGCCGCCGCCTCGCCGGCTACGAAAGAGGAGGGACGCCGCCGAAGAGGGAAAGGCCAGGATTACGAGCGTCTTTTTATCCGGAACGCCCCCTCCAATACCCGAAGCGGCAAAACGGTGTATATCCGCAAGGAGTTTCACGAGCGTATAACCCGGATAGTGCAGGTTATCGGTAAGAACGAACTCTCGCTGTATAGCTACCTGGACAATGTGCTGGAGCAGCATTTCGCGACCTATCAGGAGGAAATTTCGGAACTCTACAAGAAACGGAACTCCGATATTTTTTAGTTATGAACCCAATATTTACAACCTATTAAAAACAATCCATCATGTCAGACAAAGCAATTATTTTATCTGTTATCCTGGCGGCCGTCCTTTGCGTCGCCGTGCCCTTCATCTTCCGCGTGTGCCGCTACCGGCGCAGGATGAAAACCCTTATCGTCCCCGACGGCCCTTCGGGGGGAGGTCGCCGTGGGGACTGTCCCCACCCGAGGCCGAGTACCTGGCCCGTTACATCTGCCTGCTGCGGCTGCCTTTCGCCGGTAACAAGCACGTGAAGATACGTCCGTCGTATCACGAGCGTATCCGCGAGATCACCCGTGTCATCGGTCGTGGCGACGTGACGATCACGGCCTACGTGGACAAGGTTCTCAAGGCGCACCTGGACGATAACCGGGAAACCATCGAGCGGCTTTTCGAGGAACGCGAGGCCGTGGCCTCCCGGCAACCCAAAGCGGAGGAGCGATGAACGGGGCGTTGTGGCTGCTGCCCCTCTTTGCCGTGGGGTATGCCTTGTGGGCGTTTTTCCGCCTGCGGCGGATGGAACGCAACGAACCGGCAGACGGGATCGTTGCCGAAGACACGCCCTGCCGGCAGGAGATCATCGGCAGGAGCCGCTTTGTCCTCGACCCGCGCCACTCCCGGCCACAAGCTGCCGTAGAATCTGAAACTGAAAAAGTTACGGAAAAAGCCGATATATTTGTGCCCACGAATGTACCCGAACACCCCCGGCAGATTCCGCCGGAAGACCTGGATGAAGTGTTCGGTGTCGCTCCCGAGGGGGAGCCTAACGAACCTCTGGAAATCGACTTTCCGCTGTACGATGAATCTTTCCCGGATGCGGACGCGGAGGAGCCGGATTATGACGAGGATGAAGACGACACCGAAGAGCTGCCCCTTTTGGGCCGCTCGCTTGCCCAGGGGGTTAGTTTTGAACAGATGGGCGAAGCCTACCGCCACGTGGTACATGATCCACCTTCAACAGACGAGCAAAGGGAGGAAACGGGACGTGTCCTCCTGGGCCTGAAACAGACCGACATGTTCGAGGTCATCGTTTCGGGCCGCCCCGACGGGAACGACAGGGTAAAATCCCTGATCGACACCTACCTCTCGGCCTTTCACCGGCGTATGTCCGAGAGGTCTGCGGAAAGCCCATCTCCGCAGGGTTCGGTTCCCACGGGTTTCGACGTCCGTGAGTTTGTTTAACCCCATAATGACATCACGATGAAAGAAAAAGACTACGGGTAGCACGTGAGGCTATCCTCGAACCACTGAAAAAATCCGAATCAAGAAGTTTAACCCGGTGCGGGGCCTATCCATCCCCGCGCCACAATTCAAACATTATCGAGTTATGAGAAAGAACAAGATTCTTCTTCCGGCGGCATTTCTCTTTGCCGCCATCTCCTCCGCTTTCGCGCAGGGCAACGGCATCGCCGGCATTACGGAGGCTACCAACATGGTAACCAGCTACTTCGATCCCGGAACGAAGCTCATCTACGCGATTGGGGCTGTGGTCGGCCTTATCGGCGGGATCAAGGTCTATAACAAGTTTTCGAGCGGCGACCCCGACACGTCGAAGACCGCCGCGAGCTGGTTCGGCGCGTGTATTTTCCTGATTGTCGCCGCGACGATCCTACGCTCTTTCTTCTTGTAGTCCAACCTGTCATGCAAATAATTATGGAATATGGAATCAACAAGGGAATCGGCAAGAGCGTGGAGTTCCGGGGCCTGAAGGCGCAGTACCTCTTCATCTTCGCGGGCGGCCTGCTGGCCGTCTTCGTGGTGTTCGTCATCCTCTACATGGCAGGGGTCGATCAGTGGGTATGTATCGCTTTCGGCGTTGCGGCGGCTTCGGTGCTGGTCTGGCTTACCTTCCGCCTGAACGCCCGTTACGGGGAACACGGGCTGATGAAGCTGTTCGCCGCGCGCCGGCATCCCCGCTACCTGCTCAACCGCAAGTCCCTGCGCCGGTTGCTGAAAAGAAAGGGGGGCCGCGTATGAGAAACATCTTGAAAGCCACCACGCTGGAAAGCAAGTTCCCGCTCCTGGCCGTGGAAGGCGGTTGTATCATCAGCAAGGACGCGGACATAACGGTCGCCTATCGGGTCGAACTCCCGGAGCTGTTCACCGTCACGTCCGCCGAGTACGAGGCGATCCACGCCGCCTGGTGCAAGGCCCTGAAGGTCTTGCCCGAATACAGCGTGGTACACAAGCAGGACTGGTTCATCCGCGAGCGTTACCGCCCGGCCACGGGCGAGGGGGACATGAGTTTCCTCTCCCGCAGTTACGAGCGGCATTTCAACGAGCGTCCGTTCCTGACCCACGCCTGCTTCCTCTACCTGACGAAAACGACGAGGGAGCGTATGCACATGCGTTCAGACTTCTCGACCCTCTGCCGGGGCAACATCATTCCCAAAGAGGTAAACCGGGAATCGGCGACAAAATTCCTGGAGGCGGCGGAACAGTTCGAGCGTATTCTGAACGATTCGGGTTTCCTGACCCTTGTCCGCCTCACGGGGGACGAGATCACGGGTACGGCGGATTGTCCGGGCCTGCTGGAACGGTACTTTTCCCTCTCGCTCTCGGAGACGACTTCTCTTCAGGACATCGAGCTGGGGGCCGAGGTTCTGCGCGTGGGCAACAAACGGGTGTGCCTGCACACGCTCTCGGACACGGAAGACCTGCCGGGGCGCGTGGGTACGGATACCCGTTACGAGCGTCTTTCCACCGACCGTTCGGACTGCCTGCTGTCGTTCGCGGCCCCCGTGGGGCTTCTGCTTTCCTGCGACCACCTTTACAACCAGTACGTGTTCCTGGAAGACAGCGACGAAAACCTGCGTATGTTCGAGAAACGTGCGCGTAACATGCAGTCCCTTTCCCGCTACTCCCGCGGAAACCAGATAAACAAGGAGTGGATCGACCAGTATCTCAACGAGGCGCACTCGTTCGGTCTTCAATCCGTCCGGGCCCATTTCAACGTGCTGGCCTGGTCGGACGACGTGCAGGAGCTCCGGCATATCCGCAATGATGTGGGCAGCCAGCTCGCTCTGATGGAGTGCCGCCCGCGCCACAACACCGTGGACGCCGCCACGCTCTACTGGGCGGGTATGCCGGGCAACGCGGGGGATTTCCCCGCCGAGGAATCGTTCTACACGTTCATCGAGCCCGCAGTCTGTTTCTTCACGGAGGAAACCAACTATAAATCCTCGTCCAGCCCTTTCGGCATCAAGCTGTGCGACCGCGTAAGCGGCAGGCCCCTGCACCTGGACATCTCGGACGAACCGATGAAAAAAGGGATCATTACGAATAGGAATAAATTCGTGTTAGGCGGCTCTGGGTCAGGCAAGTCGTTCTTTATGAATCATTTAGTCCGCCAATACTGGGAGCAGGGCACGCATGTCGTGCTGGTGGATACCGGTAACAGCTACCAGGGTCTTTGCGAGCTGATCCGGCGTAAGACCAAAGGTGAGGACGGCGTGTATTTTACCTATACCGAGGAACATCCCATCAGTTTCAACCCGTTCTACACCGACGACTACTATTTCGACGTGGAGAAGAAGGACAGCATCAAGACGCTGCTGCTGACACTCTGGAAAACCGAGGACGACAAGATCACGAAGACCGAGAGCGGCGAGCTGGGCAGTGCCGTGAACGCCTATATCGAGCGTATCCGCGCCGACCGGAATATCGTGCCGTGTTTTGACAGTTTCTACGAGTACCTGCGGGACGACTACCGCCGCGAGCTGGAGGAGCGGGAGATCCGGGTCAGCCGCGAGGATTTCAACATCGACAACATGCTCATCACCCTGCGGCAATATTACAAGGGCGGACGCTACGACTTCCTTTTGAACTCCCGGGCCAACATCGACCTGCTCTCGAAGCGCTTCGTGGTCTTCGAGGTGGATTCCATCAAGGAAAACAAGGAGCTTTTTCCCGTGGTCACCATTATCATCATGGAGGCTTTCATAAACAAGATGAGACGGCTCAAGGGGGTACGCAAACAGCTCATCGTCGAGGAGGCCTGGCTGTGACATGTAAGTCTTGTATATGATTGTTCAACTTTCATTCCACGAGTTGGAAATCGAACGATTGAACCTGTTGTTCCGTCAACAGTAGCCTATGGGAACGTGCGGTATTAAGCAATGAACCCGTGCGGTAACAGAACCAACAATGAAGCCCTTCCGAAAGGAGAAGTCTGAACCGTGAGGGGATGACAACTGCCGTTAGTATCGAACGACAGGGGAGCTAGGCTGAATGGTATGAATAACGTAATGTGAACCGTTGATAAACGTCGTAACTTCGAATGAGCCGCTAATGATACTGGGCTCTAACCCAAAAGGGATGCAGTCGGTTAACCTTCTCCATGCTAAGGTTACACGGACATAACGACTGCCGGCGGATAGACGGATTCTAACCCATTCGTTTGTCATATACAAGAAACATGGTAAACCCGTACTTCTCCTGTGTAACAGCAGGTAAGCAGACCGTAAGTGAAGCCGAATGGAGTGCGGGCAGAGGAATGCGGAGAAAGCGAATGCCGTTCTGTAATGGGACGGATAGAGGTTGAAACATTACCTCACACGAAAGTGGGCAGACTTCCGCATGGTGGATGTTTTACAAGAAACTTATAGAACTTATTAAAGGAGAAAAGCAAATGAACGAAATTAAAACATCGTGTGCATCTACTGACCGTAAATGGAGCACTTGGGAAAGCATAGACTGGAACAAGTGTGAGATAGCGGTTAATAAGCTACAAGCACGTATTGTAAAAGCTCAAAAGGCGGGCAAACACGGCAGGGTGAAATCCTTGCAGTGGGTGCTGACGCATTCGTTTTACGCTAAGGCTTTAGCCGTAAAGCGTGTTACATCAAACAGTGGCAGTGACACCGCAGGCGTTGACAAGGTGAAATGGTCAACTCCCAATACCAGATTCAAGGCTATCGGTGAACTGAAAAGAAGAGGCTACAAGCCCCAGCCGTTAAAAAGGGTCAATATCAAAGAGTAACGGGAAACTACGTCCTTTAGGTATCCCGACAATGAAAGATAGGGCTATGCAGGCATTATACCTGCTTGCGTTGGAACCTGTATCGGAAACAACTGCGGACAGTAATTCCTACGGTTTCCGTAAAGAGAGAAGTACCGGAGATGCAAGGGAACAATGTTTTTGTGTCCTTGCAAAGAAAGCTTCTCCCGAATGGATTATGGAGGGTGACATCCAAGGTTGTTTCGACCACATCAGCCACGAATGGCTGCTGAACAATATCCCTATGGATAAAGTGATGCTGCGGAAATGGCTCAAATGCGGTTTCGTCTTCAACAAGGAGCTATTCCCCACGGAAGAGGGCACTCCACAGGGTGGTATCATCTCACCAACTCTTGCGAATATGACACTGGACGGACTGCAAACTATGTTTGCAGAGAAGTATCACAAGAAATTTGTAACCAGGAAAACGACCTACTATCCCAAAGTACATCTTGTACGCTATGCGGATGATTTTATCATCACGGGTAGAAGCAAGGAAGCTTTGGAAGAAATCAAACCGTTAGTAGTGGACTTTCTCCAAGAAAGGGGATTAACCCTGTCGGAAGAGAAAACAAAGATTACACACATTGATGACGGATTCGATTTTCTCGGGTACAATATCCGGAAATACAAAGGAGTGCTTCTAATCAAACCGTCCAAAAAGAGCCTGAAGAAATTCATGCAGAAAATCCGAGGAATCATCGATTCCAATAAAGGAAGCAAACAGGAATCACTTATAAGGCTCTTGAATCCTGTGATAACAGGCTGGGTAAACTACTACAAGAATTGTGTGGCATCTGATACATTCAGAAAAGCTGACTACCTGATATTTGAAAAGTTATGGCAATGGGCTACAAGACGACACCCCAAGAAAGGCAAATATTGGATTGCCGACCGATACTTTACACGGGTAAAGAACCGTAACTGGTGCTTCGTGGCAAACTTCAAGAAAGGCAAGACTGATGACAGGATTGCTCTGAAAAGGCTGTATGACACAAAGATTACCCGATATGTCAAGGTAAAAGGTGAAGCAAATCCCTTTGACCCCGAATGGACAGAGTATTTTGAAAAGCGCAAGACTTACAAGATGCTACAGTCGCTCAACGGCAGAAAATCATTGCTGTACATGTGGGAAAGACAGGACCATTTATGTCCCGTATGTGGTAAACCCATAGACAAGGAACATCTTTGGGGAACTTCCCAACAAATAGTCAACGGCAAGAAAGTAAATAATCTGCTACATGACAGTTGTAGAAGAAAAGTCATTCAAACTAATAAGATGTAACTATGAGCTGGTTTCTATTAAATAGAAATTTAACACTGCTTGAGCCGTATGATTGGAAACTTTCACGTACGGTTCTGAGGGGGGAAAGGGGCAGTAATGCCTCTGACCTACCCGGCAAGGCGCTCTCTACGGCCAATATGGCTGAATATCTGCGTTATATGTATAAAACCGTCCGCAAATACTACGGTGAGGCCATCGTTGTGACGCAGGAGGTCGAGGACATCATTTCCAGCCCGGTGGTCAAGGAGGCGATCATCAACAACTCGGACTGCAAGATCCTGCTCGACCAGCGCAAGTTCATGAACCGTTTCGACGCGATTCAGTCCTTGTTGGGGCTGACCGACAAGGAGAAGGCGCAGATTCTCTCGATCAACCAGTCCAACAACCCTTCCCGTAAATACAAGGAGGTCTGGATCGGTCTGGGCGGCGTTCAGTCGGCGGTCTATGCCACGGAGGTCAGCGTCCCGGAGTACCTGGCCTACACGACCGAGGAAACGGAGAAAGTGGAGGTACAGCGGCTTGCCGGCGAGCTGGGCGGTGATATAGAACTGGCGATCAGGCAGCTCGCCGAGGGCAAACGTTAAAGGGAGGGCAGGCCATGTATCGCAAGTGTATCGGATCAGACCCCACGGCGGCGCGTTTGGACTTCGCGCTGTACGAGGTGGCGGGCGAGTGGGAAAGCCGCTCGGGTTCTCCCCGGGTTCGCATCTACCGCAACCCGGGACGCCGGGGCGGCGGTTTTTACGTGGAGGTGTCCTACAAGGACGGGACACGCTTCTCCCGTCCCGTGAGGAAGTATTGGGGAGGTATCCGTTACTTCGACCTCTACGGGTATGTCGCCCTGGCCTACGATGTGGGGCGCGAGGTGCTCCAGCTCTCCGCCTACGGGGATTATTACCGGGCGTCGGAATGACCGCCCAAGTATTCACGAATTAAATAATGAAAAGGATGAAACGATTGATTTTAACGCTGTTCGTGGGGCTTCTTTGCTTCACGTACCAGGCAAAAGCGCAGTGGACGGTCATCGACCCGTCGAACCTCGTTCAGAACATCAAGAGCGCGGTTCAAAGCTCGACCACGGCGACCAACATGGTCAAGTCGCTGCAAGAGAGTATCAAGATTTATAACCAGAGCAAGGCTTACTACGACGCCCTCAAATCGGTGCATAACATCATCAAGGATGCCCGGAAGGTGAAGCTGACGCTCGAAATGGTCAGCGAGATCACGGAAATCTACACCTCGGGATTCAACCGTATGGTTTCAGACCCGAACTTCACGGTGGACGAGCTGGCGGCGATCTCGGCGGGTTACGCCCGGCTGCTGGAGGAGGGCGGTGCGCTGGTGGCGGAACTCAAGACGGTCATAACCGGCGGCAACGGCCTCTCGCTCTCGGACAAGGAGCGGATGGACGTGGTGGATCAGGTTTACACGAAGATGCTGGAGTACCGCAACCTCACGCGCTATTACACGCGCAAGACCATCTCCGTGTCCTTCATCCGCAGCCGCGAAAAGGGCGACGCGCACCGGGTGCTGGCACTTTACGGGAACCCGAACGACAGATATTGGTAACCTGAAAACGGAGGCAGTCATGGATTTCGACAATTTACACCAGGTTCTCCGGAACCTGTATCAGGAGATGATGCCGCTATGCGGCGACATGATCGGGGTGGCGAAAGGTATCGCCGGCCTGGGTGCGCTCTTTTACGTGGCTTACCGGGTATGGAAGGCACTGGCCAGCGCGGAGCCTATCGACGTGTTCCCGCTCCTGCGGCCTTTCGCCATCGGCTTGTGCGTGATGTTCTTTCCCACCGTGGTTCTGGGGACGATCAACGCTGTGATGTCGCCCGTGGTGCAGGGCACGCACGCCATACTGGAGGGGCAGACATTGGATTTGCAGGCATACCAGCAACAGAAGGACGATTTGGAAGCCGAGGCCCGCAGGCGCGAGGGCAAGGCTTGGTTAGTGGACGACGAGGTGTATGAACAACGGCTTGCGGATATGGGTATCACGGATTTGGGCGAGATTATCAGCATGTGGGCCGAACGCACGTGGTACGACATCAAGGCCGGTTTCCGGCAGCTTGTCCGGGACTTCTTCGAGTTGTTGTTCAACGCCGCGGGGCTTACCATCGACACGCTGCGGACATTCTTTTTAGTCGTGCTGTCGATTCTGGGGCCCTTGTCGTTCGCCCTCTCCATTTACGACGGCTTCCACTCGACGCTCGCGAGTTGGATTTCCCGCTATATCAGCGTGTACCTTTGGCTTCCCATCGCCGACCTGTTCTCCGCGGTGCTGGCCAAGATCCAGACGTTGATGCTCCAGGCGGACGTCCTGGCCCTGCAAGACCCCAACTACATTCCCGACAGCGGCAGCGGTGTCTATATTATCTTTTTGATTATAGGTATCATAGGCTATTTCACGATCCCCACCGTTGCCGAGTGGGTGATCCAGTCGGGCGGAGCCGGCGGGGCTATGGGCGGTATCAACAAGGCCGGGGCATTCGCCACGGGTGTCGCTGGCGGTATCGCCGGCAACATGATCGGCCGCACGTTCGGGCGTCGCGGCGGTGGCGGTTCCTCCTCCGGTAACGGCGGCGGTGGCCCGGCTTCGGGCAGTGCCCCCAACGGGCGCAACCTGGCAACACAAGGTAACAGTAATCATTCATAACAATTTGGACAATGGAATTCAAGTCATTAAAAAACATCGAAACAAGTTTCAGGCAGATTCGGCTTTTCGGTATCGTGTTCCTCTGCCTGTGCGCGCTGGTATCCGTGTTCAGCGTGGTCGCGAGCTTCCGTTTCGCCGAAAAGCAGCGCGAGAAGATCTACGTCCTGGACGGGGGCAAGTCGCTGATGCTGGCGCTCTCGCAGGATTTGAGCCAGAACCGCCCCGTGGAGGCGCGCGAACATATCCGGCGTTTTCACGAGTTGTTCTTTACCCTCTCGCCCGACCGTGCGGCCATCGAGAGCAACATCAACCGCGCGCTGTTCCTGGTCGATAAGAGCGCCTTCGCCTATTACCAGGACATGCAGGAGAAAGGTTACTACAACCGTGTGGTGTCGGGGAACATCAGCCAGCGTATCGAGGTGGACTCCGTGGTGTGCGACTTCAACGCCTATCCCTACCGGGCCATGACCTATGCCCGGCAAATGATTGTCCGCGAGAGCAACATCACCGAGCGTTCGCTGGTCACGCGCTGCGAGCTGATCAACTCGGGGCGTTCGGACAATAACCCGCAGGGTTTCATCATGGAGAAATTCGAGATTCTGGAGAACCGCGATTTACGTACATTAAAAAGATAAGGCTATGGCAAAGAAGAGAATAAAGGCTTTCGGGGAGTGGGTCGAAGACCACCTGCGCCGCGCTTGCGGGGCACTCTCGCCCGATAAGCGGATTATCGTGATCCTCACGCTGCTCTTGTTCTTTTCCGTCTTGTCGCTCTACTTTACCGTGTCTTCCATCTACCGCTTCGGCAAGGGAGCCGGGGAACGGATGCAGATACGGCATATCGAGCGGCTGGAACTGGAATTAAGACAACGGCAGGAGGCCGACAGTGTAAAACATCTAAAAGATTTCAATTATGACGACGAACGAAAAACAGAATAAACAGCCGGAGGCGGGGAAAAAGGAACTCACGCCCCGGCAGATACAGATGCGGAAGAAGATGGTGGTCTTCCCGCTCTTTTTTTTTCCTGGCCTTTGCCGGGTGCATGTGGCTGATCTTCTCCCCCGGCGAAAAAGAACGGGAGGAGCCTTCGGCGGGTTTCAACACGGAGCTGCCGACCCCGGAATCGGAGGGTATCCTCTCGGACAAGCGTGATGCCTACGTGCAGGAGGAGATGCGGCGCAGGGAGCGGGAAAAGATGCGCTCCTTGCAGGATTTCGCGTTCGGGATGGAGGACGAGGAGGAAGAGCCTGTCATGCCCGCTGCCGTGCCGGATAAGTCTTCCGGCTCTGCCGGCGGTTCGTCGGGAGCTTTCCGGACTTCCCGTGCCGCCTATGCCGACATCAACCGCCAGTTAGGCAGTTTCTACGAGGAGACCGCCGGTGAAACGGGGGAAGAGCGCGAGATGCAGGCCCGCATCGAGGAACTGGAACGCCGCCTGGAAGAACAGCAGGCGCAGAAAACGGCCCAGGAGGAGCAGGTGGCGCTGCTGGAGAAGTCCTACGAGATCGCCGCCCGCTACATGAATGGCGGTCAGGCCCCTGAAGCCCCGCGTCAGAAAGCCTCCGTTTCCGGCAAGGCTTCCGTGCAGCCCGTGCGCCAGGTGCGCCGTAACATCGTGTCGCTGCTCGCCGCCCCGCTGCCCGATTCGGTCTTCGCCCGTGAGTTCGTCAAGCCCCGGAACTGGGGTTTCAACACGGTGGGGAGCGACCTTCGCGAGCCCGAGCGCAACAGTATCCGCGCCGCCGTGCAGCAAACCGTGACGCTCACCGATGGCGGGGAGGTTACTTTCCGGCTGCTGGAACCGATGATGGCGGGAGATCTGCTCATCCCCTCGGGTACGCCCGTAACGGGGGCGGCGAGGATCAACGGCGAACGGCTGACGGTCAAGGTCAGCGCTGTCCAGCACGGCGGGGCGGTCGTTCCGGTCGATCTGTCGGTCTATGACACGAACGGCAACGAGGGTATTCCCGTGCCGGGGTCGGAAGAACTCAATGCCGTGAAGGAGATCGCCGCCAATATGGGCGCGGGCATGGGCAGCAGTATCACGATCACGGACGATGCCGGTTCGCAACTGCTCTCCGACCTGGGGCGCAGCGCCATCCAGGGCGTGTCGCAATACGTGAGCAAGAAGATGCGCTCGGTCAAGGTCACGCTCAAGGCCGGTTACAGCGTCCTGTGCTGCTCCCGCCCCTTAAATAAGGGTACAAACGACGTACTTCCGTACACCACTGAAAAAATCCATTTTTATCAACAATCAAAAATTTATCGAGTATGAAAAAGATTCTTCTGGCACTCGCTTTTATCGGGTGCATGTTCGCTGCCCACGCGCAGGAAAAGCCCTCCACGGGCGATTTGTACGACGGTCTTACCCGTCCGCTGACTTTCAACCGGGTTATCCCGCCCTACGCGCTGGAGGTGACGTTCAGCAAGACCGTGCATGTGATTTTCCCCTCGGCCATCCGTTACGTCGATCTGGGGTCTTCGGATCTTCTGGCGGCGAAAGCCGATGGCACGGAAAACGTGCTGCGTGTAAAGGCGGCCCTGCGTGATTTCTCGCGCGAGAGCAACCTTTCGGTCATTACCGAGGACGGGGCCTATTACAGCTTCAATGTCAAGTATGCCGACGAGCCGGTGAAACTGTCGGTCGAGATGGCGGACTTCCTGCATGACGGGGAGGCGGTAAACCGCCCCAATAACGCGCTGGACATCTATTTGCAGGAGTTGGGATGCGAATCTCCGCTGCTGGTCAAACTGATCATGCAGTCCATTTACAAGAATGACCGCCGCGAGATCAAGCATATCGGTTGCAAGCGTTTCGGGGTACAATACCTCCTCAAAGGTATCTACGTGCATAACGACCTGCTTTATTTCCACCTCCAACTGAAAAACTCCTCCAACGTGCCTTTCAACGTGGACTACCTGACGTTCAAGATTACGGACAAGAAGGTGGCCAAACGCACGGCCATCCAGGAGCAGGTCGTATGGCCCGTGCGTGCGTACAACAACGTGCAGGTCATCGGCGGCAAGCGTACCGAGCGCATGGTCTTCACGCTCCCGAAGTTCACGCTGGCCGACGACAAGCAGCTGGTCGTGGAACTGCACGAGCAGCAGGGCGGGCGACACCAGACTTTCACGGTGGAGAATGCCGACCTGGTGCGCGCACGTGTTATCAACGAGTTAAAGGTAAAGTGATATGAAACGGGCGATATTCATTCTCACGCTGGGGTTATGCCTCCTCCTTTCGGACGGGGCGCACGCCCAGCGTGCCCTGCCCGCCATGCGCGGGCTGGAAATACGGGGAGGCATGGCCGACGGCTTCTATACCCGGGACAGCCGCAGCGAAACGGGCTACTGGTTCGGGCTGGCCATGAGCCGCTACGCGAAGAATGCCGACAAGTGGGTGTTCGGCGCGGAGTTCCTGAACCGTTATTACCCCTACAAGTCGGAACGTATCCCGGTGGCGCAGTTCACGGCCGAGGGAGGTTACTATTACAAGTTCCTCGCCGACCCGTCCAGGACTTTCTTCTACCTCGGCGGCTCGGCGCTGGCCGGTTACGAGAGTGTGAACCGGGGCGAGAGGCGGCTCTATGACGGCTCTACGCTCCGCCACCGCGACCGTTTCCTCTATGGCGGGGCCGTCACGCTGGAGATCGATGCGTACCTGACCGACAGGATTATCCTCTCGCTGACGGGGCGTGAGCGTATCCTATGGGGCACTACAACGGGACATTTCCACGCGCAGTTCGGCCTGGGCGTGAAATTCATAATCCATTAAACTTGCAAGCGACATGAAAAAGATGAAAAAGATATTGGCCCTGGCGGTCTGGATCGCCGCCCTGGGTCTTTTATGCGCATCCTGCGACAACGGGCTGGATATACAGCAGGCGTACACGTTCTCTCTGGAAACGATGCCCGTTCAGAAGCGAATCTCCGTTGGTGAAACCGCTGAAATCCGCTGCACGCTCGTGCGGGAGGGGAGATATGACGGCGCGCGTTACACGATCCGCTATTTCCAGCCCGACGGGCGCGGTGAGTTGAGGATGGACGACGGTACGGTGTTCCTGCCCAACGACCGCTATCCGCTCGACCGTGAGGTGTTCCGCCTCTATTACACATCGCGCAGCGATGACCAGCAGACCATCGACGTCTATGTCGAGGACAACACGGGTCAGGTCGTGAAGACCTCCTTCACGTTCCAGAGCGAGAACGGGACGGAGGAAACGGAACGATAACGGAATATGTCTAACCAAGAGAAGCGCCCGTCACCCGGGCGCTTTCCATAAATACTGAAAACCATGACAGAGCAAGAGAGAATAGATATAGCCTATCTCGATACGGGGGTGTACGAGAACCCGTGGCGTGAGAACCTTTTCGAGACGCTGCCCGAGGATCGGAAAACGGCGGAGGTCTGCCGTTTCGCCATCAAGAAATCGGCTTTCAACATCGAGTTCGTTCCCGAAGCGATGAAAACGCCGGAACTTTGTCTTGCCGCGGCCGGCCACCGGGGCGAAACACTGAAATTCGTCCCTGACCGTCTGAAGACACCGAAAATGTGCCGTGCCGCCGTCGATAGCAACAGCTACGCGCTGTATTACGTTCCGGAGGGGTTGAAGACCCCCGAACTGTGCATGGCGGCCGTGAAGCGCAACGGCCTGGTGCTGGCGGCCGTTCCCGGGGAATTGAGGACGCCGCAAATATGCCGTGCGGCGTTGAAAGCGGTGGACAGTGCCGATTACAAGATACTCCCTTACATTCCGTATCCCGATATATGCCTGGAAGGGCTGAAAAAATTCGGGATGTCGTTCGTGGACAAGTTCGAGATTTTCGCCTCCATTGCCCCGGAGGTCATGACCGGGGAACTGGCCCTTCACGGCGTGGGGATGGACGCGTCCTGCCTTTCGCTCGTGCCGGTGGAACTGCGCACGGAGGCAGTCTGCCTGCGTGCCGTCAGCGGGGACGGCATCCTGCTCCATGAAGTGCCGGAGGAATTACGCACGGAACGGGTCTGCGAGGCTGCCGTGTCCTCGAACTACCTGGCGCTGGAGTACGTTCCGAAGCATCTGAAAACCGACCGTCTGTGCGAGATGGCGCTGGAGCGCGATCCCCTGGCCATCCGCTTTTTCAACCCCGAACAGCTCACGCCGGAGGTCTGCAACCGGGCGTTGGCCCGTGCCGCGACCTGCGTGTCCTCCGCTATATCCCCTTTCGAGGATATACACATGAAGGCGTTGGGGTTCTATTGCACGAATTACGAGAAGACCTTCGATTTTTTGCAGCACATGAACCCGGCACACGTCACGCCGAAAGTGGCCCGGGAAATTTTTCGCCCTGGAGCCGGAGCTGTTCTACAACCTTCCCGACCACGCCAAGAACGAGGAGATGTGCCGCCGGGCCGTCGGGCACGACGGGAGCTACCTGCAATATGTCCCCGAGAAGTGGAAAACGCCGGAGTTGTGCATGGAGGCCATACGGCGCAGTCCCTATGCCATCGCCCACCTGCCCGAGAGCATGAAAAGCCCGGATCTATACATGAGCCTGGTGCGGGAGAACCCGCAAAACCTGAAAGGCGTCCCCCGCGAAGCCCGGACGCCGGAGATGAGCCGGGAGGCTTTCGAGCGTACCTACGGGAAGGACAAAACCGATTTCTCGGTTATCAGCGCGTTGAGCGACCCCGCCCTGGTCTTGCAGGTGTTCCGCGAGCAGGACGACCCGCAGCAGATACACCGGTTGATGAGTGTCCTGCACCTGAACCGCCGGCTTGTAACGGAGGAGGTGGCGTTGGAGGCCGTTCGCAAGGATGCGGGGGTGCTGTACGACATTCCCCAGACGGCCATCACGCCGCTCGTGGCCGATACGGCCGTGCGGGGCGACCCGAGGATGATCCAGTGGGTTCCGAGGGAGCTTCGCACGTCGGATCTGTGCCTCTATGCCGAGGCCGCCCATCCCGAGTTGCGGGTTTACGTTCCCGACGAGATAGCGAAGGGACGTAATATCTATTCGTTCCACCGTCAGGTGGACGCGAAATTGCGGCAGCCGCTCGAATACGAACAATACAAGACCCTCTACTCGGGCGGCGCGGTGCGTGTGAACAACGTGTGGACGTCGGTTGCGGGTGAGATTGATTGCTGCGAGGTGCGTTACGACCGTAAGACGGAGAAACTCAAACTGCGGATCGTCGAACCGCCCAGGGAGAAGAAGGCGCAGCCGAAGGTCGCGCCCCGCAAACCCGCCCGGGGGCCGAAATTGTAGGACGGCGGGTAGTTCTTTGGCAGGAAGGTTGTTAAAAATCGCACGTGTTGTCGCCGATACCCGGATGAAATCGTTATATTTGCAATCGAATCCTCCGGCGGCGTGCCGCCGGGCGATTTACATACGGAAGGAACACATTATGGTGGGGCATTGAAAACAGCCAAATTTTAATCCGCTCGCAAAATAATGGGTAGTTCTCTTCTTCATCGTCGTGTCTATATGCGTCAAGCGTATGCGATAGCGGCGTGGGGAGAAATTATCTATCGAGTGGATGGGTGCTTGGCTGTACCTCAATGCCGGTATTTAACGTATTCTCACGCCTTTTTCGTATGGTATTTGTCTGAACCTAAAGAAAAGCGATATGGAAACGAAATCGACAAATGAGGTAAAGGGTGATTACGACCGGGTATCGGCGAGTGAATGCCTGGGGTCGCTAATCGAGTTGCACGGGATTGTTATGGAAGACGATCTGTTCGTCATTCCCGATGCGGATGGCACGGCAGTATTATACAATGACGGGAAGATACGTTTTGACGAGATCGCCGACATCGAGGTCGGCTCGGTGTTCGTGGGCATCCTGCTCCGCAACGGCTATCTGTTCTACCTTTCCCGTACCGAACCGCTCAAGACGTGCATATACACGCATGGCGGGTGGGGTTCAATCTCTGAAATTTCTCCCCGTGGCATTGCCGGACATATCGGGCGTGAACTGCACGGGAAGCTGGGCGACCATACGGCGGTCGATTGACGGGAAACAAAAAAAAATCGGACGGTTGTTTGAAGTGCACCCCAAATATTGGACGGATTAGTATTTGTTTAGATGGCATGAGTTCGGTATTGTACCGGGCTCATGTTGTTTAAGTATTTCTTTATCCGCTTGTTATTGTAGTAGTCGATATATTCTTCCAATTCTTTTCGGAAATGGTCTATGGATGTTTTGCAAATATAATAATTCGGACTTCAATAATCCAAAGAAACTTTCCATAGCAGCGTTATCCAGACAGTTACCCTTGCGCGACATGCTCTGTGTAATACCTTTCTGTCTTAAACGGAGCTGATACTGCTTCATCTGATACTGCCAGCCCTGGTCGGAATGCAAGACAATACCCGGAGAATCCGGTATTCTGGCAAACGCATCGTCCAGCATCTTCATGATCTGCATAAAGTTAGGGCGTTCAGCTATTTTATAGCTAATAATCTCCCGGTTATATAAGTCCATAATCGGCGATAGATATAACTTTACGCCGCAAACCGAAAATTCCGTAAGGTCAGTAACCCACTTCTGATTCGGTTTTTCGGCTGCAAAGTCGCGTTGCAGAAGATTGGGCGCTATCCGTCCGATCTGTCCTTTGTATGAACAGTATTTACGGAGCCTGACCTGACTTTTTATCCCGCAAATATTCATCAGCTTAAGTACGGTTTTGTGATTTATCGCATATCCGATCTTATTCATTTCAACGGTAATGCGCCGATAACCATAACGCCCCTTATGTTCGTGATATAACCTTATAATACTCTCTTTTTCGCGAGCATATTTATCGGGTTGTTTTGATTTTCTGAAGTGATAATAAAATGTGCTTCGCGCCATCCCTGCGGCTTTGAGCAATACTGAAAGCCGGCACTGCGGCCTTAGTCCTTCGATGGCTTGGGCTCTTTCCCGCTCTCGCGGACAATGCGCTCCTCGACTAAGGCCTGCAATTTTTTTAAGTAAGCATTCTCGGCACGAAGATACTCCAGTTCCTTAAGCAACTCTTCGTGCGGAGTCGTTTTGAGTTTGACTTTTTTAGTCTTCGATTTACTCATGGCCGGCCTCCTTCTTTGCGGTTTACGCCGCAGGCCTTCAGCACCTTGGTTTTGATAGAGCCGCTCCCATTGACGAATAACAAAAGGGCCCGGAATGCCGAAATGCACTGCTGTCTCCAGCAAAGATAGATGATTTTGGTGCATATGCTTCAAAACTGACAACTTAAATTCTGCACTGTAGCTACCGTGGCGCAGCTTAAGGCCGGTAAGGCCATGGCGCTCGAATAATGTTACCCACAAGTGAACTTGCGAGCGGCCACAGCCCAAGTGACATCCGGCTTCCCTAACCGAAAGTCCGCCTTCGAGTACCAGTTTTACGGCCTTTAAACGAATCTCATAATTATATTTCATAAAAAACACCCCAAAAGTGTCCAACTTTTGGGGTGCAGTACAGTTATCGTCCGATTTTTTTTTTTTTCGTCGTATTTTCACGGCCGTTGCCTGCCGTGTTCCCGTTTCCGCCTTTGCAGGGCGAGCAGTTGCCGCAACATGTAGGCATGGTTTTCCCCACGGTATGCCCCGAGGGCATCAGGTAAGGACTTGCGAGGCACTCCCGGCATTGGCGTACCGCCTCTTTTAAGTCGGTAACGGTTATTTCCGCTCCCGTGATGTCTTTAATCTTTGTTTCCATTCTTGTCCTGTTTTTTGGGTTCGTACCAACTGTCCCGGTAATTTTCTCCCACGAGCGAGAAAATTCCGCTCATGCCGCTTTCAGCGGCGAAATTTTTGGCTTCCCATATACCGGAAAACTCTCCCAGCAGCCGGTAGCCGATGAATAATTTGTACTTGCGCATGATTTTATCGTTTTTCCAGGTTGATAATCGGTGTGTTCTTTTGCAGCCATTCCTTCACGCTGTCCATGTTGTATTCGGATGTGATAACCGCCGTTCGGTCGTCGATTTCGGTGAAGCGCGTAGTTTCATACCCGTCGATCCACTGCTTCAGCGTGGCAACGCCCCACACCTGCGGGTCGTCGAACATGGTGTCGAGCCGCCCGATACCCTCGCCGAAGGTTACGAGCAGCGTTTCATAGGAGATTTCCTTGTTTACTTCATTCGTTTTCATATTCTCGCTTTTTACGGGCGGCTTTTGCCGCCCCGAAATTTTTTAATCAGACAAGTTCCACTCTAACCCTGCTCATGTTCGCCCAGAACACGCCGTTGCAGTAGTAGGCGTAGCCGTTATGCCAGTTGCTCCTGCGGCGTATCACGTCCTGCTCGGGTGGTCGTATCTCGATACTCGTGGTGTAGATGTTGTGTCCCACGGTAATGACGAGGTTGCACCTTCGCCATATCTCGGAATGGGTTTTGAACCCGTTTTTCCCCTCGACGAGCGCAAGGGCCGTCTTGACTGCTTCCCGAACTTCCCAATCCCACTCCCCGAAGGGTTTGAGCGGGCGTGCCATGTAGCTTTTATAGATGATTTTCATTGTTATATTTTTTTTGTAGGGCGGCTTTCGCCGCCCCGATTTTATAATTCGACAATCCTTTCCACTCTGCCGTACAACATGGAGCGTATGCTCGTCTTGTCCACGCCCTTGTATTCCGTGTAATGCCCGTACTGCTTTACCACGAATGTTTTCAGTACATCGACAAAGTTGAAACGATACCCTAAAAGCGGAATGGAGTCCTTGAAATAGGTGTTATGGTTTACCTCACGGGTAATCCAGTCTTTCTCCTCACGGGTGAGCGTTCCCCCGTCATTGAGCCGTTTGCGTAATATGTACGCTTTTGAGCCTGCAAGGCTTTCGAGTGCGGGAACGTCCCACGACACGAATTTATATGCTATTTGGTTCATTCTATTTTGTTTTTGCGGGCGGCTTTCGCCGCCCCGATTTTTATGCTGTCATTCGTTTCCGTATAAGGGACATGTTCCCCTTCATCAGTTTCAGTATTTGCCCGTGGTATGGGGTATTCTTGTTACACACGCCACGGCTCTGCACGACCTCCATGCGTTTTAGGGACACCTCTATCGTTTCGATACGTTTGCCGTCGATTGTAGCCGAGAGTATGAGCGAGTCGGCTTTCAGATAGTATTCGTTGGTAAACACGCAGTGGTGCATGGCCTCGCCCTCCTGCCGTATGGCTTCAACGCTGTCCAATACCTTGATGCGGATTTCCCCGTCGGAAAACTCCACTCCGAAAAACCGTCCTTTGGCTTTGACAAACGAGGCTTCCTGTTCCAACGCCTTGCGCCGTTCCTCCTGCCGCCGTTCCATTTGCATGTGCCGCCGTTTTTTAGCCATGTAGAGGTCATGCGCTGCGGGCAGGTCTGCGGGACACACGAAATGGGCGTTATGCAGGTCTTTCCCGAAAAAATCGCAGCAGGTCGATGTAGTCGCACCATTCCGTCGGTTTCCCGATAGCGTACCCGTTACGGATGGCGATACGGATGGCCGGCCAATAGTCTGCGATATTGCGGGAGGAACGGGCGAAAAATCGCACGAGTGCCGTTTGTCCCGCTTTAAGCAGCGTTTCGGCCTTGTTCTCCGAGAGCAGCAGGTGGATAAGGTCGAAAGGGGTTACATCGGGGAGTTGTTTGCCGTAACCGCTTCGGCGCAGTTCGGGGATAAGCCGTTGCCGGGGATAGATGCGTGTGGGCGTGATGTTGTATTTCCCGTCGTTCTCCGCCCGCAGTTCCAATGCGCTCGACCAACTCCACCCGTGAACGAAGAAGCCCATCGGGCGCAGCCGTGCGAAGGTTGCGGAGCGTCCGTCGGGGGCAATCCACCGCTGTACGGCTTCGATATGGGTGTAAACGGGCGTCTGTCCCACTTTCGCCCAACACTCGATATAGACGAAGCGCAGGACTTGAAAACCCTTGCAGCGGGTTACGATGCACAAATACTCGTAATCGTTGAACTTGCGGCGCAGGGTGGTTTCCACTTTCAGCGTGGTGTGGCAGTGCGGACACTCGCACCCTAACAGATTGTCCGTGAGTTCTCCGTTTTCGCTCTGCCACGTGTGGCCGCACTCGGTGCAGGTGATAAGTCCTTTCGGCGTGCGGCGTCCGATATGCTCGATGCAGTTCTTGTACCCCCATTCGATTTGTGCGGGGGTAAGCGGCGGCAGGTGTTTGCTTGCCGCCACGACGTTCTGTTGGAATTTTGTTCTCGGTTTCATAACTAAAATAGACTGGGCATTAGTTTGTTATCTTCGATTTTCTTGGGTTTGGACTTGGCTTTCGCCAACTTGGCGTAGGCTTCGCTCTCGGCCTTCCGTATGGCGTTCCGCCGTGCCTCGGCTTTTTCCTCCTCGGTCAGTTCGACGGTGTGATTGACCACTACCTTGCAACTGACGGGTTTGCCGATGTCGATGTCCTCCTCGTCGTAATAGTGGAGTGCCATAGAGTATATTTCCTCGTCGGCAAACCCGTTGCAACCGCTCTGCCGTACTTGGTTGATGATGAAAGTGCAGCAATCGTCAATGTTCTTTTTCGGGTTGGCGTATCGGGGTGCGAAAAGTTCGTCCTCCCGTGCCCGTGCGTCGAGATAGTTCTGTATCGTCAGTTTGAAATAATCTGTTCCTTGTGCCATGATTTTTTTTTATTTGTGGGGCGGCGAGCCACCCCGTGTTCAACATTTATTCGTCCTTTCCGAGAAGCCGTCGCACCTCGTCCTCTTTGGTCTTTTGGAAAATCCATCCCGCTTTCTTCTGCCCGTCATGCGTCAGCCGTGCGTTGAAGCGTCCCCCGAGTGCGTGAAGGGCGTCCTTGACGGGCTTGGTGTCCCCGAATACGGCTATCGCCTTCTCGGAATAGTCCACGATGATAAACCCGCCTTGCACGCTCGTTTCAGTGCGTTCCGCCCGTTTTTCGTCTTTCGGCTCGGGCAGACATATATTCTCCTCGTTTCCTGCGATATATGCCAGCCTGTCGATGTACCCTTCACGGGTGTAGTGGGTCAGTTTGCAGACACTCCACCCGTATTTCGGACTTTTGCCGAGCGTGAAAACGGGATAGCGGTGTTCGTTCTTGGGGTCGTATTCGGAGAGGTGCGCCGTTTGCGGGAAATTGGCCGCCGCCTTTCTCAACTCCCCGAAGCCGTTGCGGGGGTGGCCGAAAAGCCGAGAATGACGGTACGCACGCTTCGGGTGGTCGAACACTCGTAAGAGGGGTCAGTGTATTCCGTTTCGTTGAGTTCGGCGATGATTACGCCCTGCACCCCTTCGGGCATGATGCGGCGTAACCTCTGCGCTCCTATTTCCGCTATGCGGTCATGCTCGGCTTTCTCTTTGGCGGCGGCGATGGCCTGCGCCGTGGCTTGCTCTTCCGCCTGCCTCACGAGCAAAGCCACCTCGAAAGCGTCCATGAACTCGGGGTTCACGTCGTCGTAGTACCTGCCGATACCGAATGTTTGCGAGAGGGGTCGCAAAATGTCCGTTTGGCTGATTTCCTTTGTTTCGGTATCGACCATGTGGTACACGTAGCCACGGGCGGTGTGTTCCACCTTGTAAACGACGTAACGCTTTCTGCTCGCACCCGCACCGATACCGATGATTACCTGGTTTTCCTTGACTACCTGCACCTGCGTGTCCGTGGTAGTCGCTCCGAATAATGAAATGTACTTTGTCATACCTGTAAAAATTTAGAAGATGTGAGTGAATAGGAAATAGAAAAAGCCGGTTAGAGCCACGAGAGAAACAAGGCAGGAGAAAAATGCCCCGCAGGATGTCATAACAGAACGTGAAGCCCAAAACGACCCAAATAAAGTCGATACCCCACACGTGGAAGCCCAAAGCCACCGCCCCGACCTTTACCGCCAACCCGACCTTTGCCTTTATGCCAAGTGGAAGGTTGGAGGATTTCTGTTTCCATTTATTTTTCTCTTCGTTTCTCATAACCTTTGACTTTTTTTTTATGCCGTAGCGGAGCCGGTATGGATGGAATCTGTTTCGGTAGCATCAAAAGGTGTCGGGGATAGCTGCTGCAAGATTTTGTCGGAAAATACGCTCGCCCGCAGGGAAAGAGGAAGATTTTGCGGCAAACCGCCCCGCGGCCCGATCTTGCAGCAGCGTGAGCCCCGTAACTACCTTTGCTACTGACAACAGATTTCCATACCAGCTCCGCGGCATGAAAAAAAAAGAGAGGAAAAAGGTTATGGGGGAGAAAACGGGGAAAAACGATATGCCGTGAACGCTCGCGAAAGTCGGTTCACGGCTCACCCTGCATGGAATGATAAATCGCCCGCGAACATTTCCTTTCACGGGCGATTGGCGTATCGGAACGTGCCGATCCCGTATCGGCGGAGGATCGTTTCCGCCGGACGTGGCGCCACTCGCTGCCACTTTTAAGACGGATACGTCCATATACCACTGGCTGATAACAAGATACTGTTCATTTGTGTACTTTTGGGCATCCGGGAAACAAAAAATGAAACAGAACATGGAAATAATAAGTATGGACGTGAAGGCTTTCGACGCGCTGGCAGGGCACGTGGAAGCCATTGAAAGAAAAGCCGAGGCGTTATGCCGCAGGCAAGAGGTCGTGAGTTTGAAAAAATGGCTGGACAACAACCAGGATGTCTGTGACGTGCTGGGGATATCGAAACGTACCCTGCAAACCTACCGGGAGAAAGGGTTGCTGCCTTTCAGCCGCATCCGTCACAAAATCTTCTACAAACCGGAAGATGTCGGGAAACTGCTGCAATCGTCGCACTATCCTAATACCGCCGCGTTATGAGCCATTATTTCATCGACAAGCACGATCCGCGTGTGGCGGATCTCTTCCGGCGCTTGGAAAAGGCCGGCAAGGCACTGGATAAACTGGAATCCTCCGGAGGCCGGACACTCAAGGGAGAGCGGTTCGTCACCGACGAGGAATTGTCCCGGCTGCTGAAAATCAGCAGGCGTACATTGCAGGAATACCGCACGGCGCGGATCATTCCCTATTATTTGATTCAGGGCAAGGTACTATACATGGAATCCGAGATACAGAAATTCCTGGAAGATTCCCGGAAGAAATGTATCGGGGGACAGGAATGGGTATAAAAGAAGAACGGCCAAAACGTTGGCCGTTCTTCTTTTTCAGTTCAATATCGTGTTCATGCCGGGGAGCTGCCAGACGACAGCGGTCGTCGTGGCCCTTCGGACAAGCCACCGTCGGAAGGCTTCGGCATTCCCGGATTTTAAGCGGAAAGCCAGCGCGGCGATCATTTCGAGCGAATACAGCTCGACAATACCGCCGTCACGGTTGCGCTCCCGGCGGTAAACCCTCTCCTCACAGAGTATGCCGCTTTTGAGTATGGAGCGGATGTTGCTCCCCACGGCAGGAACGAAGACTCCGAACAGGTCGGCAATCTGGTGGCGCGTGAGCCATACACGGTTCTCCGGCGCGTGGATTTCCACCCGCCCGTTTTCAATGCTGATAGGTTCTCTTGTCGTCATAGTCATACAAATTTATCAATTTTTGTTATACTGTTCAACCGTTTACCGTTATAATATCTGCCGTTTCCGGTTCGTCCTCCTCGTAGAGATTTATTTTCCGGCCTTTGGTCTGTTCTTTCAGACGTTTCATGTCCTCGTCCACCTTGCGGTCGGTCACTTTGGCGTAAATCTGCGTGGTGGAAATGCTCTTGTGTCCCATCATGCGGCTGACAGTTTCGATAGGCACACCCAACGAGAGCGTGATATGTGTCCCGAAATTGTGCCTCGCCTTGTGAAAGGTCATGTCGAAGCCGTATGTCCGTCCCAGTTCTCTGGTGAGCTTGATGAGATACCCCCGGCAATAGAGGTTGAAAATCCTGTCGCTTTTACGCTCGTGGCGGTATTTCTCGATGATCTGCAACGGCACGTTCAGCAGGCGGATGGCCGAGGGCGTTTCGGTCTTCTGGCGCCGGATGTGTATCCAGTACGTTCCGTCGTCCGACTGCGTGATGTCTTTTTCGGACAAGCGTTTCAGGTCGGCGTAGGACAACCCCGTGAAGGTAGCGAAGAGAAACCAGTCCCGCACCCGCTGGAGGTTGGGTTTATCGACGGGAGTTTCCATCAGCTTTTTGAGGTCTTCGAGTTTCAAATGGCGGCTCTTGCGCCGGGGCAGTTCCGGGTGCAGCTTCCCGTAAGGGTCGCGCCGGAGTGTACCCTGACTGACAGCCCGCTTGGTCATTTTCTTCAACCGGTAAAGATGCTCGTTCTTGGGTTTCATTTCACGATCTGTACGTAGGAATATTTCAAAATCATCGTAGAACTCCCGGTCAAGGCTCCGCAACGCTACATCCTCCTTTTCCTTCCTTTTTTTTTTTCACGAAGGAGGCTAAAATATTATAGGAGTTCTCGTAACTTTCATAGGTTTCTTCCTTGCGATCCACGCCGACACGCTTGCGGAACTCCTCGTTATGCTCGCGGAACAAGGCAAGGAGGGTGAACGGTTTCTGCCCGATTCCTTCCACGGCGTTTTTGACCAGCTCGGCCGTCACGAAACCGAGGCTTTTACGAATATGACGGTAATGCCCGGTGATTTTTTCGGTCAGTTTCTCTATTGCCAGGTTTACCGTTCGGGCGTTCTCGCTTCGTCCGTTCGCCCTTTTGGTTTCCGGATTCCAAAGCGATGGATCGACAAACGCGTTGATATTGATCGGGGCCGACTTGGCGTCGATGCTTACCTTGCATAACAATTTACATGTTCCGTCCTTGCGGACTTTCGTGCGGTTGATGTAGAACAGCAGGGAGAACGTGCTGCGACGTTTTATCTCTTTATTATTCGTTTCCATAATCGTTGTGAATTTGATTGTCAATGATAGATTAAATAGCTACGGAGAAGCGGCCGGCAATCTTTTTCCTCTAAAGACCGGGTATCCATGTCGATCTTGTCATCGGTCACTTTGGCGTAAATCTGCGTCGTGGAAATGCGGCTATGCCCCAGCATTTTACTGACGGTTTCAAGCGGGACACCATGCGAAAGCGTGATCTCGGTGGCGTAGGTATGGCGTCCGCAGTGAAAGACGAGCTTCCGTTCAATTCCGCAAATGGCGGCAATACGTTTCAGTGTCCGGTTGAGTTCGTTGTTGCTGTACATCGGCAGCAGTTTTCCTTCCTTCCGGGGCCATATCCCGGTACTTGTCGAGGATGAGCAACGGTATGTCGAGCAATGGCACTTCATAGTCGATTTTCGTCTTCTTGCGGGCGGTCTTGATCCATACCTCACCGTCCTCGGCCACTTCCAGATCCTCCGTCGTCAGGCGGCACATGTCCCCGTAAGGGATACCCGTGTAGCAGGAGAAGAGGAACAGGTCGCGGATATGGTAGAGTTATGGCTGAAGCTCGCAAATCGTCCAGTTGCCGGTTGATTTCCCGCGCGGCGGGGGCAGCACGTAATCTGGCGGCGGAAGTACCTGATGATGATTTCGATAAATACCTTGCTGCCGCACGCAAAAACTGGAACGAGCATTTGTCACGGATAGAAATCGAGTGCGGCAATCGCGATGAAAAGGTGAAGTTTTACACGGCCCTTTACCACTCGATGCTGGCTCCTACCATCTATGCCGATGTGGACGGTTCTTATTACGGGCCCGACAGGCAGGTACATAAAGCCGACGGATGGACGAATTACAGCACTTTCTCCTTATGGGATACGTACCGTGCCTCTCATCCGCTTTATACTTATATAGAGCCGGCGCGTGTGAACGACATGGTGAAATCCTTCCTTGCCTTTTATGAGCAGAACGGTCGCCTGCCGATATGGAATTTTTAT
>VOFF01000792.1_pt1 | contig 58000 bp, 70 predicted proteins | sample 5384061 | NCBI WGS metagenome assembly VOFF01 (sample SAMN12384725, study PRJNA508395) | human gut metagenome | isolation source: healthy gut E | host: Homo sapiens | reverse complement strand
ATCCCGTGCCGATCTGGAGGAAGAGACCGTGGACGAGGTATTGAGAATCTTAGGAGAAGAATTTGAGGAAGAATAAGTAACGTATGAGTATAAGACTAAATAAAGTAACCAAAGAATGTAATGTAGGGCTGCAGACAGCCGTCGAGTTCCTGCAGAAAAAAGGGTTTCAGCGACGTGGAAGCCAATCCCAACACCAAAATCTCTGACGAACAGTATCAGATGTTGGTGGCCGAGTTCAAGAAGGACAAGGGGTTGAGGGACGACGCTGCTATCATCAGCCGTAAGCGGCAACACAAAGAAAAGAAAGCGACCATCGCGCTTCCCGAAGAGAAGCCGGTGGATATCAAGACCGCGACCGAGGCCAAGCTCGGAAAGGGGCCGAAAGTCGTAGGACGCATCGACTTGGATAATCTGGGGGCGCGCAAACCGGTTGCGGCTCAGGAGAAAACCGCGGGTAAGCGAGCGCAGACGGAGCTTGCTCCGGGTCTGCCGAGCGGGAGCGGTTTATCCAAAAAGGAGACTCCGGCTCCCGCCCGTCCGGCTGAGGTGAAGGCGGAGGCACCCATAGCGGAACCGGCTCCGAAACAGGAGGAGAAGCCTCAGGCAGAGACGGAGACCCCCGTGAGCCAGAAGGAGGTACGCCAGCAGGAGAAGAGCAAAGCCATCGGTACGGAAACGGACGGTGTGTTCCGTCTGAACCATACGGCGCAGGCTGCTCCCCAGCTCAAGGTGAAGGGACATATAGATTTGGCGGCTTTGAACCAGTCTACCCGTCCTAAGAAAAAGACGAAGGAAGAGAAACGCAAGGAGCGCGAAGAAAAGAACCGCCAGGGAGGCGGAGACCGTTCGCGTCAGGGCGGAACGGGGCAGAATGCGTCCGAAAGCAAGAAGAAACGCGTCCGTATCGGCAAGGAACGTGTGGATGTGAATGCCGTAGCGGGCCAGCAGAATGGGAAGAAACGGGATAATGCCCCCGGGGCCAACCAGCAGGGTGGCGGTAAACATAATAAGAACAAGAACCGCCAGCAGCCGGTCATCAAGGCAGAGGTATCTGACGAGGACGTAGCAAAGCAGGTAAAAGAGACGTTGGCTCGTCTGACGAACAAGAACAAAGCCGGAAAGGGCGCCAAATACCGTAAGGAAAAACGGGAGAATGCCCGTGCCTCCATGGAAGAGCAGCTCGAAGAACAGGCAGCAGAAAGCAAGGTGTTGAAACTTACCGAATTCGTTACCGCGAACGAATTGGCCGTGATGATGGATGTGCCGGTCACTCAGGTTATCAGTACGTGTATGAGTATCGGCATCATGGTCTCTATCAACCAACGCCTGGATGCCGAGACCATTAATCTGGTGGCCGAAGAGTTCGGTTTCAAGACGGAGTATGTCAGTGCGGAAGTTTCCGAAGCGGTGAATGAGGAAGAAGACGATGAGGAAGATTTGGTACCGCGCGCGCCGATTGTGACCGTCATGGGGCATGTCGACCATGGTAAGACCTCTTTGCTCGACTATATACGCAAGACGAACGTGATTGCCGGAGAAGCCGGAGGTATCACGCAACATATCGGTGCCTATAACGTGACGCTGGAAAGCGGGCGTCATATCACCTTCTTGGATACTCCGGGACACTGAGGCGTTTACGGCCATGCGTGCCGTGGCGCACAAGTGACGGATATTGCCATTATCATTATTGCGGCGGACGACGACATCATGCCGCAGACGAAGGAGGCTATCAATCATGCCATGGCGGCGGGCGTGCCTATCGTGTTTGCCATCAACAAGGTGGACAAGCCGGCAGCCGATCCCGATAAGATCAAAGAAGGATTGGCGGCCATGAACTTCCTGGTGGAAGACTGGGGCGGCAAATACCAAAGCCAGGACATATCAGCCAAGAAAGGCATCGGTGTGGAAGAGTTGCTGGAGAAGGTATTGCTTGAGGCCGAGATGCTCGACTTGAAAGCCAATCCGAACCGTAAGGCAACCGGTTCCATCATCGAGTCTTCTTTGGATAAGGGACGCGGTTACGTGGCTACGGTATTGGTGTCGAACGGAACGTTGCGTGTAGGCGACATCGTGTTGGCCGGTACGAACTACGGTCGTGTGAAGGCCATGTTCAATGAACGTAACCAGCGTGTGAAAGAAATCGGCCCGGCTCAGGCAGCTACGATTCTGGGCCTGAACGGTGCACCGACAGCCGGTGATACGTTTCATGTGATGGATACGGAACAAGAGGCCCGCGAAATCACGAACAAGCGCGAGCAGTTGCAGCGTGAGCAAGGTCTGCGTACGCAGAAGATTCTGACCCTCGACGAGGTGGGCCGCCGTATCGCTTTGGGTGGTTTCCAAGAGTTGAACGTCATCGTGAAGGGAGACGTGGACGGTTCCATCGAAGCCTTGAGCGATTCTTTGATCAAGTTGTCCACGGAAAAAGATAGCCGTGAATGTGATTCACAAAGGCGTGGGACAGATTTCCGAGAGCGACGTGGCTCTGGCTGCGGCTTCAGAGGCCATTATCATCGGTTTCCAGGTGCGTCCTTCGGCTTCGGCTCGCAAAAATGGCCGAACAGCAAGGTGTCGACATTCGCCTTTATTCAATCATTTATGACGCGATAGAGGAGGTGAAGTCTGCCATGGAAGGCATGTTGGCTCCCGAAGTAAAAGAAGAAGTGACGGCTACGGTGGAGGTGCGTCAGGTTTACCATATCAGCAAGGTGGGTACGGTAGCCGGTGCATACGTGGTCGACGGCAAAGTGCAGCGTAGCAACAAGGCTCGTGTGATTCGCGACGGTATCGTGGTACACACCGGACAAATCAATGCCTTGAAACGTTTCAAGGATGATGTGAAAGAGGTGGGTACGAACTTCGAGTGTGGTATCAGCCTGGTGAACTACAACGATTTGCGCGAAGGCGATATGATTGAAACCTATCAAGAGGTGGAGGTTAAGGCCAAGCTGTAAAAAGGTGATGAATGCGCTGGATATTCTGATTCTGGCCGTGGTCTTAGTGGGCTTTGTCAAGGGACTGATGTGCGGTTTTTTTCGTCAGGTCGTCTCCATTGTGGGGTTTTTTAGCGGGGCTGTGGGTGGCCTTCATGCTTTATTCCGTGTTGGGCGATTGGATAGCTCCCTATATAGGAAGCGACGTATCCGTAGGACGGGCGTTGGCATTTATCCTTTTGTGGATCGGTGTTCCGGTCGGGCTGTCGCTGTTGGCGTATATGCTGACAAAAGCCGTGGAAACCGTGAAATTAGGAGGACTGAACCGTTTGGGGGAGCTTTGTTGGGCGGATTGAAATACATGGTGTTTCTGAGTTGTGCGTTGAATGTCGCGTTCAGGATACATCTGATTTCCGGCTCTACGGGCGAGCATTCCCGTCTGTATCATCCGGTCCGTGCCATGTCCGATAAGCTGTTCGAAGTGTGCAAGACCCATGTGGTCAGGGTTGTGGAAGATGCGGCTTCGCCGGCCTGCGGGCAAGACCCGAAAAAGCAGTTAAGGTAGCTATTACCTTATTACATAATACGATGAAGGGCAGGAATGCGGTCATAAGGTGTACTTATGGAGCATTCCTCTCTTTGGCTATAAGTGAGAGATATGAAAGAAATGTATAAAAAAAGAAGAAGATAAGAGAAGTGGGGACGTTCCTAAGGACGGACAAGGGCCGAACGAAGGGAAAAACCAGTTTGTCCGTGAGGTGGCGCATAAGAAATATGAGTACGGTTTCAGTACCGACGTGCAGACCGAAATCATAGAGCGTGGCCTGAACGAGGATGTGGTGCGTCTCATTTCGTCCAAAAAAGGAAGAGCCGGAATGGTTGCTTGAGTTCCGTTTGCAGGCTTTCCGTTATTGGCAGACGCAGAAACAGCCGTCGTGGGCGCACTTGAAGATGCCGGAGATAGATTACCAGGCCATTTCCTACTATGCCGACCCGACGAAAGGCATGAAGAAGGACGGGCCGAAATCTTTTGGATGAGATAGACCCCGAGTTGATGAAAACCTTCGATAAACTCGGAATCCCGTTGGAGGAACGTCTGGCACTGAGCGGTACGGCGGTGGATGCCGTGATGGACTCTGTGTCCGTGAAGACCACCTTTAAGGAAAAACTTTCGGAGCGCGGCATCATATTCTGTTCCATCAGCGAAGCCGTGCATGAGTACCCGGATTTGGTAAAGCAATATTTAGGTTCGGTAGTCCCTTATCGTGACAACTATTTCGCGGCGTTGAATTCCGCAGTGTTTAGTGACGGCTCCTTTGTCTATATTCCCAAAGGCGTGCGTTGCCCGATGGAACTTTCCACCTATTTCCGAATCAACGCGCGGAATACGGGACAATTCGAACGTACGCTCATCGTGTGCGACGACGGGGGCTATGTGTCCTATCTGGAAGGTTGTACGGCACCGATGCGCGACGAGAACCAGTTGCATGCAGCCATTGTGGAAATCGTGGTGAACGAAAACGCAGAGGTGAAGTACAGTACGGTACAAAAACTGGTATCCGGGCGATGCCGAAGGGCGCGGCGGCGTGCTGAACTTAGTGACGAAAGCGAGGGCACCTGCGCGGGGCGAACAGCAAGCTTTCGTGGACGCAGGTGGAGACCGGTTCTGCCATTACCTGGAAATATCCCAGTTGCATCTTGAGCGGAGACCATTCCCAAGCTGAGTTCTACAGTGTGGCTGTGACCAACAATTACCAACAGGCCGATACGGGCACAAAGATGATTCACTTGGGGGCGCGACACGAAGAGTACGATTATCAGTAAAGGAATATCGGCCGGCAAAAGCCAGAATTCCTATCGTGGGTTGGTGCGTGTGGCGCCGAAAGCCGACGGGGCACGCAATTACAGCTCGTGCGACTCTCTGTTGTTAGGCAGCGAGTGCGGCGCGCATACTTTCCCCTATATGGACGTACGTAACGAGACGGCCATCGTGGAGCATGAAGCCACCACGTCGAAGATTTCGGAAGAACAGTTGTTCTATTGCAACCAGCGCGGCATCCCCACCGAGGAGGCCGTGGGACTGATTGTGAACGGTTATGCCAAGGATGTAATCAACAAACTGCCGATGGAGTTTGCCGTAGAGGCGCAGAAACTCCTGAATGTGTCATTGGAAGGCACGGTAGGATAGACAAACTTAAAAGACAGACATTATGTTAGAGATAAAAGATTTGCATGCCAGTATCAATGGCAAAGAGATATTGAAGGGTATCAACCTGACGGTAAATCCGGGGGAGATACATGCCTTGATGGGGCAGAACGGAGCCGGAAAGAGTACGTTGAGCAATGTATTGGTGGGAAATCCCTCATACGAGGTGACGAGTGGCAGCGTGACGTTCAACGGCAAGGACTTGTTGGCCATGAAACCGGAAGAACGGGCGCACGAGGGACTCTTCCTGTCCTTCCAACAGCCGGTGGAGATTCCCGGCGTGTCGATGGTCAACTTCATGCGTGCGGCCATCAATGCCAAGCGCAAGTATCACGGGATGGAACCGATGAGCGCGGGAGATTTCCTGAAGATGATGCGCGAGAAGCGAAAGGTCGTGGAACTGGACAGCAAGCTGGCCAACCGTTCCGTCAACGAAGGGTTCAGCGGCGGGGAGAAGAAGCGTAATGAGATATTCCAGATGGCCATGCTCGAACCCAAGTTGAGCATCCTCGACGAGACGGATTCCGGACTGGATGTGGATGCCTTTGCGTATCGTGGCCGAAGGTTTCAACAAATTGCGTACGCCGGAAACTTCGGCTTTGGTCATCACCCATTACCAACGTTTGTTGGACTACCTCAAGCCGGATGTGGTGCACGTGCTGCTCGGCGGACGCATCGTGAAAAGCGGAGGTCCGAACTGGCCGTGGAGATAGAAAACAAGGGTTTCGATTGGATCAAGGCCGAAACTTCGGCCGTTTAAAAACATGAGAGGCAATGAATAGCGAACAACAATACATAGATATTTTCACCGGATGCCGGGAAATGCTCGACAGCCATAGTGCAGGGCGATGAACGCCTTGCGCGACAAGGCTTTTGAGGATTTCACCCGCCAGGGTTTCCTACGCAGAAAGTGGAACGCTATAAATATAGACGGACGTGCCGGCGGCTTTTTGCGCCGGACTACGGGCTGAACTTGAACCGGGTAGAGTTTCCCGTCAATCCTTACGAGGCCTTCCGGTGCGACGTGCCGAACCTGAGCACTTCGCTTTATTTTGTGGTGAACGACGCTTTTTACCGGAAGTCGCTGCCGGCCGCTACGTTGCCCGAAGGCGTGGTGGTATGCTCCCTGAAGCAGGCGGCCGAGGATTATCCCGACCGGGTGTCGGCCTGCTACGGCAAACTGGCCCGTACGGAGAAAGACGCGATTAATGCGCTGAACACGATGTTGGCGCAAGACGGACTCTTCATTTACGTGCCGCGTGGCGTGGTGGTGGAACGTACGTTGCAGGTGGTGAACATCCTGCGTTCCGACGTGGACCTGATGGCCAACCGTCGCGTATTGGTCGTATTGGAAGAAAACGCGCAGGCGCGGTTGCTCTTCTGCGACCATGCGATGGACGACCGCAATTTCCTGACCACCCAGGTGGTGGAAGTCTTTGCGGCAGAAAACGCCCGTTTGGAGTTGTATGAACTGGAGGAGACACACGTGAAGAACCGGCGTTTCAGCAACATGTATGTGCGGCAGCAGCGCGGCAGCGTGGTGAACCTCTACAGCATTACCTTGCACAACGGTCAGACGCGCAACCGTACCGATTTGGTGTTGGACGGCGAAGGAGCCGAGTCGAACCTCTGCGGCCTGGTGATAGCCGACAAGGAGCAGCGCGTGGACAACAACACCCTGATAGACCACCGTGCCGAGTATTGTGTCAGCAACCAGTTGTATAAATATGTGATGGACGAACGTTCCGTAGGCGCCTTTGCCGGACGGATTCTGGTACGGCAGGGGCGCGCAGCATACGATTTCGAACGAACGCAACGCCAACCTCTGTGCCACCAAGGAAGCCCGCATGTACAGCCAACCCATGTTGGAGATTTATGCCGACGACGTGAAGTGCAGCCACGGTTCCACGGTGGGACAGCTTAATGAACAGGCCCTGTTCTACATGCAGCAGCGCGGCATCAGCCGCGAAGAGGCACAGATGTTGCTCAAGTTCGCTTTTGCGGGCGAAGTCATCGACGCCATCTCCTTGGAGGCCTTTGCGCGACCGCCTGCACCATTTGGTGGAGAAGCGTTTCCGTGGCGAGCTGAGCCGTTGTTCGGGATGCAAACTATGTAAATAAGAGAAAGATGTACGACATACAAGAGATACGGAAAGACTTCCCCATTCTGGAGCGCGAGGTTTACGGGCGTCCGTTGGTCTATCTGGACAATGGGGCCACGACGCAGAAGCCCCGCTGCGTGGTGGAAGCCATGACGGACGAATACTACAACGTGAACGCCAACGTGCACCGGGGCGTGCACTTCCTTTCGCAGCAGGCCACCGAACTGCACGAGGCGGCCCGCGAGACGGTGCGCCGCTTCCTGAATGCCCGCTCGCCGGCCGAGATAGTGTTCACGCGCGGCACGACGGAGAGCATCAACCTTGTGGCTTCCTGCTTCGGCGAGGCCTTCATGCGCAAGGGCGACGAAGTCATCCTCAGCGAGATGGAGCACCACTCCAACATCGTGAGCTGGCAACTCCTACAGGCGCGCAAGGGCATCAAGTTGCGGGTAGTTCCGATAAACGACCGTGGCGAACTGATGCTGGACGAATACGAACGGCTCTTCAACGACCGCACGCGCATCGTCAGCGTGACGCACGTGAGCAACGTGCTGGGCACGGTCAACCCCGTGCGCCGGATGATTGACATCGCCCATGCCCACGGCGTGCCCGTATTGGTGGACGGTGCGCAGAGCACTCCGCATTTTGCAGTAGACATGCAGTCGCTCGATGCGGATTTCTTTGCCTTCAGCGGACATAAGATTTACGGCCCCACGGGCGTGGGCGTGCTTTATGGCAAAGAGACGTGGCTCGACCGGCTGCCGCCTTATATGGGAGGCGGCGAGATGATCCGGCACGTCACTTTCGAGCATACCACCTTTAACGGACTGCCGTTCAAGTTCGAGGCCGGCACGCCCGACTACGTGGCCACCACGGGGCTGGCGCGCGCCCTCGATTACGTTTCCGCCTTGGGCATGGACAACATCTATGCGCACGAGCAGGAACTGACCCGTTATGCACTGGAGCGCATGCGCCGGGTTCCCGGCATGCGCATATTGGGCGAAGCCGAGGAGCGGGATGCCGTCATCTCCTTCCTGGTGGGCGGCATCCACCACCTGGACATGGGCACGTTGCTCGACCGCCTGGGCATCGCCGTGCGCACGGGCCACCACTGCGCCGAGCCGCTGATGCGCCGCCTGGGCGTGGAGGGCACGGTGCGCGCCTCCTTCGGCCTCTACAACACCCGCTCCGAGGTGGACGCGCTGGCGGAAGGGATAGAGCGGGTGGCCAAGATGTTCTGAGATTCCCTATTTTGTTATACATCCGTGCCCCGAGGACAGGTTGCAATGCCAAGTCTTCGGGGCACGGATGGTTTTGATACGCTTTTAGTTCCACTCCTCCCACGTGTACATTTCCCTTTCTTCGTGCGTCAGGGTGTAGAGTGCTTCGTAAGCTTCTTCTTCGGTTGAACCGTAAGCATAACAAGATGGATTTTGCAGTTGATAAGCTAAAAATCCGTCAGTTGTTTCTTCAATGCCGAATGAAATCTGTGTATCCATAATCTTTATGATTTTTAGTCAGGGCAAAGGTAACCGTTTATTGTTTCAAACTCGTGAAAAAGACGATAAAATCCCTTTTCATTCCGCGTGTTTGAATTTATAACGGACGAGTACGGGATTGGATACGTCCGTCAGCCGTGCGGCCGTTTCTTTCAGTTCTTTTCGGTGGCGCGGTTCGGGGATATGCGCGGCATGAAATGCTCCACATGCATGAGGAAGTCGAAAGCCGGGCAGATTTCGTATACGTAGCCGTCTTCCATGGCAAACTCACACACAGCCCGATGCGATACGTGTGGTTGACATCCAACGTCCGCCCATGCTTCACCACTTCCTGCCGTTCACGGTCGTAGACTATCCAGTTCCAGTCGTCACCGTAGTGGTATTGCAGGAAAACAAGCTTTCCGTTCCCGAAAATCCTGTTGATGCCCGTCACGTATTGCCGGTAGAGTCCTTTGCGCATGATTTCCAACAGGTTCAGGTGATGGTATTCCTCCGGGAGGGCGTGCCGCCCGAAGTCGATGTGCACGAGTGGCGTGCATCCTTCCGGCGTGACGAGGAACACGGTGTCGTCCGGGGCTTGGCAGAAGAGGAGGCCGCCTTGCCCGTCCGTGTCATATTCCTTGCTTGAGCCGAACCCCCTGTCCGGATTGAAGGGGATGAACTTGTTCCTAAATGCGCCTTCGCGGTTAAACTGGAAAACGTGGAAAGCCCCGGCTTCGGGCGTGCTGCCTTCGTTGACGAGGAACAAGGCTTCGTCTGTGGCAAAAATGCCGTTGGCATAATAGCCGTCTATGTCCCTCTTCCGGATGAACCGCCCCAGTGTGTCACATTCCAGAATCTTTTGCCCGATATGGTCCAACAGGTAAAGGCGTTCGTCCGTGGCATGGAAGTCCGAGAGCCACAAGTACTCGTTGCCCGCCTTTCCGCGCCGGTCTATGGAGAAGTCGAGTGTCCCGTCCGCGTGGAACACATGCAGGCAATGCGTCTCTTCGTCCTGAATGTATATCTTGTCCCCGTGTGTCTTGAGCCGGGTGGCGTTTGTTATCGGTTTTTCCGTGTCGGCCAAGGGGATGAGGGCGCAACCGGCCGTGTCCAGCCACTCGTCGGCGGCAATGGAGTTTTCTGCTTCGTCCGGGTCGATGCGGACGGAAACCGTATGTCCTTTTGGGACGCGTGGTGGCAAGACAGGAGGAGCAAGACCGCGAAGAAGTAAAATGCCTTTTCATAGGATTATGTCTTTTCATTGCGGAAGCTTTTTAAGTCGTTATATAAAGCCAGACCTTTAACTGTGAGCAAGTATTTTTGTCTTGGATGATTGGGCTTGTCGGGGTAAAGTACTTTGAGGATACCGGCTTCCAAAGATGGAGCTATATAATTTCCCAAGAATGTCGGACGGTGCTTCAAACCGACTTTTTCCATCAAGGTTTTTAATGGCAACTGTCCGTCAGACAGGGCGAGCAATAGGGCACGAACTTGTTCGGTTACTTGTACGGTAGGTTGTTCGGTACTTGTTCGTGTTTCGTGTTGTGTCTGTTCCGTAACCCATTCTTCCGGTGCATGGACTATCATATACCGATTTCGCAATTCATTGTTTTCTCCCAGCAGCAAATTGCGGAAAAAGCGTTTCAAATACTCTGAATCACGCATAATGCCTTTCTGGATATTCTGGTAGTTGGCTCGTACCAGTGCATTACGGAAATACCACGAGTGGTGGGCGAATAGGTCGTTCGTTACATTGAGACCCATGGAACGGAGATAGAGAATTGTAAATACGGCAGTCGTTCGGGTGTTTCCTTCACCGAATGTATGGATTTGCAATAAACCCGATACGAATTGGGAGATATGGTTCACCAGTCCGTTTGGGTCTACTTTGGAATAATCGAATTGGCGTTCTTGTTCCAAATCGTACTCGATAGCCTTACGAATATCGGGGGCGGAAACATATAGTACCGTATCGCCACGAAGAACCCATTCCTTTTTAGTAATGTTGTAGTCGCGTATCTGTCCTGCAAACTTGAATATACCTTCAAAGATCCGGCGATGAATGGATGTCAGTCCGACCAATGTAAAGGCGAAAGTTTTTTCGGTAAGAAGTTGGCGGATGTGGGTCGATGCGGTATCGGCTTCGTACGTTTCCGAATCTTCGGGGGTACGAGATGCTTTCGATTGGTAATAGCTTCTTATCAGTTGTTTGGCTTCATTAAATGTAATTTCGCCTTCAATATCTTTGCGTGCTGTCTCGATGAGGTAATCGGATGGCTTCAGACCGTCTACAGCTTGTAGGCCGATGGCTGTTTGCCATGCGTAACTTTTCTCTCGCTTTTGCGGTTCGCCTTGGCGTATATATTCGTCGAAGTCAATCATATAAATCTATTGTTTCAGGTGAATTTGATATCGAAAGATGATTCTTAGTGGTCAAAATTACAGAGATTTATTGTATGTCAGATGCTTTTTGCAAAGAATTTGTTTTCGGGTAGGAAAATAAATACGAAGATAGGAGGCGGCTCGGCAGTTTTTCGCTCAAAAGCAAGCTTTTGGCTTGCAACTGCTCTCACCTTTCACTATCTTTGCCACCATGTTATTACCGTATTTAAATCCAGATGTGACAGAGGCCGGTCTCGACGAGGCCGGGCGCGGCTGTCTGGCCGGGGCGGTGTACGCCGCGGCGGTCATCCTGCCGAAAGATTACCGCAATGAGATGCTCAACGACTCCAAACAGTTGAGCGAAAAGAAGCGGTATTTGTTGCGCGAACAGATAGAGCGGGACGCGTTGGCATGGGCCGTAGGTGTCGTCACGCCGCAGGAAATCGACGAAATCAATATCCTCAACGCTTCGTTCCTTGCCATGCACCGGGCACTCGACCAGTTGGCTGTTCGTCCGGAGGCTCTTTTGGTGGACGGAAACCGCTTCAAGCCTTATCGGGACTTGCCGCATACCACCGTAGTGAAAGGCGACGGGAAATATATGAGCATTGCCGCCGCTTCCATTTTGGCCAAGACTTACCGCGACGATTATATGCTTCGCTTGCATGAGGAATATCCCGTGTACCGTTGGGATTCCAACAAAGGTTATCCGGCCAAGGCGCACCGTGAAGCCATCCGACGCCATGGCGTGACGCCCTATCACCGGATGAGTTATAACCTGTTGGGAGACGGACAGATGGAACTCTTTGCTCCCGCCGAGACGAAAGGGCGATGACCGATGGAACTGGGTATTTTTGAACGGCAGTTGAGGCTGATGGTGCTGCTCACGCAAAACCGTGAATATTCCCTGGACGAATTGTGCCGCAAGCTGGACATGAGCCGCCGCACGTTGTATCGTTATCTGGAACTGTTCCGCGACATCGGTTTCGAGGTGGTCAAGCAGGGTAACGTTTACCGTCTTGATAAGTCATCGCCTTTCTTTAAGGAAATCACCCAGTTGGTCCATTTCACCGAGGACGAGGCGCTCACGTTGCGGCACGTGCTCGATATGGCCTCCGGCACGGATGTACAGGTGCGTCATTTGCGCCATAAACTGGAGCGTATTTATGATTTCGGGATATTGAATGCGGTGGAAGCCGACCCGGGGCAGGCAGAAAAGCTTCAGCAGTTGTACGAAGCCGTGAAACTACACCGTCAGGTGGTGTTGCACGATTACAGTTCCGCCCACAGCAACCGGACGAGCGACCGTGTGGTGGAACCCTATTTGTTTCTGGACCATCACGACGGAATTCGCTGTTACGAACTGCAAAGCGGCGAGAACAAGACGTTCAAGGTGAGCCGTATCGGCAGGGTGGAAGTTTTGGATTTGTTGTGGAGCCACGAAGAACAGCATGCGAGGGTGTACACCGACCTGTTCCGTTTCAGCGGCGAGGAACGCCGCCGGGTCGTGTTGCGGCTCGGCCGTTTGGCGTGCAGCCTGTTGAAGGAAGAATGCCCGCAGGCCGTCCGCTCGTTGCAGCCCGACGGGGCGGATCATTGGTTGTTGTCGACGGATGTGTGTAGTTTTTCAGGGCGTGGGACGGTTCGTGTTAGGGCTGTTTGAGGATGTGGAAGTGCTGGAGTCGCCCGAATTCAAGCTGTTTTTGCAGGAGAAAATCAAAGATTTAACAAAAAAAGTAGGTGTTGTGTCGTAGATTGACACGGCGGTATCGTTTCTTTGCGTCATGAAGTTCAACCTTTAAAACTTTACGATGATGAAGAAAGAAATGATTCTGCCGTCCTCTTCCGTCCGTTCCGGACAGTATGCGGCTTCCCGTCCTTCCGTATTTGCGGCTCTCAAAGGTTATTGTTTGCGCAGCAAGGCGGTGCACTCCCTTTCCGCGTTCTACAGCCGTTTGTTGGAAACCCGCGTCACCCCTTTGCAGACGCTGCATCTCCTTCATGCACAACTGGCTTTTGTCCTGATGGTTTTTCCGCTCCCGTTTTCTCCTTTTGTCCGTTTTTTGTTCTTGGGATGGTTTGCCTTGACGGTGGCGCAGTGCCGTCGTGCGGGATTGAAATAAACGGTACGGTTGGAGGGGCTTTGATGACTGTCTGACCTGAAATGCCGAGGGATTGCAATGGATTGTTTATGAATGCATTATGTTTCTCCTTAATTTCGGATTTTTTTCTGCGCCAAACGGAAAATCAGTCTCAGGCGATTGATTTTTCGTTTGGCTGAGATTGATTTTCCATTCTCAGCACGTCGTGGAAACGAATGGCAGGGGCTTGAAAAAGTTTTGTCTTTTTGCCCATCGTACCAGGAGGTATGGGGAGGGCGTAGAGATAAAAGGTGTGAAATTCCTTCGCAGGCAGGGAGTATTCTCGAAAACTATTCGTAAATTTGCACGGATAACAAAAAGGATGATCATTCTAAACAATAAAATTATGGCAAAGAAAGCACTTTTAATGATTCTCGACGGTTGGGGGAATGGGTAATCACGGCAAGGGTGATGTAATCTTCAACACTCCGACACCGTATATGGACTATTTGGCCCAGAATTATCCGATGTCGCAGTTGCAGGCTTCGGGTGAGAACGTGGGACTGCCCGACGGACAGATGGGGAATTCCGAGGTGGGTCACCTCAATATCGGCGCAGGCCGTATCGTGTATCAGGATTTGGTGAAAATCAACCGTGCCTGTGCCGACGGCAGCATCTTGAAGAATCCCGAAATAGTTTCTGCCTACGAATATGCCAAGCAGAACGGCAAGAGCGTGCATTTGATGGGATTGACCTCTACCGGTGGTGTGCATTACTCGTTGGACCATCTGTTCACGTTGTGCGGCATTTCCAAGACTTACGGCATCGAACATACTTACGTGCATTGTTTCATGGACGGCCGCGACACCGACCCGAAAAGCGGTAAGGGTTTCATCGAACAGTTGCAGGCTGAATGCGAAAAGACGGGTTGCGTCATCGCTTCCATCATCGGCCGTTTCTACGCCATGGACCGCGACAAGCGTTGGGAGCGTGTGAAAGAGGCCTACGACCTTTGGTGAAAGGCGAGGGCAAGCAGGCAACGGATATGGTGGCTGCCATGCAGGAAGTCGTACGACGAAGGCGTGACTGACGAATTTGTGAAGGCTATCAACAATTCTACGGTCGACGGAACTATCAAGGAAGGCGACGTGGTGATTTTCTTCAACTACCGCAACGACCGTGCCAAGGAGCTGACCGTAGTGCTCACCCAGCAGGACATGCCGGAGCAGGGCATGGCGACGATACCGGGCTTGCAGTACTATTGCATGACGCCGTACGATGCCAGTTTCAAGGGCGTGCACATCCTCTTCCCGAAAGAGAACGTGCAGGACACGTTGGGCGAATACCTCAGCAAGAAGGGCTTGAAGCAGTTGCACACGGCTGAGACGGAAAAGTATGCCCATGTGACGTTCTTCTTCAACGGAGGGCGTGAGACTCCGTTCGAGGGTGAAGACCGTATCTTGGTTCCGTCTCCGAAAGTGGCTACGTACGACCTGAAGCCGGAGATGAGTGCGTACGAGGTGAAAGACAAGCTTGTAGCTGCCATCAAGGAAGATAAGTATGACTTCATTGTGGTGAACTTTGCCAATGGCGACATGGTCGGCCATACGGGTATTTATGCAGCCATAGAAAAAGCGGTGAAGGCCGTGGACGAATGCGTGAAAGAAGTAGTGGAGACGGCCAAGGCCATGAACGATTATGAAGTGATTATCATTGCCGACCATGGCAATGCCGACAATGCCGTGAATCCGGATGGTACGCCCAATACGGCGCATTCATTGAATCCTGTTCCGTTTATTTATGTGACGGCCAACAAGGAGGCTAAGGTTGAAAATGGTATTCTGGCCGACGTGGCGCCTTCCATCCTGCATATCATGGGGTTGGAACAACCTGCCGACATGACGGGCAAGAACTTGATAAAAGATTAAATTCTCAATATAAGACTCTTCGGGCAAGGCTTCCGCTGTCAGGGGCGTGGGGGCCTTGCCCTTTTTTGTCCTCTCTTGTGTGTCGGCATTTCTTCTCTATCATGGCGTGGAGAAGCCTTTGATGTGCCGATGGTCTCAAAAATGGGAATAAATCTCCGGATTACCGAAAAAAAAGCTTTATTTTTGTCTTTCTAAAGAAAGAGTTTATGGATGTACAAATAGAACCGAGCTGGAAACAGCATTTGGCTCCGGAATTTGAGAAGCCTTATTTCGTGAAGTTGACGAATTTCGTTCGTCAGGAGTATCGTACGACGACTTGTTATCCTCCGGGAAAGTTGATTTTTAATGCTTTCAACCTCTGTCCGTATGACAAAGCGAAGGTGGTTATTATCGGACAAGACCCTTATCACGGGCCAGGGCAGGCGCATGGTTTGTGTTTTTCCGTCAATGACGGAGTCCCCTTTCCGCCGTCCTTACAGAATATATTCAAGGAAATACAGACGGATTTGGGTACACCGGTGCCGCAAAGCGGGAACCTGACCCGTTGGGCGGAGCAGGGTGTGTTGTTGCTCAATGCCACACTGACGGTACGTGCCCATCAGGCCGGGTCGCATCAGCGTCAGGGATGGGAAGAGTTTACCGATGCAGCCATCAAGGCACTGGCCGAGGGGCGTGAACATCTGGTTTTTATACTTTGGGGGTCTTATGCCCAGAAGAAAGGGGCGTTTATCGATCGTAGTCGTCATCTGGTACTGGCTTCGGCTCATCCGTCTCCGTTGTCTGCCTTCCATGGTTTTTTCGGGAACAGGCATTTCAGCTTGGCCAATGCTTATTTGGAGCAACATGGGGAAACACCGATAAACTGGTAGGATGTCATGAAGAACGACCGTATACCTATGATTCAGATAGACGATACCATTATCTCTATTGATTGCTTGAGCGAGAAGTTTTGTTGCGACCTCGATGCATGCAAGGGGAGTGTTGCATAGAGGGAGATGCGGGTGCTCCTGTGGAATTGGACGAAGTGGCCGAACTGGAGGAGGCTTTGCCGGTGGTATGGCCTTGGTTGTCGGCTTCGGCTCAGGCTGTGATCGACCGGCAAGGGGTTGTCTATACGGATGAGGATGGCGATTTGGTCACCAGCATTGTCAACGGAAAAGATTGTGTGTTCACGTGTTATGACGAGCGCGGTTATTGTTATTGTGCTTTGGAGAAAGCTTACCGCGAAGGGAAGAGTTCGTTCTACAAACCGTTGTCCTGCCATCTTTATCCCATCCGTTTGAAGAAGATTGGTGATTGTGTGGCGTTGAACTACCATCGTTGGGATGTATGCAAGGTGGCCGTGATGAAGGGCGGGCATTTGAATCTTCCGGTTTACCGTTTCCTGAAAGAACCGCTCATACGCCGTTTCGGCGAAGAATGGTATACGGAACTGGAAAGTGCAGTGAAGGAATTGAAAGAACAGGGCTACTTGGAATGAAATCCGATATGCAGGGATGATGTGAATCGTAAGCCATCTGACAGTATAGGCTTGTTCTGCGAAAGTAAAAAAATATCAGTCGCTCTCTTCCCAAGAGAGCGACTGATAATGCAAAAAATACCATAATTATTTGAGAAAGAAAAAGAACAATGCAAAATCTTTTAGCATTGTCCAACAAAATGAGCAAGCTGCTTTAAATCATGTGGTTTGGCACCATCGTCTGGCATTCATTCATAATGTTTTAAATACGTCAGTCGCTCTCTTGGGAAGAGAGCGATTACTTATTAATTAAAAACATTAAGTTATGAAAAAGTTAAGTTATTTATGGACATTGCTCTTGGCTTTGATGGTGGGAGTAAGTTTTGTGTCGTGCGACGATGATGATGAGGGAGACGTTGGTGTACCTAAAGAGTTATTAGGGACATGGTTGTGGTACGGAGAAGAAATCACATTCAATGCCAATGGCAGTGGCGTGCTTGTAGAGGATGGCGAGAGTTATCCGTTCTCGTTTACTTATGATGCAGCTTCTAAAACGTTGACCGTCTCGGCCGATGGTGAAGTTATGCGTTGGACTATCGTTTCGATTTCAAACTCTAAAATGGTTGCTGTGGATGAGGATGGATATGAGGATGTTTTCTTACGTCCGGGAGCATCCGGAGGTGATGGCGAAGAAGGGGGCGATGTTTCTCAGTCGGCGCCTGAGTATGATACATCAGCTCCGGTTGATTTGCCTGATGCCGGACGTTATGCGGACGTAAGCGGAAAATATGAAGTCAATACGACTGAAATACCTTACAGTTCTATTGAACTGACGGCTAGCGGGCAGTATGTGGCGATGAAGGCTTCGTCTTATCCTTATAGCGTGAAGGCCGTGGCGCGTAAGACTACAAAGGTGGCCGGTTTGTTCAACCGCCGTCCGGTGTTCAAGCGCAATTTCGATAATTCGATATTAGTGGCTGGAAGTTTTGAACAAATCAGTGACAATGAATACAGCCTGGAGGGATTCGGCACGTTGGTGATAGACGGGCGTGACGGGAACGGCAATATATCGGCCTTCAAGCTGATAGGCAGTGATGGTACGGTGACGGATGTACCCGTCCGGAAGGCTGCGAATGTAGACGATGACCTGACGGGAAATTCCGGCAATCTCTGTCGCATGTGGACTGCTGTGGAGGAACGTGCACAGTATTATATGGAGCGCATAGCCATATATGATGCCATTTACCGTGTGGATGCCGATGATGTGACTACGTATGTGAACCGTTACGGTATAGATTGGGCGGAAGACGGTATTTTTGATACAGGAGGTGATGCAATGGTACGTGTGCTTTTCTCACAGGCAGGTACTTACTTGCAGTTCTACCGTGACGGTTCGATGGAGCTTTCCTATTGGAAATGGGCAGACAAGGCCAATGGTACATTGTATGCCTATGATGAGGGTGAGATGGCCGACGGAGCCACAGCCACAGCCGTTTTCTATGGAAACCGTGTCAATGTGATAGAGAACTTTACGGACTATTCTGAAGAAGATGATCTCGTTCTGAGAAGTATCTATACCACCGTATTGGAAGCTGCCTATTGATGGCGGGAAAAAAGGCCTGTTTTCTTATGAGGAGGTATGAAGGCTTACCTCTGACTATTAAGCCGCTTTAGCTTCGAACGATGAGCTAAAAGCGGCTTAATAGTTAAATGAAGATTATAGGCTGCTTATGCGTCGATATTCGCATAAGTAGCGTTCTGTTCGATGAACTCACGGCGTGGTCCGACATCTTCGCCCATCAGCATGGAGAATACATAATCGGCTCCGGCTGCGTCTTCGATGGTGACTTGCTTCAACAGGCGGGTTTCCGGGTTCATGGTAGTTTCCCATAACTGTTCCGGATTCATCTCTCCCAAACCTTTGTAACGTTGGGTCGTCATACCTTGTTCGGAACCGTTGTTATATTGTTGCATGAAGCGCAGGCGGTCGGCTTCCGTGTAGCAATACTCTTCGATTTTACCCTTCTTGCAACGGTAAAGCGGAGGAGTAGCGATATACAAGTGACCCTTCTGGATGAGTTCGGGCATGTAGTGGTAGAAAAGTGTCATCAGCAGTGTGTCGATGTGGGAACCATCGACATCGGCATCGGTCATGATGATGACTTTGTAATAGCGTAGCTTTTCATAATTGGCTTCCTTGCTGTCTTCGCCTAAACCGAAACGTACGCCCAAAGCTTGTATGATGTTGTTCACTTCCTCATGTTCAAAGGCTTTGTGCCACATGACGCGCTCCACGTTGAATATCTTACCGCGGATGGGGAGGATAGCCTGATATTGACGGCTGCGCCCTTGTTTGGCAGAGCCGCCGGCCGAATCACCCTCGACGATGAACAATTCGCAGTTGGCTGCATCCTTGTCCGAACAGTCGGCCAGCTTGCCCGGCATGCCACCGCCCGACATCGGACTCTTGCGCTGTACGCTTTCACGGGCCTTGCGGGCAGCCACACGTGCTGTCGCAGCCAGAATGACTTTGTCCACAATCAGTTTGGCTTCTTTCGGATGCTCCTCCAAATAATAGCTTAAGGCTTCGCCTACGGCTTGCTGTACGGCGCCGGCTACTTCGCTGTTACCCAATTTGGTTTTGGTCTGCCCTTCAAACTGCGGTTCGGCTACTTTGATGGAAATGACGGCAGTGAGCCCCTCGCGGAAGTCCTCGCCGGAGATTTCCACCTTGTTTTTCTCCAGCTTTTCCAATTCCTTGGCGTATTCGTCTTCAGCGTATTTCTTCAGCGTACGGGTCAGTGCCGTGCGGAAACCGGCCAAATGCGTACCGCCTTCTATGGTATTGATGTTGTTGACGTAAGAATGGATGTTTTCCGTATAACCGTTGTTGTACATGATGGCTACTTCGATAGGAACCCCTTGCTTTTCCGTGTTCAGGTATATCACGTCGTTGAACAGGTGGATACGGCTGGAATCAATGTAGCGCACGAATTCTTTCAGACCGTCCTTGCTATGGAATGTCTCGCTGCGCGGCACACCGTTCTCGTCCTTCTCGCGCATGTCGGTCAGGGTAATTGTGATACCGGCATTCAGGAATGCCAGTTCGCGCATACGGTTAGCCAGAATCTCATATTTGTAAGTCGTAGTAATGAAGATGCTGCCGTCCGGCCAGAACTGTTGGCGTGTGCCTCGAAGTTCGGTTTCGCCTACGACCTTGACCGGATAGAGCGGCTTACCGCATTCGTATTCTTGCTGGTAGATCTTGCCTTCCCGGAAGACTTGCGAAAGCATGTGGGTAGAAAGGGCGTTTACGCAAGACACACCGACACCATGAAGACCTCCGGACACCTTATAGGAGCCCTTGTCGAACTTACCGCCCGCATGAAGTACGGTCATGACGACTTCCAGTGCGGACTTGTGCTCTTTTTCATGCATGTCTACCGGAATACCGCGGCCGTTGTCTTGTACGGTGATGGAGTTGTCTTCATTGATAGTGACTTCTATGTGAGTACAATAGCCGGCAAGTGCTTCGTCGATGGAGTTATCCACGGTTTCATAAACCAAGTGGTGCAAACCTTTCTCGCTGATGTCTCCGATATACATCGCCGGACGTTTGCGTACGGCTTCCAGTCCTTCCAGCACCTGAATGCTGCTGGCCGAATAATTTGTGCCTTTTATTTCTTCTTCTGACATAGTTTTAATTCGTTCATATTTAACGCACAAATATACGCAAAAACTTTGAAAGGGGAAAGGAAAAAGGAGGGTTTTGCCCTTTATGTAATCGTGAAAATCCTATAGGTTTGTCGGGTTTAGACGAGGATGTTTGCTTGCGTCGGTCGAAAAGTGTAATTTTGCCGTTTAAAGAAGTTGCCGGGGCGTGATGTCGATTTTTAATAATGAGAAAAAGAGGTGATGGATAATTATCTGGAGATAGCCGGTACATGTGTCGGTCTGATTTACCTTTTTGGCTGGAATACAAAGCCAGTATTTATTTATGGATAGTAGGTGTAGTCATGCCGGCCATCTATATTTTCGTGTATTATGAAGCGGGATTGTATGCGGATTTTGCTATCAATATTTACTATCTGTTGGCGGCAGCATACGGATGGTTGAGCTGGAAATACGGACGGGGCGGAAAGGGAGGACGCTGCTTCTGCTCTGTCGATAACCCATACTCCTCCCCGGATTTATGTGCCTTTGTGCTCGGTCTTTGTGGTCACTTTGGTATTGATTGCCTGGGTCTTGACAGAGTTTACCAATAGTGACGTGCCTTGGTCGGACAGTTTTACGACGGCTTTGAGTATTGTGGGGAATATGGATGCTGGCCCGTAAATACGTAGAGCAGTGGTTGGTGTGGATTGTAGTCGATGTGGTTTGCTGCGGATTGTATGTCTATAAAGGAACTTTATTTTACGGCAGGGCTGTATGGCCTTTATGCCCTGATTGCTATCGGAGGATATAAGAAATGGATACGAATGATGGAGGAAGAGAAATGAGACGGGTCGATTGGGATTTCGTGCCGGAAGCGGTAGTTGTGGGGAACGGGGAGTTTCCTGTGTCGGCTTTGCCGTTGAGGATGCTGGATACAGCTTCTTTTTACGGTATGTTGTGACGGAGCGGCCGACCGTTATTTGGCATCGGGACGCGTGCCGGAGCGGATTGTAGGGGACGGAGATTCGTTGAGCGTGGAAAATCAAAAAGATATGCGGGTATTATCCGGTATAATCCGGACCAAGAGACAAACGACCAGACTAAGGCTGTGAACTATCTGATGGAAAAGGGATTTCGCCGGATTGCCATCGTCGGTGCCACGGGGCGCAGGGAAGACCATACTCTGGGGAACATCAGTCTGTTGATGGAATATATGCGGATGGGGGCAGAAGTACGTATGTATACGGATTACGGCTTTTTCGTACCGATGAAAGGGGATTGCCGTTTTTTCTGTCGTAAGGGAGTACAGGTTTCGATTTTTTGCTTTCGGTACGCAAGGCTTACGTGGGGAAGGTTTGGCCTATCCTTTGCGTGATTTTTACCAACTGGTGGCAAGGGACATTGAACGAGGCGATCGGTGAAGAGTTCGTGATACGTGGGGAGGGGGAGTATTTAGTGTTCATTAATATGCCGTCGGTTTCTTAGGGTCGGCTTGCCTGATGCGTACGGATACAAAAAGAGTTGAAGAAACTCCAACTCTTTTCTATATATGATTATTATCTATTATCCCAACTTGTTGATATAAACGGCCAATTTAGATTTCAGATTGGCAGCTTTGTTCTTATGGATAATGTTTACCTTAGCCAATTTGTCTAAACATTTTTTTTTGTACACTGGGATACATCGCTGTAGCCTCAGCCTTATCTGTCGTAGCGCGAAGCTTACGTACAGCATTACGCATGGTCTTCGCGTAATATCTGTTGTGGAGTCTTCTTTTTTTTCCTCCTGACGTATTCTTTTTTACTGATGATTTATGGTTTGCCATCTTTACGTTTAAAATAATTCGTTCAACTTAGTAGTCCCTAGGAGAGTCGAACTCCTCTTTAGAGAAATGAAAATCTCTCGTCCTAACCGATAGACGAAGGGACCAACGCGATTTGAGCTTTTCGCTCTTTTGCTTTCTGAAACCGTTTTCAAGTCATTTGCAGACTACCGTTCTCATTTGCGATGCAAAGGTATGGCTTTTCTTTGAACCGACAAAATAAATCGAGGAAAATCTTTCAAAAAAATGTGTTTTTGGTGATTTTTTTCCCCGTATTTCGGTCGTTTTTCTAATTTTAGTCCCCAAAAATGGAGATTTATGCAGGAAAAAACGCAAGGCGTGGTGTTGCGTACGCTAAAATACAACGACAATTCTTTGATTGTGGATATCTATACGGCCATACGTGGGACGGTGTCTTTCATGGTAAAGTTGCCAAAATCGCGTAAGGCGGCCCTCAAAGGTGTGTTCTTTCGGCCGCTTTCCATTTTGGAGATAGATTTCGACTACCGGCAGAAGTCGGCTTTGCAGCGCATACGGGATGTGCGGTTCAAGTATGTTTATCAGACGTTGCCGTACGACCCACGTAAGTCTTCCATGGCTTTGTTCCTGGCCGAATTCCTTTGCCGTGTGTTGAAACATGAAGAGGGGAGCGACACACTTTTTTCCTATATCCTCTATTCTTTGCAATGGTTGGATGCCAGTGGGGAGGGGTTCTCAAACTTCCATCTGGTTTTTCTCACACGGCTGACGCGGTTTCTTGGTTTCTATCCCAACGTGGAGGAGTGGCACAAGGGGGATTGTTTCGACATGGTGGAGGCTTGTTTTGTGTCCTCTTCCCCGTCTCGCCATGCATATTTGGAACCGCAAGAGGCGGATCTCATCCCCCTCTTCATGCGGATGAACTATGATACGATGCGTTTTTTTGCGATGAACCGTCTGGAGCGCGGTCGTTACTTAGAGGTGTTGGATGAGTATTACAGGCTGCATGTCCCGGAGTTCCCTGAATTGAAATCCTTGGATGTCCTGAAGGAGGTTTTTGCCTGATTCCGAGCTTGGGGAAGCAATGTCCGGGGCTTGTCCTTAAGGGATATGCAAGAAAGCTTTGAATCACAAAAGGAAAAAAGCCTATGTGGCTTCATCCTTTGCGTGTGCCAAATGAAAAGTCTATTGTCTTTTCAATATATAGTGTCCGGCAAGCTCGCCTTGATTGACTGTGCCCAGGCTGTCAGACAGCATAAAGCCTGTTTCGACATGTTTGAAATAAAGTCTTTTCTCCGGAAGAAGGAGTAATCAGTTCAATCAAGTCCTTTGCCTTCAGGTGGTAAATGCCGCTGCTTTCATACTTCCCGTTTTTTCGCCGATGTATTCTCTTTTTATAGGTATAAGTGCTGTCTGCATTGATTGTCAGTGAAGCGCGGATGCCTTCACAGGATGCAGTCGGAAATATACCCTCAAAGGTGCCCGTCATGGAGAGGGCGGTTGTGTCGTCGGCAGCTGCGGCAGCTTCCGTTGCTGTCGTTTCTGTTGTTGCAGCTTCTTTTTCTGGTTGCTTGTGCAGGCGGCCATGCAAAGCCAACAAGGCTGCTGCCAAGGTCTGATTCATTTTTTTCATACTTAAGATCCTTTCTTTTTATAAGTTTGCCTTAAAACAGTTGTTTCTTCAAGACACACAAAAAGTACATGTTATTTTTGAATGAAATCATGAACCCGGATAATCTTTTCGACTTTAACATACCAGAGGACCCTTTGGGCAAAAAAGGCAATGTGCACAATCTTGTTGGCTAACGAGTTTTCCGGATTATTGGCAACCGTCGCCTGCCGCAAAAGACGGGGCTTTACGGAAAGTGGCGTCAACAGCAATCAGAATCAATTTTTTATCCATAGGCTTTTTGCAACTGGGCTGTTTTTTATATCTTTGCCTGATATGCAGACCTATATTCTTATTACCCTCGTCGTCATTGCTACCATCCACTTGATGATGGCCTCCGTGTTGTTCTTGTATTCCCGTTATAAGGTGCAATACTTGTCCTTGGCATGGATTATGGGCATATTCGGAGTGTTGACTTGTGTGTCCTTCCCGTTCATGCCCTTGCTCAAGTTCGCGAATGTCGGCTTGCTCCATCCTTTCATGCTTTTGTTGTTGGTGGTGACTTCTTTTCTTCAGGGCATTTATCCCTTGAGCATCCCCATGCCGGGATATTTGCAGTGGGGACGGATGTGGCGTTATGCCTCGCCGGCCATATTCCTTATTATATTATATGTCGCCAGTCTGCTTTTGGGAAACCGTCCGGTGATTGTCCATACCTACTCCGAACTGGCAGAGTGTTGGTGGGGGCCGGACATGTTGTTCCGTCTGGCAGGTTTGGGGTTGTCTGTCTACTATGTGACCAATATACTTCGCCTGCCCCGGTTGTTGGTCAAGAATGCCGAGATACCCCGTTATTTGAAAGGTTACGTGACCGCCATGGGGCTGAATATGGTGTTCTATATAGTAGTTACGGCAGTATTCAATGCCATGTTGTTATTAGTCTATTTCTATTTGTTCTGTCTTTTGAATATGTATTTGTTCTATCGGACATTGGAGACCATGGCCATCCATTTGCCTAAGCCAGAGATTGTAGAGGTGGATGAAGCACCCACGGAAGAGGTTATCGTGCAGGCCGAAAAGGAGGACTTCAACGAAACCAACCGGCATCGTTTCGAGCGGGTGGAGTTCTTCATGCAACATGACCGTGGGTGGCAAGACAACACGTTCGGGCGCGACCGCCTGTGCGAGGCCACGGGAATCAACCGCCATTTGTTATTGCAATGCCTCCGGAGCCAAGGTTACAATAATTGCCACGACTACATCAATTCTTACCGTATCAGTGCATTGAAGCGCGTAGTGGCCGACGGCTCAATCGTCTCGGTGGCCGATTGTGTCGTTGTCGGTTTCGGCTCGTCCAAGACCGCCCGTATTTGCTTTGAGCGTATGGAAGGCATGAAGTTGGACGATTACCTGAAGAAAAGGTCTGCCCTCAACGCCAAGGCTTAGCATTGTGCTTGTTTCCTGTTTGGCAAAGTGCCGGGAAACAGAAATGGGGGCGGGCCGGAACTGCGTTCCGTGCTGCGCCCCCACACTTGCGTTATGGATAAAGTTCAGGTTTAGCCTTACCAGAGTCCTTCCCAGTGATTCCGGTTGGAACGGAATTCGCCTTCGAAGATTTCATCCTTTATTTCGATGTCGTTCCTGTCCCCGGTGCCCAGTGTGGATGTCGCGATAATTCCTGTTGTGTCCAATTTCACTATTCCCACAACGGGCGTGGTATAAATGTTCTTTTTTCATTTCGGTGTCTCCTGTTTTTATTTTACGATATGTTTTTTTCCGTTGATGAGGTAGATGCCTTTGGGCAGGCCGTCGGTAGTGGTGGCTTGGCTGCGCACCTTGATGCCGTTCAGGCTATAGATGTCGAAGGTTTGGCCGCCTTTCCCGGCTTCCACGTCGGAGATGCCGGTTCCGGTTCCCTCAAGGCGGATGCGCAGGGTATTCACTTCAGATCCGCTTACGGTGAAATAGGCTCCTGTGCTGCCCAGTGTGCTGCCCTTTCCGCCGCGCATGATGTACTGTTCGCCTGCTTTCTCGGCTACGCCGTAAAGGCCTTCCATGTTCTTGCCTGCTTCATAGTTGCCGACGAAGGTCACGTTGCCGTGGGTTACGGAAGTGGGGACGGTTGCTTTGATTTCTGTGCTGATGTACAAGGGAGTGGCAGGTGCCTTTTCAAAATAAATGAGATAGGGCGTGTTGGCCATCATGCTTTCTGTTTTAGTGAAAGTGAGTGTAGTTCCGTCGCAAGCGGTGAAAGCTTGTACCTGTGTTGCACCTAATGTAGTGGGTGTAGTGTCGAATGGTAGGCATATCGTGTTCCAATTTGCCGCAAAATTACGGGAGAGAGTCACGTTGTAAAGCCCTCCTCCGGTCACTTCTAACGTTGTGGTGCCGTTTATGACAAGTTCTGGTGCGAAAGAGACTTTAATTATCTGTCCGATAGTGTTAGTCATGTCAATGTCGATGTCGGCTGTCATGTTGTCACCGTTTTTTGGTGGCAGAGAGCACCACGGGGACATCCCCCAATTGCGGTCCGAGCCAACTTGTAACACCTTCTTTGTCTCCCTCTGTGATTTGTATGGTTTGGTTGGCGGTAAAGGAGTTCCGTCTTCGCTTACGGTTAGGTTTTTTTCAATAAGATGTTACCTATGGGCATGGCATCTTCGCCTGCCCCAATATGAAAGTTGTCAAGGCGAAGGAATAGGACGCGTCCGTATTCTTGATTAATCGGATAGTTGTAATCTGGGGATCTGCGGAATTGCCGTTGATGGTCACGAGCAATGGATTGGTAAACTTGGTTTCCAGTACTGGCGTGAAAGAGACTTTAATGACCTGTCCGATAGTGCTAGTCATGTCAATGTCGATGTCGGCTGTCATGTTGTTTCCGTTTTTGGTGGCAGAGAGTACCACGGGGACATCCCCCCAATTGCGGTCCGAACCAACTTGTAACACCTTCTTTGTTTCCCTCTGTGATTTGTATGGTTTGGTTTGCGGTAAAGGTCTTCCCGTCTTCGCTTACGGTTAGGTTTTTCAATAAGATGTTACCTATGGGCATGGCATCTTCGCCTGCTCCCAATATGAAGTTGTCCAAGGCGAAGGAATAGGACGCGTCCGTATTCTTGATTAATCGGATAGTTGTGATTTGGGAATCTGCGGAATTGCCATTGACGGTCACGGTCAAGAAGCCGGAATAGTCGGTGCTTTCCAAGGGTATTTGTTCTTCTGCCTGCTTGAATTCCAACGTGTAAGTATGGAAGTTTTCTGTATTGGCACTGATGTCGTTCCCCTTCACCGTGATGGTAAGCTTGTGTGTCTCTTCATCGTAAGACTTCTCCACGATGGCGCCTATGCCGTCGGCTTTAGCGGAAAGTTTGCTTTCGTCGTAATCTGCCGTGATGGTATATTCGTATTTGTCTTTGCTGAAACCGTCGATGCTTTTGCCGTCGTACGAGAGTTCGGCTAATTGGGAATAGTACAAGTATTGCACGTCGTCCACTTCCAGTATGCTTTGGTCTTTGATGTTAGCACGCGTCCAATAATCGGCACTTGAAATGATGACATTCATTTTTTCAGGAATGGTGTTTTCTTGCCCTTTTTCGTAATTTAGCGGCACGATGATTTCTTGCCAGTCATTGTTTGTGGTAGTGGCGAATCCATAGTCGCATGACGCAATGAGCGTCCCGTTTGCCGTTCCACTCTCTTTTCCCATAACAACGCGGTCTACATCTTCTTTTATGTCGTTTGTTGTGTGTGACTTGATTCCTGAGCTGTAGGTCCCTTTCCACAGATAGGCGATTATGTGGGCGTTTTCATTTCCCTCTGTGGATGGCGTACGTTTGTACCATCCTCTGATGGCATCCGGGCGGAAAGTGAAATTTGTCCCGCCATATACACCGCCATCACACTGTTCAATAGTAGAAACGGCATAAACCCACGGGGTGCCAAATGTGATGAAAGCGGGTGCATTGCTACCTATATTACCGACACCGACAAATTTATTGGTGAGAACCACGGATTTTGTTCCGTTTCTGCTTACACCTTGTGTTATGAGTTCTTCTTGTTTTTCTTGTGAATAGAAGAAAGCCCAAACTTTTTGGTTTACGCTTTGAACCGTTCCAATCCATTGGTTCGGTTCCCGGGCGTTGCCTGAAACCTTCGGCTCCACCGCTTTTTCCGCTTTTACTTGATTGGTAGGAACTACCGCAAACTTCTTTCCATGCTTCAAAACCTGTATTTGGGAGATATTGCGCTTGTATTCCGCAGCCAAATGTTGCCCCCAATAACAAAGTAAACAATCTCTTCATTCTTATCTATCTTTTTATAGTTTGTAAATAGCCGCTTTTAGTTCGTTTGGCCAATACAAAAGTAGGCAGAAAGACCAAAAGGGCATTTCCTGTTTCGGTAGTATTTTCGGCTTTTACGGTAGTAATTTCAGTAGAATCACGGGTTTACCGTTTTTGCCCGGAGGAATGGGGCCGGGTAAGAAGAGAAAGGGGGTAGGTGGGGTGTTGTGTCAAGATAACGAAAATCCGGATGCCATTGGCAGAAGGGGGAGAATCAATCTCAGGAGATTGAAAAATTGATCTCAGGAGAATGGAAAATCATTCTAAGCAGATTGATTTTTCGTTCTCCGCAGTTTTTCGAAGAAAGTCGTTGAGGTTTGGGAAGTGGCTTGTATTCAGCTGTTTATATGACAAATGCCGATGGGGTTTCCTCCATCGGCATTTGTCATCTTTTTTGGGGAATCGCAGCCCGTTACTTTATTTGTTTGATATCTTTCTTGCCGTCTACAATATAAATGCCTTTCTGCAACCCGTCGAGGGCATGGGCTTTTTCCACATTGCCCTTCACGAGGATGCCTTGCAGAGTGTAGACGTTTGTCGTTTGCATTTGCTTTTCAGACAGGGCAGAATGAATGGAAGAACCAAAATCGTCCGTGCCGAATACGACGTGGATGGTTTGTCCGAGCAAGACCATTTCAATGTCGATTGTAGTGTAGAATTTGTCATCGGAAATTTTACCTACCATTTGTAGGGGCACATCGCCTAACATAGGACCGAGCCACATGCCTTCAATAGGTATGTCTCCGGCCTCGATTTGTATGGTCTGGTTCGTGGTGAATGTGCTATACAGTCCAGACGCTGTCAACGGGATTTCATTCACCTTGATTGTCCCTACATACATCTTGTCTTCCCCTGCGCTAAGACAGAAGTTGGGAAGTGTAATGTTCATGATGCCGTCTTTGGGGGTCTCTACCGTGATTTTAGTAGTTTGTTCAGGACTGGATTCACCGTTAATGGTGACAACGAGTTTGTCTGTGTACTCTTTAGATGCCTTGCTTCCTGTTGAAGCAGCGTTCATGGCGTACCCTTGCGTGAGGCTTGCACAAAATAATAATAAGGTAAATAACTTCTTCATATTCATATTTTTTTAAGTGATCAATAATAATAAGCCATTCCGAAAGTGGCATAGAGTGGGAAGAGTGAGAACGTGACGGTTTCAAAGTCGCTTTTGAACACATCGTTCATACCCCAGTCCAACAGTCCAAAGACGTTGAGATGCTTCTTTATACGGAAGTCGGCACAGAATTCCATCCCCCAAGAAAAATGGCGCATGTTGTCGCTGAAGTCGTAAGAAGCCGGATTGTCGGTACCGATGATTATCTTTTGTCCCACGGGTGAGCCTTCGCGCAAATAGCCGTCGAAGACTTCGCCGTCGAAGTCACGATAGATCCAATAGCTGACGTAAGGGCCGAGATTGAATGTCCATCTGGCTCCTACACGGTAGGTGGCCGTTACGGGAATCGTAAAGCCCGTCATGCGGGTCTCGGTAATGTCCGTCCCCGTGAAACGTCCTTCTACCACGTCTTCGCCCATCACGATGGCCATGTTGTAGTTTTTCACTTCAGCCCCCGTGCGCATGCCTTGCATGAAAAAACGAAGTCCGGCGGAAAGTCCCCATCTCGTATTGAAGTACTTATATCCGTCTATTCCTAAACTGAAACCGCCCTTCGGAGCGAATTCGTTGATTTTACGGATTTCCTTGGGAAGAGGAAGAGGAGTCGTTCCGCCTAGCACGAATCCGGCCCTGACGACATAGCCCATACCGTCGTGGTCGGATGTCGGTCCCCATTTCGCATAGTTGGCTTCCCGGTTCTCGCGGTTTTCCTTCATCAGTTCTTTGAGGTCTTGTGCCTGTAACGTGCCCATGGCTGATGACAGGGCAAAAGATTAGGATATATTTCAGATGTTTCATGTTCTCTTCTTTATTATGGGTTATTCTTCACAAACCACTTTCACTTCATCTACCAACAGCGTGCTTCCAACGGCGCCGCAGAAACTGGCTCCTTCGATGCTGGAAGTGAAGACGACAGCCAGGTTGTAGCCGTAAGCCTTTAGTAGTTTCTCGTTTACGTTGCCGCTATATTCAAAGGGATGTCAAAGCGGGTCCATGTGTTGAAATCATGCACCGGATTTTGGATGCGTGCCAAAGCCACGATGTTAGGGTGGGTCAATACGTCATCGCCTTTCAGGGTGACAGGTTGCCCGTGCCCGTCCGTGTTCTTGTATAATACGGCATATAAGTCCGGTTCGTCAATGCGGTCTTCAATGATGGTGCCTTTTCTGTTCTGGAATTTTTCGCCTGGCTTGAATTTGTAATATCCTTCAAAGCGCAATGGTTTTTTGTTGAACGGCAGGCCGAAGCGCGTGGCGGCCATGGCATCTTTCAAGGCGTTGGCCACATCAAACGTCCCGATAAACAAGTTGCCTGCTGCGATGCGCATATTGACCATGACACCGAAAGGACCGGTGTCACACGTTTCGAGCTTGACGGATTGTCCGTTTATGGCATCCTTTGTCCACGGTATCGTAGGGAACTCGTCGGGTTTGGCTGACGAACGGCTGATGGCGTAACCCGGGTTGCCGGTAGCCCATTGGGGGACGTCGTTGCCGTGTGCCGATTTTTCGAACCACTCGTAATAACGTCCATTGGCTTCCATCTTAATGTTTTCTTCAAAAAGAAAGGTCGGTCTCTATGGGCTGTATGAGTGCAAACTTTACATGATAATCCCGGTGCCATTGCCGGTCTTCGGACATGACCCGGTAGCGTATGCCGCCGTGCGTGAAGTCTTGCACACTACCGTTTTCGGGTGTGATGGAGGCACCCGGAGTGAGCTTGAAGTTTATTTTCAACGCTTGCAACTGCGTGGAGTCTGTGAAGTCTTCGCGCAGATAAAAACACGATGGACGTGTCGGACGACGCCACGTCCTTCACTGCGTCATTCGGGGTGATGAACAAAGCCTCCTCGTCAGATGCGAGAACATAAGCCTCTTCTATATCACACTCAGAGTTGGCGGGTTCGTTTTGTATGCAAGAGCTTAACGAAAAAGCGGCAAAAAGAGAAAGTCCGCATAAGATTTTCTTCATGAATATACAAGTCTTAGATTAAAACCAAGGCAAAGGTAATGAAAAAGGTTGGTTAAATCGCAAAAAACGGTATAAAGAGTTATTTTACCATTATTTCCTTTCGTGCGCAGGCAGACGAATAGAAAAGAAAACACCGATGAAATCGGATGTTTTTAATATAATCCTGGCAAATGCTGTCTTTTACCTGTTGTTCCGGCCTTCTTTGATTTTTGTTCTACCACGGCATGCAGGATTACGATGTCGGTTTGCGGGCGGTCGTGGGAGTCTGTCGCGGTGGATTGGATGTTTTCTACCACATTGAGCCCTTCTATGACTTCGCCGAATACGGTGTATCCTCCGTCTAACCCGGGTGTGCCTCCGGTGGTGAGGTATTCTTGCTCCATTTCCCTGTTGGTTTCAAAATCACCGTACACACCGCCTTTCAGCGCGGTCCAGGCAAAGGCCAGTTCCCGGGGGCGGTATTTCTTTCCCCATACGATGTAAAATTGCGACCCGTTGCTTAGGCGGTCCGGGTTGTTTGCGTCATTTTCGCGCGCCATGGCCACCGCTCCTCTTTTATGGTATTGGAAAGGCAGGTCTATTTCGGGAGCCAACATATATCCCGGCCCTACTTCTCCCAATATCTTTCCGCCCGGAGCCTGTTTGGAATTCGGGTCGCCTGCTTGAATGACGAAGTCTTTCACGACGCGGTGGAAGAGCGTTCCGTCGTAGAATCCTTCTGAAACTAATTTGAGGAAATTATCCCGGTGGACCGGTGTTTCGTCGTTCAGCGCGATACGAATGTTGCCCATTGCGGTTTCCAATCGTACAATCGAACGTTTTTCGCGGATTTTCCCTTGGGTGTGAAATGCGGTTGTTCCTATTAGAATACCAATAACAAGAGTTTTTTTCATAAGGTTTCAGTCTAACTGTGGGCAAAGATAGTAAAAACTATTTCTGCCGGGAAATAAATCGCTCTTTTTCTTGCAGATGCCTCGCGTTCTTTCTTCATGGAGTTATTAACAGCATGTCGATAAATATTTTATTATAATAAGGTGTATGTGTCTATGAAAATTCGTACCTTTGACCTCGCGTAATGTAAAATATTGATGGAAGAAGCAGTTTATCACGTCCCTGTCTTGTTGAAAGAATGTGTAGACGGTCTGGTGGTCAATCCTGCCGGGGTATATGCCGATGTCACTTTCGGAGGAGGAGGGCACAGCCGGGCGATTGTGTCCCGACTGGATACGGCCGGGCATTTGTATAGTTTTGACCAAGACGAAGATGCCGAGGCGAATATCGTTGCTGACGGACGTTTTTACGTTTGTCCGGAGCAATTTCCGGTACCTGAAGAACTGGATGCGCTATTACGGCGTGGGAGAGTTGGACGGCCTGCTGGCTGATTTGGGCGTGTCGAGCCACCATTTCGATGATGCGGGACGGGGCTTCTCGTTTCGTTTCGACGGGAGGTTGGACATGCGGATGAACCAGCGGGCGCAGTTGACAGCGGCGGATGTGTTGAATGATTACGCGGAAGAGCGGTTGGCCGACATTTTCTACCTGTACGGCGAATTGAAGAATGCCCGTAAATTAGCCTCATGGGTGGTGAAAGCCCGTATGCACAGGAGGATGGAGACGACGGAAGAGTTCATGGAGGTCGTAAAGCCTTTGTTTGAGCGTGACCGGGAGAAGAAAGAATTGGCTAAGGTGTTCCAGGCTTTGCGTATAGAAGTGAACCAGGAGATGGACGCCTTGAAGGAGATGTTGACGGCTGCGGTCGAATTGCTCCGCCCGGGAGGCCGCTTGGTGGTGTTGACCTATCATTCTTTGGAGGACCGGATGGTGAAGAATTTAGTCAAAACCGGAAATGTGGAGGGCAAGCGGATACAGGATTTCTATGGCAATGTGGATTGTCCGCTCAGGGCTGTCCATAATAAAGTGATAGTGCCGGGAGAAGAGGAGCAGCGTGCGAATCCCCGTAGCCGCAGTGCCAAGTTGAGAATCGCGGAAAAGAAATAAAGGATGAAGGAAGAACTGGATTTGGAAGAAAAACGGACGTGGAACTCGTCGGTGTGCCCACGGAGGAAGCTGCCGGAAGTCCCGGAGCAGAGGAGGCCGAGCCGGGCGGGGGCTGTCCGAGGGGGGATGGCGTGGTGCCGGGCGACGAGGAAAAGGCAGGGGCCGGGTGAACTGTCTCCTATCAAGGCTTTCACGGAGAGTGAGGGCGTGGACCAACGTCCTAACGTGTCTTTACGCGAGATATTGGGTGGGGATATCCTTACGGCCGGGTGGTTGCGTCGCCAGATGGGATTGATTTTACTCTGTACGTTTTTTGCCATCATTTATATCACGAACCGTTATTCCGCAGAGCAGGAGATGATTGAGATTGAAAAGTTGAAGACGGAATTGACGGAGGTGAGATACCGTGCGCTGACCCGTTCTAGCGAGTTGACCGTAAAGACACGGCAAAGCCAGATAGAAAAAAGTTTGAGACAGACTCCGGACAGCGTGCTGCAAAGTCCGAAAGAACCTCCTTTTTTGATTAAATCCCAAAACGAGGAAGAAGAATGAACTTCGACAATAAAAAGATAATGCCCCGTTTCTTCGTGGTCATCGTACTGATGAGCTTGGGCGGTTTGTATATATTGGGCAATGCGGCCTACCTGATGTTCGTGGAGAGCGAGTATTGGACGCAGGTGAGCCGTAAACTGGTAAAGAGAATGTGCCCATTCCTGCCAAGCGTGGAAACATCCTTTCGGCAGACGGGCAGATTATGGCCAGCTCCTTGCCGGAATATAAGATCTATATGGATTATGTCGCATCGGACAAGAATCCGGAGACGGCCAAGGAACTGCAGGCTTGGAGGGACAGCGTGTTGATGGCCGACTTGGATTCCATTTCCGGGGTTGAGTAAAAATCTTTCCCGATAAAACCGCCGGATATTTCAAGAAACGGCTGAAAAAGGGAAAAAAAGTTGAGACGGAGGAACTGGCAGATATACGGTCGGCGAATCTCTTATATCCAGTATAAGGAGTGCAAGAAACTGCCGTTGTTCCGTGAGTCTCCTTTCAAGGGCGGGTTCTATGCAGAGAAATTCAATCAACGAAAGAAGCCTTTACGGCTCATTGGCCACGCGTACGTTGGGGGCTTTGTATGCCAGTAAGGATTCGGCGCGTTACGGCCTGGAGCTTTCCTACGACTCCATTTTGAGGGGCAAGGAAGGCGTGTCCCATCGTGCCAAGGTGCGTAACAAGTGGTTGAGTCTGGTGGATGCCCCTCCGGTGGATGGTAATGATATTGAAACGACCATCGATGTGTCCATGCAGGATGCGGCGGAAAAGGCGTTGTTGAAACAGTTGAAAAACATCAATGGCGACGTGGGCGTGGTGGTGCTGATGGAGGTGGCCACGGGAGATGTGAAGGCCATTGTGAACATGACGAAATGTGCGGATGGCGAGTACCGCGAGGTAAAGAACAACGCCGTGTCTGACTTAATGGAGCCCGGTTCTACTTTTAAGACCGCGTCCATCATGGTGGCACTGGAGGACGGAAAGATTTCGAAGAATGATTTCGTAGACACCGGTAACGGACAGTGGGAGATGCACGGGCGGGTGATGAAGGATCACAACTGGCGGCGTGGCGGTTACGGAAGAATCAGTGTGCCTGAAGTGCTGATGTATTCTTCCAATATCGGGGTCAGCCGCTTGATAGACGACAACTATAAAGACCATCCGGAAAAATTCGTGGACGGGCTGTATCGTGAAGGAGTGGGCATTCCCCTGAATATACCTTTGATGGGAAGCGGAGAGCCGCGGGTGCGCCGCCCGAAGAAGGACGGCAGCAATTGGTCGAAGACGGCCTTGCCGTGGATGAGCATCGGGTATGAGACCCAGATACCGCCGATAGCCACATTGACTTTCTATAATGCCATAGCCAACGGTGGAAAGATGGTACGTCCGCGTTTTGTAAAAGCCGTCCGGAAGAATGGCGAAATCGTGCGCGAATTCCCGGTGGAAGTCATCAAAGAGCGGATATGCTCTCCGAAGACCCTGAACGACATTCAGGAAATACTGGAAATGGTAGTAAGTAAGGGACTGGGCAAGAAAGCCGGATGCAAGGATTTCAAGGTGTCGGGGAAAACCGGTACGGCACAAGTGGCCCAAGGCAAGGGCGGCTATCATGGAGGCCGGATGAAATATCTTATCAGTTTCTGCGGCTATTATCCTTCAGACCGGCCGAAATACAGTTGCATCGTCGCGATACAAAAGTCCGGCCTGCCTGCTTCGGGAGGGGGGCATTGCGGTCCGGTGTTCAGCGAGATTGCCCAAAGCGTCATGGCGAAAGGGGTATATCGCGATGTGTCGGAAGCATCAGATTCGGCTTCCGTCTTCGTCCCGGATGTGTTGGACGGTGACTTGAATGCCACGCGGGCAGTACTGAAAGAACTGGATATTCCTTTTAAACAAGACTGGAGCACGGACAAAGGTGGAAAGAGCGTTTGGGGGAAAGCGGTGAACAGCGGGAATGCCGTGACGTTGCGCGGTGACAATACGCCGATGGAAATCGTACCGGACGTGAAAGGCATGGGGGCGAAAGACGCCGTGTATATGTTGGAGAGCCGGGGATTGAAAGTGAAATTGGAAGGCGTGGGGCGTGTGGTTTCGCAGAGCATCCCGCCGTACGTCAAATATAAGAAAGGGCAAACCATACAGATTAAATTAAAAAGATAAGAGGGAAGCATGATGATGGAGTTAGATATTTTGCTGAAAAGCGTGAGTGTCGTACGGGTCGAAGGCGATACCGCACGGAACATTACGGGAATCAATATGGATTCCCGGCTTGTGCAGCCGGGCGATTTGTTTGTCGCCGTCAAAGGGACGCAGGCCGACGGTCACGCTTATATCGGCAAGGCGATAGAGAAAGGAGCCGTGGCCGTAGTGTGCGAGGCATGGCCGGAGGTGCAGGCTGAGGGGGTGACGTACGTACAAGTGAAGGATTCCGAAAGTGCGGTGGGGCGGTTGGCTACGGTGTTTTACGGTGACCCGACCTCCAAATTGCAACTTGTCGGAGTGACCGGTACGAACGGGAAAACTACGATTGCCACCTTATTATATAATATGTTCCGGGTGTTCGGTTATAAGTGCGGACTTTGTTCCACGGTTTGCAACTATATAGATGACGAGGCTGTCCCGACAGAGCATACCACGCCAGACCCGATTACGTTGAACCGTTTGTTGGGGCGTATGGCAGACGAAGGATGCAAATATGCTTTCATGGAAGTCGTTCGCATGCCGTGGCCCAGCACCGTATCGCAGGTCTGAAGTTCGCAGGAGGTATTTTTACGAACCTTACGCGCGACCATCTAGATTACCATAAGACATTCGAGAACTACCGCGATGCCAAGAAGGCATTTTTCGACGGTTTGCCCAAGGGGGCTTTTGCCGTGACGAATGTTGACGACCGTAACGGAATGATCATGGTGCAGAACACAAAGGCCGTCGTGAAGACTTATTCTTTGCGTGCGGCTGCCGATTTCAAGGCAAAGGTGTTGGAAGAGTCGTTTGAAGGAATGTGTTTGGATGTCAATGGCAAAGAGGTGAGTGTCCCTTTCATAGGCCGTTTCAATGTGTCCAACTTGTTAGCTGTGTACGCTGCAGCCGTTTGTATGGGGCGCGGGGCTGAGGACGTTTTGGTAGCCCTTAGTACATTGCGCCCGGTGAACGGACGTTTCGAGACGATTCGTTCTCGGGAGGGAGTGACAGCCATTGTCGATTACGCCCATACGCCGGATGCGTTGGTCAATGTGTTGTCGACCGTGAACGAGATACTGAAACGGCGCGGCGAAGTCATTACGGTCTGCGGTGCCGGAGGCAACCGTGACAAGGGTAAGCGTCCGATTATGGCGCAGGAAGCGGTGAAAAACAGCGACAGGGTAATCATTACCAGTGACAATCCGCGTTTCGAAGAGCCGCAGGAAATTATCAACGATATGCTGGCCGGACTGGACAAGGAGCAAATGCGCAAGGTAATCTCCATTGTCGACCGTAAAGAGGCCATCCGTACGGCCTGCATGATGGCACGTCCCGGCGATGTGGTGTTGGTGGCCGGGAAGGGGCATGAAGATTACCAGGAGGTGAAAGGCGTGAAGCATCATTTTGACGACCATGAGGTAATAAAAAGGAGTATTTGGCATTTAACCGTTGCGCGCATGTTGTATTATTTGTTTCGATTTTTAGGAGAGTACGGGATTCCCGGTTCGCATATATGGACCTACATCTCTTTCCGGGCTTTGCTGACTCTGATTCTGTCGTTGGTCATTTCCGTATGGTTCGGGGAATACTTCATCAAGTGGATGAAACGCCATAACGTGAGCGAGGCGCAGCGCGACAAGTCGATAGACCCTTACGGGGTAGAGAAAAAAGGGAGTGCCTACCATGGGCGGTATCATCATCATCGTGTCCATCATCGTTCCTTGTCTGCTCTTCGGGCGTTTGCGTAACATCTATATGATACTGATGCTGATTACGACCGTGTGGTTGGGTGTTTTAGGGTTCGCGGACGATTACATCAAGATGAAAGTAAGCAAAGACGGTTTGCGGCCTGTGTATAAGCTGGCGGGACAGACCCTTTTGGGACTTTTTGTCGGCCTGACATTGTGGCTTAGTCCCGACGCAGTGATCCGGGAGAATGTTTCGACACAGCGCTTGGGCAATACAGAAGTCGTTGTGCACAAAAGCGAGAAAGTGAAATCGACTATTACCACGATTCCGTTCGTGAAGGACAACAATTTGGATTATGCCGAGATGATGAGCTTTTGCGGAAAATACAAGACGGCTGCCGGGTGGTTCTTGTTTGTGATCATGACGACCTTGGTCGTGGTAGCCGTGTCCAACGGGTCGAACCTGAATGACGGCATGGACGGCATGGCAGCGGGCAACTCCGCCATTATCGGTGTGGCGTTGGGCGTATTGGCCTACGTGTCCAGTCATATAGCCTTTGCCAGTTATCTGAATATCATGTATATACCCGGTTCGGAGGAACTGGTCATCTTCATCTGTGCTTTTGTCGGGGCATTGGTCGGTTTCTTGTGGTATAACGCCTATCCTGCCCAGATATTCATGGGGGATACGGGCAGTTTGTCCATTGGAGGCATCATTGCCGTGACGGCCATCATCATACATAAAGAATTGCTTATCCCCTTGATGTGTTTCGTGTTCCTGATGGAGAGCCTGAGCGTGATTCTGCAAGTGAACTATGCGAAATGGGGGAACCGGAAAGGACTGAAGTTAAGAGTGTTCAAGCGAGCCCCGATCCATGATACTTTCCGGGTGCGCCCGGGGCAGTTGGCTCCGGACGTGAAAGTGCTGTGCAACTGGCCTAAAGGATGTTGGTTAGAGTCGAAAGTTACGGTCCGTTTTTGGATTATCACGATCATCTTGGCGGCCATGACGATTATAACGTTAAAAATTAGATAAGGAAGAAGCTATGGGGGAAAAGAATGGTAATATTGGGAGCGGCCGAAAGCGGCGTGGGTGCTGCAGTGCTGGCTCAGAAAAAAAAGGCTTTGATGTCTTTGTTTCCGATATGGGAAAAAAATCAAACCTCATTATGTAGACATGTTGGACCGTTACGAGATTGCGTGGGAAGACGGCGGCCATACGGAAGGATTAGTCCTGAATGCGGACGAGGTGATAAAAAGCCCGGGCATACCGGAAGATGCCCCGATGGTGTTGAAAGTGAAAGAGGCCGGTATCCCTATCATTTCGGAAATCGAGTTTGCGGGACGTTATACGCATGCCAAGATGATTTGCATTACGGGCAGCAACGGCAAGACTACCACGACATCCTTGATTTACCATATCTTCAAGAAAGCGGGTTACAATGTCGGGTTGGCCGGGAATATCGGCCAAAGCCTGGCCCTGCAGGTAGCCGAGAAAGATTATGACTACTATGTGATAGAACTGAGCAGTTTCCAGTTGGACAACATGTACCGTTTCCGGGCCAGCATTGCCGTATTGCTCAACATCACGCCCGACCATCTGGACCGTTACGACCATTGCATGCAGAATTATGTGGATGCCAAAATGCGCATCTTGCAGAACCAGGAAGAGACGGATGCCTTCGTTTATTGGAATGACGACCCGATTATCCGGAAAGAATTGGAGAAATACCAAATCAAGGCCAAGAAGTGTCCGTTCTCCATCTTGAAGAAAGAAGGGATGATAGGTTATCTGGCCGACGGGCAATATGTGATAGAATACCCCACGCCGTTCAACATGGAACAGGAGTCATTGGCTTTGACCGGGAAGCACAATATGTATAACTCTTTGGCGGCAGGCATCACGGCCGACATTGCCGGGGTGAAGAACGAGGTGATTCGTCAGAGCCTGAGTGATTTTGAAGGCGTGGAACACCGCTTGGAGAAAGTGGTGCGTGTGCGTGGCGTGGATTATATCAACGATTCCAAGGCCACCAACGTGGATGCCTGTTGGTACGCATTGGAGAGCATGAAAACGCCCACGGTATTGATTTTGGGAGGAAAAGACAAAGGGAATGATTATGAGGCCATAGCCGAACTGGTGCGGAAAAAAAATGTGTGGGACTGGTGTTCCTTGGGGCAGACAACGGGAAACTGCATGCCTTTTTCGATTCATTCGGTATTCCCATTGCCGACACCCATAGCATGAAAGACTGCGTGGAGGCATGTTACAGAATGGCCCGTCCCGGCGATACCGTATTGTTGAGCCCTTGTTGTGCCAGCTTCGATTTGTTCAAGAACATGGAAGACCGTGGCGAACAGTTCAAATCATTGGTAAGGGCGTTGTAAAGTAAGGGGAGCGAAAGGATGGTCACACCTGTAAAAAGTTTTAAAGAAGTGGAGCCTGTTCGAAGGTGACAAGGTCATTTGGATGATTTTGTTCTTCCTCGGCATGATATCCATCATAGAAGTGTATAGCGCTTCCAGCAATATGAGTTACAAGACGGGATATTATTGGAAGCCGATTCTGCAACATGCCTCATATTTCGTCGTGGGCGTGTTGGCCACGATCTTGGTGCACAAGATACCGTGCCGTTATTTTAAGTTGATACCTTTGGCCGGCATACCGTTGTCCGTATTCTTGCTTGGAATAGCCATGTTTACCACGAAAGTGAACAATGCGAGCCGTTGGCTTGAGGTGGGCGGTATCGGTTTCCAGCCTTCCGAGATAGCCAAAGGCGTGTTGATTGCCACGACGGCCATGATTCTTTCGAGCATGCGCGACGAGGCCGGGGCGCAACGTCGTGCGTTCAAGTGGATTATGGGCGTGTCGGTCGTAATCTGTTTGTTGATTGTGCCCGAAAACTTCTCTACAGCCGCCATGACTTTTCTGGTCATTCTGGTGATGATGTTCATAGGCGGGATACCTTGGAAACAGTTAGGCACCTTATTGGGGATTATCGTTATTGCTGGAGCCAGTTTGTTTTCATTTTTGCGTTTTGCACCGGATTCTACGATAGAATCCATGAGCGACTGGCCCGGCCTGCACCGTTTGCCGACGTGGGCCAGTCGTGTGCGTGGGCATGGGAATATACCGGAGAATGCGGCGGACTACGATTTGACTAAGAATCCGCAGGTGACGCATGCCAAGATAGCCATTGCCACGTGTAATGTGATAGGCCGGGGGCCGGGAAATTCCGTGGAACGCGATTTCCTGCCACAGTCGTTTTCCGACTTCATTTATGCCATCGTCATAGAGGAACTCGGATTGGGCGGTGGTGCCTTCGTCATGTTCCTGTATATCGTGTTGCTCTTCCGGTCGGCCAGGATAGCCAGCCGGTGCGAGCGAAACTTCCCGGCTTTCCTTGTGATGGGGCTATCGCTGATGCTCGTCACGCAAGCCATGATTAATATGGCCGTGGCAGTCGGAGTCTTTCCGGTGACGGGACAACCCTTGCCGTTAATCAGTAAAGGAGGTACGTCCACTTTGATTAATTGTGTGTATATGGGAGTCATTCTGAGCGTAAGCCGTTCGGCCAAGAAAAAGCCTCAGGTAACGGAAGAAACTGAAGATTGAAGAAAGATTCGCATGAGGGGCGGTGATGTTCCCGGGAAGGGAACGGGCTTACCCTTTGTGTCATGATTTATGATTCGCCATCCGCAGCTTGCCCTTTGGGTGAGGCCTGCGGATGGTTTTTGTTTATAGAAGTCTTGTTTTCAATAATTTATGTCTTGTGAATCACTTGCCGCAGATTGGAAAATTTTTCTCAGGCGAACGAAAAATCATTCGGCTGAGATTGAAAAATCGTTCGGCTGAGAATGATTTGTCATCTTCCGTAAGGGGCGTAGAATGACAGGCTGTGAAGGTCTGAAATGTAAGAAATAATTCATTTTCAGAATAAAATAAGGAAGAAAAAAGGGTAGAAATACCGGATTTATTATTATTTTTGCTGATAAAATTCAGTTTCATGAGAGAAGAGTTAAGGATTATCGTGAGCGGAGGAGGAACGGGCGGACATATATTCCCGGCCGTGTCCATTGCGAATGCCATCAAATCGCAGCATCCGGAAGCCGAGATATTGTTCGTCGGAGCCGAAGGGCGGATGGAGATGCAGCGTGTTCCGGCTGCCGGTTATCCTATCAAGGCATTGCCAATTTGCGGTTTCGACCGCAAGCATTTGCTGAAGAATATTGCCGTGCTTTTCAAGATTTGGAAAAGCCGCAGGATGGCGAGGAAGATTATCCGTGATTTCAGGCCGATGGCAGCCGTGGGAGTAGGAGGCTATGCCAGTGGTCCCACGTTGAATATGGCCGAGGCGATGGGAATCCCCACATTGATACAGGAGCAGAACTCGTATGCCGGAGTGACCAATAAGTTGCTGGCCAAGCGGGCCGATAAGATTTGTGTGGCTTACGACGGAATGGAGCGTTTTTTCCCGAAAGAGAAAATCATCCTGACGGGAAACCCTGTCCGTCAAGGTTTGCTGGAGAACACCAAAAGCCGCGAAGAGGCTTTGGCCGACTTCGGCCTGTTGCCGGGGCTGAAAACGGTGCTCCTGATAGGCGGTAGCCTGGGAGCGCGTACTTTGAACGAGAGTGTGCTCGCTAATCTTACGGCCATCTCGGCTTCCGGTGTGCAGTTTATCTGGCAGACGGGAGGTTATTATTTTGCCCAGATACAGGAACAGTTGAAACTGAAGGGACAGCCCGACAATCTGTTTGTGACGGATTTCATTGCCAAGATGGAAGACGCATACGCGGCTGCCGATTTGGTTATTTCAAGGGCCGGGGCCAGCAGCATCTCGGAATTGTGCCTGTTGGGTAAGCCGGCCATATTGGTGCCTTCGCCGAACGTGGCCGAGGACCACCAGACTAAAAATGCGTTGGCTCTGGTCGACAAACAGGCCGCGCTTTACGTCAAAGATGCCGAGGCCGTGAACAAATTAATCGGTCTGGCTCTGAATGTCATCCGGGATGCGGACAAGTTGTCCGCATTGAGCCGGAATATCAAAGCCATGGCCTTCACGGACTCTGCCGACCGCATTGCGGAAGAGGTTTGTAAACTCGCTGTGGCATATAGGGAAAACCGCGATTAAGCGAGCGCGGAGGCAAGCTCGCTTGCCTCTGCCGAGCGGGAGCGGTTTATTTAAAGGAAGAAGTAGAAGATGGAAATGAACGCGATAAAAAGCAGTGTATTTCGTAGGGATAGGCGGAATCGGCATGAGTGCCATCGCCCGTTATTTCCTGCAGAAAGGGCTTTGTGTGGGAGGTTACGACCGCACGCCTTCCGAGCTCACGCGGAAGTTGCAGGAAGAGGGTGCCCGGATTCACTATGAAGAGGATGTGGAACAAATCCCTTCCGCCTGTCGGGACAAAGACACCTGCCTGGTGGTTTTATACACCGGCCATCCCCGGCGAGCATGCCGAGCTGGCCTATTTCAAGGCGAACGGATTCGAGATAGAGAAACGTGCGCAGGTGTTGGGCACGTTGACGCGTGCCCATAAAGGGCTTTGTGTGGCCGGGACGCATGGGAAAACCACCACATCGTCCATGGCGGCTCATATCCTGCATCAGAGTCACGTGGACTGCAATGCCTTTTTGGGCGGCATCACCAAGAATTACGGTACGAATTACATTCTTTCTCCGAAGAGCGATTACGTGGTCATCGAAGCCGACGAGTTCGACCGTTCTTTTCATTGGCTGACGCCATACGCGTCTGTGATTACAGCCACTGACCCCGACCACTTGGATATCTACGGGACGAAAGAGGCCTATTTGGAAAGTTTCAGAAAATATACTTCCTTGATTCGTCCGGGAGGTTTCCTGGTCTTGCACGAGGGACTGGAGATGCAGCCGGATGTACAAGAGGGGGTGACAACCTATTCTTATAGCTGGGGACACGGGGATTTCCATGCGGAGAACATCCGTATCGGTGACGGTGAAATATATTTTGATTTTATCTCTCCGTTAGGGCATATCAAGGATGTGCAGTTGGGAGTTCCCGTAAGCATTAATATCGAGAACGGGATAGCGGCTATGGCCTTGGCGCAAATCAGCGGCGTGACACCGGAAGAGATAAAGCGGGGTATGGCTTCGTTCAGAGGAGTGGACCGCCGTTTCGACTTCCGGTTGAAAGACGATAAGGCCGTTTTCCTGACAGACTATGCCCATCATCCGGCCGAGATACGCCAAAGCGTGATATCCATCCGCGAACTGTACCGGGGAAAGAAGATTGCAGCGATATTCCAACCCCATCTTTATACGCGTACGCGTGATTTTTATAAAGAGTTTGCCGAGAGCCTCTCGCTGTTGGACGAGGTGATTCTTACGGATATTTATCCTGCCCGTGAAACGCCTATCCCGGGCGTGACGAGCCGGTTGATATATGACCGTCTGGCTCCTACGGTGAAGAAATGCCTGTGCCGGAAGGAAGACGTGCCGGAGATAGTGCGGCAGTCGGATGCGGATGTATTTATATTGTTAGGAGCCGGGGATTTGGAATCCTATGCTCCGCAGATTACGGAGATATTGAAAGAGATGATTAAGAAGCTGGCCATTATATTGTTGTTGGTGGGACTGTTTTGCTATTTTATCGCAGCAGTCACGGTGTTGAACAAACCCAAGGAAGGGCTTGTGTGCAATGGCGTGGAGGTTGTGGTCGAAGACAGTCTGCAGACCGGTTTTATCCAGTCGGGAGAAGTGTTGAGGCTGTTGGAAAGCCGCAAATGCAACCCGACGGGACAAAAAATGGACCAGGTGATGTTGAGCCGGATAGAAGAGGCTTTGCGGAAGAATCCTTATATCGAGGACGTAACAAGCTATAAGACGCCCGGCGGGAAGGTGTGTGTGCGCGTCAAGCAGCGTCTGCCTATATTGCATGTCATGTCTTCCGACGGACAGAACTACTATCTGGACCGTGCGGGCCGGCAGATGCCGAAATCGTCCTATTACGCCGACTTGGTCGTGGCGACCGGAGATATCACACCGCAGTATGCCCGGCAGAATCTGACTCGTCTGGGGAGGTTGATACAAGATAACCCGTTCTGGAACCACCAAATCCAGCAGATTCATGTGCTGGAGAATGGCGAGGTGGAATTAGTGCCCCGAGGGGAACATACGATCCTTTTGGGGCGTCCCACAAATGTGGAAGACAAACTGGGCAGGATGAAAGAGTTTTATACGGAAGGACTGAACAAGGTGGGGTGGAATAAGTACTCCCAGATCAGCCTGAAGTATAACAATCAAATTATTTGCAAGAAAAATAAGAAATGATATGGCTGTAGAGAAAGAAATCATTGTAGCGGAAGAATTCGGCTCCTCGAAGATACGATGTGTGGCCGGGTGCAAGAATATAGACGGCAGTGTGCAGGTGCTGGATATCGAACAGGTAGATGCACGGCACTGTATCCGAAAGGGTGTGGTTTATAATATAGACAAGACCGTGATGTGTTTGAAACACATTGTCGACAAGATGGAGAATGCACTGGATATGCGTGTGCGTAAGGTCTTTGTCGGGATAGGAGGCCAGTCGTTACGGGCAAAGAAGAACACGGTGTCACGTCAGTTTGCCACAAAAAACCGTGGTTTCGCAAGAGTTGGTGGATTCTTTGCTCAAAACCAACAGGAATACGGTATATGCCGGCTATGAAATACTGGAAGTGGTTCCGCAGGAATATCATGTGGGTTTGATACTACGGTAGACCCGGTCGGGGTCTTGAGCAGCCAGATAGACGGAACCTATCTGAATATCATCGCTAAAACGGAAATCAAAGAATATATTCTGAAATGTGTGGAGGCGGTCGGGCTTGACGTGGCCGGCATGTTTGTGGCACCGATGGCTTTAGCCGGCTGCGTGCTGACGGATACGGAGAAGCGTTCGGGCTGTGCTCTTGTGGATTTCGGTTACGGAACGACTACTGTCGCAGTATATAAAGGCAACTTGTTGCGTCATCTGGCTGTGATACCGTTAGGAGGAAATAATATCACTCAGGATCTTTGCAGCCTGCAAATTGATGAGGATGAAGCGGAAGGGCTGAAAATGAAATACGGTTCGGCTTATTCCGATCTGAGCAGTGAAGAACTGGCCAAGAATCTTTTGGTGAACAACGGTCGTACGATTGAGGAGCGTTTGTTGGTGGACATTGTAGAGGCTCGTGAGGAAGAAATCTTGAGCAATGTGGCAGCGCAGATTCGTAATAGCGGCTATCAGGATAAGTTGTTGGCCGGAATTGTCATTTCGGGTGCGGCATCCAATGTGAAGAATCTCGATAAAAGCGGCTTCAGTCCGTCTTCATCCGGATAAAACGCGTTTTGCACGTATCGTACCTTTTGCGTTACAAGCTGTTCATGCCGAGCAGGTGGTGAAGGACGGTTCTTTAAATACTTTGTTGGCGTTGATGAACGAAGGAAACCAGAATTGTGTGGAACCCAAGGTCGTAGTGAAGGAGGAAGTGCCCGAGGAGGTTGTAGAAGAAAAGGAAATACCGCAGACTGCTCCCAGTTTTGTTCCGGTAGAGGAAACGCATAAGGAAGTCTACGAAAGAGAGGAACCGAAGAATAAAGGGGGAATTTGGAAGAAGTTTAAGGAGAAACTTGTGGATTTGACTAAAACGGTAACTGAAGAATAACATAGAAAAACAAAATAGATTATGCAAGAAGAAACAGATATTCGGTTTAACTTCAAAACGAACAGCCCGAGCATCATTAAGGTGATCGGAGTGGGAGGTGGCGGAGGTAACGCCGTCAATCACATGTATAAGGAAGGTATTCATGATGTGAGTTTTGTGCTGTGTAATACCGACAATCAGGCTTTGAGCGACTCTCCTATCCCGACACGTCTGCAATTGGGGACAGAAGGCTTGGGAGCCGGAAACCGCCCCGAGCGTGCGCGTCAGGCGGCCATGGAGAGTTTGGACGGTATAAAAGAAATGCTGAACGACGGAACCCGTATGGTTTTCATTACGGCTGGAATGGGAGGCGGTACCGGAACCGGTGCGGCTCCCGTGATAGCGCAATGTGCCAAGGAAATGGGTATCCTGACGGTCGGTATCGTGACTATACCGTTCCGTTTTGAGGGGTTGAAGAAAAATAGACCAGGCATTGGACGGGGTGGAGGAAATATCCAAGCATGTCGATGCGCTGTTGGTTATCAATAATGAACGCTTGCGCGAGATTTATCCGGAGCTTACTGTACTGAATGCCTTTGCCAAGGCAGACGATACGTTGTCCGTTGCCGCCAAGAGCATAGCCGAAATTATTACGGTACATGGTATTGTAAACCTCGACTTCCAGGATGTGACCACGGTGTTGAAAGACGGTGGTGTGGCCATCATGAGTACTGGATTCGGAGAGGGTGAAGGACGTGTGCGCCAAGCTATCGAAAGTGCGCTTCATTCTCCGTTGCTCAATAACAACGACATATTCAACTCCAAGAAGGTGTTGCTGAGCATTTCGTTCTGTGATCAGGAAGAGAGCGACCAGTTGACCATGGAAGAGATGAACGAAGTGCATGAATTCATGAGTAAGTTCGGTGATGATGTGGAGACGAAGTTCGGACTAGCCACGGATGCCACGTTGGAGAAGAAGGTGAAGATCACGGTGCTGGCTACCGGATTCGGTCTGAAGAACGTGCCGGGCATGGATAATGTGATGGCCAAAAAGCATGGCATTGAAGACGAAGAGGCGCGGGCTCAGAAAGAGGAAATAGCCGTAAAGAAGGCCGAACGTCGGCGTGAGTTTTACACGCATGACATGAATCAAAGAGAAATCAAGCGTCCGCATCATCTTTATATTTTCGGAGAAGACGATTTGGACAATGACGATGTGATTTCCATGGTGGAAGATACGCCTACCTACAAGCGTAGCAAGGAAGTGCTGGCCAGCATCAAGAGCAAGACGGCCGGAATGGATAACGCGGCCGATAGCATGGCGGCAGGAACTAATGGAGAGGAAAAGTCGATGATAGTTTTTTAGTATATAATAAAAAGGAATAAGATATGGCACTTTTTTGAACAAATCAGCAAGGATATCGTAGTGGCCATGAAGGCCAAGGATAAAGTCGCGTTGGAAGCGTTGCGGAACATCAAGAAGTTCTTCCTGGAAGCCAAAACCGCTCCGGGGGCAAACGATGAGTTGACGGATGATGCGGCTATGAAGATTTTAGCTAAACTGGCCAAGCAGGGTAAGGACACTGCGGCTTTATACGTGGAGCAGGGACGCCAGGACTTGGCCGATGAAGAGCTGGCCCAGGTGGAAGTCATCAGCCGTTACCTGCCCAAACAGCTCTCGGCAGAAGAACTGGAACAGGAAATCAAAGCCATCATAGCTGCCGTGGGCGCTACGAGTGCCAAGGATATGGGCAAAGTGATGGGTACGGCCACGAAACAGTTGGCAGGCAAAGCTGACGGTAAGGCTATCAGTGCCTTAGTAAAGCAATTATTGGCCTGACGGTTGGGGATAAAATCAACGGAGGCCGGATGTAACGATACGGAATGAAAGTAGAGTGACATCCGGCTTTTGTTGGTTCTTATCCGGTTTTGAAGGGCGGGATATTGAAACGGAAATGAGAGCGGAACGGGGATTTCAAACCTTATATGTCTAATATTTCTTAAAATATTCGGCCTTCATCTTGTATACTGATAGTTTCATTCTATTTTTGCAAAATAGAAGTTAATTTTTAAACGATAATGTGTAGGTATAGTTGGAAAAAGGTTAGTTTGTGGGCACTATTGACGTTCTTTAGTACCGTAAGCGCTTCGGCTGTAGACCGCGTGTCCATCCGGGCCAAAGCGGATTCGGTAGGACGTGATGTGTCTTTTTCCGAATATACTCATATTTACAGAACGAAAAGGGTCTCTTCGACTTATCCGATTAAGATTAAGATGAAGGGAGGTTCGTTGTTGGTTACGAGCCAACATTCCCAGATGCTTCCGGTGTATAAGGGCAATGGTGTATTTTACGGGTTGTTCCGATTGAACAAAGGGACAAACTGGATTAGTGGATTGCCGAAGGGTACTTATATCATTAACAACTCTAAAGTGACGGTATCGTGAGACATCTTTACGAATAGGGAGATTAAGTTAAAGATGGAGGGTTGCTGTTGCAATGGAGATAAAGGAAAGAATCATGCCGGATAAAGCTGTGACATTAATCGATCTTGATGACATCATACGGACGCGTGCCGGAAAGAAAGCCAAATATATTCCGGTTTTCTGATTAACGGGCTCAAACGTCTCATTCATCAGATTTCATTAATGAGTATCTGCGTCAAGGTTATGTCGGTGTTGACTTTTGTGAACACACACTGGCTTATTTGGATGTGAAGGTAAAGGTGGACGGTTTGGAAAAACATTTCCGATTTATCCCGAAAAATATACTTTTGTGTCCAACCATCCGTTGGGAGCCATAGACGGGGTGACTTTGGGAATGGTGCTCGGTCGTCATTACGACGGGAAGATTAAGTATTTAGTGAATGACCTTCTGATGAACCTGAAAGGATTGGCTCCCCTATGTATACCTATCAATAAGTTGGGGAAACAGGCGCGTAACTTCCCTCAAATGGTAGAGAATACTTTTCGTTCCGACGACCAGGTCATCATGTTTCCGGCCGGCATTTGTTCGCGGCGTATGAAAGACGGCAGCATAAGGGACTTGGCATGGAACAAGACGTTTATCGTGAAAAGTGTGGCTACCCGGCGGGATGTGGTGCCTATACATTTTATAGGGCAGAATTCCGACCGCTTTTATTCCATCGCGGAATGGTGCAAACGGTTGCATCTCAAGTTTAACCTGGCCATGCTGTTTTTACCCGATGAGATGTACCGCAGCAGGCATGGCGAGTATCGGGTCGTAATCGGGAAACCGATACCATGGAGCACGTTCGACAAATCCAAAAGCCCCCAACAGTGGGCGCAGGAAGTGAAGGAACAAGTGTATAAGTTATAAAGAGAAGAAAACAGATTGATGATATGGAAGAAATCATAGCTCCGGTGAGTAAAGAACTGCTGAAGGCAGAACTGACCGCGGATAAGAGGTTGCGTTATACGAACAAAAGCCACAATGAGATATACGTGGTGACGTGGCAGGATTCACCGAATGTGCTTCGTGAAATCGGCCGTTTGCGTGAAATCGCTTTCCGGGCTGCCGGTGGAGGTACGGGGATGTCGCTCGATTTGGATGACTTCGACATGATGGAAGAACCCTATAAGCAGTTGATCGTGTGGGACCCCGATGTAGAAGCCATTTTAGGCGGTTATCGTTACCTGTTGGGGGCAAAGGTGAAGCTGAGGGAGGACGGGCAACCCATTTTGGCCACTTCCCACATGTTCCACTTCTCGGAAAACTTTATGAGAAACTATATGCCTTATACGATAGAACTCGGACGTTCGTTCGTGACGTTGGAATACCAGAGTACGCGCCAAGGTTCAAAAGGCTTGTTCACTTTGGACAACTTGTGGGATGGTCTGGGGGCATTGACGGTTTTAGTGCCTGACGTACGCTATTATTTCGGCAAGATGACCATGTACCCGTCTTATAACCGTTATGGGCGTGATATGATTCTGTATTTTCTGAAAAAAGCATTTCGAGGATAAGGACAGGCTGATAGTGCCGATTCATCCCTTGCAACTGGAAGCCGATACGGAAGAATTGCGTAAATTGTTCGTTTACGAGGATTTCAAGGAAGACTATAAGATATTGAATTCGGAAGTTCGCAAGCTGGGTTATAATATCCCGCCTTTGGTGAACGCTTACATGGGGTTGTCGCCCACGATGAAGATGTTCGGTACGGCTATCAACGACGAATTCGGCGACGTGGAGGAGACCGGCATCCTGATTGCTGTGGACGAGATTCGGGAGGAAATGCGCAGGCGGCACATTGAAACCTTTCTCCGGACGCGGATAACGGAAGAGGGCGGCCTGATCCTTCTCGGTTATACGAAAGGCAGGCTCATGCCATTGATTTTACGATATAAATCCAACGCATATACGTCCGTCATGCCGGAGATGTAATCCAATACGGCCATGATGCGGTCGTAGAGCCGTTCGGCGCCGATGTCGTACTGTTGCGACACGCGGTTGATGAGTAACTGCGAATACGCTTTTTCTGGGTGGCATACCGCTTCTGTCATGAGTTCCAACAGCGTGGTGATAACCTGAAAACCGGCCAGTTCGATATCCACGACATCCTTGCTCCGGTAAATCTTGGCGTATGCCATGCTTTCGCAAGCTTTGTAAGCCCTTCGCGGCGTTTCGGAAATGTGGTCGATGAGGCAACCTTCAAAGGTACTGGCCAGGATTTCTTCTTCATTGTCCAAAAACACTTTTACGCATTCACTCTCCAAGCAACCGATGACACAGGAACGCAGGTAGACGATTTGTTCGTTGATGTCGCTGACGTATTGCAGGTTTTTTCGGATACTTTTTGGCGTTCTTCCTCGAAGAAGCCCAGCAATAAGCTTTGAGTCTCGTCCGTACTGAGGATTTTCAGTTTATGCGCATCCTCGATGTCCATAATCTCATAACAAATGTCATCGGCCGCTTCTACCAAATATACGAAGGGATGGCGCACATATCGCAGGCTGCCTTCTACGCTGTCCTGACGAGGAATGCCCAGTTCTTCAGCTATCCGTTGGTAGACGGGGATTTCGCTTTGAAAGAAACCGAATTTGGCATGTCCGCCAGCCAGATTGGACGAAAAGGGGTATTTGACGATGGAAGCCAAGGTGGTGTAAGTCATGACAAACCCTCCGTCGCGCCGGCCTTTGAAGTGGTGGGTCAGCAACCTGAATGCGTTGGCGTTTCCTTCGAAATGAATCAGGTCGTTCCATTCCCGTTCGCTGAGCCGGTCCCCGTTCGTGGGGTCGCAGTAGGTCCTCAGCCAGTTGCCTTTGCCTTCGCTGAAGAACGTCCCGATGGCTCTCTCGCCCGAATGTCCGAAGGGCGGATTTCCTAAATCATGTGCCAGGCAGGCGGCCGACACGATGGCACCAGCTTCGCTCAGGTGGCTTCCGGACAGCTCCGGATGCTTTTGCAGGAGTGCCCGAGAGATATCGTTGCCCAAGGAACGTCCTACGCTGGACACCTCCAGACTGTGGGTCAGCCGGTTGTGGACGAATACGCTTCCCGGGAGCGGGAACACCTGCGTTTTGTTCTGCAAACGTCTGAACGGTGCAGAGAATATAAGACGGTCATAATCGCGTTGGAATTCCGTGCGGTCGTCTTTCCGGACCTGGTGATATTTTTCCAATCCCAGCCGTTTGTTGGATATCAGTTGCTGCCAATTCATATTCATTCCTGTAGATTCTTCACAAAAGTAATTAAAAAGGTTGACATTCGCTCTTTTTATCTAAAAATCAATGGCTGTGTTCAGAGAATTGGTTATTTTTGTACCTCAAAAACAATCATTTCTACATATAATGGAAGTACGTGTTATTAATAAATCCCATCATCCGTTACCTCAATATGCCACTTCGGACTCTGCAGGAATGGATCTTCGTGCCAATCTGGACTGCCCCATCGTGTTGAAACCTCTGGAGCGTTGCCTGGTACCGACGGGACTCTATATCGCCTTGCCGCACGGGACGGAGGCACAAATCCGGCCGAGGAGCGGACTGGCCTTGAAAAAAGGGATTACCGTGTTGAACTCACCGGGGACGATTGATGCGGACTACCGGGGGGAGATTTGTATCATTCTGGTCAATTTGTCGTCCGAGCCGTTCGAAATACGGGACGGAGAGCGGATAGCGCAGATGGTCGTGGCAAGTTATGAGCAGGCCGTATGGAAGCCTGTGGAGAGTTTGGATGAGACGGAAAGAGGTGCGGGTGGTTTCGGCCATTCGGGAGAAAAATAAAGTCAGTGAAGAAGATTACAGTTTTGATATGCGGAGTCTGGGCCATGTGGTCTGCCTGTTTCACGTCTTGTGCGACGGGAGAGAAGACGCAAGGTATATCGGCCGAGGCACAACGCCGCTTCGATTATTATTATGCCGAGGCCGTGAAGAGCAAGTTAGCCGGGCGTTACGATGATTCTTTCGAGTTGTATAAACATTGTTTGGACATCAAGCCCGATGCGGCCGAGGCGTTATACAATCTCGGATTGTATTATCTGGGGATGGACGACTCTGCCCGATGCGCGTCGCATCTGTCCCGTGCGGTGGATTTGGAGCCGGACAATATATATTATAAGGAAGCCCTTGCGTCTTTTTATTTGCGCAACCGGGATGATGTGAAGGCCGTGCCTGTACTCGAAGATATGGTGCGGTGCAATCCGACCCGTTCGGATGTATTGGCGCAGTTGGTTAATATGTACATGGATCGTGAGCAATACCGCGAGGCAATCAGCGCACTCGACCGCATAGAGACGCTTGAAGGCAAGAATCTGTCCATCAGCATGGAAAAGTTTCGTCTTTATCGTGAATTGAAGGAAGACGATCAAGCTTTTGCCGAATTGGAAAGTCTGGCGCGGGAGAATCCTAATGATTTGGCTTATCGCGTATTAATCGGCGATCAATATCTGTTGCTGCAACAGCCGGATAAAAAGCTCTTGCCGTTTATGAGGAAGTCCGGAAAAAAGAGCCGGGAAACCAGGCTTTACGCATGTCCATGCTCGATTATTATAAGCAGACGGGCCAAGATTCGCTTTATCAGACCCAGTTGGATGCAATCTTATATGGAAAAGAGACTGACGAACGGGCCAGGGTTATGCTCATGCGTAACTATGTCGTAGACCAAGAGAATGCGCATGCCGACAGCATTTTGGTATTAGCCGTTGTCGACCGCATCTTCGATTCTGTCCCCTGAGACGGTGGATATGCTGACGCTTTATGCCTCTTATCTGCAAATGAAACATATAAATGACCAGCTCGAACCGGCTTTGGAACGTATTCTGAAGCTTGAGCCGGACAATCAGGTAGCTTTGTACCAGTTGGTGCAACTGGCTGTCCATGCCAATGACTATCCGAAGGTGGCGGACATTTGTACGCGTGCCATCATGCATTATCGGAACAATTACCCTATTATTTCTATTTGGGTTTTTCTTATTATCAGCTTGAACGTCAGGACAAGGCTTTGGATGTGTTCCGCAAAGGCGTGCGGCAGATTAAACCGGATACGGACCACGGCATTGTGGCCGATATGTATTCCATCATGGGCGACTTGTACTACAGCAACGGACTGAAAGACTCGGCTTTCATTGCATACGACTCCTGTCTGGTGTACAACCCGGAGAATGTCGGTTGTCTGAATAATTACGCTTATTATCTCTCATTGGAAAAAAAGGATTTGGACAAGGCTGAAGAAATGAGCCACCGCACGATTGTGGCGGAACCGGGAAACAAAACCTATATCGACACTTATGCCTGGATTCTTTTTTTTATCAAAGGGAAAGTATGCCGAAGCCAAGCTTTATATGGACCGTGTCCTTGTAGGGGATATCGAGAAAGACGAAGAAGTGTCCGGCGGGGTCTTGGAACATGCCGGGGATATTTATGCACAATGCGGTGACATGGAGGGCGCCTTGAAGTATTGGAAGATGGCGCAGGAAAAGGGGGGAGATGTTTCCCAACTTTTGAAAAAGAAGATTCAATTGAAAAAGTATATTGAAGAATGAAGAGAATGAATTTCGTATGGGGCGTCCTGGTTGCCGCTTTTGTATTGTTGCTCTCAGCTTGCCGTTCCACTAAAAACATAACGCAGACGGAGCCGCAAGGTGAAGGAAGTGCCGTAGAATGGGTAGATAAGATGGCGTTGTCCGGTTTGAAGGAGGGACTGTCACTTCAAAGATGAACCTTGATTTGAATTTGGGCGGGAAATCTTTGTCGGTGGGTGGAAGCTGTAACTTGAAACGGGATGAGGTGATCCAGCTTTCGCTTGTGGCCATGGGCTTTATGGAAGTAGGACGTCTGGAATTTACGCCCCAATATATGATGATGGTCAATCGGATGGGAAGGGAATACGTAAAGGTGGACTACGCGGACGTGCCTTATTTGCAGCAGGCCGGTGTGGATTTTTATACGTTGCAGGCTCTTTTTCTGGAGCGATGTGTTTGTGCCGGGACAGGAAGGCCGGTGGCAAGAGCAGGACTTTACCATCTCGAAGAATCAGGAAAGTACGATTCTGACTTCTAAGGCCGGTTCGTTGTTGCAATGCCAGTTCGTGGTCGACTTGCTGACCGGCTTGATTCGCAATACGTCTATTGTCGCTACAGGTCAAGGTTCCGTGCCCCGTCTGAACTGGACTTATCAGCATTTTGCGAATGTGGAGCAAAAAAGTTTTCCCGATAAGATGCAGTTGTCTGTCACGGGAGCGGGGAAAGACCTGACGGCTGTCTTTTCGCTGAGTAATTTGAAATGGAATGCGAAAAGCATCGAGTTGACTCGGAACCGGGTGGAAAATACAAGAGGGTCAGTCCCGACCTGATTTTAAAACAACTGATAAAATGAAATGTAGGTTAGTCATGTTTTTACGGTGTGTATGCTCGTGTCCGGCGGAGGAACGCTGGAGGCGCAGACCAATCGTAAGATCAAGGCACTGCAAACTCAGAAGAAAGAAATACAGAAGGGCTTGACCCGTTCCCGGAAAAAAGAACTGAAAACGACAGAGAAGACCGTAGCCACCAAGCTACGTGACATCAGCATGATAGCTAACCGGCTGGAGGCACGTCAACGTTATATCGACACGATGGAGGTGCAGTTGAAAAAGGTCAGCGACCAGGTAAATGCACTGGAACGGAAAGTGGAGCGTACGGCAGCCGAATTGGAAACAAAGAAGGCCGATTATGCCAAAGCCTTGCGTTATGCACGGGCTTGCACGTCGGTGGGAAGTCCTTTGCTTTTTCGTGCTTTCCACCCGTTCTGTGACTCAGATGTACCGTCGTTCGCGTTATGCCCGGGAATATGCCAATTATCAGCGTACGTTGGCTGAGCAAATTGTACGTAAGCAGGATGATTTGCTGGCACAGAAGAATGAATTATTGGGGGTGAAAGCGGAGAAAAACCGTTTGATTGCCGAATGTGAGCAGCAAAAGGCTTTGTTGCAAAAGCAGCATGACGAAGAGCAAAAGAACGTAGCTGGCTTGCGGCAGAAGCAGAAACACCTGAAAAAAGAGGTGGAACAACAGCAACAGCAGCTTTCCGCTTTGGACAAGAAAATAGACCAGATGATAGCCTACGAGGTGGAGCAGGCACGCAAGAGAGCCGAGGCTGCCCGTAAGAAAGCCGAAGCCGAGGCACGCCGGAAAGCGGAGAAGCAGCGGAAGCAGGGCCGTAATCAAGCCGCTTCGGGAAAGAAAGAAGAGAAAAAATCTTCTTCCATCCCTCCGGAGTATAAATGGATTACGCCCCAGGACCAGGCTTTGAATGGCAATTTCGTCCGGAACAAGGGGAGGCTGCCGGTACCTATTACGGGGAGTTACATGGTAGGCAGCCATTTCGGAACCTATAATGTGCCGGGCTTGAAGAATGTACGTTTGGATAATAAGGGAACCAATTACGTAGGGCGTTCCGGAGCTATGGCACGTTCCATTTTCGATGGCGAAGTCTCAGCCGTCTTCCAGTTTGGAGATACCAAGAATGTATTGGTACGCCATGGCAGTTATATTTCTGTTTACTGTAACTTGTCTTCCGTACGGGTAAGCAAGGGACAGAAGGTCAAGGCGCGTGATATTCTGGGTACGGTGGAAAACGACGGTACGGGTAATTGCGTGCTGCACTTCCAGTTGCGAAAGGAGACTCAGAAACTGAACCCCGAAGTCTGGATAGGGCGTTGAGAGGCTTTCAGCCGGAGCCGCAAATCTTTCTTTATATCTGTAGGCCGTCTAACAGCTCGATGTATAAGGCTATGGCCTCCCGGATTTCCGTTACGGTGATGTATTCGTCCGCTGTGTGGGAACGTGAGGATTCGCCCGGCCCCATTTTCAAAGACGGGAAGTGCATCAGCGCCTGGTCGGAGAGCGTAGGCGAGCCGAAAGGTGTGCGTCCCAAGGCTTTGGCTTTGGCCACAATGGGATGGTTCTCGTCTATGCGCGAAGAATTCAGGCGGAAAGAGCGGGCTTTCACTTCACCGTCCGTATGGGGCGCAGGCCGTCCGGTAGATTTCTTCGTTGGAGTAGTTCTCATCGCTGCGTACGTCTACGGTGAAAACGCATTGGTCCGGCACGACGTTGTGTTGCGTGCCGGCATGGATGACCGTTACACTCATTTTCACGTCTCCCAAGAGCGGGGAGGTCTTCGGAAACCGGTACGTTCTGAACCACTCCATGTCCTTCATGGCTTTGTAAATGGCGTTTTCCCCTTCGTTGCGTGCCGCATGCCCCGACTTGCCGTGGGCAGTGACGTCCAGTACCATCAGCCCTTTTTTCGGCAATGGCCGGTTGCATGCCGGTAGGTTCGCCTACTAAGGCCAAGTCGATGTGCGGCAACAAGGGGAGTGCCGATTCTATACCGTTCTTTCCCGAAACTTCTTCTTCGCACGAGGCCAGGAAGATGAGGTTATAGGGTTGTTCCTTGCCGGATAACGTGCAGAAAGCCTGCCACAAGGCGACCACGCTGGCTCCGTCGTCGTTCGTGCCTAATCCGTAAATACGTTCGCCTTCCCTTGTGGGGCGGAACGGGTCTCGCGTCCAACTTGCAGCCGGTTTCACGGTGTCGATATGAGCGTTCAACAGCAGGGGTGGGGCGCCCGGTCCGGTAAAACGGCGAGATGCACCAAAGGTTATGTCCTGTACGGTGAGGCGTTTTGCCCCGTTCTTTCATGAAATTTTCCAATAAGTCGGCCACTTCCTTTTCTTCTCTGCTTACGGAGGGAAGGCTTACCATTCGTTCGAGCAGGCCGACGGCTTCCTGTGTAAATGCTTCAATGTCCATAATTGTGTTTCTTTGAGGCAAAGTTAAGGTATTTTGGAGAAAAATTAAATATTTTGAGGTTTTCTTGTGCATCGTTTCATTTAAAACCATATCTTTGTATAGATTAAAAAGTCAAAACTATGCTAAATACAAGTCTTTTCTCAGTGCTCGTCCATGAACAGGCCAAACGTTATGGCGACAAAACGGCCATGAGCTATCGCGATTATGAAAAGAATGTGTGGGTTCCGGTTTCCTGGAATCGGTTTTCGGAAGTCGTACGGAAGGTATCTGCATCCCTGTTGGCTTTGGGGGTGGATGTGCAGGAGAATCTGGCTGTTTTTTCGCAGAACATGCCCGAATGCTTGTACGTGGATTTCGGGGCTTACGGCGTGCGGGCCGTCACGATACCGTTTTACGCTACCAGTTCGGAGAGCCAGGTGGTTTACATGGTGAACGATGCCGAAATTCGTTATGTGTTTGTCGGCGAACAATACCAATACGATATCGCTTTCCGCAGCATGCCTCATTGTCCGACGCTTCAGAAACTGATTATTTTCGATTCTTCCGTGGTAAAGAACCCGCAGGACACGGTGTCGGTTTATTTTGAGGAGTTTTTGCAAGCCGGTGTCGGACATGAAGAGAA
>VOFF01000236.1_pt1 | contig 58000 bp, 104 predicted proteins | sample 5384061 | NCBI WGS metagenome assembly VOFF01 (sample SAMN12384725, study PRJNA508395) | human gut metagenome | isolation source: healthy gut E | host: Homo sapiens | reverse complement strand
CGCCAGGCGGGGCCGGCCAGCCGGTCCACGGCCCAGGCGTATAGGGCGCCCAGGGCGTTGTTGCCCACCCGGAAGAGCACCACGCCGGGCAGGCCCAGGGTTCCCACCATGATGGACATGGCGCCCAGGGAGTTAAACACCGCCTGCCAGCCATAGGTGGCCGAAAGGCCCACGCCAATGCCGCCGAAAATCCCCAGATAGGGCAGCAGACTGCCCGGCAGCAGGCAGTACAGCAGGCAAAAGCCCGCGCCCCCCGCCAGGTTGCCCCAGATCCGTCCCTTCACCCGGCCGGGAATGGCCTGCCGGCTGGGCAGCAACACCGACATGGCGGCAATCCCCATCCACATGGGCCGGGGAAAGCCCAGACCATGGGCCAGCACCAGGGCCGTGGCCACCCCGAAGGCCGCCTTCAGCTGCCAGCGGCTGCGCGCCTCCCCCAAGCTCCAGGCGCGGAGCACGGCGGGAATGCCCTCCCAATAGGGGTCCGCTCTGTGGTTCCGGGCATAGACCAGCAGGGTCAGGCCGCAGCCCACTGCCAGGGCCGCCAGCCGGCTGGGAAATGCCGCCGCCTCCACGTCATAGCCATACAGCAGCAGATACCCCAGCACCAGGGTCAGATGGTTCCCCATCCCCACATTGTGGCAGCCCAGCACCAGGATCACCAGCAGACTCAGGCCATGGACAGCCAGTTCCCCGCCCAGCTCCGCCAGGTTGGCCAGCCGGGGGCCAAAGGCCAGCACCAGAAACACAAGACCCAGGGCCAGCAGGCTCTGGCCCCGCCACATGCCCAGGTCCGCCTGCCGGAACACCATCAGGCAGAGCAGAACCACCACGCCCACAATGTTGTTCTCCGCCCCAAACACCCAGCCGTACAGGGTGACAAAGGCCACACAGAACACCATGGTCAGCAGAATCTTCACCAGATATACCAGCAGGTGCCAGGCCTTGGCCCGCCTTCCCACCGCCTCCTGGATCATCAGCTTGGAGCCCGCCTGATTGAGCTGCAGTTCCTGATAAAAGGTCATCCTTCGCCCCTCTCTTTTTTGAAAACAGGCCCATGATAGCATATCTTCCACCAAAAGGCAACGCCTCTGCGCCCCGGTCTGGTCCCTCAGGACTGGTGAAGTTTGACCTCCAGGTGGGGATAGGGGATGGAGATGTGCTCCCGGTCAAAGGCGGTTTTGATCTCCTCCAGCAGGTCGTGGTACACCGTCCAGTAGTCCCCGTTCTCGCACCAGACCCGGATGGTATACTCCATGGCGCTGTCCCCATACCCAGACAGACGGGGCAAAGGGGGGCGGGTCCAGCAGGATTTTGTCGTGATCCTTCAGCACCCCCTGGATGGTCTGCTTCACCTTCTCCACCGGCGCGTCATAGGAGGCCGACACCGTCAGATCCACCCGGCGCAGGGGCTCCGTGGTGTAGTTGGTCACCTGGGCATCCACCACAAGGCTGTTGGGCATCAGGATGCGCCGGTTGTCAATGGTGGTCAGCTTGGTGTACACCAGGCCGATCTCCTGCACCGTCCCCCCTGTCTCTCCAATCTCCACATAGTCCCCCACCTTAAAGGGTTTCGTCCCCAGGATGGTCAGTCCCCCGGCCAGGTTGGACAAGCTGTCCTTCACCGACAGGGAGACCGCCAGACCCAGAATGCTCACCAGGGCCAGCAGGGAGCTGGCGTTGATGCCCAGGGAATCCGCCACCACCATGAGGGTAATAAACCACAGCAGGATATTGGCCATGGACCGGATGAAGGTGTGCAGGCTCTTCTCCCACCTGGCTGAAGCGGTTCAATCCCCGGTCCAGCAGTTTGAGCAAAATGGCCTTGATCACCAGACAGATGACCAGCAGCAAAAGGGCAAATAGGATGGTCTTCAGGGCCTCCCCCCAGCCCCCCCAGCAGCTGGTTCACCCCGGTCTGCACGCTGTTCTCCAGGGTTTCTGTGTCAATGGTGCTTGTACTCATGTCTCCGCCTCCTCTCAGCACGTGGAACAATGGCTCCATAGAAAAAAACAGAAGGGCAAAGCAGAGGCTTTGCCCTTCTGAAAAACGTGAGAAACTTACTCAGCGGTCTCGGTAACAGCGCCGGAACCAACAGTGCGGCCGCCCTCGCGGATAGCGAAACGCAGGCCCTTCTCGATGGCGATGGGGGTAATCAGCTCCACCCTCATCTCGACGTTATCGCCGGGCATGCACATCTCAGTGCCCTCGGGCAGGGAGATGACGCCGGTCACGTCGGTGGTACGGAAGTAGAACTGAGGACGATAGTTGTTGAAGAAGGGGGTATGACGGCCGCCCTCGTCCTTGGACAGGACGTAGACCTGGCCCTTGAACTTGGTGTGGGGGTGGATGGAGCCGGGCTTAGCCAGAACCTGGCCTCTCTCGATCTCCTTCTTGTCGATACCACGCAGCAGGGTGCCGATGTTGTCGCCGGCCTGAGCCACGTCAAGCAGCTTGCGGAACATCTCGATGCCGGTGATGACGGACTTCTTGCTCTCCTCGGCCAGGCCGACGATCTCCACGGCGTCGCCCATCTTGATCTGGCCACGCTCCACTCTGCCGGTGGCCACGGTGCCACGGCCGGTGATGGTGAACACGTCCTCCACGGGCATCAGGAAGGGCAGCGAGTCATCACGGGGAGGTGTGGGGATGTAGCTGTCAACAGCGTCCATGAGCTCCTTGATGCAGGCATAGTCAGGGGCGTTGGGGTCGTCGGACTCGCAGGTCAGGGCGTTCAGAGCGGAACCCTTGATGACGGGCAGGTCATCGCCGGGGAACTCATACTTGCTCAGCAGCTCGCGGACTTCCATCTCCACCAGCTCCAGCAGCTCCTCGTCGTCCAGCAGGTCAACCTTGTTCAGGAAGACGACGATGGCGGGCACGCCCACCTGACGGGCCAGCAGGATGTGCTCACGGGTCTGGGCCATGGGGCCATCGGTGGCGGCGATGACCAGGATCGCGCCGTCCATCTGAGCGGCGCCGGTGATCATGTTCTTGATATAGTCGGCGTGGCCCGGGCAGTCAACGTGGGCATAGTGACGGACGTCGGTCTCATACTCCACGTGAGCGGTGTTGATGGTGATGCCGCGCTCTCTCTCCTCGGGGGCCTTGTCGATGCTGGAATAATCCTCGAACTGAGCCTTGCCCTGCAGAGCCAGGTACTTGGTGATCGCAGCAGTCAGTGTGGTCTTACCATGGTCAACGTGGCCGATGGTACCGATGTTTACGTGGGGCTTGGTTCTTTCAAACTTTTGCTTGGCCATGATTGATAATCCTCCTCAAAATACAGACAAAAGATGCTGTTTTACTGATCATGCGATTTCAGGTAGTCCTATTTTACAGGATATCCCTTGAAATTACAACGGGAAAATCCGGATTTCTTGCACAATTCAAAGAAAATTCCAGTTATTCCGCGCCGTTGCGCTTCTCGACAATCTTGTCGGTGATGGACTTGGGGAATCTCCACATAGCTGTGGGGCTCCATGGAGTACTGGCCGCGGCCCTGGGTTCGGCTGCGCAGGTCGGTGGCGTAGCCGAACATCTCGGCCAGGGGAACCAGGGCGTCGATCTGCTGTGCGCCGGGCCGGGCCTCCATGCCCTGGATCTGGCCGCGGCGGGAGTTCAGGTCGCCGATGACGTTGCCCAGATACTCGTCGGGCACGATGACGGAGACCTTCATGATGGGCTCCAGCAGCACGGCGTTGGCCTTGCGGCAGGCCTCCTTGAAGGCCATGGAGCCGGCGATCTTAAAGGCCATCTCAGAGGAGTCCACCTCGTGGAAGGAGCCGTCGTACAGGGTGACCTTCACGTCCACCACGGGGTAACCGGCCAGCACGCCGGCCTGCATGGCTCCCTGGATACCGGCATCGACCGCCGGGATATACTCCTTGGGAATGACGCCGCCGGTGATGTCGTTCAGGAACTCGTAGCCCTTGCCGGACTCGTTGGGCTCCACCACGATCTTGACGTGGCCGTACTGGCCCTTACCGCCGGACTGACGGGCATACTTGGTATCCTGCTCCACCGACTTCTTGATGGTCTCCTTATAGGCGACCTGGGGCGCGCCCACGTTGGCCTCCACCTTGAATTCCCGCAGCAGGCGGTCCACGATGATCTCCAGGTGGAGCTCGCCCATGCCGGCGATGATGGTCTGCCCAGTCTCCTCATCGGTGTAGGTCTTGAAGGTGGGGTCCTCCTCGGCCAGCTTCATGAGGGCCACGCCCATCTTATCCTGGCCGGCCTTGGTCTTGGGTTCGATGGCCACACGAATGACGGGCTCGGGGAACTCCATGGACTCCAGAATGATGGGAGCCTTTTCGTCGCAGAGGGTGTCGCCGGTGGTGGAGTTCTTCAGGCCGATCACGGCGGCGATGTCGCCGGAGTAAACCGTCTCGATGTCCTCGCGGTGATTGGCGTGCATCTGGAGGATGCGGCCAATACGCTCCTTCTGCTTCTTAGTGGAGTTCAAAACGGTGGTGCCGGTGTTCAGCACACCGGAGTACACACGCACGAAGGACAGGCGGCCCACGAAGGGATCGGTGGCGATCTTGAAGGCCAGCGCGGAGAAGGGAGCGTCGTCGGAAGCCGGACGCTCGTCCTCTTCCTCCGTATCGGGGTTCACGCCCTTGATGGCAGGGATATCCACCGGAGAGGGCATGAAGTCCACGATGGCGTCCAGCAGCTTCTGCACGCCCTTGTTCTTGTAAGAGGTGCCGCAGGTCACGGGGACCAGCTTGTTTTCAATGGTGCCCTTGCGCAGGGCGGCCCGGATCATGTCCGCGGGGATGGGCTCATCCTCCAGGGCCAGCTCCATGATCTCGTCGTCCAGATCGGCGCAGGCGTCCAGCAGCTTGGTGCGGTACTCCTGGGCCAGTTCCATCATATCGGCGGGGATCTCCTCCACGCGCATGTCCTTGCCCTCGGCGTCGTAATAGACGTCGGCGTCCATCTCCACCAGGTCGATAATGCCCTTAAAGGTGTCCTCCGCGCCGATGGGCAACTGAATGGGCACCGCATTGCACTTCAGACGCTCGTGGATCATGTTGAGCACATTGTAGAAATCGGCGCCCATGATGTCCATCTTATTGACGTAGATCATGCGGGGGACTTTGTAGTTATCCGCCTGGCGCCAGACAGTCTCAGACTGAGGCTCCACGCCGCCCTTAGCGCACATAACAGTCACAGAACCGTCCAGCACGCGCAGGGAGCGCTCCACCTCGACGGTGAAGTCCACGTGGCCCGGAGTGTCGATGATGTTGATCCGGGTCTGGGGAACTGGCCGGCGGTGCCGGTCCAGTAGCAGGTGGTGGCGGCGGAGGTGATCGGGATGCCGCGCTCCTGCTCCTGAGCCATCCAGGCCATGGTGGCGGTGCCGTCATGGGGCTCACCGAGCTTGTGGTTGACGCCCGTGTAGAACAGAATGCGTTCCGTCGTGGTCGTCTTACCGGCGTCGATGTGCGCCATGATGCCAATGTTTCTTGTGTTTTCCAGAGTAACTTTACGTGCCATTCTTCTTTTTCCTCCAGATTACCAGCGGAAGTGTGCGAACGCCTTGTTGGACTCGGCCATCTTATGGACCTCTTCCCGCTTCTTCACGGCGCTGCCAAGGTTGTTGGCGGCGTCCATCAGCTCTGCGGCCAGACGCTCCTTCATGGTCTTTTCGCTGCGCTTGCGGGCATAGCCGGTCAGCCAGCGCAGGCCGAGGTCTGGCGTCTCTCAGGACGCACTTCCATAGGAACCTGGTAGGTCGCGCCGCCCACGCGGCGGGCCTTGACCTCCAGGGACGGCATGATGTTCTCCATGGCGGCGGTGAAGACCTCCAGGGGATCCTTGCCGGTCTGCTCCTTGACAATGTCAAAGGCGCTGTAAACCACTTTCTGTGCCACGCCTTTCTTGCCGTCGAGCATAATGCTGTTGATCAGCTTAGTTACCAGTACGGAACGGTACATAGGATCGGGCAACACTTCCCGCTTGGGTACGTTTCCTCTTCTGGGCACTTTGCTTCCCTCCTTCATAGAAAATGATTTCATAGGTACTCGAAAAAGCCGCTGCTTTCCGTGTGGGACAAGCAGACCTTGTCCCGTGCCTGCCTTGAGAGCTTCCCCAAACCCTGTACCATGTACCGGATTTCTATGGTAAGCGACTCACGGCAAAGCCTTTGCTTTTGCGCTGAGCGCAAAAAATCAGTCAAAAAATGTGCTTCCCGGGCTCCTTACTTCTTGCCAGCCTTGGGCTGCTTGGCGCCGTACTTGAGCGGGGCCTGCATCCGGCCGTTGACCCCCTGGGTATCCAGGCTGCCGCGGATGATGTGGTAACGAACACCGGGCAAGTCCTTAACACGGCCGCCACGGATCATAACCACGGAGTGCTCCTGCAGGTTGTGGCCCTCGCCGGGAATATAAGCGGTGACCTCGCATAGCCGTTGGTGAGACGCACACGGGCGATCTTCCGCAGTGCGGAGTTGGGCTTCTTGGGGGTGGAAGTACGCACCGCGGTGCAGACACCTCTCTTCTGGGGAGCGTGCAGGTCGGTCTCCTTGTTCTTCAGGGTGTTCAGGCCCTTCTGCATGGCAGGAGAGTTGGACTTGTAGGTCGCCTGTTCTCTTCCCTTGCGAACCAGCTGATTAAAAGTAGGCATGTTTTTCCTCCTTTCTCAAAAATTACAATGGATTTATATTCTAACCGCCCAGGACAAAGCCTATGCGGCGAATATCGAAAAAAGTCTGGGTCAGTCCACCACGGCGGCCACCGCGCTGCCCACAGCGATGCCGCAGGCACTGCCCAGGGCGGCCATGGTTGCCACGGCCTCGGTCTCGGTTCCCTGCTCCCGGCAGAGAAGCTCGATGGGTTCTGTCACCCGGGGGTCGGCGTCTTGGGCCAGAAAGACCCGGCGGGCGTCCCTGTTTTTCAGGGCACGGGTGACCTGCTTGGCCCCCGTCACCTTTTTGGCAGACTTCAGATCGGTCAGCATCGCGCGGTCTCTCCTTTCCAGGCCGTCTCGAACCGGCCCCATGCTTCCCATTCCGACGGTTTTGCCCGTCAAAAATAGTTCATCGCAATCTCGGATTTTAGCACAATTTCTTCCTCCCGTCAAGTAGTGACTCTGTGGGAAGATCACCGCCGGGAGGGGCTGTGCTTGGGCACTTTGTCCCCCCTGGGCAGGCCCTCCCCTATCGGAGGAAAACATCCCAGTATGTCCAGGCCGTCAGGGCCGCCACTTGCAGGGTCAGAATGGCCGGCATCCCCAGGCGAAAGGTCCAGTGGCGGGTCTTGTGCCGGAAAAAGCCCATACCCAGCAGGGCGCCCACGCTCCCCCCGGCCAGGGCGGACAGAAAGAGAACCTTCTCCGGCAGACGCCATCTGCCGTGTTTGGCCTTCCACTTGTCCACGCCCATAAGGCAGAAGGCGGCCACGTTCCAGCCCAAAATCCACAGCAGTACACCGGCGCTCATGGGGGGATTCCTCCTTTCGTTTTCCGGTCTCGTCCCCGGCGATCTCCCGGGCGGTCTGGGTCTGCCGGGAGGCGTAGCCGATGACATGGGGGGCCATATCGGTCCCGGAGGGCATCCATGGTCCGCTCCAGCTTCTCCTGTTTGCCCCGCCGCACAGCGGCCTGGGGGTGAAGAGGTCCAGCTGCTCCCCCCTCCTCCTCCTCCGGCACCAGTCCGGCGGCGGTGATGGTCATGGCCCGCAGGGGGCCGACCAGTTCCAGGTCCCCCTCCAGCAGCTCCACCACGCACTGGAAGATCACCCGGGAGACATTGGTGGGGGCGGGGGTCCCCTTTGGCGTTGGATGGTCTTAAACTCCGGGCTGCGCAGGGACACCTGCACCGTGGTACACTTGAGCTGATGCCGCCGCAGCCGCAGGGCCACCCGTTCCGCCAACAGCTGGGCCCCCGCCTGGATCTCCTCCGCTCCCGTCAAATTCCGGCGGAAGGTGAGGCCGTTTCCCACGGACTTGGGAGGCGGGGTCTCTCCCGCCGGGCGGACAAGGCTGTGGTCCCAGCCGTTGGCCGCGTCGTGGAGCTGCTCCCCGTGTTTGCCCAGCCATTTCTTCAGGTCCTCCCGGCGGGCGCGGGCCAGGTCCCCAATGGTATGGATGTGGTGCTCCGCCAGCATCCGGGCGGAGGCCCGCCCCACAAAGAAAGCAGGTCCGTCACCGGCAGGGGCCAGAGAATCTGGGGCACCTGTTCCCGGAAATGACCGTGGTGGCGTCGGGTTTTTTATAGTCGCTGCCCAGCTTGGCAAACACCTTGTTGAAGGAGATCCCCACCGAGATGGTCAGCCCCAGTTCCCGCTTCATCTCCTCCGCAGCCGGTCCGCCAGGGCCGCCGGGTCCCCGCCGAGGAGTCCCAGGGTCCCCGACACGTCCAGCCAGCTCTCATCGATGCCGAAGGGCTCCACCAGGTCTGTATACCGGCGGTAGATCTCCCCCGGCCAGGCGGGAGTAATACCGGTACTTGTCATGGTGGGCGGGCAAAAGCAGCAGGGCCGGGCACTTGCGCTGGGCCTGCCAGATGGTCTCCGCCGTCTTGACCCCCCTGGCCTTGGCCGCCTCGTTCTTGGCCAGGATGATCCCGTGGCGGGCCGCCGGGTCCCCGCAGACCGCCACGGGCTTCTCCCGCAGCTCCGGGTAGCTCAGCAGCTCCACCGAGGCATAGAATGCGTTCAGATCACAGTGAAAAATCACCCGGTCCACAGCCCTCCCCCTCCTCTCTGCCGGTCAAACGGAGAAAAGCGGCCGGGTTGCCCCGCCGCTTTTCCTTCTCCTGACCGCCGCGCACCGCGGCAGGGATGTTCTGTTTACTGCTCCGGCTGTGCCTGCTTCACACCGGGCTCCTTCTTCCAGTTCTCCCCGTGGACCAGATGCCGGGAGACGGTCTTATAGACCAGGAAGGTCACCACGGAGTTGACCCCCGCCTTAATGAGGTTGAAGGGGACAATCACAGGGACCAGCAGGGTCTTCACAAATTCCCGGTTGGCCGCCACCGCCGCGGTGTCCGCAAGGTCCGGGGTGATGAAGTAGGGGGTGATGAAGTAGTTAAACACCACCATGCCCGCCGTCATGGCCAGCACGCCGCAGATCAGCGCCAGCACCGCTCCCTTCTTGGTGTGCTTCACCCGGTAGATGTTCCCCGCCACCAGCACCAGAATGGAGGTGGCGAAAATATGCATGGCGATGCCCATGAGACCGCTGCCGGAGCTGACGGTCATCCCCTGGATCACGGAGACCACCACCGTCAGCAGACCCCCCGCCAGAGGGCCGTAGGCAAAGGTACCGATGAGGATGGGGATATCGGCGGGATCATACTCCAGGAAGGAGGCCGCCGGGAAGATGGGGAAGTGGATCACATAGACCAGCACAATGGAGAGGGCGGCCAGCATGGCCATGGTGACAAGCTTCCGTACTTTTTCGTTCATAAAAAACACTCCCAATGTCCAAATGTAACACCCGAAAAACCAATGTCTTCCCGGTGCTCTCTGGCCCATTGGGGGCGTCGCAATCAGAGTCCCGCGCTGCGGCACTCCAAAATGACACCACACAAAGGGGTGTGTCAGCACGTCTTCTCCCATCCAGACTGTCACTGTCGGTACCGGAATTGCACCGGGTCGGCTCTCCTGGGCCTGTGGCCAAGGGGCTCGCGGACTGTACCGCCAGTGGGGACTTTCACCCCGCCCTGAAGACATCTTATTTCGTTGTTCAATCCTATTATACCGTCTTCCTACCAAAAAACAACCCACAAAATTACCATCCCCAGTCAAATCTTGGCAGGAATTTTCGTTGACTTTTGACAGTCCCAGTTATACCATAGAGAAAAAAGGCCCCACAGGCCACGGAAAGGAGGCATTCCCTTGGACCCTGCTGTCACCTGCTGCTTCTCCGGCCACCGCCCCGTCCGGCTTCCTGGGGACGCAACGAGGCCGACCCCGGTGCCTGGCCCTGAAAGCCCGGCTGGACCAGGCCCTGGAGGAGGCTCACCGCCAGGGCTTCCGCCACTTCCTGTGCGCATGGCCCAGGAGCCGACCTGTATTTCTGCCAGGCGGTTCTGGACCTCCGGCAGCGCCACCCGGAGGTCACCCTGGAGGCCGCCATCCCCTTTGCCGGCCAGGCCGACCACTGGTCCGCCGCCGACCAGCGCCGCCGCATGACTTTGTTGGATCAGTGCGACCTGGAGACCGTGGTACAGCACACCTACCTACCCCCGGCTGTATGCAGCGGCGCAACCGGTACATGGTGGACCGGTCCTCCCTCCTCATCGCCGTCTATGACGGCATCCCCCAGGGAGGGACCTTAAATACCCTCTCCTACGCCATGGGCAAGGGGTCCGCACCGTCATTCTCCCGGTGGTCTCCCCCCGCCCAATAAACGAGCAGCCCGCCGTTTTCTCACGGCGGGCTGCTGTTTATCATGGGACAAATCGCGGGACCTTATCTCTCCCGGTTAAAAATCTTAAAGATTTCCTTGTAGGGGTCGTCCTCCTCGGAGGCCTTGCTCTCCGCGGCGGCACTCCGTCCGGCGGCCTTGCCCGTTTTTCCGGGGCGGCGGAACCGGACTTCTTGTTCATAATGGTCTCATCAAAGCCGGTGGCGATGACGGTGACCCGGATCTCGTCCTCCAGCGTGTCGTCAAAAGCGGCGCCGAAGATAATAAGTGCGTCGGGGTGGGCGGCCTGCTGCACCAGGTTGGCCGCGGTCTCCACCTCCTCCAGTCCCCCACGTCCGTGGAGCCGGTGACATTGACCAGCACGCCGCGCGCGCCGTTGATGGACGTCTCCAGCAGGGGCTGGAGACAGCCATCTTGGCGGCCTCCTCCGCCTTGTTCTTTCCGGCGGCCCGGCCCACGCCCATGTGGGCCATACCCGCGTTCTGCATCACGGCGGTCACGTCGGCAAAGTCCAGATTGATAAAGCCGGTGTTCTTGAATCAGGTCCGAGATCGACTGCACCGCTTGGCGCAGCACGTCGTCGGCCACCTCAAAGGCATTGGCCAAGGTGATCTTCTGGTCGGTAGCAAACTTCAGCCGCTCGTTGGGGATGATGACCAGGGAGTCCACCTTGGTCCGCAGGTTCTCAATGCCCTTCTCCGCCTGCTCCATACGGCGGCGGCCCTTCAAAGGAAAGGGCTTGGTGACCACGCCCACCGTCAGGATGTCCATTTCCTTGGACAGGTCGGCCAGGATGGGGGCCGCCCCGTACCGGTGCCGCCGCCCATGCCGGCGGTGATGAACACCATATCCGCGTCCTCCAGGGCCTTGGAGATCTGCGTGCGGCTCTCCTCCGCGGACTGGCGGCCCACCTCGGGGTTGGAGCCGGCGCCCTGGCCCTCGGTCAGCTGTTCCCCCGATCTGAATTTTATGGTTTGCGCTGGAGATAGCCAGTGCCTGTTTATCGGTGTTCACGGCAATGAACTCAACGCCCTTCACACCAGATTCCACCATGCGGTTGACCACGTTGCTGCCGCCGCCGCCTACGCCGATCACCTTAATATCTACAACGGACTCTGCTCCGTCCAATCCAAACGCCATGATCGATCCTCCTAAGTGTATTTCTCTGAACAATGCGATAATTTTAGATTTTCCTTTATTGTATCTCCCTTTCTTCGGCAGGTCAATAGAAAAGTTGGAAAACTTCTCGATCTTTTGAAAAAACACTGGGTTTTTCTCCCCCTGCCCCTGGGGGAATTAATTCTCCTTGGACCAGATAATCTTGTCCTGTCCCTTCATGTTGATGGTCCCCCGCCCTCCTCGCCGATCACGGCGATGACCTGCTTTAAGGCCTTCAGTTTCCGGTCAAAGTCCACGTTGTTGAGCACCTTCACCGTCAGCCGGCCGTCATAGACCATGACGATCTCGGTCTTGGAGGACACGTCGATGGAGGTCATCCCCTCCATCAGACCGCAGGAGGCCAGGGCCGTGGTCATGGCGGTCAGGCCGTCAGCTGGGCCTGGTTTTCCGGGGTGGTCTGGGCCTGGGCGCCCTGCTCGGGCTCCAGCAGCTCCAGCCCGGTCACCTTGGTGTATTCCTGGGCCTGGGTCTCGTCGGCCTGCTCCAGCAGCTTTCCCTTGGCGTCCACAATCCAGGCCGAGGCCGCGCCGGTGATCACCGCCACCGGCTGGGACTCGGTAATGACCATCTTTAAGGTGGTGGGGAAGCGTTTCTGCACCTCCACATGGTCCACATAGGGCAGGGCGCGGTAGATCCGCTGGGCAATCTGCTCCCCCCCCGGCGTGAGGATCATGTTGGCCCCCATTTCCACCGAGGCCACCGACAAAATCTGCTCCTGGGAGTAGCGTTCATTCCCCTCCACAGTCACCTCTTCCACCCGGAAAAAGACCGTGCAGGCCGCCACCACCGAGGCGGCAATGAGGAGGACCGCCAGAATGGTGTGGCGATGCCTCCCCGCCGTTTGCGATATCTGCGTTCTTTTTTTTTCTTTGCCATATCCTGTTCCCCTTAACAGGCCGAAACGCCGCCCCGGTCCCAGGGCGGCCGCTCCGTACCCCTTCCCGGCGTCCGCAGAGGCCGGCGTTTCCTGTTCCGCTTTACGGGCCGGTCTCCCGGCGAATGTTTCCCCCAAGGCCGCCAGGGCGGTCTCCAGCCCCTCATAGCCCCGGTCCACATGGTCCAAGCCCCAGATCCGGCTGGGCCCCCTGGGCGCCCAGAGCCGCCACGGTGAGGGCGGCGCCCCCAGGTCTGTGGCCGCCACCTGGGCCCCGTGGAGGGGGCCGGCCCAAGATGTAGGCGGTGTCCCCCTCCACCTGAATGGCCGCGCCCATGGCGCCAGGCCCCTCGGTGTAGCAGAAGCGGCGATCAAAAATGGTCTCGGTGATCCGGCTCTTCCCCGTTCCCCCGCCAGGGCCGCGGCCAAAAGGGGCTGGGCATCGGTGGGAAAGGCGGGATAGGGCCCGGTACACAGGCTGCCCACGCCCCCAAGGGGCCCCGGCGGCGAATCCAGAGTCGGTTGGGGGCGCGCCCGGTCTCACAGCCGGCGGCCTCCAGGGCTGCCAGCACCGGACCCAGGTCCTCTCCCTGGGTGCCCAGCCGCCCCCCCTCTCCCCCGGCGGCCGCCACCGCGCAGAGGTAGGTGGCCGCCACGATTCGGTCCGCCATCACCGTGTATTCCCCGGCGTGGAGCCGGCAGCCCCCCTGAATGGTGATCTCCCCGGTCCCCGCGCCGGAGACCTGGGCCCCCATAGAGCGGAGAAAGCCCTGGAGGTCCACGATTTCCGGCTCCCGGGCCGGGTTGTCAATCACCGTGATCCACTGGGCGCCGCGGCCGCCAGCATGGCGTTTTCCGTGGCCCCCCTACGCTGGGGATGGGCAGGGCCAGCCGGCGGCCGTGGAGCCGGGGGCCATAAAAGGACAGACGTCCATTCCAGCTTCGCACCTGGCCGCCCAGGGCCTGAAAGGCCCGGATGTGCAGGTCAATGGGCCGGGCCCCCAGGGCGCATCCCCCGGGCCAGCAGGCCACCGCCTCCCCGTCCCGGGCCAGCAAAGACCCCAGGAAGAGCACCGAGGCCCGCATCTGCCCCATGAGTTCATCGGGAATGGTGTGGCCCCGGCGGCAGGTGGGGTCCACCATCACCGTGGCCCCTCCCGTCTCACCCGGCAGCCCAGACCGGACAGAATTCCCAGGGCCGCGGAAATATCGGTGAGGTCCGGGCAGTTATGTAACACGCTCTCCCCCCATCGGCCAGCAGGGTGGCCGCCAAAAGGGGGGCAGGGCGCTGTTTTTCGCCCGTGGACGAAGACCCGCCCCTCCAGGGGCCGGCCGCCCTCCACCGCAAAATAATCCATCATATTGTCTCCCCCGATCCTGGTATTTGTCTGTTCAGGCCATCCTATGCCGAAGGAGAGAGATTGGTTCTCCTCCCTCCAGGACCGCCCGGCAGGACCGGGAGCATATAGGGAACCGGGGCCGCTCTCCTGCCCCGTCAAATGGGTGTCACGCCCCGGCGGACGGGGCCCTCTCCTTCCCATTTCCCAGGGAAAGGAGGGTTTCATAGATCTTTTCCGCCGCGTCTGGAATCCCCATCTTCTCCATGGCCTGGGCCATGGCCTGCCGCCGCTGGGGCGCGGCCAGCAGGTCCTGGGTGGTCTGGTACAGGGTGTCCCCCGCTGCACACAGGCTCCAGAAGGACCACCGCCCCCCCCTGTCTGGCCAGCACATTGGCGTTCTTCTCCTGATGGTGGTTGGTCACATTGGGGGAGGGGCACAATGACCGCCGGCTTGCCGATAGCGGTGAGCTCGGACAGGGTGGAGGCCCCGCCCCGGCACAGCACCAGGTCCGCGGCCACCATCACCGTGGGCATGTCATAGATGTACTCCCGCAGCTGGATCTCCGGCGGCAGGGAGACCCCCGCCAGGGCCTTCTGCATGGCCCCATAGTTCCGCCCCCGCCCCGTGGATGTGGCGGAAGGGGGGCTCCCTCCCGGACAGCCCGGCGGATGAAATCGGTCATATAGCCGTTCATCACCTCCGCCCCCAGGCTGCCCCAATAGGACAGGACCAGGGGCCGGTCATCCCGGATGCCCAGGGCGTCCCGGGCCTGCTGCCGGGTCAGGCGGAAGAAGTCCCCCCGGACGGGGGTGCCGGTGACCACCACCCGGTCCGGGTGATGGTAGTGCTGCCGGGAGTCCTCATAGCCCACCATCACCCGGTCGGCCACCTTGGCCAGCCGCTGGTGGTCAGACCGGGGACGGCGTTGGACTCGTGGACCGCTGTGGGGGGATGCCCCGGCGGGCGGCCTCATGCACCACGGGATAGGAGGCATATCCCCCCGTCCCCACCACCAGGTCCGGCTGAAAGCCGTCCAGAATCCGGGCGGCCTCCTTTTTGGACACCGATAGATTCCGCAGGGTCCGCAGGTTGTGCCGGGAGGGAGGACGGGCTCAGACTGCGCCAAAAGGAGCTGATGGTCACCGTCTCGATGGGGTAGCCCTCCTTGGGCACCAGCCGCTCCTCCATGCCGCCCTTGGCCCCCACAAAGAGGGACCTGGCTGTCTTCCATTCTCTCTTGAAACATCCGGGCCAAGGCCACGGCGGGGTTGATGTGCCCCGCCGTGCCGCCGCAGGTCAATAAAATCTTCATTCGGTTCCTCGCTTTCCCGCCCCAAATGGGCTATGTGACGGGATTTTGCCGGCTGATGCTGAGGATCAGCCCCATCTCCGCCATCTGAATGATGAGCGCGCTCCCCCCCTGAGCTGAAGAAGGGCAGAGATGCCCGTCACAGGGAAGAGGTTGGTCACCACCGCCACGTTGGCAAACACCTGGAAGGCGAACAGGGTGGTGATGCCCACAATAATCAACGATCCAAATTTGTCCCGGGCGTGAAGAGCCAGCCAGTACCCCCGGATGATCAGCAGTGCAAACAGCAGCATCACCACGCAGGCTCCGATGAGGCCCAGCTCCTCACAGACCACCGCGAAAATAAAGTCGTTCTGGGCCTCGGGCAGGTACAAAAAACTTTTGCCGCCCGTTGCCCAGCCCCAGGCCGGTGACCCCGCCGGAGCCAATGGCCATCAGGGACTGGATGGCCTGCATACCCTTGTCCAGGGGATCGTCCCAGGGGTTCAGCCATGTGGTAATCCGGGAGGTCATGTAGTCCGTCCCCAGGATGATGACCGTCAGGGCCGCGCCCACGGTGATCCCGCCGGCCACGAACCAGCCCACGGCGATGCCGCCGGCAAACAGAATGGCCGCCGCGATGACCACCATCTGGATGGTGGCGGACATGTGGTGCTGCACCGCCAGGATGCCGATCATCACCAGGATGACAAAGAAATAGGGGATCAGCTCAAAAAAGCCGATGCGCTCCAGAAAGTTGCCAAACCGGCCCACGGCGGTGTTCCGCCGGAAGCTCAAGGGGGTGCGCTGGTCCCTTCGGGACAGCCGGGAGGCAAAGTAGAGGATGAGCCCCATTTTGCCCAGCTCGGAGGGCTGCCACTGCACCGGGTATTTCAGCCACCGGGTGGCGCCGCTGACCTCGATGCCCAGGCCGGGAATTTTCACCGCCAGCATCAGCAGGCAGGCCACCACCAGAATGGTCACCGCCAGGCCCCGCAGGCCCTGGTAGTTCAGCCGGGAGACCAGGTACATAATGCCAAACCCCCAAAAGGGCGTAGACCGCCTGGCGCTTAAAATAATAGAATGGGTCTCCGCCGGTGTTTCCCTTCAGGTCGTAGTAGGCCGAAGGGTAGGGAGGCCGACAGAAGCATAATCAGGCCAATGACCACCAGAAGGACCGTCAGCAGCATAAAGGGCACATCCACCTGCCCCTGCACCTGCCGCGGTCTGGCTGTACTCCTGGTTTCTTTTGGCGCGGGTTTTCAGAAATGGTCTTGGCACGAAAGGATCCCTCCCCGGATCAGCCCCTGGGTCTCACAGGACGGGGAAGCGCCCTATGACCCCGAAAAGGCCAGGATGCAGAACACCAGCGAAATGCCGGCGAAGACGAATACCACCTTTTTCTCACTCCAGCCCCCCATCTCCAGGTGGTGGTGGAGGGAGCCATGCGGAAGATCCGCTTGCCGTGGGTGGCCTTGAAGTAGACGATCTGAATGATGTCCGACAAGGTCTCCACAATGTAAATGATGCCCACCAGGATCAGGATCAGAGGCAGGTCCAGGGCGAAGGCCATGCCGCACACGGCCCCCCCAGAAAGAGGGAGCCCGTGTCCCCCCATAAAGACCTTGGCAGGATAAAATTGTACACCAAAAAGCCCACCAGGCCCCCGAACAGGGCCGCGGCGACACCGTCATGCCGGCGCTGCCCGGCCGGTCCCAGTGAAGATAGGCATAGCCAAAGCTGGCGGCGAAAAAGGCGCACACCGGCAGGGTCACCGAGCTGGAGAGCCCATCCACCCCGTCAGTGATGTTCACCGCGTTCACCGTGCCGGTGATGACCAGGGCGGCAAAGACCATGTACGCCACCCAAGGCAGCTTCCACTCCACCCCAAAGAAGGGGACATAGAGGTTGGGGGACAGGATTCCGCTGTTGCGCAGCAGCACAATGAACAGAATGGCCGCCGCCAGCTGGAGCAGGAACTTCTGGGGGGCGGTCAGGCCGGTGTTCTCCTTCTTCTTGATCTTGGCATAGTCGTCAATAAACCCGATCAGGCCAAAGACCAGGGCAAACAGGAGGACAAACACGCTGGTGAGATCCCCCGACAGAATGGCCGGTCCGTTGAGCACCAACACCACAATGGCCACCGCCGCAATAAACATCAGTCCCCCATGGTGGGCGTTCCCTGCTTGGACATGTGCCAGGTGGGTCCGTCCTCCTTGATGGCCTGGCCCGCTTTCCACCGGCGCAGGGCGGGCACCAAATATTTGCCCAGCACAGCACTGATGACAAAGCCCAGGATCACCGCCGCCAGGGTTTTGATCAGAATGGAATCCATTCCCTTACACCTCCGCGTTTTTCAACTTCGATTCTCTCTTTTTTGGGGCCCGCCCCCTTCTCGCCAGGGGGACGGGCGCGCCGAACGTATATTATAGCGTATTCTGTTGGAAAAAGGAAGCAATTTCTTCTCTTTCGTCCAGATGGACCCGCTGGGTGCCGATCTCCTGCTCGGTCTCATGGCCCTTGCCCGCCAGCAGGATCACGTCCCCCGCCCGTCCCATGGACAGGGCCTGCCGGATGGCGGCCCGCCGGTCCGGCTGCCGGACCCAGGCGGTGAAGCCCGGGGAAAGCCCGCCGCCACCTGGTCCAGAATGGCTTCCGGGTCCTCCGTGCGGGGGGTTGTCGGAGGTGAGGATCACCAGGTCCGCCAGCGCCGCCGCGATCTCTCCCATCACAGGGCGCTTGGTCCGGTCCCGGTCCCCGCCGCAGCCGAACAGGCAGATCAGCCGGCACTGGGTCACGTCCCGGGCGGCGGTGAGGACATTCTCCAGGGCGTTGGGAGTGTGGGCATAGTCAATGTGCACCGTGTAGGGGCGCCGGCACCGGCACCACCTCCACCCGGCCCTTGACCCCGGGAATCTGGGCCAGGGCCCCGGCCGCCTGGTCCATGGGCAGCCCCAGGGCCAGGCAGCAGGCCAGGACCCCCAGGGCGTTGTAAACAGTAAAGCGGCCGGGAATGGGCAGGGTCACCGGACAACTGCCCTGGGGCCAGTGGACCTGAAAGGACACCCGGTCGGGGTACAGCCGGATCTCCCGGGCCAGTACCTGGGCCTGGCCCTGGGTCTCCCCAAAGGTCACCGCCTGGCAGGGCGCTGTCTGGGCAAACTGCCGTCCCGCCCCGTCGTCCAGGTTAAAAATGCCCGTCTGACACTGCCGGAACAGAAGGCCCTTGGCCTGGCGGTATGCCTCCATGCTCCCGTGAAAATCCAGGTGGTCCTGGGTCAGGTTGGTGAAGATCCCCGCCTGGAACCACAGCCCCCGCCGTCCGGCGCAGGGCCAGGGCGTGGGAGGAAACCTCCATCACCACATGGGTGCACCCCGCCTCCTCCATCCGGGCCAGCAGGCTCTGGAGGGTATAGGCATCCGGCGTGGTCCGCTGGGCGGGGAGGGCCTGCTGGCCAATGAGGTTCTGGTTGGTGCCGATGAGACCCACCTTGGTCTGGCAGACCGCCTCCAGCACCCCTTTCAGCAGATATGTGGTGGTGGTCTTTCCATTGGTGCCGGTGACTCCCACCAGGGTCATCCGCTCCCCCCGGGCGGCCAAACCAGTTGGCGGCCATCTGACCAAAGGCCCCCGGGGATCGGAGGTCAGCAGCCAGGGGCCGGGACGGTCCGGGGCTGGGCGCAGAGCACCGCCGCCGCCCCCCGGTCCAGCGCCTCCTGGATAAACTGGGTTCCGTCTGTCTTCTCCCCGGAAGGCGGCAAAGAGGCCGCCGGGGGAAACCGTTCTGCTGTCGCAGGTGAGAGAAGTAATTTCCACGTCCCGACCAATCTGGTCTGTCAGGGCGATGCCCCGGATAAGCCGGGATAACAGCAAGGGTCCACCTCCATGGCGCGCGGTCCCCCGGCCTTCCCGGCGGAAGGACCCAGGGGACCTGGGCGGAAATCGTCCCTTTCACATCCTTGGCCGACGGCCGGGCTACTCCTCCTCTTCCTTGGGGGCCCAGCCGCCGCCGGTGGTCACCCCGTTGTCCGGGGCGGTGTCATCGGTAAATTTCACTTCCACGGCGGTCCCCACATCCAGGACGGTCCCGGCGTTCACCGACTGGCTGAACACCTTGCCGCTCTCCCCGGTGCCGGTGGCCTCCAGATAGAGTCCCACCTTTTCCAGGGCCGCCTTGGCCTCGTCGTAGGTCATGCCGGACAGACCGGGCATCTCCACCGTCGTCTCGGGCTTCTCCTCCCCCAGGTAGAGCACCGTGGAGCTCCCCTTGGGCACCGAGCTGCCCGCCGTGGGCATCTGGTCGGTGACCACAGCCCCCTCCCCGGACAGGCGCACGTTCAAGCCCAGATTGTTCAGGGCAGTGCGGGCCTCCTCCGGGGTCTTGCCCACCAGGTGGGGAATGGTGACGCCGTTGGCGTTGACGTCGCTGCCGGATTTCTCATAGCCCAGGTAGTCCAGGATCTGGGCGATCAGCTTGCCGGCCTGGGGGGCCGCCATGTTGCCGCCGCTGATGTAAATCCCATCTGCGGTGGTGTTCTCTCCGGGGGCCGCGGGCTGGGGCCAGTCATAGCCCAGCAGGACAATGACCTCCGGGTCATCCGCCGGGGCGAAGCCCAGGAAGGAGACAATGATGTGGTCCTTGCTGTCCAGGGTCTGGGAGGAACCGGTCTTGCCGCCGATGTGGTAGCCCTCCACCTTGGCGTTCTTGCCGGTGCCGCCGGGATCATTGACCACGCTCTCCATATAGGAGCGCACCAGGTCCGAGGTCTCCTGGCTGATGACCTGCCGGACCTCCTTGGGCTCGTGATAGCTGACCACATTGCCCTCGGCATCGGTGACCGACTGGACCAGGTAGGGCTCCAGCAGATGGCCGCCGTTGATCACCGCGGACAGGGCGGTAATGAGATGGATGGGCGTGGTGGTAAACCGCTGGCCAAAGGACGCGGTGGCCAGCTGGGTGACACCGGAGGGGCTGACAAAGAGCTCCTTGTCCCAGAACGTGCTCTTCTCCTCACTGGGCAGCTCAATGCCGGTCTTGCTGGTAAAGCCAAAGTTCTCCCAGTATTCATAGAACTTCTCCGCCCCCAGCTTCTTTCCAATATCAATTAAGGCCGGGTTGCAGGAGTTCATCACGGCCTTCCGCAGGGATTGGCTGCCGTGGCCGCTTCGGGCCGAGCAACGGATGGTCCAGTTGTCAATGGTGACCGCGCCTCTGCAATAGAAGGTGCTGTTGTCGTCGATGACGCCTTCCTCCAACGCGGCGGCCACCACCACAGGCTTGAAGGTGGACCCGGGCTCATAGGACAGCCGCATGTTCTTATTGGCCCACTGCTGGAGCTGGGCGTCACTCAGTGCCTTGGCGTACTCCTCCTCGCTGACGGTGGGGTCGTTTTTCAGCTCCTCCAGCTTGGCCGCCTGGGTGGCGTCCACACTGCTGTTGGGGTCGTTGAGGTCATAGTCCGGCGAGCTGGCCATGGCCAGCACCGCCCCGGTGTCCGGTTCCATCACCAGGCAGAAGCCGCCGTTGGTGACATCAAACTTTTGAATGCCCTCCTCCAGCGTCTTCTCTGCGTACATCTGGATGGTGGCGTCAATGGTGGTGTGGACGTTGTGGCCGTCCACCGCGTCGGTATAGCTGGAGTAAGCCGAAGGCATCTCCGTTCCCGAGGCGTTTTTGGCGGTGATGATCTTCCCCTGTCCTGGCCCGCCAGGTCCAGGTTGTACAGGGCCTCCAGGCCATACGCGCCCTCGTTGGCCTTGTTGACAAAGCCGATGACCTGGGAGGCCATGGTGGAGTAGGGATAGTATCGTTTGGAGTCGGCGGTCAGGTAGAGGCATCCCTCCAGATCGTTCTCGTCAATAAAGGCGCGGATCTGGTCGGCCACGTCGTCCTCCACCTTTTCCGCCAGCACCTCGTAGGCCGACTTGGTCTTCTTCAGCCGGGCCATGACATCCTCCCGGTCCAGGCCCAGAATCTCGGACATCTCGTCGGCGATGAGATCATAGGTGGCCTGCACCTTGGTCTCCTTCTCCGCCTCTATGGCGGTTTTGGAGCGGGCATTGCCAAACTCGTCCTTTTTCGTCCACCTTCACCGTGGCCAGCACGTCCCGGGGAGAGAGGATGACATTCTGCACCGAGCCGCTGATGGCCAAGATATCCCCGTTGGCATCGTAGATGGTGCCCCGGTTGGCCGTGGAGGAAATCTCCCTGGTCTGCTGGGTGATGGCCTTATTCTCCAGCTTCTCATGCTGCACCACCTGGAGCTGCCAGAGCTTGCAAAAAGAGGATGCCAAAGGTGAGGACCCCAAAAATGCCGCTGAGCACCAGGATCCGCTGCATGCCCTTCCCCTCCAGCCGGCGCCAGGAATGGGAGGGGCCGCCTTGGTTTGTTGTCTTTCGTCTCAAAGCCATTGTTCGGTTCCACCTGCTTTCTGTTTTGGTCGATGGCAATATGAGGGCGTAAGAAATCGGTTTCTCACGCCCTCATGCTTTCTTTTCCTAATCTTATGTATTCCACGCTCAGAAATATTCCTTCACCGCGGAGACAAGGTTCTTTGCAAAGGACATGATCTGCTGGGCAAGGTCCGAGCCCTGGTGATACTCCACCGTGTCGGGCTCCGAGAGCTCCAGCGTATAGGTCTGCCAGCTCTGGACTTTCATCATCTCTCCGCTGGCAAGCATCTGCCTCTCAATCTCCTGCAGGTCATAGGCCAGCTCATACTGGGCCTTCAGCTGCGTCTCCTCCGACTGGAGCTCGCTGAGTTCATTGCGGAGCTCCACCACCTTGTCATTGACCACCACCAACTGGGCATAGCTGGCCAACGTGATAACCACCACCAGGGCCACCGTCAGAATGGCCAGGATCGCCCCCGGAACGGTCCACCGGGCCCCCTTGGTCAAGAGGGCGGCACCGTTTTTAACCACGGGATGCTGCGTTTCCTTGGTCTCCTTTTTCCCTTTGGTTTCCTTTTTCCGAAACTTCTTCTTTTGGGCCGGCGCCTCCGGCGCGGCCATTTTCAGGGCTCCGGTGCGTCGTAGGCCACGGCGCCCTGGGTTTGTTTGCCTGTCACGATTTGCTCCACCTCATCTGGTCGATTTCCTCGGGTTTACCCTTCCAGCTTCTCCGCCACCCGCAGCTTGGCGCTCCGGGCACGGGGATTCTCCTCCTGTTCTGCCTGGCTGGGCAGGATGGGCTTCCGGTTCACCAGCCGGACCAGAGGCCGTTTGCCGCAGACGCACACCGGGAAAGAGGGGGACAGTCGCATCCCTTTACGCGGGCAGGCCAGCTCACTGGTTTGACAATCCGGTCCTCCAGCGAGTGGAAGGAGATCACCGCCAGCCGTCCCCCGGTCTTCAGCCGGGGAATGGCGGCCTGGAGCATCCGGGAGATGGCGGTCAACTCGTCGTTGACCGCGATCCGGATGCCCTGAAAACTCCGTTTGGCCGGATGCTGCTTCTCCCGCAGGGCGGCTGCCGGCAGGGCGCCCCGGATGATCTCCACCAGGGCGCCGGTGGTCTCAATGGGACCTGCCGCCCGGGCCCGCTCGATGGCGGCGGCAATGGCGGCGGCGTACCGCTCCTCCCCATACTGGGCAAGGACCCGCCGCAGCTCCTGCCGGGGCCACTGGTTGACCACCGTCCAGGCGGTCAGGGTCTCCCCCTGATCCATCCGCATGTCCAGGGGGCGTCCGCCTGATAGGAAAAGCCCCGGGCCGGGTCATCCAGCTGGGGGAGGACACCCCAGGTCAAAGAGCATCCCGTCCACCCGCTCCACCCCGGCCCCGTCCAGCAGGGCCGCCAGGTCCCCAAAATTACCGTGGAGGAAGGTGATCTGCCCGGCCCAGGGGGCCAGGCGGGCCCGCCCCTCCTCCAGGGCCTGGCTGTCCCGGTCGATACAGAGCAGGCGACCGCCGGCGGTCAGTCCCCCTGACAATGCCTCCGAATGCCCGCCCCGGCCCAAGTTGCGTCTACATAGACCCCATCCGGGCGGATGGCCAGCCCCTGGATGGCCTCCTCCAGCAGAACCGGCCGGTGTGTGTATGCTCCACTCATTGATGCAAAAGCTCCTCAGAGGGCAGGGCCCTCAGTGAATTCATAAGATCAGGAAAGAACTCGTCTTCTTTCCCCAACCCGGCCATTTTAGGCCGGCATTGGTTCCTTCATTATAGAGGGGTTGCCTGTAAAAAGCAACTGTTTTTTGGGAGGCGCTCTTTTTTCTCCCTTTTGACCGGACCCCGATCCGGGCTTGTCATCGCGGCGTTATCTTGGTATGATAGAGATACTAAAATAGTAATATGGTATGTTTTTCCCTCCCACGCTCTGTACTGAAAGGACTGCTTATGACCCATCTGCTGCTTCTCTCCGCCCTTGTCATCCTGGCCTGCGTGCTGTGCAACAAGCTCTCCAGCAAGTTGGGGGTGCCCACCTTGCTGGCCTTCATTCTGCTGGGCATGTTCTTCGGCTCGGACGGGTGGTCAAGATTCCTTTGACAACTACGGTCTGGCCCAAAACATCTGCTCCTTTGCCCTCATCTTCATCATGTTCTACGGCGGTTTTGGTACCAACTGGAGCCAGGCCAAGCCTGTGGCGGGGAAGGCCGCCATCCTCTCCTCCTTCGGGACCGCCTTCACCGCGGGGCTGGTGGGGCTGTTCTGCTGGGCGGTTCTGTCCCTTCCCACTTTGGAGAGCTTCCTGCTGGGCGCGGTCATCGCCTCCACCGACGCCGCATCGGTGTTCTCCATCCTCCGCTCCAAGCGGCTGAACCTTCAGGACCACACCGCCTCCCTGCTGGAGGTGGAGAGCGGCAGCAACGACCCCTTCTCCTACATGCTCACCCTCATTCTTCTCACCCTGATGACAGGGGAGATTTCCGCCCCAGCCGTTGTCTATCAGATCTTCGCCCAGCTGGTCTACGGCGGCGCCCTGGGGTGGGGGGTTGCCCTGGCGGCCCGGGCCTTTCTCCGCCGCTTTCGGTTTGCCTCAGAGGGGTTCGACGCCATTTTCCTGGTGGCGGTGGCCCTGCTGTCCTATGTCGTCCCCACCCTGCTGGAGGGCAACGGCTACCTGAGCGTATACATCACCGGCATCCTCCTGGGCAACAGCCAGTTGGAGAACAAGAAAGCCCTGGTCAACTTCTTTGACGGGGCCACAGGGCTCATGCAAATGCTCCTGTTCTTCCTGCTGGGGCTGCTCTCTTTCCCCTCCCAGCTGCCCGCCATCGCCCCCACGGCCCTGGCCGTGGTCCTCTTCCTCACTTTTTTGTGGCCCGGCCGGCGGTGGTCTTTCTTCTGATGGCCCCTTCCGCAGCAGCCCCCGTCAGATGGCCCTGGTCGCCTGGTCGGGGATGCGGGGGCGGCCTCCATCGTGTTCTCCATTCTGGCCATTACCAGTCCGCCGTCACCAATCTGGACCTCTACCACATTGTCTTCTTCATCGTCCTCTTTTCCATCCTGGTCCAGGGCACCCTTATCCCCGTGGTGGCCAAAAAGCTGAACATGACCGACCAGGAGGGCAACGTCTTGAAAACCTTCACCGACTACACCGATGAGGTACCCGTCCAGTTTCTCCAGTGTACCCTGCCACCGGATCACCCCTGGGCGGGGCAGGCTCTGCGCACCCTCTCCCTGCCCCCGGACTGTCTGCTGGTCCTCCTCCTCCGCCGGGGCCAGCAGTGGGTCCCCCACGGCAGCACCGTTCTGGAGCCGGGGGATACCCTGATCCTCAGCGGCCGGGCCGGCGGCGGGGCCATCCAGGGGTCCGCCTTTACGAGCGCACCCTGGAGACAGGAGACCCCTGGCTGGACCGCCCCCTGTCCACCCTGTCCACAGGCACCCGTCTGATCATCCTGGTCCGCCGGGGCGGAGACGTGCTCATCCCCAAGGGAGACACCGTTCTCCTCGCCGGAGACACCCTGGTTATTAACGACAGCGGGGTTCTCCCGCCGGAGCCCTGATTCCTCCAGGCGCAAAAAGAGACCACCCATGGGTGGTCTCTTTTTCACAGCTCAATCCTCGTCCTCATCGGCCTCGGCGTCATACATGGCCCGGCGGGGTGCCGGCTGGCTCCGGGGGCGGGCCCGCCGGAGGCGGCGCTCAGGGCGGAACGGAACTTGGCCCGGGAGTGCTTCACTTCGTCGTAGGCGTCGGCCACGGCCTCCTCCATGCGGCGCAGGGTATCCTCACAGTACTCGCTGGCGGCGGCCTTGAGCATCCGGCACTGCTCCTCCGCATCGGAAAGGATCTCATCCGCCTTCTTCTCTGCCTCCCGCACAATGGCGTCCTCGTTCACCAGCCGCTTGGCGTAGTCCTCCGCCTGCTGGCGCAGGCTGTCGGCCTCCCGCTTGGCGGAGGCGATATAGTCGTTCCGGTTGGCCACCAGGTCCTTGGCCCGCTTGATCTCCACCGGCAGTTCCGCCTTCACATCGTCAATCATGTCCAGGACCCGGTCCCGTTCAATGACGCACCGGTCGTTGTTGAGAGGGGCGTTTTTCGCCTCCTCAATTTCCGTATATAAAAGGTCCAGTAATTCCTCAACGCTGCCTGCCATCGCACTCATCGCTCCTTATTTCCAGTTTATTTTTGACGTCATCAATGATTTCCCGGGGCAAAAACTCGTCCAGGTTGGCATGGTACCGGGCCAGTTCCTTGGCCACTGAGGAACTGAGATACGTGTACTTTTCGCTGGAGGGAAAGAAGACCGTGTCCAGATCGGGGTTTATCTTGCTGTTGATCATCGCCATCTGGACTTCCTGCTCAAAGTCGGACACTGCCCGCAGGCCCTTGACCAGGACCCGGGCGCCCTTCGCCTTGGCATACTCTGCCACAAGACCGTAGTTTACGTCAAACTCCACGTTGCTCACCTGAATGCTCTTTCGCATCAGGTCAATTCGTTCCTCCGGGGTAAACAGGCCGCCATTCTTCTCTGAGTTGACCATGACACAGACAATGACCTTGTCAAAGGCCACCGCCGCCCGTTTGATGATGTTGATGTGTCCCAGGGTGACCTGGTCAAAGCTGCCAGGGTAGATTGCGGTCTTCATAGCATGTTGTCCTTTCCGTCTTCCGCCTTGGGGCCGGGATTCAATCGGCTTGGCGCCGGTACAGGGCGGTTCGGATTTTCCCATACCGGTACTCTTTTTGGAGCCGATAGGGTGCCCGTACCGCCGGCCAGCCCACAGTCGACCCATTTTCGCAGACTATTATACCATTTTCCGACACAATGTCAATCGTTGTGATGGTTTCCAACGCCTTTTCCAGCATCCCGCTGCCGTAGGGCGGGTCCAGAAAGATCACATCAAAGGTCTCCCGGCATCGGGTGAGAAAGGCCAGATAGTCCCCCTGGACCACCGTAGCCCGGTCGGAAAAGCCGGTCAGGGACAGGTTCTCCCGGATGATCCCCACCGCCTCCTTCCGCACGTCCACAAAGGTGGCATGGGCCGCGCCCCGGGACAGGGCCTCAATGCCCATCTGGCCAGTACCGCCGAAGAGATCCAGCACTCGCCGGCCCTCAAGTTCAAATTGAATGCTGGAGAAAATCCCCTCCTTCACCCGGTCTGCGGTGGGACGGGTCTCCAGCCCCACGGGCTCCTTCAGCCGCCGGCCCCGGGCCGTGCCTGTGATGACGCGCATGTCGTTTCCTCCTCTTTGGTTCTGAACTGTTCATAGACCGCCCGGGCCGCCGCCTTGGGGAGAACTTCCTCCAGGGCCGGCAGGTCCGCCTGACGGATGGCCTTCACGCTGCCGAAGGCCTTCAGCAGCTTTTTCCGCCGGGCCTCCCCCGATGCCGGGGATGCGCTCCAGGGTGGAGCCCAGGCCGCTCTTGGTATGTCGTTTGTGGTGGAAGCCCACCGCAGACCGGTGGGTCTCCTCCTGAATCTGCCCAATGAAGGCAAACAGCGCCGGCACCGCCTGGATACCGATCTCCCGCCCGTCGGGGTGGACCAGGGCCCTGGTGCGGTGCCGGTCATCCTTCACCATGCCGAAGGCCGGGATGTCCAGGCCGTACCGGGTCAGTGCCTGAAGGGGCCACCGCCGCATGGGCCTCTCCCCCGTCGATGAGCAGCAGGTACGGGCGGCTGGCAAAGGTCTCATCCCCCCTCCTTCTCATGGCGGAAGCGGCGGGTGATGACCTGGTCCATGGAGGCATAGTCGTCCGGCCCGTCCAGGTCCCGCAGGGCAAAGTACCGGTAGGCCCCCTTTCGGGGCCGCCCCTGCTCAAAAACCGTCATGGCCGCCACAATGTCTGCCGCCCCGGTGTTGGAGATGTCATAGGCCTCAATCCGCCGGGGAGGCCCGGGCAGCTCCAGCAGCTGGGCCAGGAGGGTGAGGATTTTGGCTGTCCGCTCCTCCCGGGTGGTCAGGCGCTCGCACTCGGTCCGGGCATTCTCCTGGGCCATGCGGATCAGGTCGGCCTTGGCCCCCCTGCTGGGGGGTCACCAGCTCCACCTTCCGCCCGGCCTGGTGGGAGAGCAGCCGCCCCAGGTCCGCCGCTCCCTCCATGGCCTCCGGCAGGAAATCTGCCGGGGCAGCAGGCCCCGGGGAGTGTAATACTGGACCAGAAAGGCGGACAAGATTTCCTCCGCCGGCTCCCCCGCCGTGGGAAAGACCTCCAGGTCCCGCCCGGTGAGCTCCCCTCCTGGAAGTGGAGCACCGCCACCCCGCTGCGGACCTCCCCCCATGTAGAGGCCCAGCACATCGGTGTCCGCCAGGGAGCCCGCCACCACCTTCTGCCGCTTGCCCAGCAGGGTGATGGCCCGGAGACGGTCCCGGAGGGCGGCGGCCTTCTCAAACTCCAGGGCCTCCGCCGCTTCCTCCATCTGGCCCTTCAGCTCCTTCTCCACCTCGCCAAACTTTCCCTCCAGCAGCCGCACCGCCTGTTCGATGGCCTGCTGGTGCTGGCTTCGCGGGACCTCCTTCCGGCAGTAGCCGTCACACTGGCCCATGTGGTAATTCAGGCAGGGCCGCTCCTTTCCCTGGTCCCGGGAAACACCTTCCCGCAGGCCGGAAGCTTCAGGGCGGTCCGCAGGGCGTCCAGAATGGACTGGGTGTCGTGGCGTCCTCCAAAGGGCCCAAAATACCGGGCGCCGTCGTCGGCCATCCGCCCCTGGATGGAGAAACGGGGATAGGCCTCCTTCACCGACAGCCGGATATAGGGATAGCCTTTGTCGTCCTTCAGCAAAATATTATACCGGGGCATGTGCCGCTTGATAAGGGAGTTCTCCAGAACCAGGGCCTCGAACTCCGACGCCGCCACAATCACATCAAAGTGGTCGATCTTTCAGACCATGGCCCGGGTCTTCTCCGTGTGGGCCGCCTGGTCGTGGAAGTATTGACTCACCCGGTTCTTCAGCGCCTTGGCCTTGCCCACATAGATCACAGTGCCCTCCCGGTCCATCATCAGATAGACCCCGGGCTTGAGGGGCAGGCTCAGCGCCTTCTCTTTCAGTTGGTCAAAGGTCATCCGCTCCCTCCTCTCTCCGATCCATGGGAGTAAAAAAAAGCGCCGCGGACGCGGCGCTTTTTGCCTTACTGTGTCAGCTCAGTCAGCGAAGTCAGAGCTAATGAGCTCCACCAGGGCGTCCACGGCGTCCTTCTCGTCGGGGCCGTCGGCAATGAGGTTGATGGACGTGCCCTTCACAATGCCCAGGGAAAGGACGCCCAGCAGGCTCTTTGCGTTGACTCTGCGCTCGTCCTTCTCCACCCAAATAGAGCTCTTAAACTCGTTGGCCTTCTGGATGAAGAACGTAGCCGGTCTTGCATGCAGGCCGACCTGATTATTGACAGTTGCCTGCTTGATATACATAATAGTCCCTCCCGAATTCTTTCCCTAAAATGCTACCATAAGAATAGCAAATTTCCGGGTGTCCGTCAATGCCAATTTTCATGGCATTCCACGGAATTTACACGCTTTTTTGTCTTTTTCCCTTATAGTTTTCCCTGGAGCGCCGGGATTCTCCCCGGCAGGCCGGGAATCTCACTTGAGCGCCACAATGGTGACGCCGTCCTCCCCCCTCGCCGTACCGGCCCAGGCGGAAGGAGGCCACCCCTTTGCACCGTTTCAGATAGGTGCGCACGGCATTTCGCACCGCGCCGGTGCCCTTGCCGTGGATGACGGTGACCTGGGTGAGGTTGCCCATGATGGCCCGGTCCAGGAACTGGCTGAGGGTCATCTCCGCCTCGTCGGTCATCATGCCCCGCAGGTCCACCTCGGCCTTGGCGCCCAGGCTGCGCAGCTTGTGCTCCGGTGCGCTGGATGTACTGGCGGGCGGCCTTTGTGTCTGGGTCTCCCCCCTCCACCACCCGGACCTCCTCCTGCTTGGCGGTGATCCGCAGGATGCCCGCCTGGAGCTGGAGCACCCCGTCCTTGTTCACCGACAGGACGGTGCCCTGGGTGCCTGTTTTCAGGATGGTCACCGTGTCCCCCTTCTGGGCGGGGCGGAGCATGGGCAGGGGGGGGCGCCGCTTTCTCCCGAACGCCCAATTTGTCCTCCGCCTCGTTGAGCCGGTGGCGCAGGCCGGCCCGCTGGTCGTTGACCGCCTGCCAATCCTGTTCCTTCTGGGCCTCTTTCCGCATGTCTCCCAGCTCCCGGAAGACTTCGTCGGCGGTGCGCCGGGCCTCGTCCAGGATGGCGCGGGCCTCCGCCTTGGCCCGGGCCTCGTTTTTCCTTTTCCTTTTTGCAGGCTGTCCCGGTATTCCTGGGCCTTGGCAGCGGCCTGCTCCATCTCCAGCCGGAGCTGGGCGGCCTGGCGCTGCTCCTTCTCCATCTCCTGGCGCTGCTGATCCAGCTTGGTGAGCACGTCTTCAAAGCGCACGTTTTCCGCGTCCAGCCGGGCGGCGGCCTTTTCGATGATATACTCCGGCAGGCCAAGCCGCCCGGAGATAGCGAAGGCGTTGGACTTGCCCGGGATGCCGATGATCAGCCGGTAGGTGGGGCCCAGGGTCTCCACATTGAACTCACAGGAGGCGTTCTCCACACCAGCCGTGGTCATGGCATAGACCTTCAGCTCGGCGTAGTGGGTGGTGGCGGCCACCAGGGCCCCACCAGGCTCCCCGGGCGCTCTCAATTATGGCGGCGGCCAGGGCCGCGCCCTCCACCGGGTCGGTGCCCGCCCCCAGCTCGTCAAAAAGCACCAGGGTCTCTCCGTCGGTCTCGGCCAGCATACCCACGATGTTGGTCATATGGGAGGAGAAGGTGGACAGGGACTGGGCAATGGACTGCTCATCCCCGATGTCCGCCAGCACCCGCTGGCAGACCCGGATGGTGCTCCCGTCCCCCGGCGGGGATGTGCAGCCCGCACTGGGCCATCAGGGTCAGCAGGCCGATGGTCTTGAGGGTCACGGTCTTGCCGCCGGTGTTCGGGCCGGTGATGACCAGGGTGTCGAAGGCCTCCCCCAGGGACAGATCATTGGCCACCGCCGTCTTGGGGGGCAGCAGGGGGTGCCGGGCCCGGCGCAGGCAGAGACTTTTGGCGGACAGCCCCGGCTCCATGGCCCCCATCCGCGCGGGGAGAGCTTGCCCCGGGCAAAGATGCTGTCCAGGCGGATGAGCAGGTCATAGTTCAGGGTGATGTCCTCCCGGAAGGAGGCAGCCTCCGCCGACAGCTCCGCCAGGATGCGCTCAATCTCCTTTTTCTCACGGGCCTGGAGCTCCCGCAGCTCGTTGTTGGCCTTGACGACGCCCATGGGCTCAATAAAGAAGGTGCCCCCGGAGGAAGACACATCGTGGACCAGGCCTGGGATAGCGTTTTTATGCTCCGACTTCACCGGCACCACATACCGGCCGGACCGCTGGGTGATGATGCTCTCCTGGAGGTACTTGGCCTGGGAGGAGGAGATGATCTTCTGCAAAATATCCCGGACCTTACTCTCCGTGGCCCGGATATGCCGGCGGATGGAGGCCAGCTCAGGGCTGGCCGAGTCCGCCAGCTCCCCGTCCCCCCTACAATGGAGCCGGTGATCTTGTCCTCCAGAAAGCGGTTGGGGTGCAGGGAATGGAAGAGGACGTCAATGGGGCTTTTCTCCTCCCCGTCGCTCTCCCCGTACTCCTTGGCCGACCGGGCGGCGGCCAGCACCCCGGCGATGTCCAGCAGCTCCCGGGTGTTCAGGCTGCCCCCATATCCGCCCGGTGGAGGGCGGCGGCCACCGGCTTGACGCCGGAAAAAGAGGGACTGCCCCGCAGCACCATTTTATTTACTGCCGCCGTGGTCTTTTCAGACGCAGGGCCACCTCCGCCGGGTCGGTTTCCGGCCGCAGCCGGCGGGCCCGCTCCTTGCCCTCCTCCGTGACCGCCTGGTCAGCCAGCAGGCTGAGCACCCGGGGCAGCTCCAGGGTATGAATGGATTTTTCAAACAGATCTGTCATGGGCTCGCTCCCTCTCTTCTCTCTCGGTTGGGGCGTCTGGGCGGGGCACGGTGTAGACCATCACCCGCTCCCTTGGTGTCAAGTTCCCCGTTGAAGGCAAACCCAAGCTTCTCATACAGACGGATCGCCCCCTGGTTGTCGTCGTATACGCTCAGAAAAACCCGGTCCTTTCCATACTCCTTGGGCAGGCGCTCCAGCAGGGCGGCCACCGCCCCCGCACCATAGCCCCGCCCCCTGATAGGCCCGATCGATCAGCAGCCGGTCCAGCCACAGCTGCCCCCTCCGGTTCCGGCTGGGCAAAGCATCCATACATGGCAAACCCACCACCGTTGGCCCATCGTAGATGCCCACGGTTCTCCATTCCCGGGTCTGCTCTGCCTCGGCCAAGCATTCCGGGACACTTTCACTATAGGAACGCTGTTCCGGGAAGAGTTGGAGGTTCTCCACCTCTCTCCGGTTTTCCTCGGTAATCGGTACAAAGCGCAGCGGCACAGTTTCTCCTCCTTATCCGCGGCCCGCCTCCGGCAGGCTTCGCTCCAGCTGCTTATAGTAATCCAATGTGCGGAACCCCGCTCCTGCTGGGTCATCAGAAAGGCCTCCGTGGCCTGCCCCAGCCGCCGGAGGCTCTCCTCCGCCAGGGCAAAGGAGAAGAGCTTCTTGGGCGGGCCCCGAGACAATGTACCGGGCCGCCGCCAGGGCCCCCGGGGACAGGGGCATGGACACCCCGCCCCCCCAGCCGCCCCCGGCAGGCGGCGCAGCAGAGCACCCCCTGGGAGAGGTGCAGCCGGGCCCGGAGGGGCTCCGGCGCGCCACAGACGGCGCAGGCGTCCAGCAGCGGTTCATATCCGGTGAGGCAGAGCAGCCGGAGCTCAAAGACCGCCTTCACCAAGGCCCGGGGCTTTTTTCAAGGTGTCCAACGCGTAGAGGCAGTTGAGCAGCAGGAGAGAGCAGCTCCGGGCAGGTCTCTCCCTCCTGGGCGGAGGCCTCCGCCACCTCGGCAAAATAGGAGGCCAGGGCCAGGGTCTCCAGGTCCTGGCGCACCGACCAGAACTGTTCCAGGGGTCGGCCTCGGTGAGGGTGGTAAACTCCCCCCGCTCGGACAGGGTGAGCTCAGAGTACACCAGCAGCTGGCTGGCCGCGGTAAGCTTGCTGTTCTTCCGCCGGCAGCCCCTGGGCCTTCACCGTGCGCTTGCCCCCAGTCCCGGTGAGGACGGTGAGAATCTTGTCCGCCTCTTTATAGTTGGTCTCCCGCAGGACGATTCCCTGGGTGGTCAGGCGCATGGTCTCTCCCTCTCTCCGCCGCTTGTTTCGCCTCCTGCCGCGCCCGACGCCGGGCCAGGCAGTAGATCTCAGGCAGGCCCGTCTGCAAAAACAGGGCCCACAATTCTTTGGATGTCATGGCCATCTCCTCCTGTCTTGGCGTTCTTTGGTTAGCTTGGCAGGGGGAGGGCTGTTTTATCATCGGTAAATTTCGGTTTTTTTCCAGGCAGGCGCCTGGCTGGGGGCGTTGTCATCTTTCTCCTGCGCCGTTGGAACGGCGGGAACTTGGCCCTCCCGGGCGGGGCCCTATTTCTTTGAAGAAATAGGGGAAAGAACACCAAGGGGAAGGAGGTTCCTTCCCTTTGGAACCCTATTCTCTGGTGCGAGAAACGGGGAAGGTAGTTGGTTAGATGCGGACCTGGCCTGCGGCCTCCAAAACCAGCCCTCATGGCCCGCCCACCGGCTCGGGCGGGCGGGAGAAGTGGTTTGTTGACAGGAGGAAAAAGTGGGAAACCAAACGGTTACTCTCTACTTTCTCCCAAAGGGCACCTTCCCGCCCCCAGCCCGCCCAGCCGGTGGGCGGGCCGTTACGGGCCTTCCAATGTGAGGGCCGCAGGCCAGGTAACCAGCGAGAAGTACAACTTCCCCCACACAACCCCACCAGAGAAGAGTCCAGAGGGAAGAACCTCTTCCCTCTGGGGTTCTTCCCCCATTTCTTCCCAAGAAATGGGGCCCCGGCCGGGCAGGCCAAGGTTCCCCGCCGTTCCAACGGCGTGGAGCCAAACCCACAAGGCCGCCCCATCCGCCTCACTCCCGGTTGTCAAACCCGAAGCTGCGAATGAGATTCAAATTGTCCCGCCAATTCTCCTTCACCTTTACCCAGGTTTCCATATAGACCTTGGTTCCCATAAACCGCTCCACATCTTCCCGAGCCATGGTGGAGATCTTTTTTCAGCATCGCCCCCTGTTTGCCAATGATAATCCCCTTGTGGGAGGCCTTCTCGCAGTAAATGGTCACATGCAGGTCAATGATCCCGTTGTCCCGCTCGGAGAACTTGGTGACCTCCACCGCCGTGCCGTGGGGGATCTCTTTGTCCAGGCAGTACAGCAGCTTTTCCCGGACAATCTCCCCGCAGATCTGCCGCTCAGGCTGGTCTGTGACCGCGTCCCGTGGAAAGAGCTGGGGCCCCTCCGGCAGGAAGGTGGCCAGCAGGTCCAGCAGCTCCTCCAGGCCCTCCCGCCGCTTGGCGGAGATGGGGACAATGGCGGTGAAGTCGTGGACCTTGCTGTACGCCTCCATCACCGCCAGCAGCTGGGCCTTCTCCACCGTGTCGATCTTGTTGATCACCAGCACCGCGGGGACCTTCATCCCCTTGATCCGGTCAATGAGCTCCCGCTCGGCCCCCCCACGTGGGGGATGGGCTCCACCAGCAGCATCACCGCGTCCACGTCGGCCACGCTCTCCCGCACCACCTTGACCATGTAGTCCCCCAGGCGGTTGGCCGCCCGATGCAGGCCGGGGGTGTCCAGAAAGACAAACTGGTTCTCCCCCCGGGTGAGCACCCCGCAGATACGGTTGCGGGTGGTCTGGGGCTTGTTGGAGACGATGGCCACCTTCTCCCCCCACCAGGGCGTTGGTCAGCGTGGATTTACCCACGTTGGGCCGGCCGCAGAGGGGTAATCATCCCGCAGCGCTTCACCGGCACCTCCTCTGTCCCTGGGCCCGCCAGGGGGCGTCCAGGTCCTCGTTCCAGTGGTCCCGGGTGACCCCAGACCCTCCAAAATGGCCTCCTCCCGGGCCCGCATCTGCCTTCTGGGGGCCTTCATCCATGTGGTCATACCCCAGCAGGTGCAGCACAGAATGCACCGCCAGATAGCTCAGCTCCCGCTCCCGGCTGTGGCCGTACTCCTGGGCCTGGGCCCCGGCCCGCTCCAGGGAGATGACCATGTCCCCCAGGGGACACAGGCCGGTCTCCGGTCCTGCTGGTCCTCCCCGTGCGTCGGGGGGGACGCCGGGGTGAGCTCCAGCATGGGGAAGGAGAGCACGTCCGTGGCCGCGTCGATGGCCCGCTGCTCCCGGTTGATCTCCCGAATGCCCTCGTCCGTGGTCAGCAGCACATCCACCCCCACAGGGGACCTGCACCCCCTCCGCCGCCAGGGCGGCGGTGATCACCCGGGTGAGCAGGGGGCGGTAAGGGTTGGGGCCGGAAAGCTCCCAGTCAATATAGATATCGTGATTGTTCATCTCAGCGTTTCGCCTTTCTTCTGTTTTCGTCCTCTTCATAGGCCTTGATGATCCGCTGGACAATGACATGGCGGACCACATCGCTGTCGGTGAGGCGGCACAGGGCGATGCCCTCCACGTCCCGCAGCACCCGCATGGCTTCCTTCAGGCCGGAGACCTTGTCCCCCGGCAGGTCAATCTGGGTCACATCCCCTGTGATGACGATTTTGGACCCAAAACCCAGCCGGGTGAGAAACATCTTCATCTGCTCCCGGGAGGTGTTCTGGGCCTCGTCCAGAATGATGAAGGAATCGTCCAGGGTTCGCCCCCGCATGTAGGCCAGGGGCGCCACCTCAATGTTCCCCCGCTCCACGTACTTGGCATAGCTCTCCGCCCCCAGCATATCAAACAGGGCGTCGTACAGGGGACGCAGATAGGGGTCCACCTTGGACTGGAGATCCCCCGGCAGGAAGCCCAGCCGCTCCCCCGCCTCCACCGCCGGGCGGGTGAGGATGATGCGGTTGACCTCCTTGGCCCGGAAGGCCGCCACCGCGGCGGCCACCGCCAGATAGGTCTTACCGGTGCCCGCCGGACCAACGCCCAGGGTGACGGTGTTGGCCCGGATGGCATCCACGTATTTTTTCTGCCCCACCGTCTTGGCCTTCACAGGCTTTCCCTTGGCGGTCACGCAGAGGACGTCGGCGGCCAGGGTCTGGATTTTGTCCTCGTTGCCCGACTTCACCAGCTGGATGAGGTAACGGACATTCTGCTCATGGATGCTCTCCCCCCGGGCCGACAGGCCGATGAGCCCTTGGATCACCTTGGCGGCATAGGCCACCGGCGTATCCTCTCCGCTGATTTTCAGCTGGTCGTCCCGGCCCACCACCCGGACCCCCCAGCTCCTGCTCGATGAGGCGGATGTTCTCATCGAAGGAGCCGAAGATATCAATGGCGTCCTCCATCCGTTCAATGCTGACTGTCTGTTCCATCATGGGCAATTACTCCTCCGCGTTCCGCTTCCTTGGTTTTCTCGTCGGCCCCGGTGGTTCCCTTCTCTGGGTGCCGGGGGCCCCACCGCCTTCTCCTGGGTGTCCATCTCCACCATCCGGCCGATCTGCTCGGTGCACTGGGCCACCAGCTTCACCTGGAGCAGGTCCCCTGGCGGGTCACTTCATAGTCCGCCTGCAGGACCTTCCCCTCCTCCATCTGCTCCTCCAGGGCCTCCATGAGAGCGCTTGGCGGAGCATCTCCTCCGCCTGGGCGGGGGTCCAGGGTGATCTCCCTGGTCTCATAGGCCCGGTGGGTCTCCTTTTCCCACACCACGGGCAGCTGCTTTCCTGGATCGGGGTCCAGGCCCTTTGTTCCGATATTGTATCATAATTCTCATAGGGAATTCCACTGTTTTGATAAAATTTCACCCGCTTGCCCATGAGGGACAGGCTGTAATGGCGGATTTCCTCCCCGGTATAGGTTTTTTACCTGGGCCTTCAGGGAGATCTGGGCGGTGAGGGTGTGCCAGGTCTGGGCCAAAACCTTCCCCTCCGCGTGGACCAGCATGGTCCCCAGATCGTGCTCGGTGGTGACGGTGTCCATTTCCATGCGGCCGGAGATGAGGACATCCCCTCGCACACCGCCTCCCCCTCCTGAAACTGGGCATCCCCCACCCAGGGTTCGATGTGGGTAATCACCCCCGTGGCAGAGGAGACCACATCGGTGGGTACCGTCTCCGCCCGGATTTCCGGCGCAGGGTCCCCCTCCCCGGACAATGACCTCCGCCCGGGTGCCGTGGAGGTTTAGGGAGAAATAGGACAGGGCGTCCATGGCCATCATCATCCTGTTCTCCACCTCCCGGATGGGGATGCCGGGGCCATAGGTGCCCACGGACACCCCGCACAGGCGCAGCTGGCTGATGATCTCCTCCCTGGTGACGGTCTCGTTGCCTGTGACATCAATGGTCAGAACGGTCCGGGACCCGATGGCGAAGAGGACCAGACACAGGGCCACCCCCGCCAGCAGGGCATACCGCCGGCGGAACCGCAGAAAAAAAATAGGGCAGTCCCTGCCGCTTCTCCAGCTCCACCCCGCACTGGGCTCCCTGGGCCAGCTGGCACAGCCGGGCGTACTGCCGGGCGGTGACCTGGACCTCCAGGGTGAACAGGTCCCGCTGAACCATCCTCCACAGCACCAGGTTCTCTCTGGCGCAGAGATTCAAAAATCCTCCGGCTGGGCGCCGGTGATCCGGGCGGTCACCGTGCCGAACAGCCAGGCCAACAACGTTTTCACAGCCGACCCCTCTCCCTTCCTCACAGAATCTCCAGCTTGCTGACCCAGCCAAAGATCCGCAGCTCCCGCTCCCGCATGGCCTTGATCTCCAGGTCCCGCCCCGAGATCCGCAGCACCCAGGCCCTGCCATCCACATGGAGCTCCTCTTTCCCATAGGAGAGAATCCCCTTGTAGTTTTCAGATATAGCTCCCGGTCTCCCAGCAGCTCCACCTTGGGCACTCCCGCCACGCCCGTCAGCGGGCAGGTCCAGCAGGCGGGAGGTCTTCTCCCCGAAGACTGATTTTCCGGGGGGCTCGCTCCTGCTCCCAGTCCTCCATCTGACTTCCTCCTCCCCAGTGTGTCGTGTTTCTATGCCTATGCGCCAGCCTCCCCGACCTTGCCTGTCCCCACCAAAAACAGCCGCCTACACACAGCATCCCCTGGGCCGGCGTTATGCCGGCCCAGGGGGATGCAAAATACTTTTTCAGGTTGATTCCGTCAAAGGGTACTGCCATGCGGCCCGCTTCTGACTGCCATGGGGTTTCCCCGCAGGACAAACAGAACACACTGTTCCTCCTGTTCTCCCGCCCACAGTTCTGCTGAGGGCCGTGGGGAAAGCGGCGGGAATTACTCCCCAGCGGGCAGGGTGTACAGATAGCTCACCGGCTTGGTGCTGTCGTCAAAGTTTTTTCAGGCTGCCGGTGACAATCAGGTTGTTGTCGTCCTTCCACTTGACCATCACCAGCTCCGGCGCCTTGGCTGCGTCCTTCTCTCCCTCCTGGCCCGCGGTCTGAATGGACATCTCCGGCAGCTCGTTTGGACTCCTCCCTGGTGGCCAGGTCCACTAAGGTGACGTTCCAGTCAGTGGAATCGGCGCTGGGAATCCAGGCCACCACCAGCTTGCTGCCATCGGGGCTGAAGAACTGCTGCCAGCTGGTCACCAGGCCGCTTTTGAACTCATAGATGGTGCTCAGCGCACCGTCGGCATAGGTGGCCACGGTAAAGCCGTCCCAGATATTCGCCTTCCCGCTCTCCATAGAAATTTTGTCCCCGTTGATCTCCACCCGGGTGTTGTCCCCACGGTGAAGTCCTCGGGCAGCGTCCAGTCCTCGGGGATGGGGCCTTTCAGGTCCTCCGCGCCATAGCTCTGCAGGTCGCTCAGCTCCACTTCCTGCTGGGTCCAGGTTCCGCCGGCCAGGGTTCCGCCGCCGCTTCCGCCGCAGGCGCATAAGGCCAGGGCCAGGACCAATGTTAGGGACAGGGCAAGTAATTTCCGTTTCATCATAGTTCCTCCTCAAACGATTCTCGTCAATCATCCATCCGTTTCTCTCACGCTCTTAGCATACCAATCTTTCCAACATCCGTCAATAGATACCAGCATTCTCCAGCCTTCCCGAGCTGGTCCGCGCCGTTCACAGGCTCTCGCCGGACAGAGCCCCATGGATCTGCGCCAGAACGTACGCCTCCAGGTCCTGAGGCTGGAGCACCTGCGCCGCCAGGGGCCCAGGCCGCCGCCATCCCGGGGATAGCTGACCCCCTGCGCTGGCCGCCGCCCACCTGGAGCGCCACCACCTGGTAGCTGTCCTCCGTCCGAAAGTGGATGTACATATTGGGCCGGCCCTCCAGGGCCTTATGGGCCGGGCAGGGGTGTTTTTTTTCTTATGGAGGGTGGCCATGTGGTCCACAATGGCCCGGGCCGTCTGCCGCTCCACCATGGTTTTGGGCTTCCAGCGGACCATGCCATGGGTCCCGCTGTCCACTTGGATATACAGCAGCTCCGTCTGCACCGGGTTCTCCACCAGGGGGGGGCCGGAATCCATAGCCAGGCCGCCGCCACCAGCAGGGCGGAAAGCGCCAGCATCAGTCCTGGTTCCCACCAGGCCCGCCTGATGTTCCGGATGCCTGTTCGGATTGTCTGTCTCAGCTCCATGAGGCCTCCTCTCCTTTGGGTACTTCCTCTGTCATGGCACGCTTTTCTCCCCCGGCAGGGCCAGCCTCTGCCGGACGGTCTCCACCACCCAGCGCAGCAGCAGGACCAGCGCGGTCTCCCCCACCCCGGGGCCAATCCACAGGGCCGCCGTGGCGCCGCCGCCCTTCCAGAAGGAGAGAATTTCCTGCAGGCTGACGCCGCCCCAGCGGAACCACTGCCAGCTCAGCATCCCCACCAGGGCATAGAGGGGGAAGAAGCAGAGGATGCCCAGCACCTCGCTGAGCACAATGCCCCGCAGGGCCTGCCACAGCGGCTTTTTCCACGTCAGCAGCAGCGCAAACAGCGGAACCGAATAGAGCAGAACCGCCACAGCAATCCATTCTTTCACAGAAAAAAGCCCCCCTTCGCTTTCCCCCACCCTTCCCGATCAGCCCTGTGTTCTTCCCATTTTATCCAAGGTCTATTGAGAGGATGTGAAAAAAAGTCTTAAGAAAATCTTATGTTTCCTCCGGGATTGTCCCACAGAAAAACGCCCTTTATTATATAAACGTCTGAGCCTGTCCTTTTTTTGACACATTTTTTAATTTTTTTAAGTTTTATAGTTTCTAAACCGGCAGATTCGCTCTTTTTCCGCAAAAAAAAGAGCGCGGACACCGGTCCGCGCTCTCTGTCTGGGTCTCAAAGCTGGAAGTTGTAATGGGAGGGCCGTGCCTCAATGGGATCATAGTGGGCCCGCTTGATCACCGCCCGGTACGCCGGACGCATGATCCGATGACAGGTGACCACCTCTTCAATCCGGTTGGCGCACCAGCCGGCAATCCGGGCGGAGGCGAAGAGGGGGGTAAACACATCCTCAGGGATGCCCAGCATGGTGTAGACCAGGCCGGAGTACATATCCACATTGGCACACATGGGAATCTCCGAGCCCGTCTTGGCCTGGATCATGGGAATGCCCATCTCCTCAATCTTCTCCAGCAGCTGGAAGTCCTCAGCGTAGCCCTTGATCTCCGCCATGTGCTTGGCGTACTTTTTTCAGCAGCACCGCCCGGGGTCGGAGATGGTGTAGACCGCGTGGCCCAGGCCGTAGATCTTGCCGGAGTGGTCCCCCGCCTCCTTATTCAGGAGCTTGGCCAGGTAATCCCGGATGGAGCCGTCGTCCTTGGGGTTCACATTCTCTTTGACATACCGGAACATCTCCATGACCTTGGCGTTGGCGCCGCCGTGGAGAGGACCCTTCAGGGACCCCACCGCCCCGGCGATGGCGCTGTAAGTATCCGTCCCGCTGGAGGACAGGGCCCGGCAGACAAAGGTGGAGTTGTTGCCGCCGCCGTGCTCTGCGTGGACCATGAGCATCATGTCCAGCAGGTGGGCCTCTTCCTCCGTGTACTTGGTGTTGGGGCGGATCATCCGCAGAAAGTTCTCCGCCGTGGACAGCCCCTCCATGGGGAAGTGGATGTGGAGAGAGCCCCCTTCAAAGTAATGGCGCTTCACCGAGTAGGCGTTGGCCACGATGCTGGGGAAGGCCCCCACCAGCTTCACCGACTGGAGCAGGATATTGTCCAAGGAGGTGTCGTCCGGGTTTTCATCATAGGAGTAGAGGGACAGCACGCTCCGGGCCAGCTTGTTCATGATATTCCGGCTGGGATTTTTCATAATCATGTCCTCGGTGAAGCCGTTGGGCAGCTTCCGCGCCCGGTTCATGATCTCATTGAAACGGTCCAGTTCCCCCGGGGGAGGGCAGATAGCCCATGAGCAGCAGATAGGCCACCTCTTCAAAGCCAAAGGTCCCCCGCCTGCCGGTGGGCCTCCACGATCTCATTGAGCTCAATGCCCCGGTAATACAGCTGGCCGGGTACCGGAATGCGGACACCGTCCTCAATCATGTACCCCAGCACCGAACCCCACCCGGGTGACGCCGATGGGCACGCCGGTTCCGTCGCTGTTTCTCAGGCCCCGCTTGATGTCCCCTCGGTAGAGCTCTTCCCCGATGTGGTATTCCTGTTCAATGCGGTGGCTCAGGGAACCTGTGTATTGTTCCAGGATCCCGGTCCCATTCTTCTCCATAGCATGGTTCCCCTTTCCTCGGCGGTGTCAATTTCCCAGTTTTTCCTGGGTTTTCTCTTTGGTTTTCTGGCTGCCTTTGTTCTGTTTATTATACCGCGCCCGCCCCTCTCATGCAAGAAAAAATTCCTTCCGTCATTTCTTTTGGAAAATTTGCTCGATATTTCGCACTTTTCCCTGCATTTTAGTTCACCCTGCAAGAAGTTCAAAAGTTGATTCTTTTTCCTTTGCTTCCCGGTCGGATTGTGCTATACTTGTATGTACCCATATTAATATAAAAAACCTGGCAATATGGGGCCCAGAATACTTTCCCAGGAAGGGTGTCGATACGATATGATTACATTACAGTCCGCCGGCGTCCGCTGGCAGAAGGGGACCCCGGTCCCCGCCTCCGTGGCCTCTCCCGCTGACCGGGAGAAGACCATGGCCTATCAGATTTTCCGCCGCCACAACCAGCGGGAGGAGGCCGGTCAGCTCCACCTGAAGTTTGACAGCCTCATCTCCCACGACATCACCTACGTGGGCATCATCCAGACCGCCCGGGCCAGCGGCCTGAAGGAGTTCCCCGTTCCCTACGTGCTCACCAACTGCCACAACAGCCTGTGCGCCGTGGGCGGCACCATCAACGAGGACGATCACGTATTTGGCCTGTCCGCCGCGAAAAAGTACGGCGGCGAATTCGTTCCCCGCCCACCAGGCGGTCATCCACCAGTACATGCGCGAGATGATGAGCGGCTGCGGAAAGATGATCCTCGGCTCGGACAGCCACACGCGCTACGGCGCGCTCGGCACGATGGCGGTCGGCGAGGGCGGCCCCGAGCTCGTCAAGCAAGCAGCTGCTGAAAAACACCTATGACATCGCCTCCCCCCCAGGTGGTGCTGGTCTACCTCACCGGCTCCCCCGCCCAGGGGGGTGGGCCACCACGACGTGGCCATCGCCCTCTGCGGCGCCGTGTATAAAAACGGCTTTGTGAAGAACAAGGTCCTGGAGTTCGCCGGCCCCGGCATCGCGGGCCTGCCCATGGACTACCGCATCGGCATCGACGTGATGACCACCGAAACCGCCTGCCTGTCCTCCATCTGGGAAACCGACGGCGCGGTGGAGGAGTACCTGGCCATCCACGGCCGGCCCGAGGCCTATGAGGCCCTCCCATCCCCAGGAGGGCGCCTATTATGACAGCATGATCACCATTGATCTGTCCAAGGTGGAGCCCATGGCCGCCCTCCCCTTCCACCCCGCCGAGGCCTATCCCATCCGGGAGCTCATGGCCAACCCCGGCGACATCTTCCGGGAGGTGGAAAAGCGGGCCGCCGAGCAGTTCGGGGGCAAGGTCAACCTCTCCCTCACCGACAAGCTGGTGGACGGCAAGGTCGTGGTGGACCAGGGGATCATCGCCGGCTGTGCCGGGGGGATGTACGACAACATCGCTGAGGCCGCCGCCATTTTGGACGGCCACGACGTGGGCAGCGGCTACTTCTCCCTGTCCATCTATCCCCCCTCCGTGCCGGTGAACCTGGAGCTCATCCAGAACGGGGGTACAGCAGTCCCTGCTCCAGGCGGGGGGCTCTCTTCAAGCCCTGCTTCTGCGGCCCCTGTTTCGGCGCCGGGGACGTACCCGCCAACAACGGCCTGTCCATCCGCCACACCACCCGGAACTTCCCCAACCGGGAGGGCTCCAAGCCCGGCGATGGCCAGCTGTCCGGGGTGGTCCTCATGGACGCCCGGTCCATTGCCGCCACCGCCCGGAACCACGGGGTGCTCACCCCCGCCACAGAAGCGGACTACGTCCCGCCCAAGCAGGGCAAGCGGACCTTTGACACCCAGGTGTATGACCGCCGGGTCTACTTCGGCTTCGGCCACCCCCAGCCTGAGGCAGCGCTGAAGTTCGGCCCCAACATCGCGGAATGGCCCCCCCCATCCCGGCTCTGGCGGACAACCTGCTCATGCAGGTGGCCTCCGTCCTCCGGGACCCGGTGACCACCACCGACGAGCTGATCCCCTCCGGGGGAGACCTCCTCCTACCGGTCCAACCCCATGAAGCTGGCCTCCTTCGCCCTGTCCCGCCGGGACCCTGACTACGTCCCCCGCGCCCTGGACACCAGGCTCTGGAGACCGCCCGGCAGGCCGGTTCCCTGCCCGCCCAGGTCCAGGAAGCCCTGGAGAAGCTGGGACAGGGATCGCTGGCCCCGCCGCTTTCCAGATCGGCTCGGTGATCTTTGCCAACAAGCCCGGCGACGGCTCCGCCCGGGAGCAGGCCGCCTCCTGCCAGCGGGTGCTGGGGGGCTGCGCCAACATCTGCTATGAGTTTGCCACCAAGCGGTACCGCTCCAACTGCGTCAACTGGGGCATGCTGCCCTTCACCCCCTGGCCGAGGGAGACGCGTTCACCTGCCAGCCCGGGGACTTTATCTATGTCCCCGATGTAAAGGCCAAGGTGCTGGCGGGGGATGATACCTTCCCCGCCCTGGCCCTCTCCGGCGGCACCGTCACCCCCTCACCCTCTATTTGAAGAATACCACCGGGGAGGAACGGGAGCTCCTGCTCACCGGCTGCCTGATGAACCACTACGCCGCCCAGAACCAGGGCTGAGGAGGAAGCCATGGAGAAAATCAAGATGCAAAACCCCATCGTGGAGATTGATGGGGACGAGATGACCCGGATTCTCTGGGCCATGATCAAGGAGGAGCTCATCCTCCCCCTTTGTGGACCTGAACACCGAATATTACGATCTGTGTCTGCCCAACCGGGACGCCACCGACGACCAGGTCACCGTCCAGGCGGCCGAGGCCATCAAACACTGGCACGTGGGGGGTGAAATGCGCCACCATCACCCCCAACCTTCAGCGGATGGAGGAGTATCACCTGAAAAAGATGTGGAAGTCCCCCAACGCCACCATCCGGGCGGCCCTGGACGGCACGGTCTTTCGTGCCCCCATCCTCATCTCTAAGGTGAAGCCTGTGGTCTCCTGCTGGAAAAAGCCCATTACCATCGCCCGCCACGCCTACGGCGACATCTACAAGGCCGTGGAGTATCGGGTCCCCGGCCCTGGCAAGGCGGAGATGGTCTTCACCGACGAGGGCGGCAAGGAGCTCTCCCGTCAGACCATCTTTGACTTCAAAGGCCCCGGCGTCCTCCAGGGGATGCACAACCGGGACGACTCCATCCTCTCCTTCGCCCGGTGCTGCTTCACCTATGCCCTGGAGGTGGGCCAGGACGTGTGGTTCTCCTCCAAGGATACCATCTCCAAGGACTACGACCAGACCTTCAAGCTCCTGTTCCAGAAGGTCTATGAGGAGGAGTTCCAGGACAAGTTCCAGGCCGCGGGCCTTCACTACCGTTACGCCCTCATCGACGACGTGGCCGCCAAGGTCATCCGGTCCGAGGGGAATGATCTGGGCCTGCAAGAACTACGACGGCGACGTGATGAGCGACCTCATCGCCGCCGCCTCCGGCTCCCTGCCCATGATGACCAGTGTGCTGGTGAGCCCTGACGGCAACTTCGAGTATGAGGCCGCCCACGGCACCATCACCGACCATTACCGCCGGCACCAGAAGGGAGAGGCCCTGTCCTCCAACCCCTGGCCACCATCGCCGCCTGGGCCGGCGCCCTGAAAAAAAAGCGGGGTGAGTTGGATGGCAACGCCGCCCTGGTCCGCTACGCCGACTGCCTGGGGCAGGCCGGCCTGGACGTGTTCGAGGAGGGCTACCTCTCCGAGGACCTGGCCAGCCTGTGCGACCCCAAGGAGCTCAAAGAGATGCCGGAGAACGGCAAACTCATGAAGCTCATCCGCGCCCGGCTGGAGACCCTCCTGGCCTGAGAAACCCACAAAACACGACAGCAGCCGTCCGGCTCATGCCGGATGGCTGCTGTTTTCCTTTCAGGTACGTTTTTCCCTCCCGGCCGGCGGACATCAGAAATACAGCAGCCGGTTGGCCTGCCGCCGCAGCTCTGCCCGGAAATCCGGGTGGGCCACGGCGATGAGGTTTTCCACCCGCTGGCGCACTGTGCGCTGGCGGAGCTTGGCCACGCCGTACTCCGTGACCACCAGATCGGTTAAATTGCGGGAAACGGAGACAATGGCCCCCGGGTCCAGGGTGGGGGGACGATCCGGGAGAGGGCCCCCTGCTTGGTGGTGGCCGTCTGGGCCAGGATGGCCCGGCCGCCCTTGGCATGGTAGGCCCCCCAGGCAAAGTCCGTGGCCCCCGGTGCCTGAGTGCTGGTAGGGGGCCGATGGACTCGGCGCACACCTGGCCGGTGAGGTCAATCTGCAGGGAGGCGTTCACCGAAACCACATTGTCGTTCCGGGCGATCACATAGGGGTCATTGGTGTACCGGCTGCGACGGACCGTCAGGCGGGGGATGCTGGTCCAGAAAATCATAGAGGAAATGGTCCCCGGAGATAAAAGAACCCACCGTAATGCCCCGGTCGATGGTTTTACACCGGTTGGTCACCGCCCCGCAGGCCATCAGGTGGGCCATGGCAGTGCCGATCTGCTCTGTGTGGATGCCCAGATCATGCTTCTCCATCAGGTGAAAGCCAATGGCGTTGGGGATGCCCCCCGAATCCCAGCTGGATACAGTCCCCGTCCCTCATCAGGTCGGAGACATAGCCGGCAATGGTCTCCTCCCTCTCCCCCGATGGGCGGGTCCTGGAGCTGGAAGATGGGCTCATCCACCTCATACACCACATCCGCCATAGAGATCGGCAGGGCACTCTCCCCCCAGACCATAGGGGCCCGGGCATTGACCTCAAAAATAATCTTGTCCGCCCGGTAGACGTGCTCCAAGGTCATAATCAGGTCGCAGCTCAGGTGGACATAGCCGTGCCGGTCCATGGGGGAGACCTGGGCCACAAAGACGTTGGGGGGCAGGCACCGCCGGACCTCCTGCCCATAGTTGTGCTGGTTCACCGGGAAATAGGAGTACAGCCCGCTCCCCGGGCGGCCACGGACCACCGGTCAAAGAAAAAGGTATGGTGGCGAAAGCGCCCCGCCAGCGCCGGGTCCCGGGTCACAGGGTAGTCGTACCGGCTGATGGTGTTCCAGCAGTCAATCCCCTTCTCCAGCCGGGGGGCGATGGTGTGCAGGTGTTCCAGGAACACCTTGGGCTCACTGCCGTGGGTGGACCAGGTCAGGCAGTCCCCGTCGTCGATCCAGTCCAGGGCATCCTGGACCGTGCCCAGGCGCTCTCGGTAGAGGGCCCCGGGAGACTTGCCCCGATACGCGCCCCGGAGATAGGCCTTCTGCCACTTGTTCATGGTCCCTTCCCTCCTCCACCGGATCAATGACCTTCATGTAGTGCAGGCAGGTGAGCACCGTCTCCCCCCTCGCTGGTTGGTCATGACGCACTGGCCGGTGGTTTCCGGCGGGCCTCGTTGACCTCGGTGATCCAATAGGTGGCGGTGATGGTGTCCCCCGAAAAAGACGGGCTTCAGGAATTTCACCTGGTCATATCCCATGGCCAGAATGTCATGGCCGCTGTCCACCCCGCCATGCCGCTGACGGTGGAGCACAGGCTGAAGGTGAGGCAGCCGTGGACCAGGCGGGTCCCATAGGGCATCCGTTTGCAGTACTCCTCGTTCACATGGGCGGGGAACAAATCTCCAATGATCCCGGCAAAGAGGTACACATCACTCTCGGCAAAGGTCTTGGTGAGGGTGAACTTTTTCCCGATTTCAAAATGCAGGCTTCCCATGCCGCAGGCCTCCCTTTCCTCCCCCAGATGATTTTCCTTGCGGGCCGGGGGTTCTGTGATAGTATCATAGCATCCATTTGGAAAAAAATCACATCGGATAATTTCCCAATATTCTGGTACTTTTTTCACAAAGGAGACCGCTATGCAGTCACGGAAATCCTGACGGACCACACCCTGATGGCCCTGGAGCTCCGGGGGGCGCCGGAATACCCCATTCGGTTTTTACCTGGACATCATGGACCAGTTTGACCGGGCCGGCATCCACTGGCACTGGCATCCGGAGCTGGAGTTCAACGTCATCACCCGGGGCACCATGGAGTACTACGTGGAAAACGAGCACCACACCCTCACCGCCGGCCAGGGCATCTTCAAAAACGCCAACATCCTCCACATGGCCCAGCCCGCCTCCCACACCCCGGACGCGGAGATGTTCTCGGTCATCATGGACGCCGCCTTCCTGGCGCCGCCTCAGAGCGTCATTTACCAAAAATACGTGGCCCCTTCCTGGGCAGCCAGGGGCTCCGCAGCCTGTGCCTCTCCCCTCAGGTCCCCTGGCAGCGGCAAATGCTGGACCTGCTCCGCCAGTCCTACGCCCTGAGCCAGACGGAGACGGGGGGGCCTATGAGCTGCACATCCACCGCCTGATGTGCCAGGTGTGGCAGGCCATCGCCGAGCACGCTCAGCAGCTTCCCCCGCCACGACCTCACCGCCGCCCAGCGCACGGACCAGGTCCGGGCCAAGCAGATGATCGCCTTCCTCCAGACCCACTTTCGGGAAAAAGCTCACCCTGGACCAAGTGGCCCAGGCGGCCAGCGTCAGCCGGAACACCTGCCTGAGCTGCTTCCGCCGGGTCCTGGGCCTGTCTCCCATGGAATACCTCACCCAGCGCCGGCTGGAGTACGCCCTGCACCTGCTGCTCACCTCTGATCTCCCGGTGGCCCAGGTGGCGGAGGCCTGCGGCTTTGGCGACGCCAGCTACTTCGGCAAACGCTTTCGAAAGCAGATGGGACTCACCCCCTCTCAGTACCGGCACCGGCATCCCGCCACCCGGCAGCCTTTCCCCGCCAACGGAGACCTGTAACAGAAGGCGTCTCTCCCTGCAAGAAACCGCCTGCGGAAGGCTCCGCAGGCGGTTTCTTCTTTATTATTCCGTTGTTTTCCGCAAGTCCGCGCCCGTGAGATACTGATGCATGGGCCGGAAGAGGAGGGCAAAGATCACCAGGCACAGCAGGGTGTCGATGAGCATGTAAAAAGCCGTTGTACAGCAGGGAGTACAGCCAGGAGAGAGGTCATGGTCATTCCAAAAAGGCATCGGGCATGTACATGGCCCAGACCGTGGCGCCCACCACCCAGTGGACCACAAACCGGGCCGCGCCCCCAGGACCGTCCCCAGGAAAATCCCCTTTTTCCCTGCCTCTTCCCAGGCCCGCCAGGCCCAGCACGGTAAAGGCCACCAGGTAATCCCCCAGAATGGACTGCCAGCTGATGGCAAAGCCCCCGTCAAACATCACCTGAAGCAGGCCGTAGGCAAAGCCCGCCACCAGCCCCCAACGGGTCCCCCAGCGCACGGCAAAGAGAAAAATGGGCAGCATCCCCAAAGTGATGGACCCGCCCCAGGGCATCTCCCACAGCTTGAGCATACTGAGAATCTGGGCCAGAGCCACCAAAATGGCCCCTTCACAAAGCATTTGCAGTTTTCGATTACGCATTCCTTCATTCCTCCTGTTGGTTGGTGAGGAAGCCACAAAAAAAAAGCCCCCCCCAAGCACCATGCCTGGAAGGGTCCTTCTGAGGGGTTCCTACGCCGGCATTATCCGGATCAGGTTCCTGGGTCAGGGCGGCATTACGCCCTTTCTCAGCCGGCATGCGCCAGCTCCCATTCAATTGTTCTTTTTTATTATAGTCCACAGCCAGCAGCGTTGTCAAGGGTAACGTCCCAGTCCATGGAGCCCCACACAAAAAGCGGTGCGTTCTATCTGAACGCACCGCTCTTTAGCTACTGGCCGGACTCGAACCGGCGACCTATTGATTACGAATCAATTGCGCTACCAACTACGCTACAGTAGCAAATGGTAGAAATTATTTTATCACAGAAGTCCCTTTCGTCAACCCCTTTTTGCTATACCAGTTGTATACCAGGGCGGAATCCCCATTTTCCAAGGATTCCGCCCCTTCTTTTTCTGAAAACGGCAAAAAATTCTACAAAGAGTTATGCACACTTTCCACCGACTTTTCCACAGGGCTGGGGAAAACCGGCTGTCCCCGTCCCTTAAGGCCGGGAAATTTCTCGGTTGGCATAGGCGTTTAAGTCCGTGCCGGCCCGGGTCCCCGCCAGATATTCATAATAGCCCTGGCTGCCAATCATGCTGCCGTTGTCCCCGCAGAGCTTCAACGGCGGGAGATACAGGGTACAGCCCGCAGCCTGGCAGGCCTGCTCCAAATCCCGGCGGATACGGGAGTTGGCGGCCACGCCGCCCACCACCGCCACCTTGCCGTAGCCCTTCGCCTGGGCTGCGGCCATGGTCCGGGGAACCAGCTCCTCACTCACTGCGGCGGAAAAAGGAGGCCGCCAAATCCGCCACAGGCAGTTCCTCCCCTTTTGCTGGGCATTGTGGATCAGGTTCAGCATGGCGGTCTTTAGACCGGAAAAGGACATGTCCAGGGGGGCGTCCTGTATGTGCACCCGTGGCAAGGAAAAGGCCTTGTCATTGCCTCCCTGGGCCGCCCGGTCCAAGGGGCTCCGCCGGGTAGCCCAGGCCCATCACCCGGGCGATTTTGTCAAAGCATTCCCCCGCCGCATCGTCCCGGGTGGCGCCTAAAATTTCCATCTCCGTGTACCCTTTCACATCCACCAGCAGAGAGGTGCCCCCAGACACGCACAGGCAGACAAAAGGGGGGGCTCCAGGTCGGGGTGGGCCAGGTAATTGGCTGCGATGTGTCCCCGCACATGGTGCACCGGGATGAGGGGAACCCCCAGGGCATAGGCCACCGACTTGGCAAAAGCTCACCCCGACCAGCAGGGCGCCGATGAGCCCGGGGGCGTAGGTCACCGCCAGGGCGTCGATGTCTCCCCCGGCTCAGCCCCGCCTGCTCCAGGGCCTGGTCCGCCAGCTGGGCAATCACCTCAATGTGCTTCCGGGAGGCAATCTCGGCACCACCCCGCCATAGATCCGGTGCATCTCCACCGAGGAGGCGATGCAGTCGGCCAGCACGGTCCGACCGTCCCGCACCAGGGCCACCGCGGTCTCATCACAGGAGGATTCCACTGCCAAAATAATCATTGCTCTCGTCCTTTTTCTCATCCTCTTCCAGCCCCGGCAGCCCCCTCTGCTCCGCCCAGGACTCCTTGGGCTGGAGGGGGGCATCCGTCCCGGGGGATCTGAATAAACCGCCGGTAGGCCCACCCGGGAAACTGACTGCCGTACAGCGCCTGGTGGGCCGCCATGGTCGCCTCCTCGCTCCCCCTTTCCGTTGGGGGAGCACAGGCACACCCGGTAATGCACGCCGAAGAGCATGCAGTCATACCGCAAAAAGGTATAGCCATTCCGGCGGTAAAGTTCATGCGCCGCTGGCGTATGCCATCACTTTGGCCCCCTTCCGGGGCCTCGGACTCCACGATGATCCCATCCCAAGACCGAAACTTCTCCCGCAGCAGCCGGAGGAGCCTCCGCCCCCCAGGCCGCCGTTCCGGCGGGCGGCGGTCACCCCCAAGTAGTCAATCAGGACATACTTTCTCTGGGGGCCTCCCACAGCAGGGCGTATCCCACCAGCGTCTCCCCCTCCCAGGCCCCCACGGGGTGATAGACCCCGGCCCGGTAGAGCTTTTTCATGGCGGCAAAGGGCTTCAATTCCTCCGGCGGAAAGGCCTCCCGCAGCTCATGCCGGTGGAGGTGGTGGAGCTCCTGCAGGGTCAAATCCCGCAGGGTCATCGGACGAACGTCCGGGTCAGCAAAAGGGCGTCCTCTGTGGGATCTTGGTAATAGTCCTTTCGCCGTCCCGCCTCCTGAAAGCCATGCTTGCAATACAGGGCCACCGCCGCCTGGTTGGAGGGCCGGACCTCCAAGGTCAGAAAGGCCAGGTGGGCCTGCCCAAAGCGGCAAAACACATCCAGCAGCCGGTCTCCAATCCCCTGCCGGCGGCAGGATGGACGCACCGCCACATTGTCAATATATCCCTCATCCAGCACCACATGGAGGCCGGCGTATCCCAACACCTCCCCCTCCGCCCCTCGGCCACAATGAACGAAGCCGTGGGGTTGAAGAGCTCTTCCTCCAACATGGTCTCATTCCAGGGTGTAGAGAAGCACAGGCGCTCCAGCTCCGCCACCCCGGACAGATGGGAACGGTCCATCGGGACCAGCTGATATTCCATCGTATCGTTTCCTCCCAATCTTCGCCTCCCCCACACTTGGGAGAGGACCGGTGTTCCTTCCTCGGCTCAGCCCTTGGCCTGGGCCCAGCTGTGGCCCGCGCCAGCCTCAGCCACCAGGGGGACGGAAAAATTGGCCGGCCCCCTCCATTTCCTGGGTCAGCAGGGCCTTCACTTGCTCTGTCTCCTCCTGGGGACACTCCACAATCAGTTCGTCGTGGACCTGGAGAACCAGCCGGGCCCGCAGGCCCTCCGCCTTCAGCCGGGCAGCCACCCGGATCATGGCCAGCTTCATCACATCCGCCGCCGTCCCCTGGATGGGCATGTTCAGGGGCCACCCGCTCCCCCAAAGGACCGCAGATTGTAGTTGGAGGACTTCAGCTCAGGCAGCCACCGGCGGCGGCCCAGGAGGGTGGCCACGTAACCAGCCTTCTTGGCCTGCTCCTCTGACCCGGTCCATATAGGCCCGCACCCCGGAGAAGGTCTCCAGATACTTTTCCATATAGTCGCTGGCCTCCTGGCGGCTCACCCCGATGTCCTGGGCCAGGGAGAACCCGGAGATGCCGTAGACGATACCGAAGTTCACCGCCTTGGCCCGGCGGCGTAGCTCCCCAGTGATCTCCTCCACCGGCAGACCAAAGACCTGAGAGGCCGTGCGGGCGTGGATATCCTCCCCGGAGCGGAAGGCGGCTCAATCATCTTCTCATCCCCCCGCCATGTGGGCCAGGAGGCGGAGCTCAATCTGGGGAGTAATCCGCATCCACCAAAACCCATCCCGGCCGGGCATGAACATCTTCCGAAGCTCCGCCCCCAGCTCCGTGCGCACGGGGATGTTCTGAAGGTTGGGCTCGGTGGAAGAGAGCCGTCCGGTGGCGGTGACGGTGTTTTTGAAAGCAGGTGTGAATCCGCCCGTCCCGGCAATGACCTTGACAGCCCTTCCACATAGGTGGAGTTGAGCTTGGTCAGTTGGCGGTACTCCAGAATCAAGTCGATAATGGGGTGATGGGGGCGGAGTTTCTCCAGCACCTCGGCGCTGGTGGAGTACCCTGTCTTGGTCTTTTTCACCGGGGGCAGGCCCAGCTGCTCAAAGAGAACCCGGCCCAGCTGCTGGGTGGAGTTCAGATTAAATTCCTCCCCCGCCTGGGCCCAAATCTCCTCCTGGAGGGCGGCAATGCCGGCGGTGAGCCCTGCCCCAAACGGGGCCAGGGCCTGCGCGTCCACCAGCATCCCCGCCCGCTCCATCTCGGCGAGCACCGGGCACAGGGGCAGCTCAATGTCCTCATACACCTTCGTCAGTCCAAACGCCGCCAGCTTCTCCGGAAGCAGCGCATACAGGGCAAACAGCAGGGCGGCATGGCTGGCCATGACCTGCCCGGCCGCCTGGGCCCCCGCCGCGTCCTTCCAGACCTTCGCCCCCAGATATTCCTTGGCAGGGGGTAAGGTTTTCTGGAAATACTGGGCGCCCAACTTGTCCAGCTCATAGCTTCCGTCGGTGGGGGCCAGGAGATAGGCCGCGATGGCCCCGTCAAACACAAAGCCCTGGGCCTGCCACCCCCCGGTCCAGCCCCCGGCTCATCACATCTTTTATATGGTAGCCCAGCTTAACAATCTCCGGGCAGAAGAATTCCCGCAAAAAGAACCGTACGTAGGCAGGGTCTCCTCCCGAAACAGCGCCGCCTGTTCCCCTGGTCCCAGCACACCACCAGAGCGGACAGGTCCGGCAGCGTCAGCACCGCCACCGTCTGTCCCCGCCACTGGGCCAGCAGGTCCCGCCAGCGGGCCTCCTCGGTCACCTGCTCCACGGTCTCCGCCTGGCGGACCGCCGCCTGGGAACCCTGCACGGCCTCTTCCTGGTCCAGCCCCATCTGCTCCATCAGCTTCTGAAAACCCAGGCGGAGAAAGAGCTCCCGCAGCAGCCCCCTGTTCGCCGGCCGGCGCAGCGCCTGTTCGGGGACAAAATCCAGGGGCGCATCGCAGCGGATGGTGCACAGGTCGTAGGACTGAAAGGCGCTCTGCTTGCCCGCCTCCAGCTTCTTTTTCACCCCGGGCTTGGCCTCCAGGGTGCCCGCCTCCAGACGGGCATATATCTCTGTTAGGGTGCCGTTTTCATGGAGCAGGGTCAGAGCGGTTTTCTCCCCCCACCCCCGAACCCCGGGGACGTTGTCCGAGGAATCTCCCATCAGGGCCTTCAGGTCCACCATCTGGGCCGGGGCAAAGCCGTAGGCCGCCCGAAACGCGCCGGGGTCCATCTCCTGGGTGGTGGTCTTTCCCATGCGGGTGGTAACCAGTTCCACGTAGGTATGGTCCGTGACCAACTGCAGGGAGTCCTTGTCCCCGTGGCCACCCGGCAGTCCCAACCAGCGGCCTCGCACCGGCGGGAGATGGTGCCGATCAGGTCATCCGCCTCCCAGCCGGCCAGCTCATAGCAGGGGATGTTCATGGCATCCAGCACCTCTTTCAGCACCGGCATCTGCACCGCCAGCTCCTCGGGCATTCCCTTCCGCTGGGCCTTGTAGTCTGCGTAGGCCAGGTGCCGGAAGGTGGGCTCCTTCCGGTCAAAGGTCACACACCCCCGTCAGGGTCCACTTCTTCCTCCATCCGCCGCAGGATATTCAAAAATCCAAAAATGGCATGGGTGGGAAACCCCTCCCTGTTGTTCAGGGGGTGCATTCCAAAAAAAGGCCCGGTTCACAATGGAATTCCCGTCAATCACCAGCAGTTTCATCCCGTCACATCCTTTGCCGCGGGTACTGCCCCGCTGAATCAGCAGCATCGCATACTAAAGTATTGTACCAACCTTTCCCCAAAAATCAACGCCTCTCCCCGGGGAAAGAAAAACCGTGTCCCAAGCCGGGCACACGGTTTTCCATGCAACGGTTTCATGATTGGGCCGCTTTCCATGCGTCCCGATTCTGCTTGGCGCCCTGGAGGTAGAGGATGGACAGCACCAGTCCCACCACACTGTACGCCGCACCGGTGGGGCCGGACACGGCCACATTGACCACCAGCCCGATCACCACCAGCACCAGCACAATCACCCCAAGCACAAAGTTGGCCCCGCAGTTCTCCGGCCGGCCGCAGTTTCGGATGCCCAGGATGCCGATCACCAGGTAGAACACCCCACTGACCGCGCCGAGGACGCTGAACACGCCGGCCGGCCCCCAGGACCAGACCCACATCGTTATCACTGGCAAGCAGCAGGCCGCCGGCCCCCAAAATAAGCAAGGACCCCAAAATGGACAGGGCACCCAGAACGGTATAGATAATGCCTGTCACCTTCAATTTTCCCCTGCCGGGTGCATTGTTTTTCCATCATGCGTTTCTCCTTTTTCTCTGAAAGCCCAAATCACGCTTTCTTTGTTGTCCATTCAGAATACGTTATCCATCCTCTTTTGTCAACAGGCCTTCGGCTCCCTTCTCCCCCGCTCTTCCACAATCAAAACCGGTGGCTCCTTCCAAAAATGCTGGGGCGACTCAGCCCGCTCTGTCTTTACCTGCAGGGAGCCGCTGTGCTATCATGGACCCGGTGATAATTATGGAACTGCGTAAACTTGTCTGCTTCCTGCAGATCTGCACCTGCGACAGCCTGTCCCAAGCCGGGAGAAGGTTATACATGAGCCAGCAAGGGGGTCAGCCGCCTTGTCCACAGTCTGGAAACAGAACTGGGCGTTCCCCCTTTTCTATCAGGGGGGCCCAGGGCATCAAGCTGACGGAAGAGGGGAAGCTTCTGAAAAAACATGCAGAACCCCTCTGTCGGGGAGTACCAGCTTCTGTTGGAAGAGATTGAGGCGGGCAGACAGGCCGGAAAACCCCTGCGTCTGGGAATTACCTCCGGCATTCTCTTTGCCGCCCAGGACGGTTTGACCAGTCTGGAGCAGCAAAACATCACGCTGATTGACACCTATGACGATCTCTGCGACGAAATGGTGCTGGAGGGCAGCGTCTCCATGGGCATCGGTGTGGAGCCGGTGGACCATACCCGCTTTGAGGTCACCCCTCTGGCCCGGTATCCCCTGTATCTGATCTGCCGGCAGGACCATCCGTTGGCCTGCCGCGCTCAGGTCACCTTTGATGATCTGGCTGGCCAGCACCTGTACCTTCTGGGGCAGCACTACAAGGCCACCCCCAGGCTGCGGCAGATTTTGGCCAGCCGTCGCATTCCCAACCTGACCCTTCACGAGACGGGCTATATGATGAACATATACCGGCGCTGCCAACAGACAGGCTGCGTGGGGCTGGCAGTGCAGTACCCCAACTCCGTCACTGCACAGTTTGACTGCCTGCCATCCCCCCGGGAGGACTTTTTCTGGGAGCCCTGCTTGCTCCGCAAAAAGGGCTCCCTCTCTCCCCTGAGGAAGCAATGCTGAAACGCCAGATTTTATCCTTGTTCCCCTGACCAAACAACGAAGGAAGATGTCCTCATGAACCTGCACCGCAGCGAGATTTCCCGCCGTTGGGCCGCCATCCTGGCTCGTCTGAAAGAGACCCGGCATATCATCGCACTCTCTGTCTTTTTGATCCTGTCCATGTGGTATCTGTTTGGGGCTGTCAACATTACGATCCCCACTGTGATCTCCCTCTTGTATATTTTCAAATACCAGCAGGCCTTTCGCCTGAGAGACGTACTGCGGATCAGCCTGCGGATGACTGTCCTCTGTGGCGCGGCAATAGTCTGCTGGGTGAATCTGCCCCTCTGTATCCTGGGCAACCTGGCGGTTCCTCTCGGTCTTGTCTACTCCCTCAGCGACCGGTTTACTCCCAAGGCCTACTATATCTACGTCATGGAATTCGTCTTTTTAGAGATGCTGCCTGTTTCCGGCTCCGCCATCCTCACCCGGTTTTTTCGCTCTGTTCTACGGCCTTTTGGTTTTCGCTGCGGCCTTCTACTGCTATGCCAGGCGGGCCAAACGGCGGCGCCACTATGGCACAGTACGAAAGGGAATGAAAACCCTGGCCACCCAGCTGGAAAACCGGGCGCTGGGGACCCCTGACGACGGCTTAGCCCAGACACTGGCCACCCTCTGCGCCCATATGAGCCACGTGGTCTACACCTCCCGGAATACCCGGTTCCTGGCCACAGGATATGGAAAAATCAATTACCTGTTTCTCCTTTTCTTCCAGCGAATGGCCTATTGCCTCGCCCACTTTTTCCCCGCCGGACAGACGCTGGCTCCCCAGGACGCCTCCTACCTTCGCCAGCTGAGCTGTCTGCTTGCCGCTTTGGAGACCAAGCTGGACCCGCCGCACAGCCAGCAGCTCCTCCGCAGGCTCCAGTTTCTTCAGGACACCTGCGCCCTTTCCTCCCCCGCCGGAACGGAGGCCATGGCAGAGGCGCTCGCCCTTCTGGTTGATGCCTTGGAGGAGATGGCGCACACCCCCCATGGACCAGGCCATGACCCACTGGCCCCTGCTGTCTGAGGAACGGAAAAACTCTGGACGGTCTTTTTCCAATTCCACCGCTTTCAAAGCCGGTTCGCCATTCGGCTGGCGGTGGTGCTCTGCCTCTCGTTCACCTTCGTGTATCTCACCCAGTGGCCCTTTTGCCTACTGGTACCCCATGACCGTCTTTCTGATGCTGATGCCCTACGCAGAGGAGAGCGCGGCCCGCATCAATAATCGGGTCCTGGGGAATCTGCTGGGGCTGCTGATGACCGCCCTCCTTCTCTCCCTCTTCCACAGTCTGCCGGCCTATGTCTTTCTGGTGGCGCTGATGACCTGCCTGATGTACTACGTGCCGCTCACCTCCACGTCCATGTCCACCTATGGCACCTGCTATGGCATGATCCTGGCCATTCTTCTGGTGGATATCCGCCTGGCCATCGGCCTTCGGCTGGCCTATGTGGCCATGGCGGCGGTGACCGCCTGGACCGCCAACCGCTTCCTCTTTCCCATCACCGAACCTGGCCAAGTGCGGGACAGCCTCCAAACCCTGTTGGAAACAGACGCCCGGATGCTGGCGGAACTGCAGGAAATGCTCTCCTCCAACAGCAGCCGGCACTCCTTTCGCCAGTATCTGATTCGGAGCAATATGCTCACCCAAGAAATGGAGACCCTCCTGGCGGGAAGCCCCAGTACAGCGGCCCACACCCTCCTTCTCCATCTGCTCCCCCTTCAGCGTAAGCTCAGCACCGAGCTGGAGCTGCTGGCAAGCTACGTCCACGACCACCCAGGCCGCTTTCTCCCAGAACAGCGCGGGGGGAGCTCCGCACCCTATTTTCGTCCCTTCAGAAGACACTTCAGGCCCTGGAGCAAAGGGAGCTCGCCTGCCCCAGTCCCGGCGCCCCTCCCTCCCTGTCCAAGGAACAGGTATACTTCCACACCCTCTTGTCCAACTGCGTGGAGACCCTGGAAGACACCCGGGCCCTTTTGCTCTGCCGCTTTGCTTGCGCCGAGAGAGCCGGTCTTATCTCCTGTTCCCACTGAGAAGGCCCGCTGCCTTTTAAGCGCAAACGCCCTGGCTCCTCCAAAAAGCCAGGGCGTTTATTGCGGTCATTTCTCCGCCAGTACAGCACGGTAGAAATACCCGTCGGACAGCGCCACCCCCAGGGGCCCCTTTCCAGCTCATGGCCCCGGTGACCTGCATCTGATCCCCTTCCTTCCAAGCCCCACATGCCTCCTCCGGCAGAAACACCGCCACTGTCATCTCCTCTCCAAGCTCCGAGACCTCAGCCTGCTCCAACAAAACGTAAGGCCGCCCTGCCTGATCCCGCGCCAACGCGCTGATCCGCCCTGTCACCGTGAACACCGGGGTTTCTATATAGTAGGCAGGAT
>VOFF01000051.1_pt1 | contig 58000 bp, 80 predicted proteins | sample 5384061 | NCBI WGS metagenome assembly VOFF01 (sample SAMN12384725, study PRJNA508395) | human gut metagenome | isolation source: healthy gut E | host: Homo sapiens | reverse complement strand
CCAGCTGGGAATTAACAAAGAAATCGTAGACTTCGCCCGCCGGCTCCACAATAAAACAGGCTACCGTATTGTATACATTCCTTTCCCATTAGTCGGACTTCTGAAATGTGATTGCAAGATTACAGTTGGTCCTGCAGAGTGGATGGGACTTTTCAAAAATGCAGAATATGTAGTTTCTGATTCTTTCCATGGTGTTGTTTTTGCCCTTATTTTTAACCGCAAATTCTTCGCCAAGGTAAACGGTCATCACATGAACCGCCGCGTTCAGCAGCTTCTTAATCTGGTGAAGCTTACTGACAGAACTATGGATGATGTTTCTTACGAGAAGCTTACTGAAGAAATTGATTTTACTTATGCAAATGAGCAGATTGCCCGCTTCCGTGAGCACTCTATGGAACAGCTGCGCCAGATGACATCTGAGGATTAAGCAGCGATTACCAATAAATGGAGATTTTTAGCAAATGAATAAAGAAAAAAATGTAAAAAAGCCTTTTTATGGAATATGATCGGAAGTACCTGTTACTCGCTCCTCCTTTTTGTATCTCCTGGTGGTAACTCGTGTGTGTGGCGCACAGCTGGCAGGGTTTTATTCCTTAAGCTACGCTACTGCACAGCTGCTTCTGCAGGTGGGACGCTATGGTGTCCGCACCTATCAGGCCACGGATCTGGAGCACAAATATATTTTTTCCGAGTATAAGGTTTCCCGCATTATCACCTGTGCACTGATGATGCTGTTTGGAATTATTTACAGTTCCTTCAGCTTCAAAGGCGAATATATTATCATCAGCACTTTTATTATTATGATGAAGATGATTGATGCGGTGGAGGATGTTTTCCACGGAAATCTTCAGCAAAAAGTACCATGTTGAGCAGATGGGAAAAATGCTGGCGGCGAGAAATCTGTATTCCGCAGTTTTTTTCACCGCTATGCTTATTATCACTAAGAACCTGTACTGCACCTGTGTTGCTACTTCTACAACCTCCCTTATTCTGTGTCTTATCATTAACTCACAGATGACCAGAAAATGTTGGTCATGAAGAGGATGGACGCAAGCTTCAGATGTCTCATGTGTGGGAGTTACTTCGAACCTGTACCCCTATGTTTATCGGTACTTTTTCTTTCCCTGTTGCTCTACAACATTCCAAAATACGCAATGGCTGGCGTTATGACAGATGAATATCAGACTTACTATAGCATTCTGTTTATGCCTTCTTTTTGTGATTTCGCTGATGTGCGAGTTCGTGTTTAAGCCTACCATCACCACCATCGCAGAATTATGGTGGGAAAATAATGTGAAAAAAGTTCACACTGTACATACTGCGGATCATTGGCATCATCCTGGTCTGCTGTGTAGCTGTTGTGGCTGGAGGGCATCTCATCGGTCGAACATTGCTGGAGATTATTTACGGCGTGGATCTTTCCCCATATAAGCTGCATTTCGTAGTTCTGCTTATCGGCGGAGGAATCAGCGCGGAAGTCTACATGATCTACAATATCCTTATCGCTATCCGCTGGGGAAAATGCCTGCTTCCAGTTTATTCCATAACCGCAGTTATTACCATCGCAGCTGCCCGGATCCTGGTGCAGCAGTTGGGAATTATGGGCGCAGCATTGAATTATGTACTGTCCTGCTCCATTTTGTTTGTGCTGTTTACTTTGATCCTGGTTTATGTAATTCTTCGAAAAAAAACATCAAAACTAATCCAGTTAATACAACATCCCCGGAAGGGAAATGTCCGTTTATTGGGACTATTCTTTCCGGGGATGTTTTTTTTATTTTCCTTTCGGATTTATGCGTGGAAGTTGATACTCTCGTATATTTTCATAGCCCGATAACGCCAACAGCAACAGCAAGTCACGCTGTGGTCCTTTCCAGGATTCTGCAGGTTCGTACCATTCGTGGATGGTATGCTCTCCACCGCCTTTTCCTCCCCAGCCCACGGTGATGGCAGGGATTCCAAGACTGATGGGGATGTTGGCGTCTGTGCTGGCGGCACCGATGTACAGGGTTTCCATGCCAATGGCCTGATTTGCAGCATTTGCAGCCTGGACAATCTGGCAGGATTTTTCCTGGGTACCAGCAGGGCGCCTGCCCTTTTTGTTCGAAGGTGACTGTGATACGGTCATCTTCTGCTAAGGTTTCCCTGTCTCCATTATCAGCATTCACTGGCACTGCGCCAGCTGTATCTCCCACACTGCTTTTCGCTGTCATATTATTGTCGTCAAGGGTTCCTGTACTCTCAGAACTTAAAGTTCTATATCCCCAGCGAGCGTTTTCCTCATTCACGGCTTCTTCTATTGCCTGGTGGAGTTTTGCAGATAATTTCTCAAGTTCCCCTGCATCCACAGAGCGCAGATCCACCAGCATAGAACACTCTGCCGCGATTACATTTACAGACGTGCCGCCGTTTACTACGCCTACACTGAAAGTAGTTTTCGGATTCTTTGGTGTCTGGAAATCGCTGATTTTCGCAATAGCCCTTCCCATTGCGTGAATCGGGTTGGGAATTCGAAGCCGGTGAAGCTGTGTCCGCCGGTTCCGTGGAAAGTTACCAGATAGCGTTCGCTGCCTACTGCCTGGTAAATGATTCCGGAGGTTTTTTATCATCGATGGAGACGAAACCGTCGTAGTGCCCCTTCTGTATCTGCCATATTCTTAAACACATGCTTAATTCCCCTCAGATCACCAAGTCCCTCTTCGCACACATTTGCACAGAACACAATATCTCCCTCGCCGCGAATGCCTGTAGCATTCATTGCTCTTGCAAGACTGAGAAGCTCCGCTACCGCCCTGGTATCGTCTCCGATTCCCGGACAGCTGTAGCGTTCGCCTTCTTTCTTCAAAGTAAGGTCTGTCTCCCTTGGGAAAACAGTGTCTGTATGTCCCGCAACCATAATTCGCGGTCCATTCCCAGTCCCTTTCCAGGTTCCCAGCACATTTCCCACCTCATCAACGTGCACCTCTGAAAGACCGGCATCCACCATCTTCTTTCGGACATATTCCGCTTTCTCCCCTTCTTCATAGGAAGGCGCAGGAATCTGGCACATTTCCAGGTGCTCCTGCAAAGTTCTTTCATCATCTTCGCGCAGAAATTTTAGTGCTTCCTGCACACCGTTATATCTCAGTAATTTATCCATAATCTTTCCCTTTCAACTATAGAAAAAAGTCAGCAAGTTCCAGCCTTCCCAGCCCAAACCTCCTGACTCTCATACGTCTGATTATTATCTTTTTATCACCATACAGCGGTTTTCCACTCATCTGGTCAACACTACATTTGAAATGATTTTTTGCAGAATCGGATCCACTGAACATAATTATAATCTCTCCAGCAGCTTCTCCAGATCTGCATAACTCTCAATATTATTGGATTCCCTGCGAAGCCCTGCACTGTGGGGCATCCCTGCTGTATACCATGCTACATGCTTGCGCATCTCCCGGATCCCGATGAATTCACCCTTCATTTCAATCTGAGCCCGTGCATGCTTCAGAATCATCGCTTTCACCTCTGCCAAGAGAAGGTCTTGCCAGCTCTTCCCCTGTTGCAAAATAGTGATTCATCTCCCGAAAATCCATGGATTTCCTTCCACAGCACGCCCGATCATCACCGCATCACATCCAGTCTGCCGGAAAAGTTTCTCCGCCTTTTTCGGCGAATCCACATCCCCATTTCCAATCACCGGAATGGAAACTGCTTCTTTAACCCTGGCAATGGTCTCCCAGTCTGCTATCCCGGAATAATACTGCTGCCGTGTCCGTCCATGAACTGCAATAGCTGCTGCCCCGGCATCCTCCACGCGCTTTGCAATCTCCACAATATCCACCGGCTCATTCTCAAAACCGATACGAACTTTCACTGTCAATGGCTTCTGAATGGCAGAAGAAATGCTTTTCACAATCTTCACAATCAGATCCGGATTTTTCAAAAGAGCTGAACCTTCACCGTTATTTACCACCTTCGGCACTGGGCATCCCATATTGATATCCAGAATGTCAAAAGGCTCCTCCTCGATTTCCTTCGCCACCTCCGTCATCAGCTCTGGCTCACTTCCAAAGAGCTGCATGGAAATAGGATGCTCCACCGGGTCGATTTCCATCAGAGCCCTGGTATTTTTGTTCTTATAGGAAATAGCCTTGGCACTGATCATCTCCATGCAGAGAAGCCCAGCGCCCTGCTCTTTGCAAAGCCTGCGAAAAGCCAGGTCGGTAACGCCCGCCATTGGTGCCAGGACGAACCGGTTAGGGATCTCCACATTTCCAACTTTCCACTTCATCTCCTTTGGAAGCTCATATCTCAACTTAGAATCTAAATTACTACTCATATCACCTTAATTACTTTCATATTTGATGTGTAACTATTCAATCCTTTCAACAATTACTCGCTTCGTGAACTCAAATGTCACATCTGATGAGCTGCTATTTTCCCTGTTTATCAGTTTATCCACACAGCTTACTCTTCTGTCTTCTCTTTATCCACATCTTCCCCAAGGAAGAACACACGATAATACATTTCCAGAGATTCCAGAGCTCCTCTTTCTCCACACGCAGCTTTTTAATCTTCAGTGCACCGCCAATATCATCATAAAATCCATCAGCTTCCGTAGCCTCTGTTTTAAACTGCAGGTTTCCGTGATCATCAAATTCCAGTGTGAAAATTCCGCCAATCTCTTCTGTGAAAAGAACACACATGATCTGCAGTTCCTTCTTCACATGATCAGGCAGAGAATCAAAGTCTTTATTAAAGTAATATTTTCTGTTCATAGGCGCTTGCGCCGCAAAGCACTACATTCTCCCGATACAATTAAGTCCCACCTTTCTGTTTTCATCTGTGTCAACAACATTTTCGCAAGTGATATGCCCCATTCACTGTAGGATTATCGCAATCAGTGGGGAATATCATTTTGCGAAAATGTGCCTAAACAATAGCCTTACACATAGCTATACAGCCCGCGAACCGAAACCTCACCGGCGCTGACAGCTACAATCGTTCCATCAGTTTTCTCTACCAACAGCTCTCCGCCATCTGTAATCCCTCTGGCCACGCCCTCGTACGGCTCTTTTTCGCCAGCACACGCACCGGCTGATTGTAATTAGCAAGAATACTTTCATATTCCTCTTTCAGCCCACTGAGGTCACAGGTCGCTGCAAATTTTTCATAGTATTCCTCAAAAGCTTCCATCACAAGCCCGGGAATCTGGCTTCTGTCAAATTCCTTGCCGCTCTCCAGATAAAGGGATGTAGCCTTGTCTACCATCTCCTCCGGAAACTCTTTGATATTTACATTAATTCCCACTCCGATGACTGCATAGTCAATTTTTCCATCGCGAACCCCCATTTCGGTAAGGATTCCGCATATTTTTTTTTTGTGGGAAACCACCACATCATTGGGCCATTTGATACTTACGTCAAATCCAAGACTCTTCACTGCTTTCGCCACAGCCATCCCCATTACAAGGGTAAGGGTTGGTGCATACTGAGGTTCAAATTTCGGTCTGAGAAGAATGCTCATCATAACCGACGTACCCTCTGGTACCTCCCAGGATCTGCCAAGTCTTCCTCTTCCTGCCGACTGAAATTCTGCCAGTGCAAGAGTTCCCTCTGATGCGCCTTCCTTCGCCAGACGCTTGATCCATGAATTGGTAGAATCTGTTTCTTTTGCAAAATGGACGGTTTTGCCCGCCCATTTTGTATGTATCTGATCTGCAATTGTGGTTTCGTTATAGATACCGTCTGTAACAATTTCTTCATATGATTCTTTTTCGGAAATCATTTCAGATACCCTTTCTTTCATTAATTCATTGTTATCTGAAGCCGAATTATTTATTCTTCATTAATTCATTGTTATCTGAAGCCGAATTATTTATTCCCAGTGTAGCTACCATAACCGCTTTGATGGTATGCATACGGTTCTCTGCCTCATCAAATACTTTGGACTGCTGAGATTCGAATACTTCGTCTGTTACTTCCATGTCTGTCAGATTGAATCTCTCGCCCATTTCCTTGCCAATCTTTGTCTTAAGGTCATGGAATGCAGGCAGACAGTGAAGGAAGATTGCTTTCTCTCCTGCATTCTTCATAACGGCGGAGGTTACCTTGTATGGTGTCAGATCATGGATTCTCTCTTCCCATACTGCATCCGGCTCACCCATGGATACCCATACATCTGTGTAAATAACGTCTGCGTCCTTTGTTCCAGCCTCTACATCCTCTGTAAGAGTAATGGTTGCGCCGGACTCTGCTGCGTACTCTTTGCACTGAGCAACCAGCTCCTCATTCGGGAAATATTTCTTAGTTGTGCAGGCTACGAAATGCATGCCAAGTTTTGTGCAGGCAATCATCATGGGAATTACCCATGTTGTAACGGGCATCGCCCATGTATACCAGCTTGATTCCTTTCAGATATCCGAAATGCTCACGGATGGTAAGCATATCTGCTAACATCTGTGTTGGATGATATTCGTTTGTAAGGCCATTCCATACCGGAACACCTGCATGTTTTGCAAGATCTTCTACAATTTCCTCGACCAAATCCACGATATTCGATACCATCATACATTCTTCCCAGAACTCTTGCTGTATCTGCAATGCTCTCTTTCTTGCCGATCTGGGAGCCAGTTGATCCAGATAGGTGCTTCCCATTCCAAGATCATGGGCTGCCACCTCGAAGGAACAACGTGTTCTGGTGCTGGTTTTCTCAAAGATCGAGGGCAATATTTTTGCCTTTGTAATACTCGGTAAGCTCACCGGCTTTTTTTCTTTGCCTTTAACTCAGCGGATAAATCAAGAAGATACAGAATTTCCTCTGGTGTAAAGTCTTTCAGGGTCAAAAAATTTCTGCCTTTTAAGTTCATAATAATCCTCCTCTATCTTCCTCTTACTTTTCTTTATCCTTCTCATCCACAACAACTTCCTTCAAAGAAGCTGCCAGTCCTGCCAGGTTCTGGATCTCTGACGGGATAATAATCTTGGTAGATTTGCCGTCTGCCACTTTCGCAAGAGCTTCGAAGCTCTTCAGGGGTAAGAACTGCATTGTCAGCACCTGCCTCCTTGATCATACGAAGACCTTCTGCATTCGCCTTCTGAACCTTCAGAACTGCCTCTGCCTGACCTTCTGCCTCTTTGATCATGCGCTCTTTCTGCGCTTCCGCGCGAAGGATAGCAGCCTGCTTCTCAGCTTCGGCATCAAGAATTGCAGATTCTTTTTTACCCTCTGCAACAAGGATGGTGGACTTCTTCTCACCTTCTGCAATCAGGATTGCCTCACGTCTCTCACGCTCTGCTTTCATCTGTTTCTCCATGGCTTCCTGAATAGCGGCCGGAGGACTGATATTTTTAAGCTCTACACGGTTTACCTTGATTCCCCATGGATCAGTTGCCACGTCAAGGGAAGCACGCATCTTGGTATTGATCACCTCACGTGAGGTCAGCGTTTCATCCAGTTCCATATCACCGATAATGTTACGCAATGTAGTCGCGGAAAGATTCTCGATAGCCATAATCGGATTCTCAACGCCGTATGCGTACAGCTTCGGGTCTGTGATCTGGAAAAATACAACAGTGTCAATCTGCATGGTTACGTTATCTTTTGTAATAACCGGCTGTGGTGGGAAAATCTACAACCTGCTCTTTCAGATTGACTTTTCTTGCCACACGCTCTACAAATGGAAGTTTGAAGTGTACACCGGTTCCCCATGTTGCCTGATAAGCACCTAAGCGCTCAAGTACGATCGCATATGCCTGGGGTACGATGCGGATGCAGGATGCCAGGATCCACAGCACCAGAATGATGACAATCAGCAAAAATAAGATACTTCCCATATTACGCCTCCTTTGACTCCACGATCAATTTAACACCGTGGACTGCTTTTATGATTACTACAGTGTCAACCGGAATTGTTACGCTGTCATCGGATGTCCGGGCCATCCATTCAATGTCATTGATGCGGACCTGACCTGTCTGGGCCAGATTATTGATCTTCTGGATCACGACAGCCTTTTTTTTCCAAGAAGACCTTCCACATTTGTTTTCTCTGTGTCTTTTCTCATAAGCTTCAGAGCTGCCGGTCTTGTAAAAAACAGCAGCACCAGTGAAACACAGAAAAACAGAAGAAGCTGTGGCACGATTCCCATTCCAATGCCGGCTGCAATAGCGGCAGCAAGTGCGCCTCCTGCAAACCAGATCGTAGTAAGTGCCGTGGTAAGCCCTTCAATAACCAGAAGCACCGCCAGGATTCCCAGCCAGATAATTGGTTCCATAAGACTCCCCCTTTCAGATAAGCGATTGTCAAAATCTGCCATACGTCATCAGATATACTTCAGCAGACAGATTCCAGATCAGCTAATCCTACCGTCTCTGCCTAGCAGCCTCATACATCAAAATTCCTGCAGCCATAGCTGCATTCAAGGAACTCCACCTTGCCGCACATGGGGATCCGGATGAGACAATCAGCAGCTTCTGCTGCCTCTTCCGTCAACCCGTTTCCTTCATTTCCAATAAGAAATGCTGTGCCGCCCTTGATAATTCTCCTGATCATAGGAATTTTTCCTTTCAGGTGGGCTGCAAAGGTACGGATACCTTTTTGCTCCAGTTCTGCTTTTAATGATACCACATCCTCCACATATAGGAAAGGCATTCTGTAAACAGATCCCATAGTTGAGCGGATGACCTTTGGATTGGTAATGTCTACGCAGGTTTTCGTAAGAAAAACACCGGAAACACCAGCGCCCTCACCTGTTCGGAAAATAGTCCCTGCATTTCCCGGATCCTGAAGATCCTCAAGAACCATTACCAAAGGAGCTTCTCCTTTTTAAAATATCTTCCACAGTCCACACCGGTTTCTTCAGAACTGTAAGAATTCCCTGTGGAGTCCTGGTATCACACATCTGGCGAAAAACATTATCTGCCACGATTTCTCTTTTTTCTTCCGGAAGCTCCATGACCTGCTTCATCAGGAACTCATCTGCAGTCAGGGATTCTGTCACATAAACCCTGGAAATCCAGTCCTTTGGAGCTTCCCCGAACATTTTCCGTCCCTCAGCCACAAATAAGCCCTGTTCCCTGCGGGCCTTGGCCTTCTGGTTTAACTGTATGATATTTTTACCTGTGTATTATTTGCACTGGTTATCATAAATTATCCTCCCTGTTACAGCGGCTTTCGGAATTTATTCAAATCCTCGTTCTTTCCTACTGCAACCAGAATACAACCCGCTTCCAGCTTCTCCGCAGGATTCAGGTTTACATTTACAGAATCTCCATGCTTCACTGCAACCAGATTTATATGATGCTGCTCACGGAGCCTGATCTCTGAAAGACTTTTTCCCACCCATTCATCCGGAATCCGGAATTCTGCCATACTGAACTCCGTAGAAAGCTCAAACACATCCTCAAATCCACTGGCTGTAAAATTACGGGCAACGCGGATGCCCATGGAACGCTCCGGATATATTACCTGATCAGCACCAATTTTCTCCAGGATCCGGCCATGAAGGGAATTCATTGCCTTCGCCAGAACAAGCGGGACGCCCAGGTCCTTCACCTGCATGGTGGCTGTAATACTGGCTTCCATATTTTCTGCAACCGCAATAATCGCAACGTCTACGTTCTGCACACCCAGAGATTTCAGAATTCCAGGCTCGCGCACATCTGCACGAACTGCATAAGTGACAGTATCTGCAATTTCCTGAATATTCTCATCTTTATCATCAATTGCCAAAACATCATAATCTGCATTCGCAAGCTCTTTCTTGCCAGGGTCATTCCAAACTGCCCCAATCCAATGACTGCAAAGGATTTTCCGCTCATTCTAATCTCCTTTAAAATCTGCTATGAAAGCAACGGACTTTCATGCGCGATAATGTCGTCCACAGACGCCATTTTCTATCCTATCATAATATTCTCTTCTGCCAGATGTACATCCTTAGTTCGCTTCTGCGCACGGGATACAACTGCCGCGCCTAGCGTCAGCGGACCGATTCTTCCAAGATACATGGTAAAAATAACGATCCATTTGGCCGGTGTATTCAGGACCGCGGTCAGTCCTCTGGAAAGACCTACGGTTCCAATTGCAGAAGTAAGCTCATACAGCACATCCACAAAGGGTGCATCCGGCATAATTGCAAAAATCCCCAGCACGGAAATAAGCAGCACACTAACCGCCATTCCCACAACTACCTGCGCAGAACGGATATAACTGCTGCGAATCTTTCTCCCATAAACCTCTACATCCTTTTTTTCCCCCGAAGGTTGGCAATAATACTCAGCACAAGCACTGCAAGTGTAGTCGTCTTCACTCCGCCGGCAGTCCCCATAGGAGAACCTCCAACCACCATAAGAAACAGACAGATCATTACACTTCCGCTGGTCAGCGCCCCCCGATCAACTGTAAAAAAACCCTGCAGTTCTTGTGGTCACAGACTGAAATGCCGCTGCCATCAGCTTCTGTCCAAAGGACAGACTTCCCAGTGTGTCCGGGTTCTTATACTCAAACAGTAAAATACAGATTGTCCCACCAAGGAGCAAAATCCCGGTTGTAGTCAAAACCAGCTTGCTCTGCAGACGAAGGGTCCGGAATAATCTGCTAGGAGAAAGCTTCTTCTGAAAAACCAGCTTTATTCTTTTTCCAAGATCCCACCATACGTTAAAGCCAAGTCCCGAAGCAATAATCAATCCCATCGTTGTCACATTCACCAGAGGATTGGTTACATAGTCTGCCAGACTGTTCTCTCCCAAGAGATCGATTCCTGCATTACAAAAGGCTGAAACCGCTGTAAAAACAGCCTGTCCCAGACCTTTCACCAGTCCAAACTCTGGTACAAAGCAGAATGCATAGCCGACGGCTCCGATTCCTTCTGCTGCAAACACACAGAGAACCACTTTTCTCACCACTGTTACCAGACCGGACATCTGCTCCAGATTATAGGATTCCTGGATCATTCTGCGGTTCTTCAGACTGATCTTCTTATTCGGGAAATAAAAATAACGCTTGGCAAGTGCGATCAGTCCAATGCCGCCAATCTGGATCAACAAAAAGGATCACCAGCTTGCCGATCAGGCTCCAGTGAGTGGCTGTGGTCACAGTTACAAGCCCGGTAACACATACGCAGGTGGTGGCTGTAAACATAGCATCGGAGAACGAAGTGGTCTGGCCTGCTGCCGTACAGAAAGGCAGCCACAAAATTAATCCTCCTACAAAAATTACCCCCGCAAAGCTGAGGGTAATAATCTGTGCCGTATTCAGTTTATGCAATTTATATTGCAGTTTTTGAATGAACATAAGCTTCCTTTATGCCACTGCCCCCTCAGCATCTTTCGCAAAATATTCTCTGCTGCAGAATGTCGAACAATGACTCTTTATAATTACGGTTCACCTGCCGCCAGAGCGTGTTTAAAAAACATTCCCGCAAAACGTGTATCACAGACTGCAAAACCCAATCGGAGATATGCCCTGAGACAAGCGAACCGTATTATCACTGTTATTTCCTATAGTTATGAGAAAGGGACTCACAAACCTCCCACATATATGGAGTGACGCTCTTCTCCATTGCAAGAGCTTCATTGATATCGAAATCAACGAAATCACCATGGCGGTATCCAACAACACGGCTCTTCTTGCCTTCCAGAAGAAGGTCTACTGCCATAGCACCCATCATGGATGCATATACACGGTCCTTACATGTTGGGCTTCCACCACGCTGCATGTGACCAAGGATAGTAGCACGTGTCTCGATTCCTGTAGCAGCCTCGATACGAGTTGCCATAGCCTGTGAATGACCGATACCCTCTGCATTGATGATGATGTGATGCTTTTTACCCATCTTACGGCTCTCGATAATGTTATTGATCAGCTTCTGCTCATCATAGTCATACTTCTCAGGCACCAGAACGTCCTCAGCACCGTTGGCAATACCGCACCACAGAGCAATATATCCTGCACCACGTCCCATAACCTCGATGATACTGCATCTCTCATGAGAAGTGGATGTATCACGTACCTTGTCAATTGCTTCCATTGCTGTGTTTACAGCTGTATCAAATCCAATGGTATATTCTGTACATGCAATGTCAAGGTCGATTGTTCCGGGAAGACCGATTGTATTGATTCCGAGATTCGCAAGCTTCTGAGCTCCAGCAAAAGATCCGTCACCACCGATGACAACAAGTCCGTCAATACCGTGCTTTCGGCAGATCTCTGCACCACGCTTCTGGCCTTCTTCTGTGCGGAATTCGGCACAACGTGCTGTATAAAGGATTGTACCTCCACGCTCGATTGTATCAGATACATCTTTTGCGCTCATGTCAATAATCTCTTCGTTTAAAAGGCCGTTATAGCCCTTCTGGATACCTTTTACTTTAAGTCCGCTGGAAAGTCCACGTCTTACAACTGCACGAATTGCAGCGTTCATTCCAGGTGCGTCACCACCGCTGGTAAGGACACCAATGGTTTTTATCTTGTTTTCTGCCATAATAATCTCCTCCATCTTATGAATCGTCGGGAGCTGTGTCTCCATTTTCAGTGGAAACGCCCTCGTTTTTCTACACATATTCAGCATTAGTTTATAGCATTTTCAAAGGTTTTTCAAGACTCTTTCCTTAAGTAATTGCCGAAATTACACTCTGTTTTCCGTGATTTTACCATAATTTTCCATATACCTGTCTGATTCTTCACTTTAGAGCGTTTTCAGAGCTCTTTCTACAACCCGGATATTGCCTTCACCATATTTTTTTTTACTCATCTGTGCAAGCCATTCATCCTGCAGATTTACATGGTATGCAGCAGACAGTTTTTTCATTGCTTTTACATCTTTCAGATAAATTACAACACGCTGTCCGTTCCCTGGGAATTTCCGTAAGTCTTCCAAAGCAATTTTTTTCCCTCTGGCTGTAATCCTCCTTGCTTTCAAACTGCAGCCAAAGCTCTCTTGGAATATCAGAAAAGGCACGGACCTTTTCCAGGATCAGCTTGCTGGCCTTGTCATCCTCTGCGGATACACGTCCCTGGATGAATACCCTGGCATCCTCATTGATCATATTCTGCCATTTCTCGTAATCTCTTGGGAAAACCATGACTTCCACAGTTCCAACCAGATCCTCCACGGTAAGGAACGCCATCACTTTGTTTGTTTTGGTATACTTCACGTTTTTCTCTGTTATCATTCCTCCAATGATAACTTTCTGATTGTCCCGTACTTTTGACTCATCCGGTTCACCGCCTTCACGGTCATCTTCATCTGATGGCTGAAAATCAATCGTTCTTGCGGAAATCATTTTCTCCATTATATTACGGTAGCGATCCAGAGGATGACCGCTCGGTATATGCCAAGGACTTCTTTTTCATAGGACAGAACCGTCTCTTTGTCATATTCTTCCAGATTCGGCATACGGATCTCAAATTCTTTTTTTTTTTTCATCTTCGCTGGCAATGTCGAATAAGCTGAGCTGCCCTGCCATAGACTGCTTCTTGTTTCGGGAAATGTCATCTACGATCTGACCAAAAACAACCATCTTCTGATGACGGTTTCCTTCCAGACAATCCAGGGCACCTGCCTTGATAAAGTTCTCAATGGCACGCTTGTTCACAGCTTCAATATTCCGCTCAATAAAGTTCTTCACGGAAAGGTACTCGCCGTGTTCTTTTTCTCTCTGCAACAATAGCCTCAATAACCGGACGACCTACGCTCTTGATTGCGGAAAGTGCATAGAGGATCGAGCCTCCTGACACGGAAAAACCATATTCGCCTTTGTTGATGTCCGGCGGCAGGATCGGAATGTTCATCTGGCGGCAGACCTGAATATACTCGGCAACCTTGGTAGGCTTGTCGATTACGGAGGTCATCAGCGCAGCCATATATTCTACCGGATAATAGTATTTCAGGAAGGCAGTCTGATACGTAACATAGGCATATGCAGCCGCATGGGATTTGTTAAATGCATACTGTGCAAAATCAATCATTTCATCGTAGATCTTATTTGCGATTTTCTCGTCAATTCCATTCTTAATACATCCAGGAACACCTTCTGCTTCATTTCCATAGACAAAAGCCTGGCGTTCTTTTTCCATAACGTTAAGTTTCTTCTTGGACATGGCCCGGCGGAGAAGATCGCTTCGTCCCAGGGTAAATCCGGCAAGGCTCTGTACGATCTGCATAACCTGCTCCTGGTACACGATACAACCGTGAGTCGCCTTCAGGATTGGCTCCAACTGAGGACAATCATAGTGGATGGTGTCTGGACGGTTCTTGCCGCGGATATACTGGGGAATAAAGTCCATCGGTCCCGGACGATACAGGGAAATTCCGGCGATCACATCCTCCAGGCTATGTGGCTTCAGTTCTTTCATGAATCCTTTCATTCCGCCGCTCTCCAGCTGGAACACACCGTCAGTACGACCTGTTCCAAGAGAATCCAGCACTTTCTGGTCATTATAATCTATCTTTTGCATATCAAGGGATATGCCGTAATTTTTCTTTACATTTTTTACTGCGTTGTTGATTACAGTCAGGGTTCTAAGGCCAAGGAAATCCATTTTCAAAAGTCCCAGCTCCTCAAGAGTTGTCATGACAAACTGGGTGACAATGGTTCCGTCCTGCGCGCGGGAAAGGGGCACATACTCGGAGACGTCTTTCTGGCTGATTACAACTCCGGCTGCATGCATGGAAGTATGTCTTGGAAGTCCTTCCAGACGCATGGACATGTCAATCAGATGATGCACATCCGGCTGCTCGTCGTATGCTTTTTTCAGTTCCGGGTTTACTTCCATGGCTTTGTCGATTGTGACAAGCTTCACATTCGGTATTTTGGCAGGAACCATTTTCGCAATGGAGTCTACCTGGGCATATGGCATATCGAGGACACGGCCTACATCACGGATAACACCGCGGGCTGCCAAAGTACCGAATGTAACAATCTGAACCACACAGTCTTTGCCGTATTTCCGTACAACATAGTCGATTACTTCCTGTCTTCGCTCAAATCCGAAATCCACGTCAATATCAGGCATGGATACTCGCTCCGGATTCAGGAAACGTTCAAACAGAAGGTCATATTTGATTGGATCAAGTAAGGTGATTCCAAGGGTATATGCAACAATACTTCCGGCTGCGGAGCCTCGTCCGGGACCTACTTCAATGCCATTACTGCGGGCATAATGGATGAAATCCCACACAATGAGAAAATAATCAACATAGCCCATATTTTTAATAGTGTTCAGCTCGTATTCCAGTCGCTCCCGTAGCTCTGGGGTAACCGGATCGTACAGGCGCTCCAGACCTTCGAAGCAGAGCTTATTCAGGTATTCCCAGGAGGTGTAGCCCTCGGGAACGTCGAATCTTGGCAGCTTGGTAACTCCGAATTCAATTTCTACGTGGCAGCGCTCTGCTATTTTATGTGTGTTCTCCAAGGCTTCCAGTGCATATGGGAAAAGCGCCGCCATTTCCTGCTCGGATTTCACGTAGTACTGACCGCCTTCGTAGCGCATACGGTCTGTATCGGACAGCTTCTTCCCTGTCTGGAGACACAGAAGAATGTCGTGAGGATCAGCATCTTCTTTGTAGGTGTAATGAATATCGTTAGTGGCTACCAGGTCAATTCCAGTCTCCTGGTGCATGCGCAGAAGCTGCTTTGGTTTACATTCTGCTGTTCCGGAATTCCATGATCCTGAAGCTCTAGGAAAAAATTGCCTTCGCCGAAAATTTCCTGATAACGGAGGGCCGCCTTCTTAGCGTCCGGGTACATTCCTCTGTTAAGGAACCGGGCTACTTCACCGGCCAGGCAGGCGCTCAGCGCGATGAGGCCTTCGTGATATTCCCGGAGAAGCTCCAGGTCTACTCGTGGTTTATAGTAAAAGCCTTCTTTAAAGCTTTTGGATACAATTTTCATAAGGTTCTGGTAGCCCTGGTTGTTCTCGGCAAGAAGTACCAGATGGTAGTAACGGTCGTCGCCACTGCCGATCTCGCGGTCGAAGCGGGAACCAGGGGCTACATAGACTTCGCAGCCAAGGATCGGATTGATTCCGGCTGCTTTCGCTGCCCGGTAAAAATCGATGACGCCGTACATGACCCCATGGTCTGTGATGGCCGCGCTGTCCATCCCAAGCTCCTTTACACGGGCAACATATTCTTTTATTTTATTGGAACCGTCCAGCAGGGAGTATTCGGTGTGGACGTGGAGGTGGGTAAAAGCCATTGTGTGTCTCCTTCTTCGCAAATTTGCTATTTAATGTGTTGGTCGTTATCCCGGACGCGATTTCACAATGTATATTCACCGCCGCGCGTCGCAACGTTCCGGCAAGCTAATGACTAACTACGACTAAGACGCTCAGGAAAGCCTTCGCGCCTAAGTCTCCGTAAGTCATGGATCTCGCCTCCACTAAAACCGCTCCTGAAATGCGCGGCTTGCGAATATACATTGCAAAATCGCTGTGTTACTGGAAAGGGAAGAAAGAAACAGTAACGACAACAGCGGGGATGGGGTGACGTAGTTGGTATCCCGCAACTTTATTGTTTTTCTAATCTATCGTTGTCAAGAAAGTATCGGGAAACCAATCACTCCCCTCTCCCTTCGTTAAAAGTTCTTACCCAGTACCACAGCATTTGGGCAATGTGTATTACTCCAGCGAGCCATTTCAGGCGCGTTCCTAGCGAAGATGAAATCCAGCGCTTACGAAGACTTATGCGTGAGGGCTCTCCCGAACGCATTAGTCGCAGTTAGCGATTAGTTCATCGGAGCGTTGCGCCGGCGAGTGAGTAATACACATTGTCCAAATGCGTCCCTACTGAAGAAATTTTCACCCTCCCAACACATTAAATAGCAAGTATGATTAATAAATAGTTTAACACAAGTTCAAGCCCCGGTAAACACCCGTTCGTGTTTTAGAGAAAAAAACCTGCATACCATATTTTGGGTATTCCAATATGGTATGCAGGTTTTATTATTTTCCAATAAAGGGGGTATCAGATTCCATTATTTCTTGTAGATGCGTTTGTCCTTAATCTCAATCTTCCCTTCTTTCAGAAGGTGTCCCACAGCACGTTTAAAGGCATTCTTGCTGAGACCGAATTCGCGTTTGATCACTTCTGGTGAGGCTTTGTCATCGAAGGGGGAGGACGCCGGCGAATTCTTCGATTATGCTAAGGACGCTCTCGGCATCTTCGTTAATCTGGATGTAGGCTTTCTGACGGTCTGTGACGTTCATCTTGCCATCCTCTTTCACCTCGGAAACGCGAAGGTCGAGGACTTCGCCCGGGCGGTATTTGCCGCTGGCTTCTCTGGCTGGAATCAGGGCGGAATATTTGTCATCCACAGCTAAAAAAACACCGAAACGATCGCTGATCTCGTAGACACGGCCTTTTACGGAATCACCTGTTACATATGGGGTTCTGGTAGAAAGGTAATGGTATACCTTCATGGTGGCACAGAGGCGGCTGCTCTTGTCCACATAGAGAGCTACCAGACACTCCTGTCCTTCCCGCACACGGCTGGTCTGCTCATGGTATGGAAGGAGCAGGTCTTTCTCTAAGCCCCAATCCAGGAATGCACCGATCTTGGTTACCTGAAGCACTTTCAGAACAGCAGTCTGTCCAACCTGAAGAAGTGGTTCTCTGGTGGTTGAAATAAGACGGTCCCTGGAATCTTTGTAAATAAATACGTCCAAAGTATCGCCCTCTCTGGTTCCCTCCGGAACCTGTTTCGCAGGAAGAAGCACTCTGTCTTCCTGGCCTGCATTTTTATCTTCTGCAAGGTAAACACCGAAATCTACGGTCTTTGCCACAATAAGCTTCTGTTTTTTTTCCTATTTCAATCATGGATTCTCCTTAATTCAATTACGGTTAAATATAAAATTTCTCAGTAGCTTCTCAATCTATTGTCCAGTATAGCACACATTTACCGCCACTGTGAACATTAACTTATTGAAGTAAGGATAAAAAATGCAGAATCCCCATCTGCAAAGCGACTTTCCGGCTCATGCATTGCGGAAGCGGCTCAGGAAAGCTTTTGTCAGCGGGTCTTTCGGATTCTCAAACAGTTCCTTCGGCGGTCTGTCTTCTACGATAACACCATTTGCCATGAAGATTACACGCTTGGAAACGTCACGGGCAAATGCCATCTCATGGGTGACGATGATCATGGTCAGGCCTTCGTGTGCAAGGTCTCTCATAACCTCCAGAACCTCACCTACCATCTGGGGATCCAGCGCGGGAGGTTGGCTCGTCGAAAAGAAGAATTTCCGGCTCCATGGCAAGGGCTCTTGCGATTGCCACACGCTGTTTCTGACCTCCTGAAAGCTGTTTGGGTTTGGCGTTGATGTACGGCGCCATACCTACTTTTTCCAGATAATACAAAGCTTTTTTCTCTGCCTCTTCTTTGCTCTTTTTCAAAACCTTTACCTGACCTACGGTGCAGTTTTTCAGAGCAGTCATGTTGTTAAAAAGGTTAAAATTCTGGAACACCATACCTACCTTTGAACGGTATTCCGGAACGTTCACGTTCTTACTGGTGATGTCAGTTCCACGATAATTGATTTCTCCGGTGGATGGAGTTTCCAGCATATTCAGGCAGCGAAGAAGTGTGGATTTACCAGAACCGGACGGTCCGATAATGCACGTCACATCTCCCGGGCTTACGGAAAAATCAATATCTCTCAGTACCTGATTGCTGCCAAATGCTTTTCCCAGATGCTTGACTTCAAGGATTTTTTCACTCATGATCATTTCTCCTCCTTCTTCTTAGGGTAGGAATACAGACCACTTGTGTGAGCCAGTGTATCCGTTGTGGCAAGGTCATAATTCTGCGGACCTTCCATCTTGTGTTCCAGCAGGCGGAGCAGTCTGGAGCATACAAAAGTAAGGATAAAGTACATTACCATAGCGATGGTAAAGGATTCAAAGTAAGTATAATAGGCTCCGGCTACGCCTTTTGTTGTGTAGAAAAGTTCTACAATTCCAATAATGGAAAGAACGCAGGTATCTTTGATATTGATGATCAGGTTGTTGCCAATCTGAGGCATGATGTTGCGCAATGCCTGTGGAAGGATTACGTTCATCATAGTCTGTACATGCGTCATTCCGATTGCTTTTTGCAGCTTCTGTCTGACCTTCGTCAACAGAAAGGATTCCGCCTCGGACAGTTTCTGCCATGTAGGCTCCGGTATTGATAGATACTACGAAAAATGCCGCAAACCACATAGACATGTTGATATTGAACAGGTAAGCACTTCCGTAATAGATAAACATGGCCTGTACCATCATTGGGGTGCCGCGGAAAAATTCCACGTAGCATGCCATAATAAATTTGAGAAATCCAACCAGTGTCTTTTTAACGGCGGAGTCCCGTTTATCTACAGGAATTGTTTGAATAATTCCAACTATAAAAGCCAATAAGGCACCCTAAAAAGGTGCCTACAATGGCTATGATCATTGTATTTCCGGCTCCTGATAAAAAAGGAGGCGCCGTATTGCTGGAGCAGATACTGGATCCGGCCCCAGAAGGTTTCAGGAAGCATATTTTTCTCTCTATCTCTCTCGACTTTATTTACAAAGACCGTCTACGAAATATCCTGCAAAGTGAATCTTACAAAATGCAGGAATGATTTTTCAAACAGGCTCCAATGCAGCGAAATCACTGTCCTCCTTACTCTGACAGCGGCTGTACGGAAATTGCTTTGTCCATCATTTCTTTGTAATCATCCTCTGTCATTTTATCCAGTACGCTGTTCAGGGCATCCAGAAGCTCTGTGTTGCCTTTCTGTACGGAAATACCAATGTTGATATCCTCATCTGATACCTCAAAATCTCCGTCTGTGCCAGAGAAATCAAGAAGTTTGAAATCCGGGTAAGCTACGCAGGCAGCCATTCCGGTAGGCATATCAGTTACAACAGCGTCACATTTTCCAGATTCCAGGGCAACCAGCATGGCAGGCGCACTTTCCTGTGCAGGAAGAATGTTTGCGTCCTCAATCTGCGGCAGGCAGGAATCATACCAGATAGTGTTCTGCTGGGAGGTACAGGTAACGCCCTTCAGATCTGCCACACTTTTTGCATCTGCATAATCGCCGTCGCTTTTTACCAGGGTAATAATGGATGCATAATAATATGGCTCTGTGAAATCTACCATCTGCTGACGTTCGGATGTAATGGACTGACCTGCGATTACGCAGTCAACTTTTCCAGACTGGACAGCCGGTACCAGGGAATCCCAGTCCAGTTTCACGATTTCCAGATCGTATCCCAGCTCGTCACAGATTTTTTTTTTCGCCATCATAACGTCGTATCCATATGCGTAATCAGAGCTTCCGGAAATGGGAACAGCTCCGTTGGAATCATCTGGCTGTGTCCAGTTGTATGGTGCATAGCTGCACTCCATTGCTACCTTTAATGTTTTTCTTCTCTTCTGCCTGTAACATTGTAAGTCAAGTCCCGGCATTTCTGTCACGGTAACAGCTGCTGCCATAAGACCACTTGTCATTTTTCTCCATAAATAGCTCTTCTTCATTTTTCTTTCCTCCTCTTTGTAAAAAACTCATTAATCACAGCACCACCGATATTTTATCGGTGTGTTTCCTCATTTCGAGGTTGTTTCCCCATTTCCGGGTAAAAAAAATGCAATGGCGGCGTTATCACACTAACGCGCCATTGCGTTGTAGTTCATATTACTCTTGTTTGTGGGAGAAGTCAAGAGGGGGAGTTGCAGAATTCATGGTTTTTCTCCATATTTCTCTGGCTCACAGATTCTTTTCATCCTTCAACGCACATATTTTTTTAACCGTTAAACCAGAAATATCTGCAATTTCCTCAATCGTATACTTGCCCACTTGCAACATTTTGACGGCTGTAGCCATTTGATTTTCCAGTCTTCCAAGCTCAAGTCCTTGCTCAATCAGTTTATCCGACTCTAATTCCAGCACTTTTCCGCCCATAATTTCACCAATTCCTTTCTTTCAGCCTAATCACCCGGAACACCTGCTCTACAGCACTTTCCATATTTTTCTGTGCAGTCTGCGGATCCATGGCTTCTTCCAGAGTGGTCACCTGACGGAGGATTGGGAAAAAAGCGTCGATTCCACTTCATTACAAGAGGCAGCATCTTCAGTGACCGAGCCAGAAAAGGCAAGCACTGGCTTTCCATATTTCTTTGCAAGTCTGGCAATTCCGATGGGCGCTTTTCCCATAACGGTCTGGCCATCCAGACGACCTTCACCAGTGATTACGATGTCTGCATTTTTTATCTGATTTTCTATGCCGATTTCTTCCAGGACAATGCTTATACCTGGTTCCAGTTTTCCATGAAGAAAAGTACGGAAGGCAAAGCCAAGGCCTCCGGCTGCTCCGCAGCCTGGGTAGTTTGGATCATAATTAAATTTTCCCAATTGGGTTTTGGAATCTGCAAAATATTCTTCTGTTATCTTTGCATAGTGTTCCATCCACCCGTCCATCAGCTCCACCATCTCCGGTGTTGCGCCTTTCTGGGGGCCGAAGATATAGCTGCAGCCTTTCTCCCCATATAAAGGGTTGTCCACGTCACAGGCAATGCGGAAGCTGCATTCTTTTAATTCCGGAAGCAAATTTTTGCAACTGATGGAGGCAAGCTTTTCCACACCTTCTGCTCCAAATGGCACCTGTTTTCCACTTTTATCCAGAAGCTCTCCTCCCAAAGCCTGAAGCATACCGATTCCACCATCATTCGTTGCACTGCCTACGATTCCGATGATAAAATTTCGGCAGCCTTTGGAAATGGCGTCTTTTATGACCTCTCCAACACCATAGGTTGTAGTGTTTATAGGATTCAGAAGTTCAGGTGGAACCAAAGTGATCCCGGCTGCACCAGCAATTTCTATAATGGCAGTCTTTCCGCACTTTTTCTCATTCTTGTAGCCACGTTTACTTTCTATTATAGAAGTATTTTCTACTACGGAAGCATTCTCTGAAACAGCCATCATCTCTTTTCCCACAAAATCAATTCTACCTGAACCGCCTATATTACGTTTCTCCCAAATTGCATATTCGCAGACAACCGGGGCTCCAAGTGGTCCAGTAACTGTCACATTCTCCAAGCTTCCCCAAGTCCCTGGGCCAGTGCCCGCACTGTCCCTTCCCCGCCATCTGCCAGCGGATAAGCCTTGGTCTTGGCTTCCGAATATACTTTCCGAATGCCTGCTGCCGCAGCTTCACCGGCTTCTATGGAACTCATGCTTCCTTTAAATGAATCAATTGCAATTACTACTTTCATGTTCTTTTCTCCCGGTTTTTTTCAAATACGATCTACCCTTCTATTTTTTCACTCCACAAATCCATTCCAATTGCAGAACTTCCTTCTTTTATCGTAATTTTATAATCAGAATCCACCTGAATATCATAGCCATATATGCTTTCTTTTCCCACTTCTGCATCTTTTTTGATCCGCATAATAGGAAAAACCTACACGGTAGATATCCGGATGCAGGTCAATCTGAACATAACTATATCCCCGTATCCAGTCTTCTTCAAGATTTTTTTTTTTCATTGAGCAACAGCTGTGTTGCGTACTGTTCTGCCACATCCCCCCTTGCTGGTTCCCATGGCATTTTCTATGGACCTGGCAGCAAAGCCATGTAAAGTCCACGCCGTTATCAAAATCTCCAGAACCACCACAACAGCAATAAGTACCGGGTTCTTTTTTTCCTTGCACATTCTCTTTACTGCAAATCCAAATGCGTATATCACAATCGCCAGATTCACCAGACATGTGATGAGACTTGCTTCCTGTCTATGTTGTTCCCAGAATCCGTCAGGGAACCAGGAAAAAGAACATATTGTGAAAAATATGCCGGTCAGAGTGATTGTAAAAAATCCATAAATTCTTTTTTGCTTTCCTTATCTTCCCCTGATTCACCCACAGATAATATCCACTCACAGCAGCTCCCGCGCCAAGAAGCCCGGCAAATAACGCACTGCCAAGGTTTGCATGACCAGAGAATTTAAACACAGCCACAATGAGCAGAATTACCGGTATCGCAAGATAGCCTGCGATTTTATCCTGATGCTGTTGCTGTTTTCGTATTTCTTCCATTGAGTACATCATCTCTGTCACTTCTGCAGACGTGTATTTTTTTCTCTGCTTTCTCTCTCTTTTTCTGCCATCCCGTTTTTTTCTGCTGCTTCATTCATTTCTACTGTCCCATCTTTTTCTGCTGCCTCATCTTTTTTCACGTTAGCCCCTTCGGTTGTCTGCATTTCTGATTTCATCAGTTCCAAAAGTGATACCCCCAACGCAGTTGCCAACGGCTCCATAGTATTAATATCCGGAAAACAAGTCCCCGTTCCCAACGGCTGACCGCCTTATCCGTCACTCCGACTTTTCCGGCAAGATCGGCCTGTGTCATATGATGCTCTTTTCTTCTTTCCGAAATAAATGCCCCAAACCTTTTTGCGTCCACTATATGATATCCTCCATAATTCTTTTGCGTTACTCTCTTATATACACTAAAATGTGGATTTTCGTCAATCGACGATTTGTTTACCTGGAAAAAAACGAAAAATTTTCTATAACTCTCTTGTATGTATTGACATTTTGATATCTAAATGATATCATATTTGTATCTCGCAAAAAGATAATTTTCATTATCAGGGAGGATTGCTATGAAAGAAAAAGTTTTGGACAACAAGAAAAATGGTATGGGAATGATGGTGCTGTTTATTCTGCTCTATGCCGTGGCCGCAGCCGCTGTAATATTCGGCGCAGCCTTCGAACAGATTCCCCTTATGGTCATCGGTATCATCTGGGCTTCACTTGGATGGATCCCGTTCCTTGGCCTTAAAGTGCTGAAGCCGCAGGAAGCCCTTGTACTCACCTTATTCGGCAAATATGTGGGAACTTTAAAGAATGACGGTTTCTATTGGGTAAATCCGTTTTTGTACAGCTGTAAACCCTGCTGCAAAGACGAGACTGAACCAGAGCGGTGACGTAGATGGAGGAAATGCCGCCAAATCCGTTCTCACACTGGCCACCGGAACTTCCGCTTCCACAAGCAGTACATATGTAAACAAAAAGATTTCCCTGAAGATCATGACCTTAAATAACAACCGTCAGAAGATCAATGACTGCCTGGGAAATCCGGTGGAAATCGGAATTGCTGTGATGTGGCGTGTAACCGATACTGCGAAAGCTGTTTTCAACGTAGATAACTATAAGGAATATCTTTCCTTGCAGTGTGACAGCGCGCTACGAAATATCGTGAGAATTTACCCTTATGACGTAGCACCCAATGTAGATACCACTGGGGATGGTGTAGCAGATGAGGGAAGTCTTCGCGGTTCCAGTGAAATCGTAGCCGGACGCATCCGTGATGAAATCCAGCAGAAAGTAGCAGATGCCGGTCTGGAAATTATTGAAGCCCGCATCACCTACCTTGCTTATGCACCTGAGATTGCAGCGGTTATGCTGCAGAGACAGCAGGCTTCCGCTATCATCGACGCAAGAAAGATGATCGTAGACGGTGCTGTTGGTATGGTAGAAATGGCATTAGAGCGATTGAATGAAAATAATGTGGTAGAACTTGACGAGGAGCGGAAGGCTGCCATGGTTTCCAATCTTCTCGTAGTGCTGTGCGGCAATCACGATGCCCAGCCGGTGGTTAATTCCGGCAGTCTGTACTAATGGCTGAAACCAGAGATACCCGGCCTAAGAAACAGATCCCGCTCAGGCTTTCTGCCAAGCTTTATGACCAGATTGCAGCCTGGGCGGAGGATGATTTCCGCTCCGTAAACGGGCAGATTGAATATCTGCTCACCGAATGTGTCCGCCAGCGCAAGAAAAATGGGAAATACGTTTCCGACACGATGGATAAACCGCCGGAACTGGATATCTCATGATTTCCAGCATAAAAAGCCCTTCTACTTGCCAAACCCACTATCGACAATTATAAAAACAATACAAATTTTTTCACATTTTAAACAAATCAGGGAGTACAGATGTTATAACAACAGTGCTGTACTCCCCGCTTTTATCTATTCGTGCACAGAGGGTAATGACTTTCTGAATGCTCTGAACACCAATTCTGTTTTGTATGGTATTTAACGCTTATAATTATAATTGTTAAGCTTATTTTCTTCGTTCTTTGTGTTAATTTATCTTTTGTATTTTAGTATTTCTATAATTCTATAAAATGATATATTACTTGCAATTTGCTTTCTCTATATGTATTTTTTCTGTTTCGTTTTTCTATTTTGTTTTTTTCTATTACGTTTTTCTGATGCATTTTATATTTCATGTTTTCTGAGAGTATTTCTACAGCCATTCTTATGTATGAATGGTTCTGTCAATCACATACACAGCCTCTGCTTTATCGCGGTGATGTCTTTCTCATGTTTGTTCACGTAAAATAAAAGTCTTTCCTGCGTTTCCCATCTCTTTTGTTGTTCTTCCAGCTTTTGTAAAAGATTGAATGATTCTCTGCTACAACCTGAAGCTTCCAGTCTGTAGTGTTCTCCACATGAAGCCAGAGTTCTTTTACACTTCTTTGCAATTCTGATACTGATGCATCCAATTCACATACATGCTTGTCTACGCTGCGCAAGTTCGCTTCCAGATTCTCAAAGCGGCTCTTGGTTTCGCTTTCGAAGTTGTCAACGCGAGTTTCTAAGCTGTCAAAGCGGCTTTCCAACTTGTCGAAACGGCTTTCCAACTTGTCGAAGCGGCTTTCCAAATTATCGAAACGGCTTTCCAACTTATCGAAACGGCTTTCCAAATTCCCAATCCGTGTCTCAATGGGCACCAGCAATCCTGCAATCGCCTGTAGATCTTCTTTCGTCAACATTTCTTTCACCTCCCGTATATTTAAGATAAAAAAAGTATATCAGCAAAATAATGTAAAAACAATACTTGAAGTACATTTTGTTCTGTGCTATAATCACGCCACGCATGATTTGCAGCAACACATTTCAGAACAGGAAAAAAGTCCACTGTCTGGGAATCCCCAAGGCAACGGACTTTAAAGCTTCTACTCACCTAATCTATATTTTCTATTACTTTCATATTCTTACCAACTGTGGAAATTTCACCAACACCCCATCTTTTTTTTTATTCCCAAAGGTGCCTTTACGACTTCCTTCGCTTCAAACAGGTGCTTCATCCAGTCACCGGCAAGCTGAATCCAGCTCTCACATTCTGCCTGGATTCCATAGCCATTGGGGCATGCTGTTTCTGCAGTGGCAAGTCCCAGACCATGACTGCCCACTGGATAAATATGCAATTCTGCCGGAATATCCAGAGCGTGAAGTGCCTGGAAAAACAGCAGGGAGTTCTCTACCGGTACAGTATCATCCGGTGCTGTATGCCACAGGAAAGTCGACGGGGTATCCTTCGTAACATTATATTCCAGGGACAGGAATCTGCGTTTCTCTTCATCTGCATAATCCTCTCTCAGAACGCTTTCAAAAGAACCCTTATGTGCTTTCTCGCCAGAAGTGATTACCGGATAGCTGAGCATAAGCCCATTGGGGCGAAACTTTTCGGAGTCCATGCCCAAAGCTTCTGCAACAAAGGGCTTGTTCCAGAATACACCAAGGCTTGCCGCCAGATGTCCACCAGCAGAAGAACCCTGGATTACGATCTTCTCTGTATCAATATGCCATTTTTCTGCATTTTCACGGAGCATTGCAACTGCTGTAGCCAGCTGAAGAAGCGCCTCCGGGAAACGTGCCGGAGCAACGCTGTAGCGCAAAATCGCAGCATGATAGCCCATTGCCATAAATCTGACGGCAAGAGCTTCTGCCTCTCTGTCAGAAGTCATCTGATAGCCGCCGCCAGGACAGATCAGCACAACCGGTCTTTTTCTCTCGGATCGATTTCGGTGAATTGTCCAGGAAATATGTAAATAAATTTGCTTTAAACTCAGAATCTTTTAATTGAATCTCTATTTTTTCGTGAATCATTTCGCGAACCTCCTGTTGTATATATTTCGTTCATTTTATAATGTCGGAATAACCAGCTTATCCCCTAAAGCATGTTTGGAAAAAAAGCTTTCTGTAAGACGTACGTCACAATTTTGGCGTGCAGTTTGCAATAATGCTTTTTTCAAACAGGCTCTAATGCCATAATAATTTTCTTCCTATAAGAAATCAATACCTAAATAAAATTGACACCTGCTTTTTCAAACACGCTCTAGTTCCCCATCTTCTTCCTGTCATACATCTCCCCTGAACTCCGTAGGCGTACAATTATTCATCAGCTTAAACATCCGAAGAAACGCCGACAGACTGGAAAACCCTGACTTAAATGCCACCTCCGTCACACTCACTCCCGGATCCTGCAGCAACGTTTTTGCAAATTCAATTCTCTTCTGATTCAAATACTTATAAAAAAGTAGAATCTGTATACTGCTTAAACAACCTGGAAAAATGATACTTACTGAATCCTGCCTGGGAAGCCACTCCCCAGGCTCAAATCTTCCGCAAAATGATTGTTAATATAATCTGTAACCAGGATAAACTTCTCCACATATTCCTTCTGCCTGCTGTTTGCTCCGTTTTCTTTCTGCTGTCCCGCTACAGTATGTGCATTTACACGCTCTCTTCCAACGCATGTAAGAATCTCAAGGAATTTCGAAATAATCATAGTTTCCAGATAGGGAGACTCACCGAAATATTCCTCTTTGATTTCCAGCATAAGCGTTTTTTTACTTTTTCATAAATCTGCGGATACCCCTCCGGTGTAATGAAAGTAGCCGGGGTTATAATCATAGTAAGCAAGTTCAGCTCCTTGGTAGAAATATTGTTCAGACACGGCTGAAAAATAATCCGCTCTCCGCTTTCCGGAGCAAAAAGCTCATGAAGCATACACGGACCGATAATCAGCACATCCCCCTCACGCAGATTGTATTCCTTTCCACCGCACAGTGCCTTATAGCCATTTACGATTGGCATAAGTACCTCGAAGGAGGTATGCCAGTGCGGTGGGTAATTCTCGTATTCATCATTATAATAGAGACAAACCTGCTCATCCTCCCGGAAATCTACTGTTTCATGTATTCCACTAAGCTTATGTATCATTCCCCCATGCTCCTTCCCTGTATATTCTTATTATAATGCTCCTCGAGTTTCACCCTTTTACCAGAGCATGTTTGAATTTTCCCAACATATATCATTTTCCGACGGTCAGTATCAAATATTGTCATTTAGTTCTCAAATATTGCGTTTTTCAATATGTTTGTATTGTATCAAATGTTTCTTTTTTTTATCAATATATAGCCAAATTTATATTTTAAATCTAAATAAGTATCGTTTATCTTTGTATATATTGCATAATTTTCTATGTTTTAAATTATATACTTTGACATGTACTTGTTTTTGTACAATTTTAGATAGCAATAATTGATAGTAAACAAACAAGAATTAGAAAGAAAACCCAGGCAATCTCTGCTATAGTAAGAATTACCAAATACGAGATCTAAATTTTTAAAAGGAGGTTCAATATGAACAAGAAACGAGCACTTTCAATATTAATGGCTGCAGCAATGGCAGCTGGAACACTGGTTACATCTGTACCGGTTTATGCTGATGATGTTGAAGAAATCACATGGATGTTCTGGGATGACCTGGAAGCTACGGAAGATCTTATTTCCAAAGGTTACAAAGATGTCATTGATCGTTTCAACGAAGAGTACGATGGCAAATATCACGTAACTCCGATCACCACCAACCTGGAAGAGTATGATGGCAAGCTGAACGCACTGATCGCAGCCGGACAGACACCGGACGTTTACATCTGTAACCCTGGTCCAAACATGGACGTATATGTAAATGCAGGCGCAGCAGCTGATCTTACCGATATCCTTGAGAATCAGGAAGCAGACTGGTACGCATCCTTTACAGATGGTATCTTCGAGAGAATGACCTATGACGGAAAGATCATGGCAGTTCCTACCAACTTCGCAGCAGCCTGCGTTTACTACAACACAGAGATGTTCGCAGATGCCGGAGTTGAAGTTCCTACCACATACGACGAACTGATCGCTGCATGCCAGAAGCTTCAGGATGCTGGCTACACACCAATCTCCTGCTCCGCAGGTACCGCATGGTGCTTATCCATGATCGCTGGTTATCTGTGTGACCGCCAGGGCGTTGACCTCGCAGCTATCGCAGACCATACCGCTAACTGGACAGACGAGAACTGTATCGAAGCAGGCACCAAGTTAAAAGACCTTTCCCAGTATTTCCAGGCTACAGCAGCCGGAGATTCCAACGACCAGGCTACAGCAGCTTTCTATAACGGCGAAGCAGCTATGCTGGTTCAGGGGTTCCTGGGCAATCGCACAGATCAATGGTAACAACCCAGACTTTGAGTCCAAATGTGGTGTATTCCAGTTCCCTGGAATTGACGGTGCAAATGACCCGAACCGTATGATCGTTAAGACAGACAACCTGCTTATGAGCTCCACAACAGAGCATCGAGGACGCAGCTATCGCTCTTATGAAAATGTTCACAGACGAGACAGCTCAGAAATACACAGCAGAAGTCGGCGGCAAATTCCCAATCGTCAAAGACATTGAGATCGACTATGACAAAGCTCCTGCACAGCTGAAATACGTTCAGGATATCATGGCCAAAGCAACTGGTACATTCGGATTCTACAATGAGTCCCTTGCATCTGTAGAAGCTGGTGACTGCTTTGATAACGCAATGGTTGACATCTTCCTTGGAAACCAGACACCTGAAGAAGCATTCCAGACCGTACAGACATTCTATGAGGAGAACGTTTGGGAATAAATCCTCCCTTATAAAAAATAAGTTATAAACCCAGGCACATGGCTGCCGCGGAACGGACTAAGGCATGTTCCGCGGCAGTCTTTTACTAAAAAGGTTATCGCCAGTCAGCGAGCCCACCAAAATCAATACAATACTCATGCAGACAACGGCTTATTCTTTGCTATCATTCGGTTTTCTTTAGTAGTAAAACCGCACACATTTGACGGAAGGAGATATTATGGATAAAATTCTGCGCGACAAAAAAGCCATTTTCGTATTTATCGCCCCGGCGCTGATCATGTTCCTTCTGGTCCTGATCATCCCGACGATACAAATGGTTTACTACTCACTCTGCGATTACGCAGCACTTACACCCCCCTGAATTTGTGGGATTAAAAAACTATAAGAAACTGTTTTTCGGTGACGCCACATTCCGTATTGCCCTGAAAAACTCCATCTTTTTCATGATCTTTTCAGCAGTCACACAGCAGATCTTCGGTCTTTTTACTTGCTGTTATGCTCACCAACATCCCGAAAGGCCGCAACATTTTCAAGAACATTTATTATCTTCCATGCGTACTTTCCTCAGCAGCACTTGGACTTCTCTGGTCTTTCCTTTTCAATCCGAGAATCGGTATCAACAATCTTCTTGCCAAATTCGGCATTGAAGGACCTCTGTGGCTGATGGACTCTACCGGATTTATTGTACTTCCCATGTGGGTTATCGCATTTGTTGCCCTGTGGCAGTACCTTGGTCAGAACATGATGCTTTATATGGCACAGATCACCGGAATTTCCCGTGATATTTATGAAGCTTCCTATATAGACGGCGCGTCAAAGGTAAAAGCATTCCGCTACATCACCCTTCCGCTGATCAAACCAATGATGATCACATCACTTTCCCTGAACTGTATCGGTTCTCTGAAGTTCTTCGACCTGGTTTACAACATGACTCAGGGTGGTCCGAACCACAGAACAGAAGTCCTTGCAACTGAGCTTTATGCAGAAGGTTTCAACTATTTCAAATACGGCTACGCCAGTGCCATTTCCGTAGTTCTCCTGGTGCTCTGCCTGCTTGTAACCCTTCTGGTAAAGAAAGTCATCAAAGTTGAAACTTACGAGTCATAAGGAGGTGGGAAAATGAGCAACGTAAAAAGTAAAAGCTCCGAAAAAGCCGGTAAAACCGGTAATCGTAGTGGTTTATATCCTGCTGGTGATCCTGGCAGTTGTTTATCTGGCTCCACTTCTGTGGATGCTGTCTGTATCTCTGAAAGATAACGCTGGTGTTATGTCCGCACCATTTTCCTGCCAGAAGTATTTCATTTTTGAAAACTATGCGCAGGCATGGCAGATGGGGAAAACTTGGCACCGCCCTTATAAACTCTGTCATCGTCTGCGGCGCTACCCTGATTGTCAGTCTTTTCTTCGGCGCTATGGCAGCTTTTGCCATCGCCAGAATGCGCTGGAAATTATCGGAATTCATGCACACCTTCTTCCTCATCGGAATGATGGTTCCAGTACATTGTGTTCTGATTCCTCTTTTTGTAAGATTTGCGAAACTTGGTCTTACCAATTCCCAGGGCGGATTGATGATTCCTTATATTACCTTCTCCCTGCCAATGACCATTTTCCTGCTTACCGGATTTTTCCGTTCCATGCCAGGAGAAATGTTCGAGGCTGCTGCCATTGATGGTTGCGGAATCTACGGATGCTTTTTCCGGATCGCACTGCCACTTTGCAGAACCGGCTTCTTCGTATCCGGTCTGATGACCTTCATCAACAACTGGAACGAGCTGCTTCTTGCCATGGTATTTATTTCCGATCCTATGAAAAAGACACTGCCGGTTACACTGACCTATTTCGTTGGGCCTTACGCAACCAACTATGTGCAGATGTTTGCTGCGATCATTATCGCAATCGCACCTACCGTCGTTGTTTACTCCCTGTTCAGTAACCAGATCGTAGAAGGTCTTACCACAGGTGCAGTAGAAGGATGATATGCAGCCCATTGAAAACTCACACTCGTCTTTACAACGTAACCTGCTATTTGTGGGTCACAAACCTTATATGGCTCAATGTTTTTACAGTCACCATGAATTCGTGACAACAACAGGAGAAACATTATGGATAGAAAAAAGGCTAGAAAAAAAGCGACCGAACTGGTCAGTCCAGATGACCTTAGCGGAAAAAGCAAGTCAGCTGCGCTATGACGCTCCTGCAATCAAGCGACTGGGCATCCCTGCTTACAACTGGTGGAACGAAGCTCTCCACGGAGTTGCCCGCGCCGGCCAGGCCACAATTTTCCCGCAAGCAATTGGCCTTGGAGCTACTTTTGACACAGAGCTTCTAGAGGAAATCGCAGATGTGACTGCTACCGAAGGCCGTGCCAAATACAATGCATATTCCCAGGAAGAGGACCGTGACATTTACAAAGGTCTTACTTTCTGGTCGCCAAACGTAAATATTTTTCCGCGATCCAAGATGGGGACGGGGACATGAAACTTACAGTGAAGATCCTTACCTTACGAAAGAGTTGGGTGTCTCTTTTGTAAAAGGACTCCAGGGTGATGGCAGAAGTTATAAAAGCCGCTGCCTGCGCGAAACACTTTGCAGTCCACTCAGGACCGGAAGCGATCCGCCATGAATTTGACGCAATCGCAACTCCGAAGGATATGGAAGAAACCTACCTGCCGGCTTTTGAAGCCTTGGACAAAAGAAGCAGACGTGGAAGGCTTCATGGGTGCTTACAACCGCACTAACGGCGAACCTTTGCTGCGGAAGTCCTACTCTTCAGAAAAAGACTGCGCGGTGACTGGAGCTTCCAGGGATATTTCGTTTCCGACTGCTGGGCGATCAAAGACTTCCATGAGCACCACATGGTAACCAGCACACCCGCTGAGTCGGCTGCTCTTGCCTTAAACAACGGCTGCGATCTGAACTGCGGAAACACTTATCTTCATATTTTGAAAGCTTATGAAAAAGGACTGATTTCAGAAGAAACTATCACAGAATCTGCGATCCGCCTTTTCACTACCAGATATCTGCTGGGATTATTTGAAGAGACGGAATACGACAAGATTCCTTATTCTGAGGTGGAGTCACCGGAGCATCTGGCGCTTTCCAGAAAAGCTGCTGAAGAAAGCTTCGTGCTTCTGAAAAACAACGGAATCCTGCCATTAAGAAAGAGAAGATCAAAACCATTGGAATCGTTGGGACCAAATGCAGACAGCCGCGCGGCACTGGTAGGCAAACTATCACGGTACAGCTTCCCGCTATTGTACCATTCAGGAAGGCATTGGATTACCTTGGAGATGATGTACGTGTGCTTGCCTCTGTAGGATGTGACCTTTTCCGCGACCGCACCGAGCATCTTGCTCTTACTCAGGACAGACTTGCGGAAGCGAAGATCGTTGCAGAAAACAGCGATATCGTAATTCTCTGTGTAGGGCTTGATGAAACGCTGGAAGGTGAAGAAGGAGATACCGGAAACAGCTACGCTTCCGGTGACAAAGAGACCTTGCAGCTTCCACAGGTTCAGCTGGATCTGATGGAAGCCATGGCTGAGTCAGGCAAACCGGTTGTTCTTTGCTTGATGGCAGGAAGTGACATTGATCTTTCTTATGCAGAAGAACATTTTGATGCAGTGATGGTTCTGTGGTACCCAGGTGCTGAAGGTGGAAAAGCCGCCGCAAGAGTACTGTTCGGAGATGTCTCCCCCATCCGGCAAATTACCAGTGACCTTCTACAATACCCTGGAAGAACTTCCGGATTTCACCGATTACGCCATGAAGGGACGCACCTACCGCTATATGGAAAATAAGGCGCAGTTCCCATTTGGATATGGATTGACTTATGGAAAGGTAGTAGTGACAGATGCAGTTGTCAGTGAAAACAGCGCAGCCGACACAAATGGTACAAGTGTTTCCGGCAAGGCAGGTTTCGAAAGCGGCACTAATACCACAGCAGCACCAGTTACAATCCAGGCCACTGTCACCAACCAGGGCGCAATTGATACCCGGGATGTGGTTCAGGTTTACATAAAGAATGCAGATTCTTCTCTGGCCGTTCCAAACCCGGAGCTTGCTGCTTTCACTCCTGTTTTCCTGAAAGCAGGCGAAACAAAAACCGTCACACTTTCCATTGCTCCAAAGGCCTTCACCGTAGTAGATGAAACTGGAGCAAGAACAGAGGACGGCAGCCACTTCCATATTTACGTTGGCTGTACACAGCCGGACAAGAGAAGTATAGAACTTGCAGGTGCGAAACCAGTGGAAATTGAATATAGTAAATAATCTTATAAGGCGAACTACTATCTTAGTCGTTCGCCTTATATTTTTCCTTTAAAAGCATCGAATATTAAGTAACCGCCATTCATACCTATCTCAAGGTACAAACAGCGGTCACGCAATTCATCTCAGTTTTTACTCAATATTTTCCTGTCCATAATAAGCATTTGCGCCATGTTTTCTATAGTAATGCTTATCCTGAAGCTCCTGCGGAGCAGGTTTTACATCCGGATTGATCAGCTCGCAGCGGGAAGCCATCTTGGCAACCTTCTTCCAGAACTACTGCATTATGCACTGCCTCGTGCGCATCCTTGCCCCATGTGAAAGGACCATGATTCTTGCAAAGAACAGCCGGAACAGCCTCATAATCTCTCTTCTTGAAATAGTCGGCAATGAGAATACCGGTATTCTTCTCATAAGCTTCCGCAATCTCACTCTTTTGCAGGTTACGCACGCATGGAACCTCTCCGTAAATATAATCCGCATGAGTGGTTCCATAGCATGGAATTGCGCGGCCGGCCTGTGCCCAGCTGGTAGCCCAGGAGGAATGAGTATGTACGATTCCACCGATCTTCGGGAAAGCATTGTACAGAACTACATGGGTCGGAGTATCAGATGATGGGTTATATTTACCTTCTACTTTATTACCTTCCAGGTCTACAACTACCATATCTTCCGGTGTCAGTTTCTCATATTCCACACCACTTGGCTTGATTACGAAAAAGACCTTTTTCACGATCAATTCCACTTACATTTCCCCAAGTAAAAGTAACCAGGCCGTATTTCGGCAGGTCCATATTTGCTTTGTAAACTTCTTCTTTTTAATTTTTCAAGCATAGCTGTATCCTCCTTTTTACACACGCAAATACGCATTTTATTCTTCAGATGTCTGGTTACATCTCACAAAAAGCTTCTGGTATCTTTCCATTCCCCTTGTCTATCAGAGCTCCTGCATTCTTTACCTCAGACATCATATTAAACATAATATAGCACTTGTGCGGATGTATTTCTACTTGTATCTTATATTTTTTGTATCTGTTTTATTGTTGTTACTGTTCACTAAAGCATGTTTGAAAAAGGCTTTCTTGCAAAATGTTCGTCACAATTTGCAAGAGATTGCAGGAATAATTTTTCAAACAGGCTTTGGCAGCATTTCACAAGGTGTTTATAACTATGAAGATCCCGGACGGCTCACTAAAGCTGTGAGAAAAAGCGCCACAGGCGCAAAATAGCTGAGCTTCCTCCCTGCCTACTCATACAACGGAATCTCATAGCCCCAGGATTTCCCTGATTCCATCCATGATCTCCATCACACGCACAGTCTCATCATGAGGCATTTCCAGACATTCCTTTTCGCCCTGTGCGATTGCTCTGGCGCAGGCCTCAACCTCATACTCATAGCCTGTGATCTGTGCCGGCGGCAAATAAACTGCAACCTCCTTATGCTCCTTGTCAAACACTGTGATTTTCTCCGGATTATTAATATTTTGAACCTGAATGTAGCCTTTTGTTCCAAAAATACTTCCCATTCTATCAGAAATTTCACGGGCACCACACTGCAAGGTAGCCATGCGGTCGCCTTCAAATACCATAGCAATAGTATCCAGCATATCCACACCTTCACGGAAAATAGCAGTTGCCTGTACATCCTTTAACTTATCCCCAAGAACCATGCTTGCGAAATTAATGGTATAAACACCAACATCCAGAAGCGCACCGCCTGCCAGCTCCGGCTTACGGATACGTTCCACCTCACTGATGGCATAGTTCAGATTGGCAGTAACAGCTGTCACTTCACCGATCACACCGCTTGAAATAATATCATCGATCATCTTTCTGGATGGCATATATCTGGTCCAGATTGCCTCTGTGATCAGCAGGTTTTTCTCTTTCGCCAGGGCAAAAAGCTTTCTTGCCTGGTCTGCATTTACAGTAAACGCCTTTTCACAAAGCACATTTTTTCCTGCCTCCAGGCACATCTTTGCATGAAGATAATGATGGGAATGAGGGGTTGCAATATAAACCAGATCCACCTGCGGGTCTGCAAGCATTTCCTCATAAGAGCCATAAGCCTTGGAAAAACCGTATTTCTCGGCAAAAGCCTGCGCCCGTTCAAAGCTTCTGGCTGCCACTGCGTAATTCTCCACATCCTTCATTCCAGCTACTGTTTTCGCCATCTGAACTGCAATTCCTCCAGCTCCAAGTATTCCAATTTTCATTTATGTAAACCGCCTTTCTAATAAAATTTCCTGTTTCGCCATTCTCAGCTGACCTCCCCTGTATGGAGATATCTCTAAAGCGATACAGTTATTTCGCTCACATGATATTTATATAGTCGCATCTCATGCAGACATAAACTCTACAATCGCATAAGGTTCGCCATTCTCCGTGGAAAGCGCAACCGTAACCTTTCTCATTTCCAGCTTCACTGCCGGATAAAAACGTCTCCAAGCAGTGCCTGCTTCTTATCTTCTGCCCTCATCTGGCGGATTTCAAAGCCTTCTGGCAGATAATCTGCCCCCATGCGGATATACTGGCAATTATTAACATGGTGATGGGTGTCCAGATGATGTTTTTGTATTGCAAAAGGCTCCTGGGCTTCCATCCCTTCCGGAAGTGCGATCTTACGGGGCGCATAATCCATCTCCAGCTTTTCATCCAGTTCGTATCCTCTGATGTCTTCATCTGTAAGTCTGGCAGGCAGACCGGTCTCTGTATCAATATTGGTCCAGATACTATTTGCATAGGATAAAAGCTCTCCATCTTCTGTTTTCAGAGTGAAGTTACGCATTCCAAGAAAACCTTTGAAGCCATATGGCGCCGTTGATGCCACAATTGTCTCTCCCAATCCCGGATAGCGGTTCACCACAATCTGCCAGGATGACAACACCCAGGCTCTCTGGCGTTCCTCCAGCGCTTTCATTCCCTGCCCTATTTCCTCAGATTGAAAGGTGCAGCAATCCTGATAATAATTCTGAATTCCAGGAAGAGTCAAGCAGCCATCCTCGCCTATTTCACTGTATCTGACACGGCCTTTAAAACTGTAACTCATGTTATGTCAATCTCCATTCTAGTGCCTGTTTGAAAAATCATTCCCGCAATCTGCACGCCCCACTTTGTGGGAGATTTTGCAGAAAGCCTTTTTCAAACACGCTCTAATTTCTTGTCCGCAAATTTTACTTCATTATATAACAAATCCATCAATAAAGATATGAAAATGTAGATTTTTTTTTTTTTGTGAAAATCCCCTTGATTCTGCACCCTTTACCATGTACAATAAAGGTATAAAATAAAAACAGCAAACGCTTATATATGTCCATAATCTGGTTGGACGTTTCTACCAACTACCCTAATAGTTGTCTATAAGCTGCATGCGAAGAGGTATGCAGGTATGGCATTTTCCGGGTGGTTTTTTTATTGCTGAATCAGCCCGAAATCACATTTTGCATGTTTCCGGCAGTACGTTCTCAGCCGCAAACTATCCCGAGTTTTACTTTGCCTCGCCTCTGGCAGAAAGGATGGTCTGATATGAAAAAAAAAGATTTGTTTGCTTTGAAAGGTACAATTTGTTACAGCAAGAATCAGAAAGAACTTGTTTTTGCAGAAAACTCTTATGCAGTCTGTGAAAACGGGCTCTGTGCTGGTGTTTTTTTCCCAGCTTCCGGCAGAATATAAAGGACATTCCGGTAGAAGACATGGGTGATCGACTGATCATCCCAGGATTCACCGACCTTCATCTGCATGCTCCCCAGTACGCTTACCGCGGAACCGGCATGGATCTGGAGCTGCTGGACTGGCTGAACACCATCACTTTCCCGCAGGAAGCCAAGTACGCTGACCTGTCCTATGCGAAAAAGGCTTACTCCATTTTCGTGGATGACTTAAAAGCACAGCTTCACCACCAGAGCCTGCATTTTCGCCACCTTGCACCGTCCGGCAACGGAGCTTCTCATGGACATGCTGGAGGAAAGCGGTCTAACAACTATGGTTGGAAAAGTAAATATGGATCGCAATGGAGCACTGGAGCTTCAGGAGAAAAGCGCACAGGCTTCTGCACAGGATACACGCCAGTGGCTGGAAGAGATCAAGGGACGTTACGACCACACCTACCCAATCCTAACCCCACGTTTTACCCCATCCTGTACGGATGAGCTGATGACCGAGCTGGGAAAAAATCCAGCGGGAATACCACATTCCAATTCAGTCTCATCTGTCTGAAAATTTCGGGGAAATTGCATGGGTAAAGGAGCTTTGCCCGACCAGCAGATTTTATGGAGATGCGTATGACATGTTCGGGCTGTTTGGAACAAAACCTGCAGCAAACGAAGAAGTCTCCAATCCTGCTTCTGCAAGCAGCAATACATGCCCTACTATCATGGCCCACTGTGTTCATTCCACAGATGAGGAAATCCAGATGATCAAAGACCAGGGTGTTTACATCGCCCATTGCCCGGAATCCAACACCGACATTGCTTCCGGAATCGCTCCCATCCGCCGTTATCTTGACATGGGACTTCACGTAGGTCTTGGAACTGATGTTGCCGGTGGATTTTCCCTTTCCATGTTCCGCGCAATTGCCGATGCCATCCAGGTTTCCAAGCTCCGCTGGCGCCTGATGGACCAGACCCAGGCCCCGGTTACTCTGGAAGAAGCTTTTTACATGGCCACGATCGGTGGTGGCTCCTTCTTCGGAAAAGTCGGCAGCTTCGAAAAAGGCTATGAATTCGACGCCATGATTCTGGACGACAGCAATATCCGTCATCCCCAGGAAATCTCCACCCGTGACAGACTGGAAAGGCTTGTTTATCTGTCCGACGACCGCAATTTGGTTGGGAAATATGTGCAGGGACGGAAAGTAATTTAAATTTCAGATTTTCAAAATTACGCTTTGATATTTTCTTAAATAATGGTAATCTAGAGCGTATTTGAAAAAGGCTTTCTGCAAGATGTGCGTCACAATTTGTGGGAAATTTCGCTCGGATGAGGGCGCCGTAGCGGGCTACGGCAACCGAATTCGGGTGAAATTCCCGCAAAGTGGGGCGTACAGATTGCGGGAATGATTTTTCAAACACGCTCTAGTCAATATGGCGGTTACTTAATATTCGCTGTCCCCAGATACTCCCGTATCCGCGCCTCATTCATATTCTCCCCGATCACGATCACGACTTCCTGTCCTGCGGAAATAGGCTTTAGGGAAAATTCTTTACGGGTGGCGTTTAGTTCCAGCCAGATATTGTCGGCGGACACTTTCTGAGCGGAGCCCGAATTCATTTTTTCGTTTTCGGTTACCGCGGCAGCATTTTCTTCTAATTTCACAAAGCCCTTAATTCGGAAAACATCCCCACATTCCGGATCATCCAGGATCTGATGCGCCGCTTTCTCCAACTGTGTCTCGGAAATCTTCAGCTCCATAAAATACAATGACTGGAACCCTTCTTTCTCATCAAAACACTGTTTCTCGAAATCTTCCATCACATACCCGCTGTTGAAAATCCGCTGAAAATCCTCATCTGTAAACGTTTCCCAATCCTTATTCAGTATCTCATTTTCCGTAAAACGTCGTTTGCATTTCACACTTTCCAGTGCGCGATTCAGATGTTTCACAGTTCCGCTGATTTCTTCCCCGGATGCCTCCTGACTCTTGCTTAGAACAATACAGCCTGCATCAGCCGCCTCTGAAGCCAGAATATACTCTGCCTGTGGCTGCAGCTTCTCCTCCAGTCTGGCATCCAGAATGGTAATCACATTCCCAATCTGATACCACTTATCCAACGGCTCTTCATAAAGGGCATCGAAAAACTCATCCACATCAAAAATCCCGGAAGGCTCAATGAGAACTCGGTCATATCCGCACATTCCCATTGCGATCAGCTTGGTCTTGAAACGTCTTCTGTGGCAGTCCGCATCACATCCACCGAAACCATTTCCAGCTCGCAGTTCTCACCTTCCAGGTCATGAAGCAGCATCATATCCACATTCACTGCACCAAAATCATTCTCCAGAATTCCAATATTCTGCCCCTGGCTCATCAGCCATGCAGCATATTTCTTTATGAAAGTCGTTTTTCCTGAACCAAGAAAGCCTGTAATCAAATCAACTTTAACCATTTTTTAATCTTCAACCTCACTTTTCAATATAAAGCTGGCCTGGAACCTGTTGCCGACCGCTTCGAAGTGACTGGCTCCGCCGTGTTTTTCACACAGTTTTTTCATGGAAAGAATGCCGATTCCTTCCTGTTTGTTTTGCCGTTTTTTTGAGTAAATTTTCCCATTTTCCTGGAATAATATTCCGTCAAAAGAATTGTCTACCGTAATCAGAAGCATGTCGTGTTTCTTCTCCGTAGCAACTTCAATAAAGCGTTTTCCGTCATACTGACCGGCGGCAGTCACCGCATTATCAGGGCATTGCCCAGAATCGTACAAAAATCAGTGTCCGGAATAGCAATATCTTTCAGATAGGCATACGGAAAACTCGATATTTTTTTCGCCCTGGCAATACAGCCGTAATGATAAAGACGCCGTCTGCCGCGGCGTTTCCTGTATATGGAATTGTTACTTTTCCCATCTCTTCCACAATATCCCCGCAAGCCCTCCATATCATTTTTATCAAGAAAACCTTTAATAGCAACCTGATGACGGAAATTATGGCGTGCTTCACGTTCTGCCAGAACCTGCTCCGTGAGCGCATGATAGTAACCTTTCTGCTGATCGATCTGCCGGTTCAGTTCTTTTCATTTAGAAAATGCCGCTGATCATAAGACACCGCAAAGCAAATCAGCAATGGGCGACGCCGATCAGACATTTACTCAACATTTGTGGAAAAGTGGTAGTGTAGACATCCACTCCTTCTGAAAAAATACTGGAAAAAAACATGGCAATAGGAATGAACCATAAGGTCTCCCAATAATTTTGGCATTCAATTTCAAGGAATGGTGTTACGGTATAACGCAGGAAGCGCGGATATAGAAGCGCATACACTACAATTGCAATTGCGCTGGTTTCTGCAATTCCAATCGCATTTCCCTGCATTCCCAAAAGTGAACTGACATAAGCTCCGATTGACATATTTACAGCAGCCATTACAATACAGAAAGCAATCAGATTTATCTTATAAAACGGCACGTCAATTTTCCCGGTAATTTCCCACCCACATGCAGATTCCGAAGTCCACAGCCAGACCAATTGCATAGATTACAGTCAGTCTGATCCTGTCTTTATCTGAGATTTTTTCGTGAAACGGAACAATTCGCAGGATCAGAGTGGGGACATGAGCCAGGATACAGAGAAGACTTACAATCGCGATTATAATTGTATTTTCCATATATTTTTACCTCGTTTTAAAGTACTCCATGGGACGGTCCGCCTCTCCGTTTTTTCTTTTCCAGCCTCTTTAATTCCAGCAATATAGTCAGCAGCATTGTAACGAAACAAAGGCTTCCGCCAATTACATTAGATACCGGCTCTGCCAGGAATACTCCGTGAGTTCCCATCTTAAACCCATAAGGAAGCAGATATGTCAGCGGCACTACGATAAAAACCTTCCGTAAAAGTGAGAAAAAAATCGCCTGCTTTTTCTTGTTCAAAGACTTGAAAACAGTCTGTCCAATATACTGCAGATCCATGAAAATAAATGCTGCAAAGTAGGTCTTCAGTGCCGGAACTGCATCCTTTATCAGAAGCTTATCTGAGCTGAAAACAGCGATCAGATAGTCCGGAACAAAGATAATCACGTTCCACATTACTGCTGTATAAACCAGAACCATTACTGCCAGAGTGACCATTGCCTTGCGGACAAGCTTCGGTCTTTTTGCCCCATAATTATAGCTCAGAATAGGTGATGTTCCTTCATTTATAGCATAAATCGGCGTCTCTACCATCTGACGGACACTGGATACGATAGTCATAACGGATATGTAAACATCCCCTCCGGTGACCCCCAGAACATTGTTACAGCAGATAGTTACCAGGCTGTTTGTCAGCTGCATAATGAAGCCTGCAGTACCAAGACTGACAATGTTTTTTTTGCATTCTCTTTGCAGCTTTTTCAGCTCTGTTTTTTCAAAAGCCGAGCTTTCATTTCCGCTCTTTTTTCAAGAAAAAGTAGTACATAAGCAGCTGATAGGAACTGGGAAAGAACAGTCGCAATGGCTGCTCCTTTGATTCCGAAACCAAGCACAAAAATGAATAATGGATCCAGGATCAGATTGGCGACTGCACCAATCGCTACAGAAAGCATACCAGTTGTCGCGTATCCCTGTGCATTGATAAAAGGATTCATTCCTGTTGCTATCATGGATGGAACCGTTCCGATCAGGTAGATTATCATGTAGGGATATGCATAAACCAAAGCATCCTCAGATGCTCCAAAAAGTACCAGCAGAGGTCTTGCAAAAAGCATACCAGCTATCATCAGAATGATCCCGCTTCCACACACCATAGTAAAGGAAGTGTTCATCACCTCCTGCGCTTTCTGGTTGTCTTTCATACCTCTGTTTATAGAAAAAACAGGCGCGCCGCCACTGCCGAACAGATTGGCGAAGGCAGTGATAATCACGATTAACGGGAAACATAAGCCGACTGCGCCAAGCGCTGTAGTTCCCACTTCAGGGATTCTGGCGATATAGATTCTGTCTACAATATTATATAAAAGACTGAGTATCTGTGCCACCAGCATGGGGATTGCAGCGCTGAAAATGTTTCTGGTTACCGTGCCATTTTCAAAATCAATTCGTTTCATTTTGTTTCACAACTTTCTTTTTAATTCATATTTTTATAATACTCTTGTTCTGTCAGTACAAATTGTTCCATTTCTTATGGAAATCTGGTAATCTCCGACATCCAGACAGTCCCCATTTTAGAGCGTGTTTTTTATTCAGAATGGGTTACTGCTGCGTAGGGCATCCTGGCCGGAAAGTGTCTTCTAACTCCAGTTTTCCGGTGCCTTTAAGTGTAAAAAATCCTGCCTCATGATATAATTTCTCCTGAAATTGTTTGAACTTTATGAGTTTATTTTGCACATTACGTGGAAAAATGTCAAGAGAAAAGGGACTATAACAGATGAATGTCACTTCACGCACACGCATCTATTACAGTCCCTTAATATTCTCTTGTTACGCATCTATTACAGTCCCTTATATATTCTCTTTTGTTATTTCATTAGTTTGAACCGCCGATTGCCATTTTTCGATGTTTGAAGATCCACTGCCCTGCGTGCTTTTTCCAGCTGTCCATTAAAAAAAACTTTTTATTTGAAACAGCAACCAATTAATTGAAAACAATCAATCCCCATAACATAACAAAACAAATATTACATCTTCTTTATTACAATCTTTTTTGCTTATGCCTCGTTTTACAAAAACCGTTTTGTAGCTCTTTTTGCCTTTTTCCTGGGGACGTAGATTTTCATCCTTGGATGGAGTGCCTTTGAAGGCATTGGAGCCTACGTATTTGGCTTTTCAGGGCGGGAGGTGTAGATTCTCATTTCGTTTAACTTTTTGCAGCTATAAAAGCTTTGTTTTCCGATCGCTTTTACTGAACCTCCAATTTGTACGTAAGAGAGTTTCGTGCACTTATAAAAGGCATAGCTCTTAATCTGGATTACATTGTTTCCTATGATAGCCTTTTTCAGGTATTTATTGCTCTTGAATGCTTTGGCGGCTATTGAGGTTACTTTGTAATTCGCGCCCTTTCAGGTTTACGCTGTCTGGAATTGTGACAGTGCTTTTACTTTTTTCTTTATCGGTTTTATATATTCTACCGTGTCTGTGGCGGTAACTTTATAATATCCGTTTGTCGCCGGATGTTTCACTGTTGTGCCCACTTTATATCCAGTCGGCGCAGGTGTGTTTGTCGGCACTGTTGCTGTTGTCGGCACCGGCGTGTTTGTCGGCACTGGCGTGTTCGTCGGCACTGGCGTGTTTGTCGGCGTTGCCGTTTTGTCGGCGTGCCGTTGGTATTGGTGTTCGTCGGTACTGGCGTGTTCGTCGGTACTGGCGTGTTTGTCGGCGTTGCCGTTGGTATTGGTGTGTGTTTCGTCGGTACTGGCGTGTTCGTCGGTACTGGCGTGTTTGTCGGCGTTGCCGTTGGTATTGGTGTGTTCGTCGGTACTGGCGTATTCGTCGGCACTGGCGTGTTTGTCGGTACTGGCGTGTTCGTCGGCGTTGCTGTTGGTACCGGCGTGTTCGTCGGCGTTGCCGTTGGTATTGGCGTGTTCGTCGGTACTGGCGTATTCGTCGGCACTGGCGTGTTCGTCGGCGTTGCCGTTGGTACCGGCGTGTTTGTCGGCACTGGCGTGTTCGTCGGCATTGCCGTTGGCACTGGCGTGTTTGTCGGTACCGGCGTGTTTGTCGGTCGGCGTTGCCGTTGGCACTGGCGTGTTTGTCGGTACTGACGTGTTCGTCGGTACTGGCGTATTCGTCGGTACCGGCGTGTTCGTCGGCGTTGCCGTTGGCACCGGCGTGTTTGTCGGCACTGGCGTATTCGTCGGCATTGCCGTTGGCACTGGCGTGTTTGTCGGTACCGGCGTGTTTGGCGTTGCCGTTGGCACTGGCGTGTTTGTCGGCACTGGCGTGTTCGTCGGCACTGGCGTTCGTCGGCGTTGCGTTGGCACCGGCGTATTCGTCGGCGTTACCGTTGGTACGTGTGTTGTCGGCGTTGCCGTTGGCACCGGCGTGTTCGTCGGCGTTGCCGTTGGTATTGGCGTGTTCGTTGGCGTTGCTGTTGGCACCGGCGCGTTTTCGTTGGCGTTGCCGTTGGCACCGGCGTATTCGTCGGTAAAACAACCAACTTCGGAATTTCCTCTTCGCGCTTGCTCTGGCACACAGTACAAGTATATGTCTTAATTCCTGTACTTGAAGTGGTAGCCTCTTTCGTTATAACTCCGGCATCCCAGGTATGCGTATGCTCAGTTTCCCCGGAACCACCGCGTTTCATCATAAAAAACGACTGTAACCGTATATGTTATCTTCGTTACACCATCTGGCGCTGTCAGAACATACTGTACCGGATTTGTAAAATCATGAGATCTTCCACTGGTAAACTCATCTGCCACCGCTGTTCCTGTACCAGAACCATAATCAATATTCGGTGCCAGCCTGGTAACATTAGTTCCTTTTGGCAACCGCAGCGTAATCTTACGGTTCTCATTATCAATTTCCCCAACAACATCCTCTTTTTTAACTGGGAATTAAACGCCTTGTTAAGTACAAAACTATAAAATCTTGCCTCATTAGAAGCCGTAACTATAATTTTTATTGTAACTGGCAAAACTGCCTTTGTTCCTGTATCCACAATTTTATACTGTGACTCATAAATTCCCACTGGTGCAGTGACAGTCCCGGAAAAAGTAAAATATTTACTTCCATAAGAGCCTCCGCCAGGAACCGCAAAGACAGTTAAACCAGCCGGTAAATTCTCAGAAACAACCTGAGTTTCATACTTACCACTTCCACCAGTAACAAAGCCTGAATATATCCACTGCTCTTTTCCAGTTCCTGTAACTGCGTACAGCTCAGTATCTGTAATCGCCAATGGTTCTGTTACGCTCATTATTCCAAGCACAGCGATCACGGCACCATATTCTCCCGGCAGCTTATCAGACACATAAGCAATAAGATCTTTTCCATTATCTGATGACTCTGTTATTCTGCCATTATCAATCACAGCCGATGAACCGCTTCCACTTCCAAGCGCCAAATGTATTCCATAAGTATTCAGATCAGCCCCTGTAATAACCGGCGATACTTTTCCATTGCTATATGTAATCTGAAGCTTCACTCCGGTCAGATCGAGTTTATCTCCAGCTACATAATTCAGTTTCTCGGGGCTGCAAGCATAGTCAAGGCCGCCGGTGCATTCGCTGCAACCGTAATCGCCCACGGTATTTTTACTCCAAAGTAATCAAAAGTAACCTTAGTATCCGAGGTTTTCAGTGGGCCTGTTTTTAATCTCAGAATAAGTTGTACCATTTATCAAAAAGCCTGCCCCAATACCACGGTTTTTCTCCCACGTAACAGGAAGTCCAGTTGTTTTTTTACCTCCAATGAAGTAATCTCCGGATTCTCCACCCGCTCTGGCAAACCATCCTCTGAAATCTTCCAGTCAGTTCCAAACTCCCAACCCCACGTAAGATTTGGGATCTTTCATCTGTGCCTCTGTGAGAAGTCCACCTGATCCAATGGAAGCAGCAGTTCCGCCGACAAGATTCCCCTCTCCACTCTTTCCATAACAGTTCAGCACATGTCCGCTTAAACCGTAAGAAGAGCTGAGTACATTATCAGCAGCAGTTCCACATCTGTCCTACACGGTTGTTTGCTGCAGTTACTGTGATTTTTCCTGCATGGAGGCATTCTTTGAGCACACCGCCCATGCCCCAAACTTCTGGATTTCTCCCGCAATTCCGCCCACATAGACCGGATATTCATTTCCGTTTGTCTGGGTAACACGAATCGTACCGGTGCTGACACACTTGCTTATAGTACCAATGTTCAGACCTGCAATTCCACCTACCCAGCTTTTCATAGGAGCCATTATATTAACATTCAGCTTTGATGTGCAGCCAAAAATAATTCCGGCAAGTGCATTTTCACCTGCAATTCCGCCAAATTCCGGATATACAACAGCTCCGTTTCCGCCCATATATCCGCTGATTGTTCCTGTCACCATACAGTCTTCAATATTTCCTTCATTGTACTGTGTGATGACGCCCTGCACGTTCTGCATATCATCATCAAAATCTGCAGCTACGCGCAGATTCCGATTTTTCCCGATTCATGGCTATCAGAGGCTTCTTCAGTCCATAGATCGTATGTCCGTTTCCGTCCAGCGTTCCACCAAAATAAGAGAGGGTAAAATTAATTCTTCCCTGTATCTGAATATCTGAGGTCAGCTGATAATATGCGCCCGATTTTCCTCGATCAAATTCAGATCATCCAGAGAATCAATCTGATAAGGACTGCTGCTTGTACCATTTCCGCCAGCCGGTTTCACAGATGAAGTCCGTTTTCCTATTACACGATAAACAATTCCGCTTTCTCCATCAGATGGGACGGTAAATTTTCCATTCTTCAGTTTCACAAGGATCGCGGACGCTGCCGGAATGGAATATTTTGAGCCACTGTCTCCGGAAAATACCGGAAATGCAGATGCCTTTTTGCAGCTATCCGATCACCTGGAAAACTGTATACACCAGAAGCTTCTCCTGCTGCCACAGCTGTATAAAAAATCTGAAAGAAGTGTTTTAAACGGAATTCCTGTTACCTTCTCCAGATAAGCGTCACAGGTAAGGGCGGAAGCATCTACTGTATAAAATCTCGGCAACACAGCCATAGGCTCATAGCTTCCTGCCATACGGTCAATTACGTATCTGACAAACAGGTATGGCATTCCATAGTCCTGGGCAATATCATCGCGATAACTCTTATACATCAAGGAAGAGCCGTTACGAATAGCGGTACTTCCTGCAATTCCGTTCATCCAGCCATTTGTGTCCGTACCGCCCCACAGATAATCCATGACCGTTACTGCAAGACCTTCGTTTATCCACATATATTTCTCGGCGGCATTGAATTTTGTTTTCAGCCAGAGCAGTGCATGCTGTCCTTCGTGTACAAGCAGACCGTTTCTTTTGGACATCTCACCGGAAACATAGGCAGATGCAGAAGGAGTGTTGATATGGATTGCTGTAATTCCCTCATCATACTGAAACTGACCACTTGCGCCGCTTAAGGTTTCCGGCACAATAGAGAGCTTGCCGGATCCATCTTCCCAGGGAAGATCGCCTCCTGCCAGTGTTTTCAGGATTTGATAGGGCTGTCTGTCATAAATGCTCGCCATGTCTGATGCTATGAGAGATGTTTTTCCAGCGGCATCATAATCCGCTTTCATATCTTTATCCATCCAGATATAGCAGTGTTCACCAATCCCAATGCATATATAGGTCTTGCCGCTGCCATTGCTTCTGTAAATATATTTCTCTTCTCCTATTGCATAAGTGGTAACCGCTGCCTGAACGGATATACCATCGTCGTCTCATCTCCCGATGCAACGGACGAAATGGCGCTTTTTCATTTAGCGCAGTGACTGAGCTGGTGCTCCCTGTATTCAGCCCGGCCAGGCTTTTGAGCTGCAGGGAAGCTCACTTCCACTTGAAGCGGATGCAGTACTTCCACTGTCATCAAAGATCAGTGTGCCTGTACTCCTCGAATCAGATGTATCCGTATTAATAATCACTGCATACTCCCCAGTAAGTATTTCCCCTGCCTTTCCCTCTGTCACTGCAGCAAAAACATTTACACTGCCCAGTATTCCCAGAAGCAGAAGACAGATTCCCACCCACAAACCAATGGATTTCCTTTTTTTCATACACTCCTCCTGTAAAAAATTTTCTTTCCTACAGTTTACCATTTTTACATTCTGTACACTATGTTTTTTTTTCTGCACTTTTCTGGTTAATTTCAACAAAAAATGGGGCGAATGTATCGTTTCCGCTGATACATCGCCCCATTTAGACTTACTTTATTTTCTTATTAAATTACTCTTCCTCAAACTCCAGATCCTTACGGCTCATCTCCTCAATCAGCTCTCTCTTCACCTCAAAAAGCTTCGGAGAAAGATCCACATAAACCTTCTGTGGGTTGGAGAATCGTCTGGACTCGTCCCAGAGAGTGCTCTGTTCCTTCTGGCAGATTGCGCGAAGTTCCATTACTGAAGGAGACGTATAAACGCGTTTTCCCTCCTTAATAACCGGAACCAGAAGCTCACGAACCTCGTAAGTACCGCCCAGAATCTTAGTTTTTTTCCAGGTGTCAACCGGGTCAAATACTACCATAGTTTCATCTGGGTTCAGTTTCTCGTCAGCAAGACAGATCAAATCAGCTTTAATCTTACCTGTGGACTTGCTGTAAATACGATATACCGTTTTGTTTCCAGGGTTTGTTACCTTAGCGGTGTTCTCAGAAAGCTTGATCTTCGGAACAAATTCACCTGTCTCAGGATTTTCACTGCTGCCAGCTTGTATACACCGCCAAATGCCGGATTATCATTGGAAGTGATCAGACGTGTTCCAACGCCCCAGGAATTGATCTTGGCATCCTGGGCTTTCAGGCTCTCAATCAGATATTCGTCAAGGTCACTGGATGCAGAAATGGTCGCATCATCAAAACCAGCTGCCGATAACATTTTATATGCTTCCTTGGAAAGATAAGCAAGGTCACCGCTGTCAATACGGATACCATATTTTTTTTCAGCTGGATTCCCTCCTCCCGCATTTCCTCAAATACACGGATTGCATTGGGAACACCGGATTTCAGCACGTCGTAAGTGTCTACCAGAAGGATACATGCATCCGGGTACATTCTTGCGTAGGTCTTGAATGCAGTGTACTCATCCGGAAAGCTCATGATCCAGGAATGTGCATGGGTTCCAAGCACTGGCACGTCAAACATCTGACCAGTCAGCACGCAGGAGGTTCCGACACAACCACCGATCACAGCTGCACGGGCTCCAAAGATACCTGCATCCGGTCCCTGGGCACGACGCAGACCAAATTCCATGATACCATCTCCCTTCGCTGCATAGCAGACACGGGCCGCCTTAGTAGCGATCGGCTCTGATGGTTCATAATGTTCAAAATCGCAGTTTCCACAAGCTGAGCTTCCATAATCGGTGCTACCACTTTCACCATTGGCTCTCTTGGGAAAATAACAGTGCCTTCCGGGATGGCATAAATATCGCCGGTAAAATGGAAGGAGCGAAGATATTCCAGAAAATCCTCCTCAAAAATGGAAAGACCGCGAAGATATTCGATATCTGCGTCTGTAAATCTCAGATTCTCAATATATTCAATTACCTGCTCCAGTCCTGCACAGATAGCAAAACCGCCTCCGCATGGGTTATCACGGTAAAACATGTCGAATACGACAGTCTGGTCAGTTGGGTTCTTAAAATACCCCTGCATCATGGTAAGTTCATAGAGATCCGTGAGCAGAGTCAGGGTTATTTGCTCTCATGTTTATTCTCCTTATTAATGAGGCCAGTCTGAGACTCAATTACCTGAATAATTTTAAACAGGCTCCAGACAGGCTGCTTAATTATATAAAGTAAAAAAAGTTTCTGGCACTACTACCTTAGAGTGTGCAAAAAACTCCAAAAGCGATTCCGTATATTTTGCTTGATTATAACACATTCATCCAAAATGCACAGGGAAAAGGCACTGGAAATCTTAATTTTTTCCAGTAAAATCAAGGCTTTGCACGAATTGAATAAATTTTTTTAAAAATTTGAAAAAAGGGGTTGACTTTTATATGGGTGTTGATATATAATACAACATGTCGCAAGCGAGAAAACAACTTGCTAAAGCGCATAGGGCTATCGCCAAATGGTAAGGCAACGGACTCTGACTCCGTCATTTCAAGGTTCGAATCCTTGTAGCCCTAGCTAAGTGGAGCACCTCGGATGAGGTGCTTTTTTCGTATTATGAAATTTCCGGAAGCCGCGTATTTACTGGCTTTGCGGGACTTTTAAAATTTTTTCTGAAACGCTTTTTCGTGGCTCTGAAAGGCGATTTTTTCCTTATTTGGCTTACTGATTTTTACTACATTTTCGGTGGTTTTCAGATGTGATAGGTCAATTTGGGAGCGATTATAGGTCAATTTAAAATGACGTTGCTGCCAAAAGGTGCTGAAAACAGGAAAAATGAAGAAAATCGGCTAAAAATCGACAAAATTCTACTTTTTCTACCTTTTGCACAAAAAATTATGTTTACTTTTGTGATATTTTCGCCTCATAATCAAGACAGTTTCCACGCTTCAAGTGCACAAATCCATTTTAGTACTCCCACCGCTTATTCTTCTGTCCGAAGGCGAACCTTAATTGACTTACTTGGTCAGTTATATTTCGGCGTTTGCCTCACAGCCCTCGGATAATGTTCAAATAATCCTGTCTCTGGTCTACGACAGCATATATAATAACTTCCTTTCGGGCTTCATTAACTTTATAAAATACAAAGTCTTTTTTCAAGAATCAATACCTTATAGCCCCTGACGCTTTAATACCAGGTATCTTGGATCAATTCCAAGATCTGGATTTTCTCCCAGCTGTCGTATACGATCTTCTATTTCGTCTAGCTTTTTCAATGCCACATCATTGCCGAAATTCTGTGCAATATATAATATAATCTTTCGCAGACCAAAGCATCTGCAGTATCAGTACGAACAATATTGTATTTCAAGCTTAGCCCTCCTGCAGCATAGCACGTAAATCATCAAAGTTTCACTGATTGGCGCAACGCGACCATTCTTTACATCATCTTCTGCTTCAGCAAGGATTTCAAGCAATTCTATTCTTGATTTCATGTTCTTGTACTCTTCATAGGACAGAGACACTGTATCGCCTCTTCCATTTACAGTTATGATAACAGCTTCTTTTCCCTCACGGCACTGCTTGGAAATTTCATTATAATGATTTCTTAAATCCGCTGATGGTCTGATAGTTTCCTGCATAGCAAACATAATACGCACCTCCTGTTGTTATATATGAAAATTATATCATTTAATGTCTATACTTTCAACTTCTTAGTCAATTCCATTCATAAATTTTAGAATTCTTCATTTGTTCTAGCACCCCAAAAAGGGGATGTCGATTAATACCTCATTTCGACATCCCCAGACACTATTCTTGTTTCTAACAAAATAATAAAAACATTTTTCAGATTCATCTCCAGAGCTTCTAAAAAGACCTACAAAAAACGATACCTCACAGATGTCCGCATCTATGTTGGTATCGTTTTTCCAGAATTTGTTTCACCTATATATTTATTCTTATCTGATCACCTGCTGGCCGCTTGCACTGTAAAGTTCAAACCATTCAGACTGTTCAAGTTTTTACATCCAGTGCTTTGATTGCCAGATCCAGTCTGTCCAACTTCTGACTGCCAACTAGCGGAATTGCTCCTACTGGATGGTACATAATCCACGCATACACAATAACTGCTGGCTCCACATTATGTCTTGCAGCAATATCCTCAATCTTTTTCCTTGCTTTCACACATGCTTCATCATTCCCACTGAAAAGGCGTCCGCCTGCCAATGGAGACCAGATCATTGGATGAATCTTATGATAGGTCAGATAATCCATCATGCCAGTGTTAAAATGCTCAAAGCAAAGAGGATTCCATTCAATCTGGTTTGTTACCAGCTGACCGCCAACTGCACCATTCATTGCATCAAACTTATAAGGATCAAAGTTAGATACACCAATTTCTCTTACCAGACCTTCTTTTTTTCAGCTGAAGCAGTGCCTCTGCTGTGTCCCATGGATTCAGAAGAGGATCCTCTCTATGGATCAGATAAAGATCCAGATGATCTGCATGCAGTTTCTTTAGACTCTCTTTGCAGGACTGCAGAACTCTTTCTTTTGTTGTATTATAGTAACCAAAAGTAGCACCGTCTACCTCTGTTAAATAAATACCAGTCTTTGAAACCAGTTCAATTTCTTTTAAAATGGAAGGATCAGCAGCAAAAAGCTTCTCCCATTTTTGCCTCTGCTCCACCGTAAATTTCAGCTGTATCAAATGTAGTTACGCCACGTTCGATACATGCATGCATGAAATTTACCATCTCCTGCGTTGTCATATTCCAGCTGTCTGCCCGCCAGAATCCCTGAACTACTGCTGATAAAGATAATTCTTCTGAAAGCTGTACTTTTTTCATGTTTAATCTCCTTTGCTCCATCGATTATTTTGCATTCTTTCTCATGTCCAGTGCAACTGCTGAACAGATAATGATACCTTTGATAACAAGCTGCCAGTTAGAGTTCAGTCCAATAAAGCTCAGGCCATAACTGATGAATGTGAAAATCATAACACCAATAAATGCTCCGGATACTTTACCAATACCACCACTTAAAGATACACCGCCAACTACGCAGGAAGAAATTGCATCAAACTCATAAGCATTTCCATAACCGGCATTTGCTCCACCGGTTCTTGCAACCTCCAGAATACCTGCCAGACCAACTAAAAATACTTTCAATTATAAAACAGGCAATAATTACTTTATTGACATTAATACCAGAAACCTTTGCTGCTTCTTTATTACCACCGGTAATATAGATATTTTTTCCGAATGTAGTTCTATTCAGGATAAACCATACAACTGCCATTACAACAAGTGCAATTACAACAAGGAAGCTTACCTGTCCGCCAATTCTGAAACGGCTTAAAATTGTAAGATCATCTCTGATACCACCGATTGGCTGAGAATTATTTGGTGCTTTTGCAAAATATAACTGGTTCAGACCATAAACTGCAGATGCCATACCATATGTAGCAATAAATGGTGCCATACGAAGTTTACAGATCATCAGACCATTAAGATAACCGATCAATGCAACTACTGCCAGTGCAACTAATATTGGAACAAAAAAATAGGGAGTTCCGGAAGTCCTGGCCAGAATAATTTGGAATACCCAGCATTTTCTGGGCAAGAGATGCTACTACAACAGCTGCCAGACCAACCTGACGGCCACCAAAGCAAGGTCTGTACCGCCTAACAAAAGTGGAAACATCAGACCTAACGCACAGATCAGTTTTACAGCTGACTGCGTCATAATATCTGTTACTACACGCCACTGAAGAAAGGATGGCTCGATAATAATAATTCCAATGATCGTGATCAGTAATGCTATGATCAAAGCATTATCAATAATATAATCTTTTATATTCTTTTTTTTTTTCTGTAGTACTCTTATTCATCTTAATCCACCGCCTTTGCCTTATTTTCACTCTGCGTTGCCAACGTCATAACATCCGTCTGTTCTACCTCTGCTGCGTCAAGGATACCTGTCATTCTTCCTTCACACATTACCATGATCCTGTCAGATACTCCGATCAGCTCTGGCATTTCAGATGATACCATGATGATTGATTTTCCTGCTTTAGTAAGTTCACGCATGATTCTGTAAATTTCATATTTCGCACCAACATCAATTCCTCTTGTTGGCTCGTCCAGAATCAGAATATCACTATTCGCCAAACCACGACAGATCAGGACTTTCTGCTGATTTCCACCTGAAAAGATTCTTGTATTGCAGTCTTTACACTAGGCGTTTTTTTACATTCAGCTCACCATTGATCTTTTTTCAACATCTGTCTGCAGCTTTTCGGATTCAATATTCCAAACCGGTTTCCTGCCATTGCCTTAAATGCAACAGCAAGAGTGTTATCCATTACAGACAGCATAGGAATAATTCCTGTTGCTCTGCGTTCTTCTGTCAGCATTGCAAACCCATTTTTAATTGCTTCCTGCGGATTGCTATTTACAATTTCCTGTCCATTTTTTTATACAATTTTCCTTCAGCAATACTTCTAAGCCCGAAAACAGATTCTACTAGTTCAGTTCTCTGCGCTCCGACTAGGCCCCCAATTCCCAATATTTCTCCCTTATGGAGATCAAAGGACATACCCTTAAAAAGAATGGGGATCAGCACTGGTAAAATTTTCTACTTTAAGAAGCACATTAGGTTGTACCACATGTTCGTTTGGTGGAAAACGATTTTCCATACTTCTTCCAACCATCAGTTTGATTAGCTCATCAATACTTATCTCTTCGATTGGATACCGTCCCACATAAGTTCCATCTCGCATAACGGTAATCTCATCTGAAATTTCGAACAATTCTTCCAATTTGTGGGAAATATAAATAATAGAACGGCCTTCTGATTTTAATCTTCTGATAATCTTAAACAGATGTCGTGTCTCCGCATTAGTAAGTGAAGAGGTCGGTTCATCCATAATAATAATTCTTGCATCATAAGAAACAGCCTTAGCTATTTCAACCGCCTGTAACTGTGAAACGGACAAATCTTTTTTTGCCGGCAGTAGCAGGGATATTCAGTTCCAAGTCAGCAAGCAATTCTTCTGTTTTCTTCTTCATCTTTGCTTCATCGACAATAATCCCTTTTTTCTCAAACCGTCCTGCCCAGATGTTGTCGATGACATTTCTATAAGGAATCGGTGTAAGTTCCTGCTGAATCATTGAGATTCCTAATTTTAATGCTTCTGTTGGTCCATTAATGGTTACTTTTCTCCATCCAGTTCAATATTTCCTTCATCCGGATGGTATAAACCAAACAGACATTTCATTAATGTTGATTTTCCAGCCTCCGTTTTCTCCAATCAACGCATGCACAGATCCTGTCTTACATTCAACTGCACCTTATCCAAGGCTTTTTACACCAGGAAATGTTTTTGTGATATCTGTCATTTTAATCGCAATGTTTCCATAATCAAATTAAGCCCCCTAAGGTATATCGTTCATCTGAAATGGCAGAAAGGTTACACATCTGCGTAACCTTCTGCCATTTTCATTATCATCGAAATCACGTAATAACTGCAAAACGCTGATTATTCTGACAGAGATTTCATAAGTTCTATTGTGTCATCAAGATTTGATTCATCAACAATTACATATGGTACCCATACATATTTTCCCGTCTACAGTACAGTCAACTCCAAGATCTTCTGCTGTAAAATCTTCGCCCTTTGCAACTGCTTTCAGAACATTCATGATTGCAATAGACTGGCTCTTGCGGTCATTTAATACAGTACCAAGTAAACCACCGGATTTCATTGCTTCCAGAGCATCCATGTTTGCATCGATACCAACAATCGGTACAAACTTGTCAGCCTCGCCCTTATTGTAACCATTATTTAATGCTGCCCGAAGGGCACCCATAGCCATTCCATCATTATTACAGAGAACACCTTCGATACCATCAATTCCGTAAGCTGTAATCCATGTATTCATTTTATCCAGAGCCTGCGCCTCGATCCCAGTTTGCAGTATCTTCTGCAATAATTTCTGTACTCAATTCCAACTGCGTCCAGTGCATCTTTATAAGCCTGTGTGTTCTAAGAACTACATCCTGCTGTCCGATCTCTCCTTTGAAGAATGCAAAGTCGAGTTTTCCATCACCATTCTTGTCAGCAATGTCTTTATTCTCATTCCAGTAATTGATCAGTGCCTGTGCACACATAGTACCTCGATTCGGAAGCTTCTGCTCCTACATACCAGATATTATCGTATTCTTCCATTGTCTCATCCATCGGCTGCATGTTAAAGAATACTGCCGGTACATTTTCTTGCGTCACATTTTTGTGCCATCTCTGCTGTAGATTCACGGTCCGGAGCACAGATTGCAAATAATATCTGTTCCTTTTGTCAGCGCCATATCCAAATTTTTATTGTTTGCAGATACCTGGTTTTCAGCATCCTGCATATCCAGTTTAATTCCACCGATGTTTTCTTCTTCATTTCCCATAATGATTCGAATCCGCTCTGAACTGGTCGTCAAATGCTCGCCAGATTACTGTTGCATTAATATCATCATCTGCGTAAACAGATACACCACCAACTGTTGTAATTGTCATTGCTGCAACTGCCATTGCCGCTACACCCATCATTTTCTTTTTTGTTCATTTTCTTTTTCTCCTAAAAATGGTTTTTATTTTGTAATATTCCCCAATACTACTTTTTCACTTAAATATTTCCGTAATTTCTATTTTGCCTCCAGACGGAACTGCATCATTTTTTCTTTAATAAATGCTTTGCAGCTTTTCTTTTGAATGAATAAACATGGTTGTATTGTATTTGAAGTTATCGCCCTGTTCTTTCTTCATCTCTTCAAATGAGTTTGCATCCGTGCAATACCGCCGGAATATCTACTAATTCGTCGATCTTAGCAAGTCTTTCAATATTTAATTTCGGAGCTGCAATGTAATGTCCGTGCTGTGTTCCGATGCTGACAGCCAATGCATCAATACCTGTACGCTCTACAAATTCTTTTGCTTCTTCCGGAACTGTCTGAGCTGCTTCCCGGTCCAAGTACCTTTAAGTCGCCTTCTTCACCAACCAGACGTCCAAGTTCACCTTCTACTGTGATTCCAAGTGGATGAGCTAAATCAACAACTTTCTTGGTCAGTGCAATATTCTCTTCAAATGGAAGACCAGATCCGTCAATCATAACAGATGAGTAACCAGCATTGATTGCTTTTTGCACAATCTTCATAAGATTTGAAATGGTCTGCATGCAGGCATACCGGAATCTGCGCATCACGAGCTGCGAATTTAACCATATTTACCATGCCTTCATATCCACCTGCTAATTCTACACAGTCTGTACCTGTGATGAAGATAACCGGTGTACCAGTCTCATTTCCGGCTTCAATAGCGGCTCTTGCCATTTCATAAGATACTGTTACATATGCTCCATAAGCCACATTTCTCTCTTCTGCCAGTTTCAGATTTCTTTCATTGGTGCAAATTTCATGTTTGTTTTTCCTCCTACACTTTTATAACTTGTTTTTTATTTTGAATGATGTCGTACATCAAACAATTACATATCTGTTCGCTGATTAAAAATTTCCATTGCTTCGTCATAGGATGGGATTCCTCCAGTGGCACCTTTTCTTTCCCACATTCAAAAGCTTCCTATCAGAGATCCAAATCTTGCTGCCTCAAAAAAGATTTCCCATGAGATAAAGCACAGATCAGGCCTGCCATAAAAGAATCACCAGCTCCGAAGTATCTACCACAGGCATATTTTTCAGACAAGGGATATACTGCTCTTCTGTAAAATCTGTAACGTAACACCTTTTTCCCTAAGCCTTGATTCCCCAGGATACCGATTCCGCTTTTCTGAGAATTTTTTCACGGATCTGATTGATCTGGTCTGTGCCTGCTATAAATGAGGCTTCTATCATACTTGGAAAGAAGATATCGGTCTCTTTTAAAAATTGGTGGCAGCACTTTGTTCCAGTCACATATTTCACTGTCATTCATTGCAGCATCCATAACCGTTATCTTTTAAACCTGTGAGCTCTCAAACAGATTTGATTCCTCCATTATCCATCCGGTTCATGGCCATCACCGATCCCACATAAATCAGATCTGCTTTCTGAATTAACTCATCTGGTATCTCGTCTGCTCCAAACTGATGAAATATGGA
>VOFF01001007.1_pt1 | contig 58030 bp, 63 predicted proteins | sample 5384061 | NCBI WGS metagenome assembly VOFF01 (sample SAMN12384725, study PRJNA508395) | human gut metagenome | isolation source: healthy gut E | host: Homo sapiens | reverse complement strand
CAAGAAATCAGTATGGGATATGATCCTGAAAATGGTTATCGCGGTGGCTTTGGCTATTGCGGGGGCGTTGGGGGCAAATGCGATGACGCTGTAAAGCCTTAATCTCATAAAGATATCCCGCCATTCGATACATAGAAAATGATGCAATGGTGGGATATTTTTTATCACAATCAATTATTCATTCACAACAGACAATCATTATGAGAAATATTCTATTTATTCTATTATTAACTCTGGGCACCCTCGCCCATGCAGAAAGGGGGCAGGAACTGCAACAGTTCTACACCCCCAATACGTATGCCTTTGCCCGCTACGGCGACCTGCCCGTTGACTACAGCACCGGTCTTCCGCAAATCAACCTTCCACTGACTTCCATCAGCGACCGCGACATCAAGGTGGACGTTTCACTAAGCTATTACGCATCAGGTATCAAGGTAGACCAGGAAGCCTCGTGGGTAGGCCTGGGATGGAGCCTGAATGCAGGCGGCATGATCACTTGCCAGCTTCGGGGAGCGCCCGACGAGATGGATGCCAAGACAGGAAAAATGCGTCGTGTGAATCTGCGCTTTCAGAATTATCCTTCGAAACCATGGACCAATACATCAAAGCCGAAAGGAGCAACTGGGTGAGTGCGGCCGACCTGAGACCTAACAGCTTCGATCCTGCACCGGATATCTTTTTTTCAATTTCTGCGGAAGAACCGGAAAGTTCTACCTGGATGAAAACGGAAAAGGGCGTATGATCAATCAGGATGACTGTACCATAGAGTTCCAACCGGACGGCACTTTCAAGATTACGGACGAAAAAGGGGTAGTATATCTTTTTTAAGGATAAGGAATACGCTTATTACGGTGCGATAAAGGATAACTGCACTTCCGGATGGTATCTTTCGTCTATTACAAGTCCTGCCGGGGGCAGCATCACTTTTACTTATGTAAGTGGCGGTACGCTGGGAACGAGCGTCATCCACCGCATTGATGATTCTTGCTATATGACCCTCAATAAAGATCTCAATACGCATGAGATTCCCCCCAGCTACCTGCGGCCTGCCATTGTCGATAACTCCAATGAAGGGATAACCGGACTTGTGGTCAGCCGCATTACTGCTTCTTCGGGAGCACACATCGACTTTACGTGCAGCAGCGAGAACCGTAAGGATGCCCACAGCATACGGGGGAGCATGCTTGAGAGTATCACTTCTTATAATTCGGCAAACGACATTTATAAAAAAGTACAAACTGTTCTATGGCTACTTTGAACCGGATGAAAGGCATAAAATAGCCGCTTCATATTACCAATACCTGAACTATCGCCTGCGTCTGGAGAAAGTACAGGAACTTCCGTCTACAGGCACATCGGCACTTCCTCCCTATCGTTTTTCATATTATGGAGACGGTGGTTCCAAGACGGATAATATATATGCATTACCTTATCGGTTGTCGCCTTGCCAGGACCACTGGGGATACTATAATTATACGGATAACAAGACCATTTTTTGCGAATAATGCGGCGAATGAACCTTTCTACATTGACCCGTGGTTCCGAGAATTGTCCAACAGTTATGAACTGGCAGGCATAAAGGGTTATAAAATATCAAAATGGCGGTAATCGCGAAATGGATACCGAGGCTGTTAAGGCTTGTACCTTGAAAAGGATTGTGTATCCCACAGGCGGTTATACGGACTTTGATTTCGAAACGCATGATGTCAACTATACGTTAAGGGAAAATCGGCATCGGCGGCCTGCGCGTCAAGAAGATAACAGACAATGATGAGAATGGCAACCAGAAAATCCGTAATTACGAGTATCCTTATTATTCGTGGGGGGAGAGAGAGCAAAAATTATCATTTGGTGGAAAAATTTGTATCATGTCTGGTATCATCAAATGCCCATTCAACACTAATCTGGGGGCGATGCAGGGACTATCTGGCAGGCTACGGAGTTCCTACCGATCTCATTGATTCACCGGATATCCTTGCAAATCACATCTTTCCCCGCCCTGACGCTGGGTGTGGAAAGGTGACTTCATGTACCCCAATGTGACGGAATACATAAAGCCCGGGCAGGGACGCACAGAGTATACCTATACTTTCTATGAAACGAACCATGAACCCTATATCCGACCAGGGGATGGCGTCTCGGCTCCCGACTGGTTCCGGATCTAGCCGGAGGCAAGGCGGTGCTGGATGCGCGGGCAGTTGGAGAAGCAATGAATACGAGACCTTTGTCTGCTGGGCGTGGAAGCCGGGTAAGACCGGTTGCCAATGAATACGAGTTTACCCGAGATTACTTGACAACGGACGATCACGGTTGGCACAGGAGACTCATGAGGTTTATGGCGACAAGGGTGGGGTCTTACGTACCACGAAAGAATATACGTATGCCCCGGATTATCATAAGCTGGTGTCGGAAGTGAAGGAAACGGCAAGCGATGGTAGCGGGATTGTGACGAAGTATTATTATCCGCACGATTACACTTCTACTGCCAATGCAGCCCTTCAGACAATGAAGGATAAAAGCACATCCTCCTTCCGGTAGATGTACGCTCGTATAAAGGTGACCGCCTGGTATCGGGTGAGCAGACCAAGTACAATGCATACGTCCAGCCGGGGTCTGGTTACCGTGCGGAAACCACGGCTGCGGAGTTTGCTTTCAACGGGAATACCCCTTTTCACGTTCACGCCCTACCTGTGGCGTACGTATGATGCTAACCGGCTGCTTGTATCCGAGGAGACACGTGAGAATGGCCTGAAGTATACTTTGGCGTACTTGTGGTCGTACGGCAACCAGTATCCTGTAGCACGGATAGAAGGTGCGGATTACAGCGATGTGACCGGCTGGTTGAGCAGTGCTTCGGTCGGATTGCCAAACACGCTGACCCGCCCTTCGGATATTGAGAGCCGGCTGGCTTCCATTCGAAATGCCCTTGCCTCAAAGACGTATTGGTCACCACCTATACTTATCTGCCACAAGTGGGCATGACGGGTATGACGGATGCCAACGGTAAAACTACCGGCTACGTATATGATGATTACCGGAGGCTGTCTCTGGTAAAGAACCATGAGAGCAAGGTTGTGATGCAGTATAAATATAATCTTTACGACTAACCCTAAAAAGAAACAATGCGTATGAAACGATTTAGTATATTCCTATTATTCCTGATAGTCGGTTGTGCCCTGAATGCACAGGATGACTACCGGAACTACGTGCTCAGTCGCACGATGCTGAATGGGACAGGAACGTCCTATCTGGACAATATCACTTATTACGATGGACTGGGACGTCCTTTCCAGACGGTACAGAAAGCGGTGCAGAGTGGTTTGCCCGTAAACAAGAACCTTGCCACCCTGCAGGAATATGATGCTGCCGGACGCGAATGGAACAGTTGGCTGCCTACCTTTGCCGGTTCTTCCGATTATCTTGCTCCTGCCGGTATCAAGAGCAGTGCACCTGGAAATTACGACAATGACAGCCGGCCCTACAGCCAGCCGGTTTATAAAGCTTCGCCGCTAAACCGCCTTACAGCACAATATGGCCCGGGAGCAGCCTGGTACAATGCCGGGCGCCCGGTAAAGACGGAGTATCTGCTGAATACGAATGCCTCTCCATTGAAGTGTATCAAGTATGACGTAAGCTCTACAGGAGGGCTGACCGGTAATTCTACTACTTTCTATACTTCGGGTGAACTTTCTGTAGTGAAGACTACGGACGAAGACCTGAACGTAAGCTATTCCTTCACCGACAAACAGGGGCGCACGGTGCTTACCCGCCAGATGAACAACAGCGAGGAACATGACACCTATTATATATATAATGATAAGGGGAATCTTTGCTTTGTGCTTCAGCCCAAATATCAGGAGTCGGCGGATCTTGGCAAATATGCTTTTCAATATGAATATGATGCTCGCGGACGTTGTACGAAGAAGAAATTACCCGGGGCTGATTTTGTGGAATATACATACAATGACGCGGACCAGCTGGTCTTCTCCCAGGATGGCAACCAGCGGGCGCAGGCTACCAAGAAATGGACTTATTATCTGTATGATAAGTTCGGCCGTCTGACCGAGCAGGGGGAATGCACGAACAAGAGTGCCACTTCGAGCCCGGTGGTGTATATTCATAATTATTATGATGGATATGGGTTTATAAACGGGACAGGCTTTACTGATTCCAACTATAAACTTACAGAAGCTCAGAAAGCTTATGGCAAAGGCTATCAGACCGGTAGTGTCATCAGTATATTCGGTGACAGCAAGAAGATATATTTGATGTATCAATATGACATTCAGGGACGTGTGGTGAAGACTGTACAGAACAACTTGCGACGGGCTGGATGTGACTGAAACGACTTTTACCTTCAGTAGCAATCGACAGACAGTGGTTCATAAAAATACGTATAAGGAGAACGGAACACAAAAAGTCTATTACCGAAACTTTACATTTATACTTATGATTATGCCGACCGAATCAGTAAAGTGGAACATACGCTGAACGATACCAAAGTGGTGCTTAGTGAGAATACCTATAATAAATTGGGCCAGTTGGTAAACAGGTCCTTGCATGGCGCTTCGGCTGACATAATGGGATATGCATATAACATCCGGAACTGGCTGACCCGTATTGAAAGTCCCAACCTTATTTTAAAGTTGAATTATGGTTATTCTGCCGGTGGAGGGAATATCGCTTCAATGTTCTGGAAAAGCGGTGAGGAAGGCCGACAGAAATATACATTTACCTATGACGGACTGGGACGCATGTTGAATGCTGATCATTTAATCTTGGGCCAGCAGGATGAAGATGATGACGACTGGGGAGTGACAACCGGGCTTATGAGTATTCAAACCGGAAGGCAAATAGAAGAGACGCCTCTTGCCAGAGAAAACGCTTTCACGGAAAGAGTGACGAAATATGATAAGAATGGAAATATCCTGAAGTTGGTACGTTACGGACAGACAGGTGCCAATTCCTACGGTGTGATTGACAACCTTACGATGACGTTGACCGGTAATCGGCTGAACCGTGTGGATGATGCCTCTACAGCTTCCGCCTATGGTGGTGGATTCGAATTTAAAGATGCCGTGAAACAGGATAATGAATATGCTTATGATGCCAATGGTAATTTAACACAAGATTTAAACAAAGGTATAGAGGATATTCAATACAATTGCTTAAATTTGCCAAGACTGGTAAAGTTTAAGGATCAGAGTACTATTACTTATACTTATGCGGCGGACGGTACAAAGCTCCGTGTGGAACATAAGATAGGAAATAGCACTACCCGGACGACTTACTGCAGTAATGTGATCTATGAGGATGGTACAGCCAAGTGTTTACTAACGGAAGAAGGTTATGTCTCTTTAGACGACCGGGAATATCACTATTACCTGAAGGACCATCAGGGAAACAACCGGGTACTGGTTAACAAGAACGGTGGCGTAGAAGAAATCAACCATTATTATCCATTCGGAGGTGTCTTTGCAAGTGAAGAGAATGTGCAGCCTTATAAGTATAATGGTAAGGAACTGGATACTAAGAAAGGGCTGAACTGGTATGATTATGGGGCAAGGCAGTATGATGCGGCACTGGGAATCTTTACTACGGTAGATCCTTCATCCGAAAAGTATTACTCAGTGAGTCCTTATGCGTACTGTTCTTCAAATCCTGTAAATGCAATTGATTATCAAGGCAAGCTTGTCATATTTATCAATGGCATGCATTGGGGAGATGGAAAGAGCAATAGGTACTGGGATAAAAATGGAGGTGGATTTGCTACTGCAGTAATGAAACATTTAAACGATTACAATGCTATGTATATAGATGGTTCTATTGGAGGAGTCGGGCAATTACCTTATAATTTAGATGCTAACTTACCACGTACTTTTGGTCGGAATCAAGGATTTTTAGATGCACCAGTTATTCTCCGCAAAATATAACATTCAAAAGGGGAATTAATTGAAACTATAAAAATTATTACTCATAGCATGGGTGCAGCATATGCAAAAGGATATATAAGAAGCTCTAAAACAGTTTTTTTAATTGATAATAATCTACCTTTATCTCTTATTGAATTTGAAGCAGATTTTGCTCCTTTTCAACCAACAGAGCAAGAGGCTGTAAAAGGAATAAAGACGTTTCAATTTACTAATATGAATGATGATATTGCTAATAATAAGTGGCTTAAAAGCCCATTTGGTATTATACAAGGAGTTGAAAAAGTTACTATTGGAATTGAGGAAAACAAAAAACATACTATAAAGGATTTCTACAATATGGTTTTTAAACTTCCTGAAGGAAAATATGAAGTTATAGATGGGAAAATTGTACCAATAAATTAAGTTTATGTCACACCTTATAGAGGAAAATATTTATTTAATTATGGCTATTGTAAATCTGATTCCAGTTTTACTTTTAGTATTGTGTTCCATGTTCGGAAAAATCAGAAGCGACCCATTTAAGATTTTTTTATTAAAAAAGTGTAGTTATTGATATAGTACTATTTTTTGTGTCACTATTAGTGGTTTTATTTATTGATATGAGCTTAGCAATGATGGTTGTTCTTATGATAATACTTCAATTGATATATTTCCCGATTGTCGGAATATTGCTTTTATTTCTTAGTATTGGTAGTGATGTAAACTGGGCAAAAAGATAATTGGGAAAAGATATTACTACCCTTTGCAATATTATTTTTGTGGCTATTAGGTGACATAATTTGCATTATTCAATGCTGAATATCCTTTCCGATACGGTAAATCTAATAATTCCTTGCTTATGTTATTATATGTAAGCAAGGAATTTTACTATTTGCTTATCACAATGATTCTTGGTAAAGAACTATGAGAACAGTGTTCTGGCATAGTCTAAAATAATCTCTATGATTAACCTTAGAAAGAAACAATATGTATGAAATCTTAGCATATCCTTATTATTCCTGATAGCTGCCGACAGCCTGAATACATAGGAACACTACCGAAACGACGTGCTCAATCGCACGATGTCGAATTAACAACAGAACAAAGAAAGTATGGCAAAAGCATAGAATTCAATACAATTTCTTAAATTTGCCAAGACTGATAAAGTTTAAGGATCAGAGTACTATTACTTATACTTATGCGGCAGACGGGACAAAGCTCCGCGTGGAACATAAGATAGGAAATAGCACTACCCGGACGACTTACTGCAGTAATGTGATCTATGAAGGTGGTACAGCCAAGTGTTTACTAACGGAAGAAGGTTATGTCTCTTTAGACGACCGGGAATATCACTATTGCCTGAAGGACCATCAGGGAAACAACCGGGTACTGGTAAACAAGAACGGTGGCGTAGAAGAAATCAACCATTATTATCCATTCGGAGGCGTCTTTGCAAGTGAAGAAAATGTGCAGCCTTATAAGTATAATGGTAAGGAACTGGATGCAAAGAAGGGGCTGAACTGGTATGATTATGGGGTAAGGCAGTATGATGCGGCACTGGGAATCTTTACTACGGTAGATCCTTCATCCGAAAAGTATTACCCGACCTCTCCTTATGTTTATTGTGGAGGTGATCCTATAAATAGGATAGATCCTACGGGAGCGGATTGGTATAAGGATAGTGACGGCAATTATCATTGGGCTGAAAGAGGTGGCGACATCGCTGAAGGATGGACATGGGTCGGATCTTCAGTCTCTATAGAAATCAGTAAAAGTAAGTATGTCAATTACTATGAGAACGGTGGTATTAAAATCAGAAATGATAAACCGAATTTTAGCCGAATGGAATCCTATTGGAGTTGGTTATGAGTTAGCCATAGATGAATATAGAGATTATATTCCAGTAATTCTTCAGTTTTGTCATGATAAGAAAAAACTGATAAACTATTTACAAAATATCTTGGTTAACGAAATGGGACTAGAATATGATGGAAGGAATAAAAAACATAATACTGATATTCAATTAATTTGTGATAGAATAATCCAAACGTACAATGACTTTTTGAAATGATTTTTTTTTGTTTCTGGCTAGTCGTATTTCTTATCCGCTTGAGTTGAGTGTTGACATTATTAATCTATTAGTCTGACTTAGAGGTTGTGTCAATATTTGAAGTGACCGCGAAATGGTGTAGCTATCCGGGGTAAAGGTGTAGCCCTACCAAAGTAGGGCCACAGGCACTTCTAAAGGACATAAAAAGAAATATTTATCTATACCATTCTAAGTTCAGTCTGTACGACATTTTCAATCAGAACACTTCTTCACTCCGAAATCCGATAACAAATATTCAACAAATTTCCATTAAAAGAATCCATCAGGCATCTTACAGCGGATATTCTTCGAACGCATACAGCAACGTCGAAAGATAACGTTCGCCTGTATCCGGCAATAATATGACTATTGTTTTTCCTATGTTTTCAGGAAGAAGTGCTAGGCGGGTAGCTGCACTGACTGCTGCTCCGGATGAAATTCCTACCAACAAACCTTCCAACTTAGCCAATTCACGACCCGCACGAATAGCATCATCATTCGTTACCTGCAGAATTTCATCTACTACTGCCGGATTGTAGTTCTTAGGAACAAAACCGGCACCGATCCCCTGTATCTTATGTGCTCCCGGTGCACCTCCCGAAAGTACGGGAGAATCGGTAGGTTCCACTGCCATCACCTTCACCCCCGGATTATGCTTCTTCAGGGCCGCACCTACACCACTAACGGTTCCACCGGTACCGACACCGGCTACAAAAATATCAACCACTCCTTCCGTATCCCTCCAGATTTCCTGTCCCGTAGTACGTTCGTGCATGGCAGGGTTTGCAGGGTTATCAAACTGCTGAAGAATTACGCACCCGGAGTAGCAGCTTTCAGTTCTTCAGCACGGGCTATGGCACCCTTCATGCCATTGGCACCCGGTGTAAGCACCAGTTCGGCACCAAGGGCTTTCAGCAGGTTACGGCGTTCTACACTCATGGTGTCGGGCATCGTAAGAATCAGTTTATAACCTTTTGCAGCAGCAACAAATGCAAGCCCGATTCCGGTGTTTCCACTGGTAGGTTCTATAATAGTGGCTCCGGGTTTCAGCAAACCGGAAGCTTCCGCATCTTCAATCATCGCCAATGCCACGCGGTCTTTCACACTTCCGGCAGGGTTAAATGACTCCAGTTTCACGATCAGACGGGCTTTTAAACCTTTCGCTTTATTGTAATTGCTCAGCTCCAGCAAGGGAGTGTTGCCCACAAGATCAGTGAGCTGTTTTGCTATCTTTTTCATAACTTATTGGGTTTTAATTTATACTCTTCTTTATAAAGTACAAAGATAGCGAGATAACGGTTCACAAGAAATACCATATTTGTGGGATTTTCATACTATAAATGAGGGATTTTCGCTGAGAATAGTTACCTTTGTACCCACCTTATTATAAAAGGATATCCCAATGAGTCCATTGAACTTTACTCACATTTTGACACAGGCAGTCGATGAACTATCGGAAAGTTCGTCTTACAGAGGACTGTTTCATCAGCACACGGACGGTAATCCATTGCCTTCGGCCAAAGCGTTGCATGACATCGTAGAGCTGTCGCGTGCCATACTTTTCCCTGGTTATTTCGGTAATTCCACAGTCAACAGTCGTACCGTAAAGTACCACATCGGAGTAAACGTAGAACGTTTGTTCGACTTACTGACCGAGCAGGTGCTTGCAGGTCTTTGCTTTACCGGCGACGGTGAATGCAGTTGCTGCACCGAACTTCAACGCGAAGAAGCTGCGCTGATTGCCGCCAAGTTTATCAGCCACCTGCCGGAAATGCGCCGTGTACTGGCTACGGATGTAGCGGCTGCCTACAATGGCGACCCTGCTGCACATAGTTTCGAGAAGTAATCAGTTGCTACCCGGCCATACGCGCCATCAGCAACTACCGCATTGCGCACGAATTGCTGAGGCTCGGTGTTCCTCTCATTCCCCGCATTATCACCGAAATGGCCCATAGCGAAACGGGAATAGATATCCACCCAGGGGCCGTCATCGGCAGCCACTTCACCATAGACCACGGAACAGGTGTGGTGATTGGTGAGACATGCATCATCGGCAATAATGTGAAACTGTATCAGGGAGTGACGCTTGGTGCCAAGAGTTTCCCGCTGGATGCAGACGGCAAACCGATCAAAGGTATTCCACGCCATCCGATATTGGAAGACAATGTTATCGTCTATTCCAACGCCACCATCCTGGGACGCATCACCATCGGGCAGGGTGCCACAGTAGGTGGTAATATCTGGGTAACGGAAAATGTGCCGCCAGGAGCGAGAATCGTGCAAACAAAAGCCAAGAAATGAATCTATAACAGATGATGTTCGGAGTGACGCTGGATATATAGATACAGCACATTGAATATATAGATGCAATAATTTGCCAAACATAGAGAGAATCAATATAAAAAGTATAGTCAAACAGTTATTAAATAAATGAGCGAACAATTTCAAATGATTGCCAAAACATTCCAAGGACTGGAAGAAGTACTGGCACAAGAACTGACTGCATTAGGAGCAAACGACATAGAAATAGGCCGACGCATGGTGTCTTTCAGTGGAGACAAGGAAATGATGTACAAAGCAAACTTCTGCCTGCGTACAGCAATACGTATTCTAAAACCAATCAAGAGCTTCACTGCCAAGAACGCCGATGAAGTGTATGACCAAATCAAAGCTATCTGCTGGGAAGAGATCCTGAATGTAGAAAAAACCTTTGCCGTAGATGCCGTTGTATTCAGCGAAGAGTTCCGCCATTCCAAGTTCGTTTCTTACAAAGTAAAAGATGCCATTGTGGACTATTTCCGTGATAAGTTTAACAAACGCCCGTCCGTACGCATCAACAAACCGGATGTATTGCTGAATATACACATTGCACAGACCACTTGTACGCTCTCTCTCGACTCATCGGGCGAGTCACTGCACCGCCGCGGGTATCGCCAGGAAGCAGTAGAGGCTCCACTAAACGAAGTACTGGCTGCCGGAATGATCCTGATGACCGGATGGAAAGGCGAATGTGATTTAATAGACCCGATGTGTGGCTCTGGAACAATTCCTATTGAAGCGGCACTAATTGCACGCAACATTGCTCCGGGAGTGTTCCGCAAGGAATTCGCTTTTGAGAAGTGGAATGACTTCGATCAGGATTTGTTCGACATGATTTACAATGACGATAGTCAGGAACGCGAATTTACGCATAAGATATATGGCTACGACAATAACCCGCAAGCTAATGAAATAGCTACACACAATGTGAAAGCGGCAGGTGTATCGAAAGATATTGTCTTAAAGTTACAGCCGTTCCAGCAATTTGAGCAACCCGCGGAGAAATCAATGATTATCACCAACCCGCCTTATGGAGAACGTATCTCTACCAACAACCTGCTGGGATTGTATCAGATGATAGGTGAACGTTTGAAACATGCTTTCGTCGGAAATACAGCATGGGTGCTCTCTTACCGTGAAGAGTGCTTCGATCAGATAGGACTGAAACCGACCGCCAAGATACCTTTGTTCAACGGTGCACTGGAATGTGAATTCCGTAAATACGAGATTTTCGACGGAAAGTATAAGGAGTTCAAGAAGCAGGAAGGTGAAGGTGAAGGCGAAAACGAAGAATCCGGCTTCAAGTCAAGAGAACCGAGAGAATTCAAACCGAGGGGAGAAGGACGGGATTTCAAACCAAGAGAATCTCGCAAACCAGGCGAGTTCAAATCCAGAGACGACAGACCGAGGGAATTCAAACCAAGAGACAGCAAACCCCGGGAGTTTGGTTCAAAAGAAGATAGGCCGAGAGGTGAGTTCAAGCCGAGGGAGTTCCGCAAGGATGGAGACCGGAAACGGAAACCGTTCGACAGGGAACGCCGTCCGGAAGGAAGCGGGGAGTTTAAGCCGAGAAAGAGGGAAGAAGGCGAGTAAGTTGCTGATAAACAGTTTAAGGTCACAATTTGTGACCTCAAACTGACAAAACATAAAAGAGATAAGTTACAAGTATCAACTTGATATCCCAAATTGGGAGTTCAAGTCAGGGAAGTAGAAGATAACTTATTGGTAGACAATATAAGGTCGCAATTTACGACCTTAAAAGGACAAGGCATAAATGGATGATCTAATTATTATAGATAATAAGATATACGAAATCAGAGGTCAGAAGGTGATGCTGGACTTTGATTTGGCGAAGATGTATGAGGTAGAAACAAAATACCTCAAACAAATGGTAAGAAGAAATGCAGAGCGATTTCCTGAAGATTTTATGTTCCAATTATCAAACGAAGAAGTTAACTGTCTGATTTCCAGTTTGAGGTTGCAAATTGCAATCTCAAACAAAGGCGGTACCCGCTACTCCCCTTTCGCCTTCACCGAACAAGGCGTCGCCATGCTTTCCGGTATCCTCCGGAGTCCCAAAGCCATCGAAGTCAACATCAACATCATGCGCGCCTTCGTCCGTATGCGACAATATCTTCTCTCCCACGTCCCAAAGCAAGAGCTTGAAGAACTGAGAAAGCGTATTGAATATTTGGAAGAAGACGTCACTTCCGACAGAGACAGTTACGAGAAACAATTCGACGAGCTCTTCTCCGCCTTCGCAAAGCTGAGTGCTGCAATACAAGTGAAAAGCACTCCGATGGACAGAATAGAAATAAAAGGATTCAGAAAAGAGAATGACAATAAATGACTATGAACATGAAGATAATCTGTAAATGGATGGGAATAGTGCTATTGGCGTTACCCACTCTCTTTGCAACAAACGTTATGGCACAAGTTTTAAAGAAACCAACGCTGGAAGATTTGCTTCCTGGCGGAGAAACCTATCGCATTGCTGAAAACAAATGGTATCAGTGGTATGGTGATGCCGCATGCTTAGAATTGGGTATCGACAGTATAAAAGGCATCTGGGCAGTAAATGGAGTAGGAGCAAAAGCAGGAGAAAATTTCACAGTCATTACCCTGAAAGAGGCCAATAAGCTATTGGCAGAAAAAGAGTTAGGAAAGTTGCGTAACTTCTACTCCGCAAAGACCATCAATACTCCCCACAGTGCTGTTATTGGAATTCTGCTCCAAGTAGACCCACTCCTTTTGCTGAACACCGGTAAATACCGCGTACTTATCGACTGGAAAAAGAAAGAGTTAATTTGGAACCAACCGTGTCCCGCCCAAGCTGCCAATGAAGATTGGAACGAAGTGAGCCGCCACTTGGCCTATACACTCAACAACAATCTCTACGTAATGACCAATGACGGACAAACTCGTCAGGTAACCACCGAAGCTGAAGGTATCGTATGCGGCCAAAGCGTACACCGCAATGAATTTGGTATCAACAAAGGTACCTATTGGAGTCCCCAGGGAAACCTGCTCGCTTTCTACCGGATGGATGAGAGCATGGTAACACAATATCCATTGGTAGACATCACAGCACGCATAGGTGAACTGAATAATGTACGTTACCCTATGGCAGGCATGACAAGCCATAAAGTAACGGTAGGCATCTATAACACCGAAACACAGAAAACGGTCTATCTGAACACAGGTGATCCCACAGACCGTTATTTCACCAATATCAGTTGGGCTCCGGATGCCAAAAGCATCTATCTTATCGAATTGAACCGCGACCAGAATCATGCCAAACTATGCCAATACAACACCGAGACCGGTGAATTAATGGCTACTCTCTTTGAGGAAACGCATCCCAAATACGTAGAACCTCAACACCCCATCGTATTCCTGCCATGGGACAACAACAAGTTTATCTACCAAAGCAAGCGTGACGGATTCAATCATCTCTATCTATACAATGTAAAAGGAGAATTGCTGAAGCAACTGACCCAAGGCGAATGGTTGGTACAACAAGTATTAGGATTCAACCGGCAGACGCAGCACGTCATTATTCAGAGTACCGAAACTTCTCCTCTGCAAAGCAATATTTACTCTGTCAGTCTGAAGGACTGTAAACGAAGCCTTTTAGGAAACTCTGAAGGAATTCATTCGGCACAGCTATCCGGCTTTATGGGTACCCATCTCATTGACAAATCTTCTTCGCCCACTTGCCCCCGTAGCATAAAGATAATGTCTGCCAACCCGAAAAAACATCGGGAATATACACTGCTTACAGCAGAAGATCCGTTCAAGGGCTTCACTATGCCAAATATAGAAACCGGTACCATCAAGGCGGCCGACGGCGTGACCGACCTCTACTACCGCCTTGTGAAACCCGCAGACTTCGACCCGGCAAAGAAATACCCCACCATCATCTATGTATATGGCGGTCCGCACGCACAGATGGTCACCGGTGGCTGGCAAAACGGTGCACGCGGCTGGGACATCTACATGGCAAACAAAGGCTATATCATGTTCACCCTTGATAATCGCGGAAGCGATAACCGTGGTCTTGAATTTGAAAATGTCACCTTCCGCCATCTCGGCATCGAAGAAGGAAAAGACCAGGTGAAAGGTGTGGAATTCCTGAAAAGCCTGCCTTACGTAGACGGTAACCGCATCGGTGTACACGGATGGAGTTTTGGCGGACACATGACCACCGCCCTGATGCTCCGTTATCCGGAGATATTCAAAGTAGGCGTTGCCGGCGGACCTGTCATCGACTGGAGCTATTATGAAATCATGTACGGCGAACGCTACATGGATACGCCGCAAAGCAATCCGGAAGGTTATGAACAATGCAACCTGAAGAATCTGGCAGGCAACCTGAAAGGACATTTATTGTTGATTCATGACGACCATGACGATACCTGTGTGCCACAACACACACTTTCGTTCATAAAAGCTTGTGTGGATGCACGTACGTATCCCGATTTATTCATCTATCCCACGCATAAGCACAATGTCATAGGACGTGACCGGGTACATCTGCATGAGAAGATAACACGGTATTTTGAAGACAATTTATAAAATAAAATAGAAGCAATAAATTAAACGAAATATAAAGATGAAGATATTATTATTAGGAAGCGGCGGCCGCGAGCACGCTCTGGCATGGAAAATAGCCCAAAGCCCGAAAGTAGAGAAACTTTTTATCGCCCCCGGTAATGCCGGTACCAGTGCAGTAGGCGAGAATGTAGCTATCAAAGCTACCGACTTCACTGCCCTGAAAACTTTCGCCCTGAAAGAAAAAGTAGACATGATTGTGGTAGGTCCCGAAGATCCGTTGGTAGAAGGTATCTACGACAACTTTGCCGGAGACGCCGCCACACAACATATCGCCATCATTGGCCCTACTGCCAAGGGTGCCCAATTGGAAGGCAGCAAGGAGTTTGCCAAGGGTTTCATGGAACGTCATGGCATCCCCACCGCCCGCTACAAAAGCATCAATGCCGAAAATCTGGAAGAAGGACTCGCTTTCCTTGAAACCCTTGAAGCACCCTATGTGCTGAAAGCCGACGGTCTTTGCGCCGGAAAAGGCGTACTGATTCTGCCCACCCTGGAAGAAGCCAAGAAAGAATTGAAAGAAATGCTTGGTGGTATGTTCGGTCAGGCCAGTGCCACGGTAGTTATCGAAGAATTCCTCAGCGGCATCGAGTGCTCCGTATTTGTGCTGACAGACAGCAAGAACTATAAAGTGCTGCCCGTTGCCAAAGACTACAAACGCATCGGCGAAGGCGACAAAGGGCTGAACACCGGTGGTATGGGGAAGCGTGACTCCCGTTCCTTTTGCCGACGAGGTATTTATGGAAAAAGTGCGTACCCGTATCATTGAGCCCACTATCCGCGGACTGCAAGAAGAAGACATCCTTTACAAAGGTTTCATCTTCCTCGGACTGATCCGTGTGAAAGGCGAACCGATGGTCATTGAATATAATGTCCGCATGGGAGACCCCGAAACAGAAAGCGTCATGCTACGTGTACAGAGCGACTTCGTGGAACTTCTGGAAGGTGTACGCGACGTGAACCTCGATACAAAGACATTGACAATGGACTCGCGTACGGCTGCTTGCGTCATGCTCGTCAGCGGCGGATATCCCGAAGCTTACGAGAAAGGTAAAGTAATGACCGGATTTGAAGAAGCTACCGCTACAGACAGCATCCTCTTCCATGCCGGAACAGCAATGAAAGACGGCCAGGTGGCAACAAACGGCGGACGCGTGATTGCCGTATGTTCGTATGGTGAAACCAAAGAAGAAGCCCTTGCCAAGAGTTATAAAGTTGCGGAAATGATTCAATTCGACAAGAAATATTTCCGCCGTGACATCGGCTTCGACCTTTAAAAGAGTGATAAGGTGATAGAGTGATAGGGTGATATTATCACTTTATCACCCTATCACCTTACCACAATTAATATTATGATACGAAGTAAACGACTACAGAACCGGATCACAGCGGGACGTTTCACACTGCCCGCTGCCATCCTCTTGTCACTATTCTGCTGGATACTGACCTCTATTCTATTGCCTGAAGTTCCGGTAATAAAAAGTAATTATCCCCTGTGGGATACTATCATAGATGGGTATATTCCGGCATGGGCAAGTATACCTTTAAGTTTCATCTTTTATGGCATCATCGGTTACTTCCTGATAGAACTAAACAATACTTTTGCCATCATCCGCATGCGGGCATCTGTACAAACGGCCATTTATTTCCTGTTTATATCCGTTTGTCCGGCCCTGCATCCTGTTTATGCCGGAGACTTTGCCTCGATAGCATTTCTTATATCCCTGTTCTTCCTGTTCAAGGGTTACCAACATCCCCGTCCGGCAAGCACCATGTTCTATTCGTTCCTCTTTATCGGGTTGGGTAGTCTGTTCTTCCCGCAACTGACACTGTTTATTCCCTCTACTGGATAGGTGCATACGGTTTCCAGGCACTCACTCAAAGAGTTTTTTCAGCAGTCTGGTCGGTTGGACTTTACCCTACTGGTTTCTATTGGGGCATGCTTACTTCTATGATGAAATGGACTTATTTTACCAGCCTTTCATCGAACTGGCAACATTCCACCCTATCAATCTATGGGACTTCCCCTTGTGGGAAATAGCTACATTGGGCTATCTGTTCGTATTATACCTGGTCAGTTCCATCCACTGTCTGGTGGCAGGTTACGAAGATAAGATACGTACCCGCAGTTATCTGCATTTTCTTATTTTTTCTGAGTTTCTGCATCTTTGTCTATATCCTGTTGCAACCGGTTTTTGACGGTTCATCTCCTGCCTCTGCTGCTGATAGGTGTCAGTATCCTGACGGGACATTTCGTGGTGTTGACGAACAGTCGGGCTTCCAATGTGTTTTTCATTTGTGCTCTCGCAGGGCTTATACTTTTTATTCGGATTTAATATATGGACGCTTTTGTAGGTTCACTGGTTCAACTCCTGATAGACTGGGGCTATTTCGGCCTTTTCATCTCCGCTTTACTGGCGGGAAGCATCATTCCGTTCAGTTCAGAGCTAGTAATGATAGCATTGGTGAAAGTGGGGCTGAATCCTGCCATGTGTGTCCTCTCTGCTACATTGGGGAACACAATAGGCGGTATGACGTGCTACTACATGGGGCGTTTAGGTAAGATAGACTGGATAGAGAAATATTTTTAAAGTAAAAAAAGGAGAAAGTAGACAAGATGCAAGCTTTCCTGCAAGGAAAAGGTGCTCTGATGGCTTTCTTTGCATTCCTGCCTTTTGTGGGCGAGGCAATAGCCATTGCGCTGGGTTTCATGCGTAGCAATGTATGGTTGACTACCTCATCCATGTTTGCCGGAAAGCTGGTACGATACATCCTGATGCTGTTGGCATTGCAAGGAGTAATATCAATGTTTTAAGAGTTATGAAACGAATTATAGAACATACGGAAGATGGAAGTGCAACGCTGTTTGTACCGGAACTGAATGAACATTACCATTCGGTGAAAGGAGCGCGTACAGAGTCGCAACACATCTTTATAGATATGGGGTTGAAAGCTTCGGCCGCACCCCAGCCGCATGTTCTGGAAATAGGTTTCGGTACCGGGCTGAATGCCCTGCTTACACTGGAAGCTGCCGAACAAGAAAAGCGTCCCGTACACTATACCGGTATTGAACTTTATCCTCTTACTTGGGAAGAAGTTGATGCATTGGGATATAGTGACAACCCGCTGTTTAAACAGTTACATACTGCACCATGGGAAGAGGATGTGAAGATATCCCCGTACTTCACTCTGCGAAAAATACAGGCGGATGCAAACAGTGACAAGGTGTTGGTGATTAGTGATAAACATGATACAACCCACTCATCACTAATCACTAACACCTTATCACTAAATCCTGATCTCGTTTATTTCGATGCCTTCGCCCCCGAAAAGCAACCTGAAATGTGGAACGAGCAGCTATTTCACTCACTTTACGTATCTATGAATACAGGGGGCATATTAACGACGTATTGCGCCAAAGGTGTTATCCGCCGTATGTTGCAAGCTGTCGGCTTTCTTGTGGAGCGCCTTCCGGGGCCTCCGGGTGGAAAACGGGAAATACTGAGAGCAACCAAGAGAACAAACAACTAAGTTATAACGAATATTGGAAACCATAAATATAATAAAGAAATGAAACGAACATTCCTGTACATCCTCGCTGCTTTGCTTGCCATGTCTTGCAAGAACAACAGCGTTCAAAATAAGAATGAAGACGATAAACCCGTCATCACTGTCACCATCGAACCGTTACGCTACTTCACCGAAGCCATTGCAGGAGATAACTTCAACGTTGTCAGCATGGTACCCAAAGGTAGCAGTCCGGAAACGTACGATCCTACTCCGCAACAACTTGTCGATCTTGCCAAGAGTAAAGCTTACTTCCGCATCGGTTATATCGGTTTTGAACAAACCTGGATGGATAAGCTGACAGATAACGCGCCGCATTTGCAGTTCTTCGATACTTCCCGCGGTATCGATTTGATTTTTGATTCCTCTCACGTCCACCACCATCACGGCGACGACGAAGCGCATGCCCACGATTCTATCCAGGAAGATGAACACCACATCCTCGGTGTAGAACCACATATCTGGAGTTCCGCTTACAACGCGCAAATTATTGCCGGAAATATTGTAAACGCCCTGTGCACCATCGACAAGAATAATGAAGAAACTTACATGGAGCGTTATAAAAACCTCTGTAATCAGATAGAACATACCGACAGCCTTATCTGCCATATGCTTTCTGCCCCCAATGCGGACCGTGCCTTTATGATTTATCATCCGGCATTGTCCTACTTTTTGCACGCGACTACGGTTTACATCAGATTTCTATTGAAGAAGATGGAAAAGAGCCCTCTCCCTCCCATCTCAAAAACCTGATAGATACCTGCAAGGAGGAAAAGGTACGCGTCATCTTCGTACAACCTGAATTCGACCGCCGCAATGCAGAAATCATAGCTAAACAAACAGGTACGAAGGTAGTTCCTATCAATCCGCTTTCTTACGATTGGGAAGAAGAGATGTTGAACATTGCCAGGGAACTGGTCGTTAAGAAGTAATCGGAGACTGTAAAATAGAGTAAAGAAATGAGTACGCCCCTTATCGAAATAAAAAATCTCAGCGCCGGTTATGATAGCCGTACAGTGCTGCGTAATGTAAACCTCACCGTTTACGACCGGGATTTTCTGGGCATCATCGGCCCCAACGGTGGCGGAAAAACAACGCTCATCAAGTGTATTCTTGGCCTGCTGAAACCCACAACAGGAGAAATTTTATATAGTGATAAGCGATCCGTGGCAAGTGACAAGCAGAGAGGCACAGCGCAACGCCCGGCACTGACTACCAATCGCTCCGTTCTAAAAATGGGGTATTTGCCTCAATACAATAGCATTGACCGTAAATTTCCTATAACAGTGGAAGAAGTGATTCTTTCAGGACTCAGTTCACAAAAGTCACTGATTTCACGCTTCACTGCGACGCATCGGGAAAAAGCCCGGCAAGTGATTGCCCGCATGGGATTGGAAGGTCTGGAAAAACGTGCTATCGGTGCATTGAGTGGCGGACAATTGCAACGTGCCCTACTGGGACGTGCCATCATTTCCGATCCGGCACTTGTTGTCCTCGACGAACCCAGTACGTATATAGACAAGCGCTTCGAAGCCCGGCTTTACGAATTGCTGGCTGAAATTAACCATGATTGCGCCATCATTCTTGTTAGCCATGACATCGGCACAGTACTGCAACAGGTGAAATCCATCGCTTGCGTGAATGAGACGCTGGACTACCATCCCGACACGGGTGTAAGCGAAGAATGGCTGGAACGGAACTTCAATTGCCCGATAGAACTGCTGGGACATGGAGCTCTGCCGCATCGCATATTGGCGGAACATAAGCACGGAGATGGATGTGGATGTTGTAACTCTTGAAACTTTTCTCTACAAAAAATCAATGTATATCTTTTAACCTATCCTAATAAATATGCCTTACCTCCACAGTTTTAGCAGTTAAATCACTATATTTGCGCCCGTGTACGCTAAAATACAGAGATATAACTTAAAAACATAACGAATTATTTCCGAATGAAACAGTACAGAACCGTAAACAACCTTGTAGGTTGGATTACTTTCATCATTGCGGCAACGGTCTACTGCATGACTATAGAACCGACTGCAAGCTTTTGGGACTGCCCGGAGTTTATCACTACCGGCTACAAACTGGAAGTAGGACACCCACCCGGAGCACCTTTCTTCATGCTGGTAGCTAACCTCTTTTCACAATTTGCTTCAGACCCGAGCACCGTTGCTAAAATGGTGAATTATATGAGTGCACTGATGAGTGGTGCTTGTATCCTGTTCCTGTTCTGGAGCATCACGCATCTGGTACGCAAACTTGTGGCTACAGATGAAAATAATATTACTAAAGGACAGTTGATTACCATCATGGGTAGCGGTCTGGTCGGCGCATTGGTCTATACATTCAGCGATACCTTCTGGTTCAGTGCCGTTGAAGGTGAAGTTTATGCATTCTCTTCTCTCTTCACAGCCGTTGTATTCTGGCTGATACTGAAATGGGAAGATGTAGCTAACGAACCGCACAGCGACCGTTGGATTATCCTGATCGCCTATCTGACCGGATTGAGTATCGGTGTACACTTGCTGAACTTGCTTTGTTTACCCGCCATCGTGCTGGTTTACTACTACAAAAAGTGCCAAACGCAAATGCCAAAGGCTCATTGCTGGCATTACTTGCTTCCGGCATTTTAGTAGCTGTCGTACTCTATGGTATGGTACCGGGTATTGTAAAAGTAGGCGGCTGGTTCGAACTGTTCTTCGTAAATACGTTAGGAATGTCCTTCAACAGTGGTGTAATGGTTTATATCATTGTGCTGGCAGGCTCCATTATCTGGGGTATATACGAAAGCTACACGGAGAAAAACAAGATGCGCATGGCCATCTCCTTCGTGTTGACTATCGCCCTGTTGGGTATCCCATTCTACGGACACGGAACAAGTGCTGTAGTAATAGGTATTATAGTTATCGCTTTCCTGTTCTTCTATCTCAGTCCGAAGATGCAGGCAAGCATGAAAGAGAAATATCGCATTTCCGCGCGTACGCTGAACACATCATTGCTTTGTACCATGATGATCGTCATCGGGTACTCTTCTTATGCACTGATCGTTATCCGTTCTACCGCCAATACTCCGATGGACCAGAACTCTCCAGAAGATATCTTCACGCTGGGCGAATATCTGGGCCGTGAACAATACGGAACCCGTCCGTTGTTCTACGGACAAGCATTCTCTTCTAAAGTTGCCCTCGATGTAAAGACGGTTATTGCGAACCACGCGTTTCATACAGTGGTACCAAATTTATCCGCAAAGAAAAAGCTACGCCCGATGAAAAGGATAGCTATATCGAAATTCCCGGACGTATCGAATACGAATATGCTCAGAACATGCTTTTCCCGCGCATGTACAGCAGTCAGCACGCCAGGGAATATCAAGCTTGGGTAGACATAAAAGGTAATGACATTCCTTACGATCAATGCGGACAAATGGTGATGGTGAATATGCCTACACAGTGGGAAAATATCAAGTTCTTCTTCACCTACCAACTCAACTGGATGTATTGGCGCTATTTCATGTGGAACTTCGCCGGACGCCAGAACGATCTGCAGGGTAGTGGAGAAATTGAACATGGCAACTGGATCACAGGAATTTCGTTCATCGATAACTTCCCTGGTAGGCGACCAAAGCCTGTTGCCACAAGAGTTGCAAAACAATAAGGGACACAACGTCTTCTACTGTCTGCCTTTGTTGCTCGGTATCATTGGCCTGTTATGGCAGGCATACCGTGGACAAAAGGGCATCCAGCAATTCTGGGTGGTGTTCTTCCTATTCTTTATGACGGGTATCGCCATTGTGCTCTACCTGAACCAGACACCGAGTCAGCCGCGTGAACGTGACTATGCATATGCCGGGTCGTTCTATGCCTTTGCCATCTGGATAGGTATGGGTGTGGCAGGTATTGTCCGTCTGTTGCAGCATTATGCCAAGATGAAAGAACTTCCCGCCGCAACGCTGGTATCTGTTGTCTGCCTGCTTGTCCCCATACAGATGGCAAGCCAGACATGGGATGACCACGATCGCAGCGACCGCTATCTGGCACGTGACTTTGGTCAGAACTACCTGATGTCTCTGCAAGAAACCGGTAATCCGATTATCTTCACCAACGGTGATAACGATACATTCCCCTTATGGTACAATCAGGAGACAGAAGGTTTCCGTACAGATGCACGTACCTGTAACCTCAGTTACTTGCAGACCGACTGGTACATCGACCAGATGAAACGTCCGGCCTACGACTCTCCGTCACTGCCCATCACTTGGGACCGTATGGAGTATGTAGAAGGAACTAACGAATACATCCCTGTACAGCCTGATTATAAAAAGAGCATCGACGCCCTCTATGCTGAGGCTGAAAAGCAGGCACTGAACGGTAACCCTGAAGCATTGGTGAATGTGAAGAAAGAATTCGGAGAAAATCCGTACGAACTTCAGAACATCCTGAAATACTGGGTACGCAGCAAGAATGATGACCTTAAGGTGATTCCTACAGACAGCATCGTGATGAAGGTAGACAAGGAAGCTGTACGCCGCAGTGGTATGATGATACCGGGTGACAGTATCCCCGACTATATGCACATTTCACTGAAAGGTAAACGTGCCCTCTATAAGAGCGAACTGATGATGCTTGAAATGCTGGCTGAAGCCAATTGGGAACGTCCTATCTATATGGCAGTCAGCGTAGGTACGGAAAACCACCTTGGTATGGGCAACCACTTCGTTCAGGAAGGTCTGACTTATCGCTTCACTCCGTTTGACACTGAAAAGACAGGTATCAAATTGGATAGCGAAAAGATGTACGACAACCTGATGAACAAGTTCAAATTCGGTGGCATCGACAAGGAAGGTATCTATATTGATGAGAATGCTATGCGTATGTGTTATTCTCACCGCCGTATCTTCTCGCAACTCATTGGCCAGTTGATACGCGAAGGCAAGACGGATAAGGCCAAAGCAGCCTTGGAGTACGCCGAGAAGATGATTCCTGCCTATAACGTACCTTATGACTGGCAAAATGGTGCTATGCAAATGGCAGAAGCATACTATCAGTTGGGTGAAAAAGAGAAAGGCGACAACATCATGAAGGCACTTGCCGATAAAGCTGTGGAATACCTCACATGGTATCTGAGTCTGGATGACCAACGCTTTGCAATGTCCAGCCATGAAGTTGTTGACTATCAACTGCCTATCCTCAGCACAGAAGTTAAACTCATGCAGAAGTATAACTCCGAACTGGCTCCTGTATACGACAGCAAGCTGAACGAGCTATACCAAATGTGTGTTGACCGGATGAAATAAAAAACAGCGATTAGCGGTTAGTGATCAATGATTAGCGGTTGTGCCCTAACATTCACCCTAACCGCTAATCTCTTATCACTAACCGCTAACTACTAATAACTTATCACTAATCGCTAATCACTAACAATCGTGTTTATAGAACAACCTCCTGAGTTTGTCCGAAAGTTATATCCCGGTGCCATCTGGCGAATGGATCCGAACGAAAAAGCCGTCTACCTGACTTTTGATGATGGCCCTATTCCCGAAGTAACCCCTTGGGTACTTGAATTATTGGATAAACACAATATTAAAGCCACCTTCTTCATGGTGGGAGACAATATACGTAAGCATCCTGATGTATTTCAGATGGTAATAGACCGAGGACACCGCATTGGCAACCATACTTTCAATCATATTCGCGGATTTGAGTATTTGTCTGATAATTACCTTGCCAATACAGACAAAGCAAACGAACTGATGAAAACAGACCTCTTCCGCCCGCCACACGGGCATATGCGTTGGGGACAATATTTCGTATTAAAAAGACGCTATAAAATTGTAATGTGGGATTTAGTAACCCGTGATTACAGTAAGAAGTTACGTGGTCCGCAAGTACTTGCCAATGTGATGAGATATGCAAGAAATGGCTCTATTATCACTTTCCATGATTCATTAAAATCCTGGAATAACGGAAACCTGCAATATGCATTGCCACGGGCACTTGATTTTCTGGAAGAAGAAGGATACGAGTTTAAGTTATTGTAATCCTAATTACATAGTTATATAAAAAAATGCCCTCCGAATAGAAAATATTCAGAGGGCATTTTTATTCTATACAGTATCGATTACTTAATTGTCACCGTCAACGGATTGCGTACTTGCTGAGCATAATTTGCCATATATGCATTCCATGCTTCCGGAGTCTTGATGTCAGCCTTATCCCAAGCTGCACCCCAGTAGTAAACATACTCTGAACCCGGTTCGTAATCACTGATAGCCAGTACATGACCATCGGCACCACCGCGCAGTTCATTCTTCTCCTTTTCAGGGAAAAGCAACGATTTAGCTTCTTTTACAGTAGCCGGGAAAGCAGCACCTACGAAGATCTTACCATTGTTATTATTCACATTATCCGTAGGATCTACATAAGTGATATAACCGTTAGCAGCATCAGCTTCTACAGCACCATCCGGTTCGTGCAATACGATACCAGCAACTACCGGAGTAGTTTCTTTCAGGTTATCATAAACCACAACTGTTTTATTCAAATGAGAACCTGCATCCAACGTGATAACACGTGTTTCAACTACTGTAGAGTCCCCCTTGATGTTCAGCGGATTATATACCAGCTTCACAGTGAAACGCAACGGACCATTGTCCAGAATATCCTGTGTTGCATAGCAATAAGGATATACGATTTCACCATCGGGCATCAGAGCAGCAGTACCACCACCCAGTGTAGGACCTACTTTATAACAGTCCAGGCCGTTTCCATGATCTACGTGATAAGAAACTGATTTATACAATTCCTGTGCAGCTTTCGGGTCAGTCTTCTTCAGTTCAGCAATCTTAGCTTTGGTCTCCGGGTTCAATTCGCTTGCATAACGAGCTTCTACAACTGGTTCAGTAGTATTGTACTTTGTCCAAACATCATAACCGAAGGCACGTTCACCACTCTTTTGCAAAGCAGGACCATAGGTACGGAAAGCAACCAAGTCGTTTTCCCAAGCTACGTCATCCACACGTTCAGGATAATATCTACCACAAGCCTTTACAGCGAAATTCTCAGGTGTTCCTGCCTGGATAGTATAGACAGCTGTACCATTCGCAGCTACGCTTGCAGGGAAAATTACTTTTTCATCGTAAGTAATCTGATAGGGGACTTGTTGTCCGTCAGCATTCAGAACCACAATCTGAGCTGTGTCAGCCAGTTTCAGTTGGTTAGAGATGTCACTCATAGCCACTTCAACCATTTCATTGGAACGCTCCATTGCTAAAGGATTACTTACCGTTACAGTAACCACATCCTTAGTGTTGGTGCAGGCAAAACATACAAATGCTGTTGCCAGTAAAAGGAATAACTTTTTCATATTGCTTAATCAATTGATAATTGAAAACGGATAATGAAGATATAGATAATGGGAAAAATGGATAACTGACAGCATCAATTATCCATTTCCCATTATCTATTCATATACTTATTTAGGCTGTTTGCCAATGTAAGCCAAGATACCACCGTCAACGTAGAGTACGTGACCGTTTACGAAGTCAGAAGCGTCGGAAGCCAGGAATACGGCAGGACCCATCAAATCTTCAGGAGTACCCCAACGTGCAGCCGGAGTCTTAGCAACGATAAATGCATCAAACGGGTGACGAGAACCATCAGCTTGCGGTTCGCGAAGCGGTGCAGTCTGCGGAGTAGCAATGTAACCCGGACCAATACCATTACACTGGATGTTGTATTCACCGTACTCAGAAGCGATATTACGAGTCAGCATCTTCAAGCCACCCTTAGCAGCAGCATAAGCAGATACAGTCTCACGGCCCAACTCACTCATCATAGAGCAGATGTTGATAATCTTGCCGTGACCTTTCTTTATCATAGAAGGAATAACGGCTTTTGATACGATAAACGGAGCATTCAAGTCTACATCGATCACCTGACGGAATTCAGCAGCAGACATTTCGTGCATCGGAATACGCTTGATGATACCTGCGTTGTTTACCAGAATATCAATCACGCCCACTTCTTTCTCAATCTGGGCAACCATAGCATTCACCTGCTCTTCATTCGTTACGTCGCATACATAACCTTTAGCGTCGATACCTTCAGCTTTGTAAGCAGCCAAACCTTTGTCTACTAATTCTTGTTTAATGTCGTTGAACACGATTTTGGCACCGGCTTGTGCGTAAGCAGTTGCCAAAGCGAAACCAATTCCATAAGAAGCACCGGTTACAAGTGCTACTTTGCCTTCTAATGAAAAGTTTACCATAATTTATTTACTTAGGTTTAATAGTTATTTGTTTCTAATTTACGATTCAGAGTCGTGATTTACTCAATATATTACTTCAGGTCGGTAATCAAAGAGAAATCCTGATCTCCATAATCCAGGTTTTCACCGCCCATACCCCAAATAAAGGTATAGTTGTGAGTAGCGGCAGCAGAGTGAATAGACCATTCAGGAGACAATACAGCCTGATCGCCCTTCATCCATACATGGCGGGTTTCATCAACTTCACCCATGAAATGGCAAACGGCATGGTCTTCGGGCACTTCAAAATAGAAATAAGCTTCCATACGACGGCTATGAACGTGTGCCGGCATTGTATTCCATACACTACCCGGAGCAAGTTCTGTCATACCCATCTGTAACTGGCAGGTCGGCAATACCTGATTAACCAACATCTTATTGATGTTACGGTGGTTGGAACCTTCCAGCGAGCCCATTTCAGCTACTACGGCATCCGCTTTCGTCACTTTACTATCGGGATAGTTGCGATGAGCGGTCAGTGAGTTGAAATAGAATTTGGCAGGATTCTTTTCGTCCTTGCTTTCAAAGGTCACTTCACGGTCACCTGAGCCCAAATAAAGAGCTTCTTTTATAATTCAATTCGAATACAGCGTCTCCGGCTTTTACTACACCAAGACCACCTACGTTATAGATACCCATTTCACGACGAGTCAGGAAGAACGGAGCTTTCAGCGGATCGATAGCTTCCAGCTTCAACACTTCGCCTACCGGCATTGCACCACCCACAACCATACGGTCGTACATGGAATATACCATATTTACTTCGTTAGCAGAAAATACTTTCTCAATGAGGAAATCACGACGGATGCGTTTGGTATCGTAACTTTTGCATCTTCGGGATGCGCTGCATAGCGAATTTCATAGTTCGTTTTCATAATTCTATTACGTTTTAAAGTTTATAATAATCGGTTATTGGCATACTTCGTTTACGTACACGATGCAAATGTAGCAAAAGAAAACGGAGAAACATTGTGTTACCAAGATTCGAACTTGGACAAACAGAACCAAAACCTGTTGTGCTACCATTACACCATAGTCCAAACTTATGCGCTTTCTGTTAAAAAGCGGTGCAAAGATAGAAGTATGCCCCGAAATATCCAAATATTTCGGGGCATTTTTTCATATCTGTTATTAATTAACCGTTTATTTGGCAATAATCAGATAGTAATTCTTCTTCCCGCGCTGTACAAGCAGATATTTTTCATCCAAAAGATCAGCAGAAGTAATCACTTGGTCAAAGGCTTCCAGCTTCTCTTTGTTAAGAGAAACACCACCACCCTGCACCAGTTTACGCATCTCACCTTTGGAAGCAAAGATAGCCGCGTTCTCAGTGAACAAATCGACAGCTTTCACTCCGGCTGCCACAGCATCCTTAGACACTTCGAACTGAGGCACACCTTCGAATACAGCCAACAGAGTATCTTCATCCAATTTCTTCAAAGCATCAGAAGTTGCATTACCGAATAATATATTGGATGCATCTACTGCTGCATTATAATCTTCTTCAGAATGAACCATAATAGTCACTTCTTTTGCCAGACGCTTCTGAAGAATACGCAGATGTGGTGCAGCTTCATGTTCTACTATCAGAGCATCTATTTCTTCTTTGCTCAAAGAAGTAAATATCTTAATGTAACGTGCAGCATCAGCATCGCTCACATTCAACCAGAATTGATAGAATTTATACGGAGAAGTATAGCGAGGATCAAGCCAGATGTTACCGGATTCAGTCTTACCGAACTTACCGCCGTCAGCCTTCGTAATCAGAGGACTGGTCAGTGCAAATACCTCACCACCGTTTGTACGACGAATTAACTCGGCACCTGTTGTAATGTTACCCCATTGATCGGAACCGCCCATTTGCAGTTTGCAACCTTTGGTTTCATACAGATGCAGGAAGTCATAACCTTGTAATAACTGATAAGTAAACTCAGTGAAAGACAAACCATCACGAGCTTCACCATTCAGGCGCTTCTTTACAGAATCTTTCGCCATCATATAGTTTACGGTGATATGCTTGCCTGCTTCGCGAGCAAAGTCAAGGAATGTGAAGTTCTTCATCCAGTCGTAGTTGTTCACCAGTTCTGCACGGTTGGGAGCATCAGATTCAAAATCCAGGAACTTGCTCAACTGCTTCTTCATACCATCCATGTTGCGTTGCAGAATCTCTTCTGTGAGCAGATTGCGCTCTGCCGACTTGCCGGAAGGGTCACCAATCATACCCGTAGCACCACCAATCAATGCCATTGGCTTATGTCCGCAACGTTGGAAATGACGCAGTATCATTACACTGCAGAGGTGTCCAATGTGCAATGAGTCCGCTGTAGGGTCAAAACCTATGTATGCGGTCACTTGTTCCTTAGCCAGAAGTTCTTCCGTACCAGGCATCATATCGTGGAGCATGCCACGCCATTTCAATTCTTCTACAAAATTCATCGAATGATTAACTATTTAAATATTTGATATACTTTGTAATTGCAAAAAAGTACGACTCTTTATCTGAACTAACAACTCTTATCGCCTAAAAAAAGATTTCCTCCACATTCTTCCGAACCGTTTCCTTGAGTTCCCCAGAGGGAATTTTACGAATCATAGCTGCCCGTTCATAAAGCGTATCAATAGAAGTCATGCTCTCATCCGTTTCCAAAAACAGCCTGTCAGATGGTACGATTCGCAATGCTTCTTCCTGATACCTTTCTCCGAAAGAAAGGTGAAAACCATGTCGGAGATATTCTTCTGCCAGCACTGCTTTTCCGCGAAATCCATGAATAATCCACGGTTTCACCGGACGTATCTTCTGCTTCAATTTTAAGAGTTCATCCACAGCCTTCACCAGATGAATAACCAGCGGCTTATCAGTTTCTTCAGCCAGCCGTGCCTGATATTCGAAAACTTCCCTCTGTAAAGACAGAGAAGCATCAGCCAATTTATCCAATCCAGCTTCACCCATAGCCAAAACCTGAGGATGATACAATAGCTCCTCCAAGCATCTCTTTTTTTCAGCCAGAGATACAGTAGAAGAAGTTATATACCACGGATGTATTCCCACAGAATACCACCCTTCCTGTTGCGGAACAAATGTTTCGGGAAAGCAATTCACAATAGCTTCTCCAGGCACTTCCGGTTGGCAATGAGTGTGTATATCAGCAGGAATTATCATACAGTAAAGATATTATGTCTTTATGGAACAGGATCATATCCGGAACCTCCCCAGGGATGACAACGCAGTATACGCCTGATTGCCAAATACAATCCCTTAAAAGGACCATGTTTCTTGATCGCCTCAACGGCATATTGTGAACATGTGGGAGTGAAGCGGCACGAAGGAGAAGTCAGGGGTGAAATGCACTTCTGATAAAAATAAATAGGAAGCAACAGCAGGTATGAAAGCAGCTTTTTCATAAGGAGGCTACTTTCTCCGTGATACGAGCCAACGCAATCTTCATCCTTTCTTCAATTTCCATCGAGTCAGTCAACCGGTCGGAAAGATAAATGAAAGCCACAGCAAGTTGCTGCTCCTTATCCTGGAGCGCCTGCAATAGTCCGTGCTTGTTTTTCCGATACGCCTCACGTATCTGACGTTTCACACGGTTACGTTTCACCGCCCGCTTAAAACGGCGTTTTGATACACTGACCAGTATGGAAACAGGAGCCTCCAACTCCTCCACCGGCAGATATACCACACGCAAAGGGAAGACGGAAAACGAACGCGCACCGCCTGAAAACATCTTATCGATGACTTTCTTCTTATCCAGCCTTTCGGTCTTATGCAGGGTATTAAGCATTCTTAGCTACGAGTTACAGGCTAAGAGCTACAAGTAGACTCCGCGTAAACAAGTTACGAGCTACAAGTTAAGCTATAAATGGCATGCTATTCCGCATGGCACTCGTAGCCTGTAGCTTGTAGCTCGTAACTCTAAATTTATTTTCCTTTATTGTTCTCTTTGATGAACATATCCAGCGCTGCCGTCATAGACGGAGCTTGTACGCTGGGAGCTTCCAGATCGAGACGGAGTCCGGCATCGCGTACAGCTTGTGCTGTAGTGGAACCAAAGGTACCAATCTTGATTTCCTTCTGTTGGAAGTCCGGGAAATTCTTCTTCAGAGAAGTTACTCCTGCAGGACTAAAGAATACAAGCATGTCATAATCAAATTCTTCTTCTGCAGTAAAGTCATTACTTACCGTACGATACATAACAGTTTCTGTATGCTGTATCTTGCTTTTTTCCAAGAGATTTTTGATCTCGTCTGTGTGCACATCAGACATCGGAACCAGATACTTCTCAGTTTTATGCTTGATGATAGAAGGCAACAAGTCTTCAAACTTTCCTGTATTACCAAAGAAGATCTTACGCTTGCGGTATTGAATATACTTTTGGATATACAATGCAACAGCCTCTGTCACACAGAAATACTTCATAGTTTCCGGAATGGAAACGCGTAATTCTGTACACAGGTGAAAGAAGTGGTCGATGGCATGACGCGATGTAAAGATAACAGCGGTATGATCCAGGATTGACACTTTTTGCTGTCTGAATTCTTTAGCAGACAGACTTTCCACCTTGATAAACGGGCGAAAATCAATTTTCACGCCGTACTTCTGGGCGATGTCGTAGTAAGGAGATTTCTCTGATGCCGGTTTCGGCTGCGACACAAGTACTTTCTTAATTTTCAACGTCCTAAAAATTTATTATCAAATAATCATTTACTTGTAACACACCTCGATATACAATAAAACAAGGTATGATTTCAAAGGGCACAAAAGTACAAAATTAAAAGCAAAACGCCATATAAATTGTTACAAAAAAGCTTTATCCACTTATAGAACATCAATATTTTAGTAAAAAACATCAGAAATAAACCAATTATCACAGTTGCAAGTAAACTCAAATCGAAGTAAACAAGGAATAAAGCAAACGGGAAAAGGGCAAATCCAAGGTAATAAAGCAGTGTAGAATAAGACTCCATCCAGAGGCTTGTACGGTTTCCGTCAAAAAAAAAAATCCAACCCAGGAAAGAGTAAGTCACCCACTTCCAGAAAAGATAAAGTAAAGCTATCGCAAGATATACTCCAAGCAGGATATAAGGAGGAATGCGTTCTCCCAGTTCCGGACGGACATCTATAAGATAGTTGAAGGTACAGACAGCTCCCAGTACACAAGTCTGCAAGATCAACAGTAACATATAACGCATATCCGCTGCCGTGGTGGCTGCAAAGATACTGGTCCGCTCACGGTTGAGCAGAAAGTCTTTCATCAGTTGCACTAAGAACTTACGACTACGGGATAAGACATAGGCAGATATGAAAAAGCAGCACAACAGGAGTATAGTGATTCCGTCATCCAATTTAGGAGAATAGGGAATAGGCATTCCCTTGAATCCCGTAATCCATGTCAACAGTAGCCTGATCATATTGCCGCAAATTTACGTATGGAACTATCCCAGACAGGTATGGTATGAATCAGTTCGACAGCTTCCTGCGGTGTACTTGCCACATGCCAGATAGCACCGTGTTGCTCGCGCATAAAGTTCTCATCCATCGCATGCTGCAACATAGCCAAGAGAGGATCGAAAAAGTTGTTGGTGTTTAAGATAACAACAGGATTCAAGTAGAGACCCAGTTGTTTCCAAGTAATAATTTCCAGCAATTCTTCCAAAGTGCCGCATCCACCGGGCAGTGCGATGACCGCATCACTCAAATCCGCCATCTTTTGCTTGCGCTGATGCATGTTTTCTACTTCTATCATTTCCGTAAGCCCTTTGTGTTGCCAGCCCTGTTCCACCATAAAGTGAGGAATAACGCCGGTCACCTCTCCACCTGCCGCCAGTACTGCGTCGGCAGTAGCTCTCATCAGTCCGATGCCTCCCGCACCATTTATCAAACGGATGTGGCGCTGCCCCAACAAAGTACCCAATTCGCGGGCTGCTTCAAAATAAGCAGAAGCAATCTTGGTGCTCGAAGCACAATATACGCATACGGAAGTTATCTTATTCATGGAAAATTGCTATACCTTATATTATTAATGCGCACAAAGGTATGGATTTTCAACGATATCTTAAAAATATCACTAATTTTGTGAGCACAAAGCATTACTTTAATAAGAAACCGGAATTCTCAAAGTTCCAAAGAACAATAAACCGAGTTTACCATCACCTATAAAGACGATAGATAATTATGATTAAACAAGATTACCTGATACGAATGATTCAAGAAATCATTTCTTTGATTGTGAACGCCCTACTCAAAAAAAAAGAAGTATCGTTGGAATGAATGGACTGAATATGACGGTCTGACCCGACAGATACTAGGCTTCCCTACTGATGAGTTGTTGAGCATGAATACACAAGAGTTAATAGACCGATATAAAGGCGATCCCAATGAAATGGGAAAAATAGAACTTGCCGCCATGACTATGCTGAAGATATCCGATGATATGGAAGCAGAGGACTTGCTACGGAAATCCAAGCTTCATCAGGATGGGCTTGAATTATTGAAGTATGTACAGAAAGAAAGCACCAGTTTCTCTATCCAGAGGGTGCAACTGATTAATATGCTGGAAACGTCGCAATTATTATAAATGCAAAACCTGATATACCCCTTTCTTTTTCCCCTAAAGTTTTAAGATTAATGTCATTATGCTATAAGCAAAACCTCGTTTTCCAGTTGAGGGCTGTATAGTCCACAGTTGCGGGATGCACACCCCCATATGAAAAACGTAGAACCCGCAACTGTAGGACAAAGTTTTGCTATAGGCAAAAGAACAAAAACAATAAAGCAAAGCATGATTTTTATATGACCTTCTTCCGATCCTGCTTATTGTTCCTAAGTTTGGGGTGTAGGATAAAACTTACCTACGCCATCCTACATCTTCTTCAAACCATATATTTATCTGACAATCAGATTAAAAAGATTATGATATAGGAAAGAAGAGGATTTTTCTTTCTATCCGGCAGACGAATCTTACCCTCCTAAAAAAATCCTCCCCGAAAGCAAAATAGTAATCCAGCACGAAGCATTAGCAGAGTAATTTTATGCTCAGTATCCACTTAAAATAGGAAGTTCACTGAGTTGTTAATTTTATATCTAAATTTTATTCTAATGCTTATGAAAAATGTATTAAAACTTATTTTTTCTTCTTTGTTAATGTTCCCATTCACTATGAATGCCCAACAGCAAGATTTTCCGGCAGGAACCACTCCCAATGAACATAACATCAATGGAGCTGATTATCCCCGTATAGGTGAAGACAGACGTGTACACTTCAGAATACACGCTCCCAATGCCCAGAAAGTAGAAATCAGTTTCCGAGGTGAAATGACTAAAGAGGCAGACGGATATTGGTCGCTCGTATCAAAAGAACCTGAAGTAATAGGCTTCCACTACTATCAGGTAATAATAGACGGAGTAAGTGCCGCCGATCCCAATGGTAAACCATTTTTCGGTATGGGCAAATGGGTAAGTGGTATTGAAATCCCGGAGAAAGGTGTGGACTACTATTCCATCAAGAACGTACCTCACGGACTGATCAGCCAAAGCTGGTACTACTCTGATATCCGCAAAGAATGGCGCAGATGTATCGTCTATACTCCGGCGGAATATGACAAGAACCCTACCAAGAAGTATCCGGTGCTCTATCTGCAACATGGTATGGGAGAAAACGAAACGAGTTGGGCAAACCAAGGCAAAATGAATTTTATTATGGATAACCTGATTGCTGAAGGTAAAGCCAAACCAATGATCGTAGTCATGGACAATGGAAATATTGAAGTATTCAAGACCAATTCGGGTGAGACTCCTGAGGATGCGAGAAAAAGATTTGGTGCAGAGTTTCCTGCTATTTTAGTGAATGAAATCATTCCTCATATCGAATCCAATTTCCGGACACTGACCGATAGGGATAATCGCGCCATGGCCGGACTTTCCTGGGGTGGACTTCTTACTTTCAACACAACACTGAATAATTTAGATAAATTTGCTTATATCGGCGGATTTAGCGGAGCAGGCAGCATCGATCTGAAGCAACTTGATACCGTGTACGGCGGTGTATTCAAAAATCGCAAGGCATTCAACGACAAGGTACACGTCTTCTTCCTGGGCATCGGTTCGGAAGAACATCCGGAAAGAACCAAGAACCTCAGCGACGGCTTGCAGGCCGCAGGAATCAATACGATCTATTACGAATCGCCGGGCACTGCCCACGAGTTCCTCACCTGGCGCAGATGCCTGAAAGAATTTGCTCCCCTATTATTTAAAACGAAATAATGTATAATCCATAAAACAGACTATAACAAGATGAATATCTTCCATCTAAAATCATTCCTGGCGGCTTGTATCGCGGTTATGATGGGTATACATGGCTATGCTCAAGAGAGTGAAGCGTCCCCCCGGTTGTCAGACTACTTTTCTCCGGCAACCTCGAATACAATATCTCCGGACAATGAAGGCTTTTTATCCAGCGCTGGCTATTGCTGGAACCCATCGACAAGCCCAACCGTTCCAATACGGTATTTACCGACAGTTACATTCGCGAAGCATTTGCAACCGAGTATTTCTCCAATCAATTCACCGTCCTGCCCAAAGACGGGGATAAAGTGAAAGTAGGCAAACAGAAGCTGGCTTGGCATGCGTTGGACAGCAAACTGTTCAACGTGAAGCTCTTCCGTTTTGCCTCCGGCCTGAAGAAGCAAGTGTACGGAGTGCTGTTCTGGGTAGTCACAGTCATCGAATGTCCCGAAGACATGGAAAACATCCGGATGTCAGTAGGTTCCAACTCCGCATCCATGTGGTGGCTGAACGGTGAGGAAGCCGTAATCCTTTCGGGCGACCGACGTATGGTCAAAGATGACTGCCTCTCACGCCGGCTGACCTTAAAGAAGGGCAAGAACATCATTCGCGGAGCCGTCATCAACGGTCCCGGAATGAGCGATTTCTGCGTTCGCTTCCTCAATGAGAATGGAACACCCGTTAAAAACATTACTATCAGCCATAAATGATCATGAAAACAAAAGCTATACTTCTGGGCACGGCAGCCCTGATGTTTACATTGACATCTGAAAAAGCAATTGCACAAATCGGCACTCCATACATCCACGATCCGTCCACTATCATGGAGTGTGATGGTAAATATTATACTTTCGGCACAGGCGGAGGCGGATTGATATCTGAAGACGGCTGGACATGGAACGGCGGCGGAGTAAGACCCGGCGGAGGCGCCGCGCCCGATGCCGTGAAAATCGGCGACCGCTACCTGGTTGCTTACAGTGCCACGGGAGGAGGCCTCGGCGGAGGACACAGCGGCAAAGTATTGACCATGTGGAATAAAACCTTGGACCCCAATTCTCCTGATTTCAAATATACGGAACCCATAGAAGTGGCCTCCTCCGCGTATGATGAAGATTGCGATGCCATCGACGCCGGGCTTCTGCTCGACCCGACAGACGGACGCTTGTGGTTGTCTTACGGCACGTACTTCGGCTTTATCAGGCTTGTGGAACTCGACCCCGCAACCGGCAAACGGATGGAGGGCAACAAAGAAATAGACATCGCCATCGACTGCGAAGCAACCGACCTGATCTATCGTGACGGCTGGTATTACCTCTTAGGGACGCATGGCACCTGCTGCGATGGCCCCAACTCTACCTACAACATCGTAGTCGGCCGCTCGCGCAAAGTGACGGGGCCGTATGTCGACAATATGGGACGGAAAATGCTGGAAGGCGGCGGCAAAATGGTGATTGCCGCAGGCAACCGCCAAACCGGCCCCGGACACTTCGGGCTTTCAAGGTGGCCGACGGAGTGGAGAAGATGTCATGCCACTTTGAAGCCGATTTCGACCGGGGTGGACGCAGTGTGCTGGGCATACGCCCGCTTTTATGGAAGAATGGCTGGCCCGTTGCCGGTGAAGTATTCAAAGAGGGAACGTATGAGATTGAATCCGAGCGTAGAGGTTATGCCCTTTGAACTTGCCGTCGATTTTGTACGTATGGAATATACCAGACACCGCTTCTGGGAAAAAACGACACGCCCGTCGTACCCCCTTGAAACCGCAAACATTGGAAGACGTGATCGGAACTTGGCCACAAGGAAAAATCAACGTAAGAATCAGTGATTATATGTTCCGTCCTCATCAGAAGTGGACCATTACTGCCGTGCCCGATGGGGGCGGATACCTGGGCGGCCCTTATTACAAGATTGTGATTGAAGGAACCAATCGTGCACTGGCCGCTACAGCAGGTGCGGAAATCGTGACTGTTCCTGAATTCACAGGAGCCCCCGAACAACTGTGGCGAATCGACCAGTTGACAGACGGCACCTACCGAATCATGCCCAAAAAAGTGCCGGGAACAGACAAGGAACTGGCTCTGGTGTCCGTAGGCGACAGCACTCCATCTCTCGGCATATTCGATATGAACAGTGACAATTCCAAATGGAATTTCCGCGACCATTAGCAACAGGCTCATTCCCCTAAAGTGCTATTGCCGGGCAATCGCACTCAAACGTGACGAACCGGTTCAGACAGCTCCATTTGAATCAACAATGCAAATCAACAGTTGGCTTGCCGATGCGGAATGAATGGCTTTTTCCCTGTGCCCCCAAAAGGGCCAAAGCCGGAGTTGGGCAATAACCGAACCGTACCAACTCCGTATCATCTTCGGTCAGAGGTACCCCTGTCTGGGGATGATACGGAGCAAACAGGGGGTTGCCTCCTCTCTGGTATGGCTCCGGCAGAATGCCGGACAGCCCCCTGATTCCGCCAACAGGCCTCAAATAATTAAATAATTAAAAGCTATGAAATATATGTATGATGACGGTCATTAGCTATTGTAGCAATAGCTAATGACAAAAGAAAAAATGTGATTATTAACTCTTAAACTAATTATGATGAAAAATGTAGTCAAAAAAAATCAAAGAAGATTCCTTTTCTGTTTATGCTTATGCTTTTGGCATGTATGTCAGCATCGGCGCAATTTCAAGTCAAGGGTACTGTTGTCTCGGCCAATGATTCTGAGCCGATGATTGGGGTGACTATTCTGGAGAATGGAACCCACAACGGTTGTATTACCGACCTCAATGGTAATTATTCTATATCAGTTGAAAGTAGTAATGCTACCCTTGAAGTATCTTTTATAGGGTACAAGTCACAGACTGTAAAAGTGAGTGGTCGTAACGTAATCAACTTCCGTCTGGAAGAAGACACCGAAGTACTTGACGAAGTAGTGGTTGTAGGTTATGGCGTGCAACGCAAGAGTGACCTTACCGGTTCGGTAGCTTCAGTAAAGGCCGATGAGCTGAAAGGTTTGTCTACCACCGATGCTGCCGCTGCTTTGCAAGGTAAGGCATCGGGTGTACAAATTCTGAATGGTTCCGGTAAACCGGGTCAAGGCGCATCAATCCGCGTTCGTGGTTATTCTTCAAACTCAAACAACATCGGTCCTTTGTTGATTGTTGATGGTTTGCAAGTCAGCTCTATCCAATACCTCGATCCTTCTATGATTGAATCAATGGAAGTATTGAAGGATGCTGCTTCGGCTGCTATCTATGGCGCTGAAGCCGGTAACGGTGTTGTTCTTATCACTACTAAATCGGGTAAAAAAGGACGAAGTTCTATTACTTATAGCGGCAAGTGGACTAACCAATCACTCGGTGACGTACCCAGTCTTCTTAACGCTACTCAATTCAAGGACTGGATGACTATGCAGCTTGGCGCTGAATCTGTGAATGCCGCTTTGGCTGATGCTCAAACGCAATACGGATGGGATCCTAATACCAATACAGACTGGTTGAAGGCTTATTTCGAAGATACTTGGGCTCAACAACACACCCTTACTTTAGAAGGTGGCAACGACCGCGGTTCATATTTCTTAAGTGTGAACCATGTGAACCAAGACGGTATCGTTAAGGGTAGCAAAGATAAGTACGAACGTCTTACTGCTCAAATCAATGCCGATTATATGATTAAGGATTGGTTGAAAGTAGGTACCAACACCTCTATTGAGAAATGGAGTACTCGTGGTATATCCGAACAAGGTTATGGTTCTTCCTTCGAGATGCTTCTTTTGATTGACCCGCTGACTCCGCTCTACTGGACAAAACCGGAACAAATGTTGGGTGAATATCGTGACTACTACAATAAAATTCAAGCAGGTGATTCTAACTACACTCTCTTTGGTGATGAAAACGGCTATTATGCTACTTCCTACTTCAACCAACGTCTTGCCGGTGGCAACCCCTTCTCGCAACGCGACCGTTCAGAATCACGCAACAGTGGCGTAAACGTTAATGGTACCGCTTACATGAACGTTACTCCTGTCAAGCAAGTGACTTTCACTTCTCGTTTGGGTTATCGTATCTCCTTCAACAACGAATCTGACTATCAATACCCCTACTACCTCAATGGTCAAACCAAAGGTGACAACTACATTATCTCTGGCGCTAGTAGAAACTCTACTTGGTATCAATGGGAAAACTTCGCCAACTATAACGATACCTTCGCCGGCAAACACGCTGTAGGTGCCATGGCCGGTATGTCATATCGCCAAAGCGATTCAAATTTTGTCAGCGCCAATGCTTCCGGTTTGGACATCCTTAAAGCTTATTCTTCTAACTTCATCTACCTCGATTGTGTAAATGCTAATGAAGGAACAACGAAGAACATCGGCGGCATAAAGGGCACTACTCGAGCACTCTCTTACTTCGGCCGTGTAACTTATAGCTACGACAACCGCTATAGCGTTCAGGCTAACTTCCGTGCCGATGCATTCGACTCTTCTAAACTTTCGAAAGACAACCGTTGGGGTAAGTTTCTTCTGCATCTGCAGGCTGGACATTCTCAAACGAAAGCTTCTTCAAAGATAACGTCAATCCAAGCATCATGTCATACGGTAAGCTCCGTGCATCTTGGGGACAGAATGGTAACGTAAACGTATTGAGTAACTATGCATATACAGCCGGTATTAGTACGAATTCACAATTCTATAACTATGGTTCAACAAGTGCCGTTACTTTTGGTTCAATGCCTAACGGTATTGCCAACCCTAACCTGACTTGGGAAACTTCAGAACAAATCGACTTGGGTGCTGACTTCCGTTTCTTAAACGACAGATTGAGCGTTGGTCTCGACTATTACAAGAAGAATACCAAGGACTTGCTTGTAAGTGCTCCCACTATGCCTGAATCAGGTGTTTCTTCTATGACAATGAACGCCGGTAAAGTTGAAAACAGCGGTTTCGAAGTAGAACTTAGCTGGAAAGACCATATCGGTGACTTCAAATATGGCATATCTGCTAACATGGCCACACTTCACAATGAAGTGACTTACCTCGATCCATCTATCGAACGTATTTCCGGCGCAACTGTTGAAGGTGCATCTCCCGAAGTTGTTCGTTGCTACTTCGAGCAAGGCGAACCCATATGGTACATGCGCGGTTTTAAGTATGCGGGCCGTGCTGCTGACGGTACTGCACAATACTACACCAAAGATGGCGAATTGACCAACGACCCACAAGCTTATGACATGACCAACATCGGTTCCGGTCTTCCTACTTTGACTTACGGTATTACCTTGAATGCTGAATACAAGGGGTTCGACTTCACTTTGTTCGGTACCGGTGCTGCCGGTAACGATGTCTACTACGGTCTCTATCGTTCAGGCTACAACAACTTATCAGAAGGTATTTATAAAGACTTCAAGTCTGGCAAACTTCCTGACGCAGCTTCTGTAACAGGTAGCGGTACATTCTGGCGTTCATCTGCCATGGTTTACGATGGCTCGTTCTTCAAGATTAAGCAAATTCAACTTGGTTACACATTGCCTAAGAGGATCACCAATAAAGTATTCATCGACAACGCACGTTTTTACGTATCATTGGACGACTTCTTCACATTCACCAAGTATCCGGGTCTTGACCCTGAAACCTGTACAAATGAATACAACTGTCCGGGTCTCGACAAGGGTGCATATCCTATCATGAAAAAGATGGTATTTGGCGTAAGTGTTACATTCTAATTATAATTAATCGAAAGAGATATGAAAAAAATATTTTTATCAATCGCTTTGCTTTCAAGTATGATGTTTACTGCGTGTGAAGACATGCTTGATGTGGAACAGAAAGCAACCAGCAGTACAGCTAACTTCTACAAGACTGATGCGGATGCCGAATCCGCGTTGACAGCCATGTATGCTACTTATATCGGAGAAATCGGTGCTACTGAAGGTATCTGGAATGCATATATCATGGGTCTTAACTACTCTGCCGACGACGTGTTTGCAGCCGATGGTAACATTGACGACCATGCAGATTTCCGTAGACTTAATGAGTTCCGTTATGATCCCAGCTATGCCCCTATCAGTACGCTTTATAATCACATCTATAAGGCAATCTATTCTGCCAACTTGATAATTCACTATTTTGGTGAAACAGCTGATACTCCTGTTAAGAAACAAGCTGTTGCCGAAGCTAAGGTGATGCGTGCATGGGCACACATGCTGGCTGCACAGGTGTATTATCAGCCCCTTTGATTGATCACCTCATCACCGATGAAAAACCGGTGAATGCAGAGTCACAGAAGGCTATCTTTGATTGGTGCGTGAAAGAATGTGAAGAGGCTCTTTCTGACTTGCCCGAACGTAAAGGTAAGAATGATCAAGAAGGTGCTTGGGTTGTAACTCAAGGTTTCGCTCGATTCGTAGCCGGTAAGTCTGCTCTTTTTGCAGGTGACAATGCCAAGGTGATTAGCGTAATGAAACCCCTTGTAGAGTCTCAAAACTACGACCTCGTTCCGGGTGAACGTTTCCGTGACTTGTTCCACGTAGAAGGTGATGGTTGTGAAGAAAAGATTTTCGAATTCAACTATGTTACTAATACAGCGGCCGCAGGTGGTACAGACTCATGGAGAGGTGGTAATAATCGTGGCCGTTGGATGGTGGCCAACGTACTCAACTGGCGTGGTGATGATATTAAAGGTGGTGGTACGAGTCCACTTATTTGCTCAGCCGGTGGTTGGGGTGGTGGCTCTATCAATCATGAGTTTGCTCACAAAATGCTGGCAAACGATGGTGACAGCTATCGTCGTAAAGCTACTTTCTTGACTTCTGACGAATTCTTTTACGATGAAAAACTCTGCGGTTGGAAAAGCGATGCTACTTGCACTACTCGCGCAGATAAAGAATTTGACGAAAACCGTGGCATCACCAATACTTATGGTTCATTCTCTCGTAGTGACGTGATGGAAGTGAAGATGATGATGCATCCTAACGACGCTGATCTCTCTGTAGGTGACAACTGTAACAATACAAACCTCTGCATTGCCCGTTTGGGTGAAGCTTATCTGATTTATGCAGAAGCTTGTTTATCAAGTCAGCCGGATGAAGCTAAGAAGTATATCAACAAGATTCAGCAACGCGCAGGTTCAGCAACCGTATCTGCCACTGTTGACCTCGAAGTGCTTCAAAACGAAAAGCAATATGAACTTTGGTTCGAAGGCTGCCGTTGGTTCGACATCGTTCGTTGGGGTATTGCCAAGCAGTGCTACGACAAGGTGCTTGATAACGTTCCTTATCAAACTGACGAATATTGGACTTCCGGTGGCAGTAGACCTCACAAGCTTGTGTATGACATACGTCACCCATATGCCGAAGCTAACATTACACTTAAATTCGTTGAGGGCAAGAACGAATACTGGCCACTTCCACAAAATATAATCGAAATCAACGACCAAATACATCAGGTACGCGGTTGGGCAAATTAATAAAAATGATATTCATTATTTCAATAAGACGATAGATATTATAGGTAGAAAGTTCATGAGGGCCATACTGAAAGAAATATTAGTATGGCCTTTTTGTCGTTATGAGTAGACCATCAATATATCCGCTTTTCAGCCCTCACATCCTTCACCTTATCTTTTATCCAATTGCCCGATAAGTTCTACTTTTTTTATGGAAATGAGCTATAGAGAAAGGTTTATGTTACATGGGAAGTGATTTAAACCGCAAAAAAAAAGTCTTTCTTTGCAATGCACTTACTGCATTTGAAAGCAAACGAGTAGAAACCTTATAATTGAATAGAATGAAAAAGCTGTTATTATTTATCGCATGCTTGTTTTACGCACTCACCGGCAATGCCGAAAAACTTAGAGCAAATTATTATATTTATTATCAATATAAAATAAAAATGAAAAGTATAAAACTTATTATGGCTTTGTTGGCAGGTCTGCTTCTTACAAGCCTGACTGTATCTGCACAAGATGCAAACTTTTATATCTATCTGTGTCTGGGACAATCGAACATGGAAGGGAATGCCCGCTATGAGGCTCAGGACACATTGGTAAGTCCGCGTTTCCAAGTGTTGTCAGCTGTAGACAATAAAGAATTGGGCAGGGTAAAGGGTAAATGGTATCCGGCACGTGCTCCGCTGTGTCGTCAGCGTACGGGGTTGACTCCCGTAGACTACTTTGGGCGGACAATGATAGAGAACCTTCCGGAAAATGTACGTGTGGGTGTGGTGCATGTAGCAGTGGGCGGCTGCAAGATAGAACTTTTCCAGAAAGACAAGCGCGGGGAATATATCAAGACAGCTCCGCAATGGATGTTGGGTATGCTCAAGGAGTATGACAACGATCCTTATGCCCGCTTAGTGGAGATGGCTAAAATAGCACAGAAAGATGGCGTGATAAAAGGTATCTTATTGCACCAGGGTGAATCGAATACGGGAGAAGAGGAATGGCCTGCAAAAAGTAAAGGATGTATATGACAACTTGCTGGCTGATTTAAATTTGAAAGCTGAGGAAGTTCCTTTACTGGCCGGTGAGGTAGTGAATGCCGACCACGGGGGGTACTTGTGCCGCCATGAATCCGATCATAGCAACCTTGCCGCAGGTGATAAAGAACTGTGCCGTTGTTTCGTCAAAAAGGCTTGAGCTGTGCTGCCGACCATCTGCACTTTGATGCTGCCGGTTATCGCGTTTTGGGCCGCCGCTATGCTGCCGCCATGCTGAAGATAATGGGTAAGGAACTTCCCACCACAGAGGAAGTAATAAAGAATACGGTGGAAGCCTCATCGAATATGCACGGTTGCGATTTTCCACGTCTGGATAAGGAGAACCGTGCCTATTTCCGCATCTTTTCACCCGACGCAAAACGCTTGCAGGTGGATATTTGCGGCAAGAAGTATGATATGGATAAAGATGAACAGGGTTGGTGGACAGTGAAGACTGACCCGTTGGTAGTTGGTTTCCACTATTACTTCTTGTTGGTGGACGGTTTCTCGGTTATCGACCCCATGAGTTGTACTTACTTTGGCTGTAGCCGTATGGCAAGTGGGATAGAAGTGCCTGAGGGTAAAGAAGGCGATTATTACCGCCCACAGAATGTGCCCCACGGACAGGTGCGCACCTGTACTTTACTATGCTGAAAGCCAGCAGCGTTTCCGTCGTTGCGTGGTCTATACTCCCGCCGAATATGAAAAAAATACAAAGAAACGCTATCCGGTGCTTTATCTGCAACACGGCATGGGCGAGGATGAAACCGGATGGAGCACACAGGGCTACATGTACAACATTCTCGATAACCAGATTGCCGAAGGTAAATGTGTGCCCATGATTGTGGTGATGGAAAGTGGCGATGTAGAAGTGGGATTCCGCCCGCGTCCCGGAAAGAATGTGAATGATGAACGTAACCTGTATGGTTCTTCTTTTTTGCCACTCTGATGATAAATGACCTTATCCCGATGGTGGACAAAACATTCCGTACTTATACTGACCGCGAACACCGTGCTATGGCGGGGCTGTCATGGGGTGGCAAGCAAACTTTCGACATTACTTTGACCAATCTTGATAAATTTTCGTATATTGGCAGTTTCAGTGGAGCTATCTTCGGACTGGATGTAAAGAATGCCTTCAATGGAGTGTTTGCTGATGCCGATATTTTCAACAAGAAAGTACATTACTTGTTCCTGGGCTGCGGAACGGAAGAAAATATGGGAACCGCACAACTTATTGAGGCTCTGCAAGGCATGAATATCCGTGTAGCTTCATATAAATCGCAGGGAACAGCCCACGAATGGCTTACCTGGCGCAGATGTCTGAATGAATTTTTACCGAATTTATTTAAGAAGTAATATCTAATTTATGAAGAAACAAATTTTATTTTGGAGTATGATGTCATGGATGGTAAGCGTAGGCTTACCATCTTTTTTGCGCAGACAGTGGAGGATTTCAAACCATCGGAAGTGAATCAACCGGGGAAGCTTTATCCTCAGGTCAATTCAGCGTAAGGTTCGTGTACAAATTCGGCCCCGAAGCAAAGGTAGTACAACTCGATTTGGGTGGCGTGAAGTATGACCTTACCAAAGATGAAATGGGTGTGTGGACAGGCGAGTCCGCTCCGCAACAGGAGGGATTCCATTATTACCAGCTGAATGTGGACGGAGCAGCTGTTCCTGATCCGGGTACCATTTATTTCTATGGAGCGGGTCGTTGGGGTAGTGGTATAGAGGTTCCGGCTCATGATGCCGATTTCTATGCCTTGAAAGATGTTCCTCACGGCTTGCTGAGTGAGATGAATTATTATTCCAATCTGACAAAAGCATGGAGGCGTTGTTTTGTTTATACTCCGGCGGGATATGGGGATAATAAAGATAAACGTTACCCGGTGCTTTATCTGCAACATGGTAGTTTTGAGGACGAAACGGGATGGGGAAGACAAGGTAAGACCAATTTGATTCTGGACAATCTGATTGCCGCCGGAAAGGCAGTTCCTATGTTGGTGGTAATGGACAATGGATACGCTACGAAGCCCGGTGAAAAGTCGCCTTTTGCTGCTTCTATTTTTGAAGAAGTGCTGATGAACGAAGTCATTCCGATGATTGATGCGAAGTTTCGTACCTTATCCGGTCGTGAAGACCGCGCCATTGCAGGATTGTCGATGGGGGGCTAACCAAACTATGCATATTGCCATGAATAATCCCGGGCATTTTGCCTATTATGGTGGTTTCAGTGGTACGTCCAATTATCCGAGTACCGAACCGCTGGATGCAACTACTTTCCTTAATGGGAAGTTTAAAGATGCTAAGGCTGTAAACGCTCAGTTTAAGGTTTTCTTTCTGGGACTTGGTACGGCCGAACCGCATCCTTTCCCCGGAGTAGTGAAGGCTTTCCGGGAGATGATGGACAAACAGGGAATTAAATATGTGTATTATGAATCTCCCGATACGGCCCATGAATGGCTCACGTGGCGCAGAGCATTGAATGAGTTTGCTCCGCTTCTTTTTAAATAATTGTCAACTTTTTAATAAACTGAAAAATATGAAACTTGTTTTTGGATTTGTGTGTGCGTTGTTCTATTCATTCATGTCTTTCGGACAGATTACGCAATGGACTGATATCAACTATGCTAATGACAGTCTGGAGGGACATAAACTCGATATTTATCTGCCCGATGGAGGACAGACTGAATATAAAGTGGTGGTCTTGATCTACGGTAGCGCTTGGTTTGCCAATAATATGAAGCAGATGGCTTTCCAGGCGATGGGGAAACCGTTGCTCGACGGGGGATTTGCGGTGGTTTCCATCAACCATCGTTCCAGTGGCGATGCGAAGTTTCCGGCGCAGATCAATGATGTGAAGGCAGCTGTGCGCTTTATCCGTGCCCATGCTGATGAATACCGGCTCGATACATCCTTTATCGGTATCACCGGATTTTCATCGGGCGGCCATTTGTCTTCACTGGCCGGCACTACCAATGGAGTCAAAGTATATAAGGTGGGTGATACGGAGATGGACATCGAAGGAAATGTGGGAGATTGCACTTCCTTTAGCAGCCGGGTGGATGCAGTGGTGGATTGGTTCGGACCGATAGACATGACGCGCATGGAAAACTGTGCTACGACCAAAGGGGCAGATTCACCTGAGGCGGCCTTGATAGGAGGGACACCGGCTGAACACATGGATGTGCTGACCCTTTTGAATCCGATGACTTATATCGACGAAAAGGATCCGAAGTTTTTGGTGATTCATGGGGATGCCGATACCGTTGTTCCTCATTGCCAGAGTGTCTTCTTTAAAGATGCTTTAAGTGCAAAAGGACGATTGGAAGAGTTTATTACCGTACCCCCAGGGACAGCACGGTCCTATAACTTTCAATGAGCAGACTTTTAAAAAGATGACTGAGTTTTTCAGGAAGCAGGCTGCCATGGATTTGTGTCCTGCAAATATAACACTTGTGCCACATATACGCCCTGGCAGCAAGAAAAATCCTCCTCAAAAACAGTTTTATACCCTTTATTAAGGGGATTACCTGTTATTTTTGCACTTAACATTAACATTCGAATAGTTATTTTATGGAAAGTATCATAGCCGGCCCAGGCTTGATATTCAAATGATACTTCACATAATACAGATGTAGTTTTAACAATACTTGCAACTATGAAGATACTGTTTCATTTCACAATAACTCTGTTCGTTCTTAATCTGGTTGCCTGTAACCAGACTAAGAGCCCAGAGCCGATAAAACAATATACATTTATTGGCGGCAAGGAAGGAGATAAGATAGACACCACTTCCTTTGACTCTTTACAGCTAAGCGATCCCTTTATCCTGGCCGATGAAGAAACACAGATGTATTATCTGGTTGGAAGTGGCGGTAGTTTATGGAAAAGTACAAATATGAAAAAGTGGACAGGCCCCTATCAATACATTACTGTGGATACAACTTCCTGGATTGGAACCGCGCCAAGAATATGGGCTCCGGAGCTCCATAAATATAAAGGTAAATACTATTGTTTCGTTACCTTTACCAATCCCAAGATCATAGTAGACACTGTACCTGATAGATACAATGTACAACGCCGTGCCACCCATATCCTTACATCCGACAAAGCAGCAGGTCCTTACCATCCCATCAGCGACAAGAACTATCTGCCGGAGGACTGGTCTACACTCGACGGTACTTTCTGGGAAGAAGACGGAGTGCCCTATATGGTCTTTTTGTCACGAATGGATGCAAACCGTAGACGGGATGATCGACTACGTTCAACTGACTCCGGAACTATCAGAATCAATAGGAACCTCTACCACCCTTTTCAAAGCATCCGATGCCCCATGGCCAAGAGAAATGAAATCGATAGGCGAGCTCACTATCGGTATGGCACTAGGAGGTTATGTGGCAGATGGGCCTTTTCTGTTCCGGACGGATACGGGACGTTTAGGAATACTGTGGTCCAGTTGGAGTAACAGCCGTTGTGCACAGGGAGTGGCTTTCTCCGAGTCGGGTAAACTTGCAGGTCCGTGGGTTCAGTGCAATACTCCTCTGATATCCAATAACTCAGGGCATGGTATGTTGTTCCGTACATTCGATGGAAAGTTGTTAATGTGCCTGCATCACCAAAGCCTCGACTCCGAGAACCTAGGCCCACGAAGACCAATATTGTTCGAAGTCGATATTTCAGGAGACGAAATTAGAATACTGGGGAAATATCATCCTTAGCAATCAAGAAATGAAAACATAATTTTATACCATGAAAACAACATTATTATGAAAAAGGTATTAGTAATCTGTGGTTTGTTATTCTCCCTATCGGGGTGGGGGCAAACATTGCCGTATCAGAATCCTGAACTAAGTCCGGCAGAAAGAGCGAAGGATTTAGTAAAACGCTTGACTTTAGAAGAGAAAGCGCTCTTGATGTGTGATGATTCGGAAGCCATTCCACGCTTGGGAATAAAGAAATTCAACTGGTGGAGTGAAGCCCTTCACGGAGTAGCCAATCAGGGAAATGTAACCGTCTTCCCCGAACCTGTAGGAATGGCCGCTTCATTCAATGACAAACTGGTATTCGAAATCTTCAATGCAGTCTCCGATGAAATGCGTGCCAAACATAACGAACGCGTACGCAACGGACTGGAAGACGTCCGTTTCCACAGTCTCTCCGTCTGGACTCCCAATGTAAACATTTTCCGTGATCCCCGTTGGGGACGCGGTCAGGAAACTTACGGGGAAGATCCTTACCTGACTTCTCAAATGGGTATCGCAGTGGTAAAAGGATTACAGGGACCTGAAAATGAAAAGTATCGTAAATTGCTTGCATGTGCCAAGCATTATGCCGTACATAGTGGTCCGGAATGGAGCCGTCATACAGCCAATCTGAACAACGTCAGTCCCCGTGACCTATGGGAAACTTACCTGCCTGCATTCAAGGCACTGGTACAAAAAGCCGATGTACGCGAAGTGATGTGTGCCTACCAGCGCTTGGACGATGATCCTTGTTGTGGAAACACCCGTCTGCTTCAACAGATACTCCGTGATGAATGGGGATTCAAATATCTCGTAGTCTCCGATTGTGGAGCCATTGCCGACTTCTGGACTTCCCACAAAAAGTTCCTCCGATGCCGTACATGCAGCCGTCAAAGGAACCATGGCAGGTACAGATGTGGAATGTGGATACGGATACGCTTATCAGAAACTACCGGAAGCCGTATCCAGAGGATTGATAACGGAAGAAGAAGTGAACAAACATGTGCTCCGCCTGATGGAAGGACGCTTTGAACTCGGAGAAATGGATGACCCGTCATTAGTGAACTGGACAAAAATACCGATGTCGGTAGTCAACTGTAAGGCTCACAAAGATTTGTCACTGAATATGTCACGCCAGACAATGACACTCTTACAGAACAAGAACAATGTATTGCCTTTAAGTAAATCCATCCGCAAGATTGCGGTTATCGGTCCTAACGCTGATGACAAACCTATGCTGTGGGGCAACTACAACGGAACTCCGAATCAGACCATTACCATCTTGGACGGCTTCAAAAGTAAACTGAAAAAGAATCAGATCGTCTACATGAAAGGCTGTGACCTGGTGAATGACCAAACATTGGAATCCTATCTTGACCAATGCAGCATAGATGGGAAACCCGGCATAAAAGCTACATTCTGGAACAATCCAGAACGCCAGGGAGAGCCTGTCTCTTCACTCCGTACCACCCAGCCTATCAACGTGACTACATACGGATTACATACTTTCGGCCCGGGAGTGAATCTTGAAAAGTTCTCAGCCAAATACGAAACCGTATTAATCCCGAAGGAATCAGGCGAAATTCTCCTCAATCTCGAAGGTTGCAGTTACTTTGAATTATTGGTAAACGGCAAGTCGATGACTAAACACCGCACTTGGAGAACCACCGATACCCGCACCATGCTACAAGTGGAGAAGGGGAAAGAATATAAGATAGAAATACTCTATGCACAAGTAGAAAACTGGGCTGCAAACCTGAAGTTCAACCTCGGAAAAGAATTCCCGATCAATTACAGTGAAAGCATTTCGAAACTTAAAGGCATAGATGTAGTGGTCTTCGTAGGTGGCATTTCGCCACAACTGGAAGGGGAAGAAATGCCTGTAAATATTCCCGGCTTCAAAGGGGGTGACCGTACAGATATAGAATTACCCGCCGTACAGCGAAACTTCCTGAAAGCTCTGAAAGATGCCGGAAAACAAGTAGTATTTGTCAATTGTTCCGGATCGTCTATGGCATTGCTGCCCGAAACGGAAAGTTGCGACGCTATTCTCCAGGCATGGTATGGAGGAGAACTGGGTGGATATGCTGTAGCCGATGTGCTGTTCGGTGATTATAACCCCTCCGGCAAGCTGCCCGTCACTTTCTACAAAAATACGAAACAACTTCCCGACTATGAGGATTACTCCATGAAAGGACGTACATACCGATATATGTCCGACCCTCTGTTCCCATTTGGATTCGGATTAAGTTACACGGATTTCGCCATAGGTACAGCCAGTTGCAACAAAACCCAACTCCGTACAGATGAGTCGCTGACCTTGACTGTACCGGTCTCCAACACAGGCAAACGGTCCGGAACTGAAATCGTACAGGTTTACATACGCAAAACAGATGATGCTGATGGACCATTAAAGTCCCTGAAAGCCTATGCACGTGTAGAACTCGCAACAGGAGCCCAACAGGATGTCAAGATAGAGTTGCCATCCGAATCATTCGAATGTTTCGATCCTTCTACAAATACCATGCGTGTGGCACCGGGTGAGTACGAGTTATTCTACGGAACAAGTTCCGCAGCCCAGGACCTGCAATCTGTCAAAGTCACTTTACAATAAAAGGAAGTCGCCCTATTTCGGGGCTTCCTATTATTTTTATTTTATCTTTGTGTCCGGATGAAGAAATAGAAAGCCCGTACACATTAAAAACAGTCAACTTATGAAAAACAAAAGACTATTTTTATTATCCGCATTTCTGGTAATAATAGGTACATTAAAAGCTCAGAATCCCATTATTACGGATCAGTTCACTGCCGATCCCACCGCCAAAGTTTTTTTGAAGGCAAGATGTATGTCTATCCTTCACATGACATTCCAAGCCCCATCGAGCGTCTGAAAGAATGGTTTTGTATGGCAGATTACCATGTTTTCTCGTCAGACAATCTGGTAGACTGGACAGACCACGGAGTGATCCTAAGCCAGAAAAATGTACCTTGGGTGGCTCCTGACTCCTATTCCATGTGGGCCCCCGAATGTGTATACAAGAATGGGAAATATTATTTCTACTTCCCATCCACCCCTAAAGGCGAAGGCAAACGCGGTTTCAGCATTGGAGTTGCCATAGCCGACAAGCCTTACGGCCCTTTCACCCCGCAGGCCACTCCCATCGAAGGAGTCAACGGCATCGACCCTTGCGTGCTCATTGATAAAGACGGGCAAGCCTACATATACTGGTCAGGCCGCGGAATGTCAGTAGCAAAGTTGAAAGACAATATGCTTGAACTTGCCTCAGAACCCATGCAAATTCAAGGATTACCCGAAGGTTTCAAAGAAGGACCTTTTGCCTTTGAACGCAACGGAAAATATTACTTCACATTCCCCTGGGTAAAGGAAAAAACGGAAGTTCTGGCTTATGCGATGGGAAACAATCCCATGGGCCCCTTCGAGTTCAAGGGTATCATTATGGATGAATCACCAACCGATTGCTGGACCAATCACCACTCATTGGTGGAATACAAAGACCAGTGGTATCTGTTCTATCACCACAACGATTACTCCCCCGAATTCGATAAAAACAGATCGGCACGGGTCGACTCCTTATTCTTCAACGCGGACGGCACTATCCAAAAAAGTAACCCCTACCCTGCGCGGAGTGGGCATAACAGACGCCCGGAAAGAAATTCAACTGGATCGCTACAGCCGGTTAAGCAATCAGGGAGCGACCATCGATTACCTGAACCAGGCAAACAAATTCGAAGGTTGGAAAACTTTATTGAGCAAAAACGGTGCATGGGTGCAGTACAACCGGGTGAACTTCGGAGATAGTACTCCCCGGAAAGTGAAAGCAAGAGTAACCTCGGACAACGGAGGAACACTGCAAATACGTATAAACGGAACAAACGGTCCGGTTATCTCGGAAATAAAAGTTCCCAAAACCGATAAATGGACGAATATTGAATCCTCGGTTCGTTCCGCTCAGACCGGTATCCACGATTTATACGTGTCTCTAAAAGGAAACGGTAAAGTTGAAATCGACTGGATCAGTTTTCAATAACTAAATCTCCGGGCCGGATATGAAGTATACGAAGACAATAACGCTAATCACAACCCTGCTCTGCTTCCTGCAGGGGCAGGGTTTAGCACTTGCTCAGAATAATCCAAACCAATACAATTACCTTTATCTTACTATCCGGAACGGATTATGCGACAACTCCATCCGAACCATACACAAAGATCGCAACTCATTCATGTGGTTCGGAACCTCCAACGGGCTCGACCGTTACGATGGTTACGAACTGAAACACTACTCCACAGCTCCCAGGCAACCGTATCAGTTTATTGAAAGTAATTATATTAATGACATTGACGAAGACGACAACAACTATTTGTGGGTAGCTTCCGAAGCCGGCATCATGAGCATTGATCTCCTTCACGAAAATCTCAACTTCTATAAGGAATACTCCGGTAAAAATAATAATGTGCTTTACTCTCCCGTTCAGGCCCTGCTTGTCGACGATTTCAATAATCTCTGGGTGGGTAAAAGTGACGGACTCGCCTACATCATTCTGAACGAAGAAAGGCAGATAAAAGATATCCGGATATTGAAGAAAGACGTGAATATCAAAACCATTGTAAAACACGGTAGTGATATCTGGGCGGGAGGCGACAAGTGTTTATTGCATTTCACCCCTTCGGGCAAACAAGATTATAGCAATATACCCGTAGTTACAAACTTAGATACTTCTCAGTTAATCTTCAACCGCCTGTTTTCGTATGGTGACTATCTGTGGATCGGTACTCAAAGTGGTTTATACTGCTATAACACCCAGAATCAGTTCTGTATACTCTATCAGCATAACCCCAATGATCCTCACAGCATTTCCTCCAACTTCATCACGGATATTGATAAAAACTCATCAGGCGACATCATTATCGGAACCAGAAACGGAGTGAACATATACCAGCGAAATGATCAATTCGTTACTTTCAGCAGAGGCATACAAACCCGGTCCCTGAATGATAATATCATCAACCGGATATTTGTTGATAAGAATGATAATATCTGGGTAGGGACCGACTTCGGCGGAATTAATATCATGGCTCCGCAACGCATAACTTTCAATTATTCACTGCAAGGGTATGAGAAAGGAGTGCCCAACATCATCAGCACAGTGCTCGAAGACAAAGAAGGAAACATCCTGGCAGGAATTGTAGATGGCGGACTTGCTATTAAGAGGAAAGGTGCTGACTCCTTTTCGCTCTTCAAACACAGCCCGGGAGATCCGCGCTCACTGGCTCACAACAACATCTCGGATATCATTCAGGACCTGCACGGCAATTACTGGATATCAACAATAGGCGGAGGGCTGGATAAACTGGACAAAAATAATCTATCACATCCCGTATTCGAACATTACAACAGTTTGAATTCCTCCCTGACCTCCGATGACATCCATGACATAGCCTTGGACTCTGCCCGGAATGCATTGTGGATATGCAACGGCAGCCATATCAATACACTCGACTTCTCTACGGGAACCATCAACCGGCTAAAGTTCTACACACAGTCCAAAGAACCCGTTCATAACATGAATACAATCTTCATCGACTCACAGTCAAGATTATGGATTGGCGGAAACGGCGTGTATGTCATCGATCTGGAAAATTCCAGAAATACCTACGAATGTATATACTATCAGCACAAACTGGATGATCCCGAAAGCAAAATCAATGAAAAGATCACTTGTATATTCGAAACTAAAAAGGGGGAGATTTATCTGGGTAGCCTCGGAAATGGCATCTACCTGTTGGAAGACAACGGCAACAACGAAAAATATACATTCAAGAACTATGCCGTGCGCTGCGGTCTTTCGGACACCAGCATCTCGAACATTCTGGACGATGAGAACGGGAACCTGTGGATCAGTACCCTAAAAGGTGTTTACTTCTTCGATATCAACACAAAACGGGCCTTCAAATTCGATGAAGGAGACGGGTTGCTGGTGCCCCAGTTCTATAAAAGATCGGGCTGTAAGACCATCAATCACAATATGTTACTGGGAACTATCGATGGTTTCGTAACTTTCAGCCCGCTAGTAAACCTGCCCAAGCAAAAGCAGCGGACGATAACCCTCACCAGTGTTGTCTGTAACGGCAGCCAGCTGATACCTTATCTGAACAGCGATAATCTGCCTGTAAGTATCTCAACAACCAAGGAACTGCATTTATATCCACCGCAGAATTCCTTTGAAATCACATTCAGCTGCCTGGATTATATCGAACAGGAAAAGGTATTCTACTTCCATCGCATTCATGAACTGGAAGAGCACTGGAACACAGGATTGGTAAAGAGAAACGCCAAGTACACCAACCTGCCGCCGGGAAAATATACGCTGGAAATACGATGCACCAACCAAGACAACACATGGTCTACCAAGGCCACCTGTCTCAGCATTATTGTACATCCCCCATTCTATAAAACAGGATGGTTCTACTCACTTATCGCTATATTGATAATGTCCATTCTACTTTATATCATCTATTGGTATAATGCAAGGCAACAACATATCCAGAAACTTCTGAAAGAAAAGATAGAAATCATGTCCGAACAGATGGAGGCTATCAATAAAGAGAAGTTATCCTATTTCACCAACCTCGCACACGAGTTTAAGACACCCCTGACCCTGATACAAGGACCGGCAAGCCAGCTTGTCAGGCAAACTACCGATCCCAAAGAAAAAGAGGACTTACAGATTATCAACCGGAATGCTCAATACCTGCTTTCACTGGTCAACCAACTGATTGACTTGCGCAAGATCGATACCCAGAATTTAACGCTCAATTACTCTCAATTCAACTTCAGCAAGTTCCTGAACACAACAACAACCGACTTTTCCAGCCTGATGAAAAGAACGAAATATCAGCTTTGAAAAAGATATACCGCCTGAAGAGTGACCATATCTATTCTGATAAGGAAAACCTGCATAAGATACTGTTCAATCTATTATCCAACGCCATCAAGCATACTCCCGATAAAGGAAAAATCACATTGCATGCCAACCAATTCATCGACAAGTCGAACAAACTCATGCAGTTTATCTCCGTCACCAACAGTGGCAGCATAATAGCTCCTGACGAAATAGACAAAATATTCAACCGTTTCTACCGGATACCCGAACAGAACAAATATACAAACTACGGACAGAGCAGTACGGGCATCGGACTTCACATCGTAAAAGAGCTTATCAACCTATTAGGTGGAACAATTAAAGTCAAGAGTTCGGAAAAAGTAGGTGTATCTTTCAGATTATATTTCCCCATTGCGCTGGCGGACACAGCGGAGAATGAAATTCATGAAGAATATAAAGAGCCCGTACCCGTTGAAGACAAAATCGAGCCGTTCATTCCTATAGACAGGAGCAAGCCGACTTTGTTATTGGTAGAAGACAATCCCGATATGCGTCATTATATCAAGAATATGCTGAAAGAAAAATACAATATCGCTGAAGCAAACAACGGTGAGCAAGGCTATAAGACAGCCCAGAATATCGTGCCCGATTTTATTGTATCTGATCTAATGATGCCCGTATGCGATGGTTCCGACTTCTGCAAAAGACTGCGCGAGGACAAGTTTTTAAGTCACATTCCTTTCCTGCTTCTCACGGCAAATTCAAGTGAGACTGCCCGTGAAGAACAGGGATTTGCGTCAGAAGAAATTCGTAGAACAAGACTTAAATCCTATCCTGCTGGAAGTGGGACAGCCCGACCAGCAGTTCATGAACTGAAGTTATGAATATTCTGGAAAAGAACTATGCTGATCCTCAATTCGGTGTAAAGGATCTGACAGAAAGACTGAACATCAGTTATACAGTAATTTATAAGAAATTCGTATCACTCACCGGACTTCCACCGGTACGTTTCATCCAATTATACAGGCTACAGATTGCCAAGAAAATATTAGAGAGTAGCACCAATAATGTCATTGTATCAGAAATAGCCTACCGGGTGGGATTTAATGATCCCAAGTACTTCACCCGTTGCTTTGTGAAACAATATAAGCAAACACCAAGCTCATTTTCAAGTAGCATTACCTTAAAATTATGTTTATTTACGGCAATTTGCAGAAGGATTCATTTTATAACTTCCAGATCCCCTTCCGTAAATCCAACAGTTATGTGCTCCACCTGAAAGAGATTTATCTCCCCTAACTCAACCTTCAGTTCTTTCAAGACTTTTACCAGTCCTTTCAATATATTCTCCCATGGGATTGCACTCGAAAGTTGCAATGCATCACAGTTTCTTAGTCTTGGATCAAAATCCTCTTCGCATGCCCAGTCATCATCTTCTGCATCATACTGTTTGGCACCCGTCAACTCAAGTGTATAGCAACTTCCACCATCTTCTTCAACAGCTTCCCACAGATTGAAGTTCAATGCAACGATATCATCCGGTATAGTCTCATATTCATCAATGGACAAAAGCCAGTGCTTTACAATAGCCTTTACTTTCTGTTCATCAAAAACCTCCATAGGAGTACAGCAAGTCTGGAAATCCGGTTTACTTTCATTATCTCTCGTTAAAGAGAATATTTTTTTAAAGATATTGCCCATTCTTAATCAATTCAAAAGTGAATCTTCAATTATTTAATAACACCGTTGGCATTATTCCAAGCCTACAAAGATAATGACAAATCACAAATAAATTATATCTTCGTAGCCATATAAATAACTCTTTATTCAGAGAAAATGTTTTATTATTAAACAGAATAATCTAAAAAAGCGCACATCTACATTATTATTGAGAAGTCTATTCGCCATAACTTGCATAGTAAACACCAGTTTAGCTCCCGAACAAATGAGTGGGAAAAAGTCATGGAATGGCTGATTAAGAAGATGTAACAAGAAAATAAAAAGCCGTCCTCTCCCCCGCAAAACGGAATGGAGAAAGACGGCTTCTATATAAATAGCTTGTAAAGCTACGCTGATTACTAACTGAAAGGAAAATACTACAGACCGAAAGCAGCCTTCACTTTATCCACATAATCCAGCTTCTCCCAAGTGAACAGTTCTACTTCTACATCCTTGTCACCTTCATAACGAGATTTGAAGTGCTTGGTAATTACTTGCGGTTCACGTCCCAAATGGCCGTAAGCTGCAGTTTCCTGATAAATCGGATTACGGAGGGCAATGACACGTGGCATCAGGATTTCAATCACATCCTGACGAATCTTGGCCAACATCTCTTCGTCGGCCTTCAACTGAGCTTCTTTGGAAGAATCAGCCGGGGTTACAAACTCGTCATGCTGGGTAGAAACCACAATCGTATCAATGCGTACCGGCTTGCCGTTATCATCGTATTCAATAGTAACCTGGCTCTTGGCGTCGGGACGAAGATAAGTCATCACCTTCCCTTCACGACGGATTTCGGCCAGTACCATCAACAGTTTATGTGCCAGGTCCAGTGACAGCGGCATATAGTTTTCCGTTTCATTGGTAGCATAACCAAACATCATTCCCTGGTCGCCCGCACCCTGGTTCATAGGGTCCTCGCGTTCCACGCCACGGTTGATATCCGCACTTTGTTCGTGAATGGCAGAAAATACGCCGCAGGAGTTTCCTTCGAACATATATTCGCTTTTGGTATAACCGATACGGTTAATCACTTCACGTGCAATGCGCTGCAAATCTACATACGCCTTGGTTTTCACTTCTCCAGCCAGCAC
>VOFF01000254.1_pt1 | contig 58039 bp, 72 predicted proteins | sample 5384061 | NCBI WGS metagenome assembly VOFF01 (sample SAMN12384725, study PRJNA508395) | human gut metagenome | isolation source: healthy gut E | host: Homo sapiens | reverse complement strand
GGCCCAGCCCCGCTATACCGACTGCGAGGACTTCAAGCGGTTCGGCAAGCCCAAGTACGGCTTCTTCATCGGCGGCGGCAACGTGGACAGCATGGTCAGCCACTATTCTGTGGCAAAGATCCCGCGCGCCGAGGACGAATACTCCCCCGGCGGCAAGGGCGGCGCACGGCCTGGACCGCAGCGCCACCGTGTACACCAAGCTTGCCAAGCAGGCTTACCCCGACCTGCCGGTGATCTTAGGCGGTCTGGAAGCCAGCCTGCGCCGGTTTGCCCACTACGATTACTGGCTGGACACCGTGCTGCCCAGCATCGCCGAGGACTCCGGCGCGGATCTCATCAGCTTTGGCATGGGCGAGCACCAGACCGTGGAGATTGCCCGCCGTCTGGCCGCCGGGGAGCCGGTGGAGACCATCACGGACGTGAACGGCACCTGCTACCTGACCGACTTCGACCACCTGCCGGAGCGTATGTGGAGTGTGCCGGTTTCCGGAAGGTGGCCAGCGATAAGACCGCCTACGCCAAGGCCTGCCGCATCCAGATGGACAATCAGGACGTGGTCAGCGGCCAGATCATCGTGCAAAAGCAGAGCGAAAAGTATCTGGTGCAGAACATCCCCGCAAAGCCGCTGGTGCGCGGAGAGCTGGACAAGGTGTACGCTCTGCCCTACACCCGCCGCTACCACCCCATCTACGAGAGCATGGGCGGCGTGCCCGCCATCCGCGAGGTGCAGTTCTCCATCATCCAGAACCGCGGCTGCTTCGGCGGCTGCAACTTCTGCGCCATCCAGCTGCATCAGGGGCGGCGGGTCACCAGCCGCAGCGCCGACAGCATCGTGGAGGAAGCCGAGCGCATGACCCACGAGCCGGATTTCAAGGGCTACATCCACGATGTGGGCGGTCCTACCGCAAACTTCCGCTTTCCGTCCTGCCGCGAGCAGATGCTGCGCGGCATGTGCACCGGCGGCAAGCACTGCCTTGCCCCCACCACCTGCTCCCACATGATCGTGGACCACAGCGACTATCTCAAGATCCTGCGCCGGGTGCGGGAGCTGCCGGGTGTGAAGAAAGTGTTCATCCGCAGCGGCATCCGGTTCGACTACCTGATGGCGGACCCGGACGATACCTTCTTTAAAGAGCTGGTGGAGTACCATGTGTCCGGCCAGTTGAAGGTCGCCCCGGAGCACTGCGCCCCCAACACCCTTGCCTACATGGGCAAGCCGCCCATCGAGACCTTCAACAAGTTCAAGGATAAGTTCTACGAGCTGAGCAAGAAGGCCGGCAAAAAGCAGTATCTGGTGCCCTACCTCATGTCCAGCCACCCGGGCAGCACCCTGAAGGATGCCGTCTATCTGGCCGAGTACCTTTATAAGAACCACATGCGCCCCGAGCAGGTGCAGGATTTCTACCCCACCCCCGGCACCGTGAGCACCTGTATGTTCTACACCGGCCTTGACCCCTACACCCTCAAGCCGGTATTTGTGGAAAAGACCGCGGAGGGAAAAGCGCTCCAGCGCGCCCTGCTCCAGTATTACGAGCCCCGCAATGCCGAAAAGGTCATCAAGGCGCTGAAAATGACCCACCGGGAGGACCTGATCCCCCTGCTGGTGCCCGCCGTCGGCCGCCGCGCCGTGCAGCGCACCGCCCGCCGGGCAGAGAGCGCCGAGGTGACCATCCACAACGACGGCACTTTATACTGTCCGCCCCAACAAGGGCAGGGGAGGCAGGGATCAGAGCCGCGGAACCGCCCCGGCCCGCACCGCAGGCGGCCGCCAGCCCAGCCCCGGCGCACGCTTTGCGCCCAACGGCACGGCACCCCGTAAGCCGAAGAATGATCAACAGAAAGAGAATACAGCGTGGAAAACTTCAAAAAAGAAAAAGTAAGCTTCTGGCGGCGCATTGCCGCTCTGGCCCTTGCGGCGGCGCTGGCCCTTGGCCTTGCCGCCTGTGATGCCTCGGCGGTGGTGCCGGGCAGCAGCACCCCCTACGGTCAGCACTGCCCAGCCTGCCGGAGACGACCAGACCGCCAACTTCGAGATGCACTTCCTGGATGTGGGGCAGGCGCTGAGTGTGCTGGTGGAATGCGACGGACAGTTCATGCTCTACGACGGCGGCAACGTGGACGATGGCAGCTATGTCGTCTCTTACCTGCAGAATCTCGGTGTGGAGGAGCTGCAGTATGTGTTCTGCTCCCACGCCCACGAGGATCATGTGGGCGGCCTGTCCGCTGCGCTGGCCTATTTCCCGGCAGACCATGTGTACAGCCCCGTGACGGAAGCCTCCACCAAGTGCTTTCAGGATTTTGTCAAGTACACCCAACAGCAGGGTGGAAGTGCCCGCTGCGGGCACAGTCTGGCCGCTGGGCAGTGCCACTGTGACCATGCTGGGCCCTGTGGCGCAGTATGACAACACCAACGATACCTCCATCGTCCTGCGGGTGGACTACGGCTCCACCAGCTTTCTGCTCACCGGCGACATGGAATCGGCTGCGGAGACCGACCTTGTGAACAGCGGCGCGAACCTCAGGGCCGATGTGCTGCAGGTGGGCCACCACGGTTCCAGCACCTCCACCAGCTACGTCTTCCTGAACGCTGTCCTGCCCGAAATGGGCATCATCTCCTGCGGGGTCAACAATAAGTACGGCCACCCCCACGAGGAGACCCTGAGCATCCTGCGGGATGCGGGCGTGGATGTTTACCGTACCGGCTCTTGTAGGCCGGGCGGATGATCTTGTTGGCGCTGAGCAGCTCCTCGATGCGGTGGGCGCTCCAGCCCATGATGCGGGCCACGGCAAACAGCGGGGTGTACAGCTCCATGGGGATGCCCAGCATATCGTACACAAAGCCGCTGTAAAATCCACGTTGGGGCTGACGCCCTTGAAGATCTTCCGTTCCTCGGCGATGAGCTGCGGTGCCATGCGCTCGATACGGGTATAGAGGGAAAGATCCTTGTCCCGGCCCTTCTCGTGGGCCAGCTGTTCCACATAGCCCTTGAACACCACCTCGCGCGGGTCGCTGAGGGAGTAGACCGCGTGGCCCATACCATAGATCAGACCCTTGCGGTCAAAGGCCTCGCCATGGAGCAGCTTTTTCAGGTAGGCTTCCAGCTCCTCGTCGTCCTCGATGTCGTGGAGGTTGTCCCGGATGTTCTGCATCATGTGCATGACCATCAGGTTTGCACCGCCGTGGCGCGGGCCCTTGAGGGAGCACAGCGCCGCCGCCATGGCCGAGTAGGTGTCGGTGCCGGAGGAGGTGACCACGCGGGTGGTAAAGGTGGAGTTGTTGCCGCCGCCGTGCTCGGCGTGCAGCAGCAGTGCCACATCCAGCACGCGGGCTTCCAGCTCGGTGTACTGCATATCTGGGCGCAGCATCCGCAAAAAGTTCTCTGCGGTGGAAAGGCTGGGGTCCGGCCGGTGGATGTACATGCTGCCGTCTTTTTCGTAGTGGTTATAGGCATGGTAGCTGTACACGGCCAGCATGGGGAAGATGCCGGCCAGCTGGATGCTCTGGCGCAGCACGTTGGAGATGTCCAGATCTGCCGCCTTGGGGTCGTAGGAAGCCAGTGTCAGCACGCTGCGCGCCATGGAGTTCATGATATCGTGGCTGGGTGCCTTCATGATGACATCGCGGGTAAAGTTGGTGGGCATGGTGCGGCACTCGCCCAGCACCGCACAGAACTGCTCCAGCTGCTCCGGGGTGGGCAGCTGACCAACAGCAGCAGATATCCCGCCTCCTCAAAGGCAAAGCGGCTGCCGCGGCTGCCGTTGATGAGGTCTTTTTACGTCATAGCCGCGGTACAGCAGCTGACCGTCTGCCGGGTGCTTGACCCCGTCCACATACTGGAACGCCCGGATGTCCGAGATGTTGGTCAGACCTGCCAGCACGCCCTTGCCGGTCTCGTCGCGCAAACCGGCCTTGACCCCGAACTCCCGATAGAGGTCCTTGGGGATGCGGTCGTGCTCTGCGCAAAGGGGCTGCTGCTGGTCGAAGTAGCTTAATACATTCTGCAAATGATCCATGTGTCTGGCTGCTCCTTTCCTGTTCGTCCATATCAGTTTCTCATTTTTTAATAGCTTTTATATTACAGAACGGATATTTCGTTGTCAACCAACATTTTGTAAAAAAATATGAAACAATTCAGCCGTAGGGGTCGTACAAATCGTACTCCTCGGTCTCCTGATGCTTCTCTTCCAGCACCTGGATGGCATGCTCCAAGGCGCTCTGGGAGCAGCCGCTCTCGCTTACCAGCGCATGGACGGCGGCGGCAAGGTCGCCGTCAAACAGGGTATCCAGCCGCTGCCGCATACAGTACACGCCGTAAGCCCGCCGGGTGACCAGCGGCACATACACGTTGCAGTTGCCCTGTTTTGCCGACCTGACCCAGCCTTTTTCCTCCAACCGGTAGAGAAAATTCAGCACCGTGGCTGCTGCCCAGCCGGTGGCCTTGAGCTTCTGGCTGATGTCCCGCCGCGCCGCCGCGCCCGGGCACGCCCACACCGCAAACATCACCTGTTCTTCCGCCGCCGAAAGCGGCCGCAGGGTATCTGGTAAGCCGTACATCTGTTGTACCTCCTTGAATGATTCAATTCCCCTTAGTCACCGTTTTTTTTTGCGGTGGGGCGATTTAGAATGGTCTCCGCTTCGCTCTGACCATTTTCAGCGGAATGACTATTTTATTTCGCGTTTGTCGCGGCCTGCGGGCCGCTCCAACGCACTTTCACAGTTTGGGCTTCGTTTTTCTTTTACATTTGTCTTAGTATTTCCAGTATACCGCATTTCTGCCAAAGGCGCAAGAGTGGAAAATCCGCATGAAACCAAGGGATAGCACATATCTTTTACATTTGTCTTATATTTTGTCTCCGCACGGCGTACATTTGTATGCTTTGTGCCCTCAGGCGGGGTGCAGGGGCCATATCTTTGTGCAAAGATGCTCTTGTTTTCAGCATGGGAAAACCGGTATACTACGGCTACGGAAAGTAACAGACGCACCGCAAAAACGGCGGTGCTGCGTAATAGGTGTATCACAGGAAAAGGAGAGGTTCATTATGGCACGAGTATATAACTTCAGCGCAGGCCCCAGCATGCTGCCCGAAAAAGGTGCTGCGGCAGGCACAGGCCGAGCTGCTGGAATACGGCGACAGCGGTCAGAGCGTCATGGAGATGAGCCACCGCAGCAAGTGGTTCGATGCCATCATCAAAGACACCGAGGCCACCCTGCGCCGGGTGATGAACATTCCCGACAACTACAAGGTGGGCTTCTTTCAGGGCGGTGCTACCCAGCAGTTCGCCATGGTGCCGCTGAACTTTATGACCACCGGCAAGGCAGACTACATCGTGTCCGGCAACTTCTCGGGTCTGGCTGCCAAGGAGGCCGCCAAGTTTGGTGAAGCCAAGATCGTGGCGTCCAGCAAGGACAAAAACTTCACTTATATCCCGGATGTAAACGCTATCGACTACGACAAGGACGCCAGCTACATCCACATCTGCCAGAACAACACCATCTTCGGCACCCAGTATGTGGAGCTGCCGCAGGTGGAGGGCGTGCCGCTGGTGGCAGATATGAGCTCCATGATCCTTTCCAAGCCCGTGGACGTCAGCAAGTACGGCTGCATCTACTTTGGCGTGCAGAAGAACGTAGCCCCCGCCGGTATGGCCATTGCCATCATCCGGGATGACCTGCTGGGTCACGCCGCAGATAACGTGCCCACCATGATGAACTACACCACCCTGCTGGCGAAGGACAGCATGTACAACACCCCGCCGTGCTGGTGCATCTACATGACCGGTCTGGTGCTCAAGTATCTGGAAAACGACATCGGCGGTCTGGCCAATATGCAAAAGATCAACGAAGCCAAGGCCAAGGTGCTGTACGATTATCTGGACGGGCAGGAGTTCTTCACGAACCCTGTGGAGCACCGCTACCGCAGCACCATGAACGTCACCTTCACCAGCCCCAACCCGGACATGGACAAAAAGTTCTGCGCCGAAGCCGCCGAGGCGGGCTTTGTGAACCTGAAGGGGCACCGTCTGGTGGGCGGTATGCGTGCGTCCATCTACAACGCCATGCCTGCCGAGGGCATCGACAAGCTGGTCGACTTTATGGAGAAGTTCCGCAAAGAGAATGCATAAAGAGGGGTTTCAGATATGTACACCATCAAAACGCTCAACGCCATCAGCCCGGTGGGGCTGGCAAAGCTGCCCAAGAACCAGTTCGATGTCACGGTGGATGCCGACGCCCCGGACGGTATTCTGGTGCGCAGCGCCGACCTTTGAACACCACCTTCAACGACAATCTGCTGGCTATCGCCCGCGCCGGTGCGGGCGTGAACAATATCCCGCTGGATCGCTGCAGCGAGCAGGGCATCGTGGTGTTCAACACCCCGGGCGCCAACGCCAACGCCGTGGCAGAGCTGGTCATCGGCATGCTCATCGCGGGCAGCCGCAACGTGGCCGCCGCCGCCCAGTGGTGTCAGGGGTCTGGCCGGTGACCCGGCCATGTCCAAGAGCGTAGAGAAGGGCAAGAAAAGCAGTTCGTGGGCAACGAGATCAAGGGCAAGACCCTGGGCGTTATTGGTCTGGGTGCCATCGGCTCCCGCGTGGCAAACTGCGCCATCGAGCTGGGCATGGAGGTCTACGGCTACGACCCCTACATCTCCATTGAAGCTGCATGGAACCTGAGCAGTCAGGTACACCACTGCGTCAATCTGAACGATATGCTGCCTCTCTGCGACTACATCACCATCCATGTGCCCTATCTGCCCACCACCAAGGACACCATCAACGCCCAGACGCTGGCCCTCTGCAAAGACGGCGTCAAGATCCTGAACTACGCCCGCGGCGAGCTGGTGAACACCGCCGCCCTGCTGGAAGCCATGGACAACGGCAAGGTGTCCGGCTACATGACCGACTTTCCCTCCGAAGCCATTCTGGGTCAGCCCGGCATCGTGTGCACCCCCCATCTGGGCGCTTCCACCCCGGAAGCCGAGGACAACTGCGCCATCATGGCAGCACAGGAGCTGAGCGATTACCTGCGCAACGGCAACATTACCCACTCGGTCAACCTGCCGGAGGTGCACCAGCCCCGCGCCGGCGGCAAGCGCATCTGCATCATCCATAAGAACGAACCGGGCATGATCAGCCAGATCACTGCCCTGACCACCGAAGCGGGTCTGAACATCGAAAACATGGTGAACAAGAGCAAAAAGAACATGGCCTACACCATGCTGGACGCCACCGGTGCCGTGGATGCCCGCCTGAGCGAAAAGCTGAGCAGCATCCCCGCCGTCATCCGGGTGCGCATCCTGTAACAGCAAAAATACACGAGACACAAAAAGGTGAAGTGGCCAGCGGTCACTTCACCTTTTTTATAAAGGATCCACGCCCGGCGAAGCTGGCCGAGACAGTCATCACATGAGCTGCTTTCATTCATGATATGAACCAGATGAAAAAACAGACTGGTCATATCCCTTGACTTCAGCCCCCCGGGGGAGTATACTCCGTGGCAGTGAAATATTCGGCTATGACGAGAAAGAGTACCCGGAAAGAATGCCGCAGAGAGCTGCCGGCTGGTGCAAGGCAGTGCAGGGTGTCCGTGGGAAGATCCTCTCCGAGCTTTCCGGCTGAATGGGCGGCATCTGCGCCCCAGTAAGCGGGAACGGCAGGCCCCCGTTATCACGGGCCGCGCATTGTTGGATGCGCACTGAGGGCCGGGCTTTGCACCGGCAATAAGAGTGGTACCGCAGAGGAGTTTATACGCCTTTGTCTCTTACGAACCGTAAGGGGCAAAGGCGTTTTTGTTTGCGGGAAAAGCCATTTCCCGGATGTTTCATTGCCTTTACATCCGCAAAAATAAGTGTTCAGGAAAAAGGAGTATTATCATGAAAACATTGGAAAAAGTAAGCGACTTTGTGGGCAAGTACATGGCCGCCATCGTCATTGTGGTGGCGGCACTGTCTCTGCTGTTCCCCGGCACCTTCAGCGTGGTAAAGACCGCATGGGTCAACACCCTGCTGGGCATCGTCATGTTCGGCATGGGTCTTACCCTGAAGCCGGAGGACTTCAAGGTGGTGTTCAGCCGCCCGAAAGACGTGATCATCGGTTGCATTGCGCAGTTCACCCTGATGCCCTTCCTTGCATGGGCGCTGACGCAGCTGTTCCACCTGCCCACCGAGCTGGCTATCGGCGTCATCCTTGTGGGTACCTGCCCCGGCGGCACCTCCTCTAACGTGATGACCTATCTGTCCAAGGGCGACGTTGCACTGTCCGTTGGTATGACTGCCGTTTCCACCGTGCTGGCACCCATCCTGACTCCCCTGCTCACCCTGCTGTATGCCGGCCAGCGCGTGGATGTGAATCCTGTAAATATGTTCCTGTCCATCGTCAAAGTAGTGCTGGTGCCCATCGCACTGGGCTTTGTGGTCAACCACTTCTTCCACGCCTTCACTCAGAACGCCATCCGCGTGCTGCCGCTGGTCTCCACCACCGCCATCGTGCTCATCATCTGCGCCGTTGTTTCTGCAAACTCCGCCAAGATCATGACCAGCGGCCTGCTGATCCTTGCCGTAGTCATCCTGCACAACCTGCTGGGCTACCTCACCGGCTTCGGTGTGGGCAAGCTGCTGAAGCTGGATTCCACCAAGTGCTGCGCGATCTCCATCGAGGTCGGTATGCAGAACTCCGGTCTGGCCACCTCTCTGGCCGCTGCCCACTTTGCACAGTATCCGCTGGCAACCATCCCCGGCGCTGTGTTCTCGGTGTGGCATAACATTTCCGGCGCCGTCCTCGCCAACTTCTTTGCCCGCACCGCCGAGAAGAAGGACTGATCTTATACCATAATAAAAATGGCTGCTACACAGGGTTTCTTCCCGGTGCAGCAGCCATTTCTTTGTTTATTGAACGTGATCTGCGCGGTTTTCCTGTCTTTGCCTGTTTCCCGGACTGTTGCGCAAAGGCAAACATCCCGGGAGCAAAAAGGCACCCGAACCCCAGACCCCCTGCGTGTGATGCATGATGACTTTTTGATTTTTAGAGCGATGATTCGTTAAATAGGCTCAATTTGCTACAGATCTGCTACAAACAGAAAATTTAATCTGCTTTTTTCTTCGCACAAAAAGCATTCAAACATCGTTCCTTTCCGACGCTCATATGCTCCTTTATAGTCAAAGTCTGGCGGAGTCGGTTTGAAAGTTTTATCTTCTTTTTGACCACTGTATGCTTTCATTTGGAATTCCCGAAGCTGTTCCAAATCAATAGTTCCAACATGTGCTGTTGCATTACTTCCTCCTTTTTATTCTCAGGATGTCCTTATTTTCGGTTTTAGACGGTTTTGTGATTCGGCTGTCTCCATACTCGGAGGTATTCGTCTGGATGCAGTAGCAGTGAATATCTCTACTTAGTGATTCAATTATATTGCTATAATAGTTCACATCATGATTCCACTCGACTGCGATCACCGCATCAATATAGGATTGAAAAATCGAACGATCTCGAATGGATGTAAGCTCAAAGCAGCAGTACACTGTAAACCAAAATCCGTTCCAGCTATACAACTCATACTTTGCATCACATTTAGCTTCAGAACTTTCTATTCCTTCCATAGCTCTTAGATGTAAGCTTTCAATCATCCTTTTTTCTTCAGGTGCAAAATGATTCTTTGAATGGTACAGAATCACAGAGTGCCACTGACCTGTCCACTTTTCTTCACGGAAGAATCACTGCTGTCAGATTATAAACACAGTTATCCTCAATAATATGCTCTACCCCTGTTACAACTGCCAAATGATTTTTTTCGCAAGTTCTAGCCAACGTTGGCAGCCATTCTTTTGGAGTACACGCTTCCGGCATTACCAACATATCTGCTTTTTTCCCGAACAGCAGTATTCACCAGTTCTGCTATCTGCTGATATCTTCGGTAGCTTCTGTTCGGTTTACGCATAACAGCCTGGTCAAAGTTTGAAATGTCCATTTGGATATTGGCAACGGCTACCCTAATCTTTGAAAAGCTCGGCTTTCCGATTTGAAAAACGGGCTGCTTATTGAGTTCACCAGTTTTTATATTTTTCTTCTATAAATCTATTATTTGTCCAACCTTCAAATGGAAGTGGGCTATAGTTCAACTGCCAGCATTGTTTGAAAATTTCCTCGATTTTATTCAAATCTTCTAGATCTTTTTTACGAACAAGATCATACATCAATCTTGCGAGTTGTTCATTTTTTCTTGAAAAGTTTCTGTGCAGGTTTCTTTTTTTCAGAAGCTCCACTACATTATCTTCATTGGTCAGATCCTTTTTCTGCGGATTCTCACCACCACAACTCACTAGTTCTGGCCAGATAACACACAGATTTTTATCCAGCATTTTAGCTTTAAAATAACCTTTCGAACGATTCTGTGCTTTTGTCAAAAGTTCTTTCATCTGTTCGCTGAGCAGGCTCTGCGCATCTTCTAACTTCCATTCCTCAAAAGTCTCCCCATCATGAAGTGCCATCGGACGAGCTATGCTGGAAATGAGATGTTCTTGCAGTGCCTCTCGCAATGCATTTGTTACAAATCCGGTATCATCATCCACTCCTTCTATGGCATAACTTGTTTTATCAAGCGTGTCTATGACAAGGGCAATAAACCTAAGTAGTGCCTTATAGTTTTTTACAAATAAGATCGCAATTACTCGTTCCCAGAGTGTATAATTTTCAATTATTGTTTTAGGCGTAAATATTTTATGGATGTCACGGACAAAATTATACTCTTCTCCTTTCGTCTTCTCCGAAATCAGTCCATTTATCCTTTGTAACTTCCCCAGATATTTCGAAAGTGCGTATTTATCAACCGCTATATCGTCCACTTCACGAAGTTTATTCACTCCATGGTGGCTTAGTTCAAAAACCTCCGAATAATCGTCCTCCTGAAACACAGCGTCATCTTCCGGCATCCAGCGAAATTCCGATTTATTTTTTTCAATGCTATTCTTAAAACAAGTGATCAATGCATCCGATTGTCCACGCTGAAAGTAGAACAACTTAATTTTGCTTGCCTGTAATTGGATTTTCGTGGCGCTTCCCAATGGTTTTGTAAACTCTGGCAAAATACAGTAAGTTCCACATTCGTCTTCTTCTTTTTTGAAAACAGCCCTCGCATTCCGGTTTTCTTTACCCGTCCAGCGTGAATTATTTACCGTATAATATTCAAAGGCCTCATAGAATTCCAGTTTACCATCCTGCGCTTTTTTGAGCGATTCGGCTTCCCTCTTCCACCTTTTCCACAAGCAATATATCATCTACATACCGTCCATAGTAAAGTGGATTCCATCCGTCCAAAATTGCTGTATCAAATTTTTTCAGACACTCGTTTGCTAAAACCCCCGATGGCAGAAACCAAATTGGTAATATACGGCGAATCCACTCTTCTCCGCTATGCTCTTTGTAGATTTGTGAATATCTTTTGATCACACAGTACACAAAGTCATTTATCCTACTCAGATATTCTTCATTGTAATCAGATTTTCCTTTTACCCCAGTAAGAATCTCCTTCATGAATTCCTCTGATACATCCACGGAGTAGTAGTAGCGCTTAAAGTCTAGCGTAAAAATCAGAACATCATCTTGTTGCATACACTTCTGTGCCAAAGTTAATGCCTGATCTCGCCAACTCTCATAATTCTGAAAATACGGCTCAAACAGCGCTGGGGAAAAGGTCGGTTCTTTAGAAAATTCATTATATAGCGTCTTTCGTATACGATTTCCATAGCAATTGGTATAGGATTTATCTAACTGCCATCCTATCATCATAATCCATAGAACGCCAAGAATCATTCCCTCAATCTTCATGTCAATGAAATATTGTATCTCATCAACTTTGACTTGTTTTGCTGGCACTCCACTAATCAAAACGCCTTTTGTTCCGTCCGAACAATTCTTTTCTTCCTTTGTATCCATAATCTTTTTCGGAAGCAGACGACAGGAAATGCTTTTCAAAATATCTTCTTTTTTCCTTTCCCACTTCGTGCTATCTGACGCTACAAACGCTTGGTGCAAATCCTTCAAGCGTTCCTCTATCGTTATATTGAGAGTGTTTTCCGCTTCCGCAATCCGATCTCTCAAATGGAGGTTTGTCTTGTCATAATACGCAGTTGATTTCAATTTTTATATGCTTTTTGAAACAAATCATACTTTGGGACGCTATCTTCCATAGATACCTCCTCATTTTTACATCAAAACATTAATTTGTATTTCATGTCGACCATGTTAGCAAGGAATCCATCTTAAAAAAATATTACAGTATAATCTTTTAGACGAGTATCCCATAAACACCAAATTGTGCCATATAAACTTTCCCCTTTATTCAACACCCAATGCTTTGAACACTGCATCCTCTGCGCTACTATAAAAGATTAAATTAAAACTTCCCACTAATTCGGGAGGTACAGTTCCAAGATCTGCAGCGCTTGTAATCGGCAGCAGAACTTTCTTCGCTCCGCTGTCAAGACATACCTGCAAGCTGTTTGCAAGCTCGTCTACCTTTAGAATTGTACCACTGATACTAATTTCACCCAGAACAGCAAGGGGTACTGACTGTTGGCCGTCCAAGCGCAATACTGCACAGCGCAATCAGCGTAGGCAATGCTAATTTTCCTGTCATGCCAATACCTTGCAGATCCTGATAATTGATGATGTAGTCTTTAGATGCAGTGCTGATGCCTCCGCTGATGCGTTTTCCATTTGCTTTTAGGAAATTGAACGCCGTATTCGTTGACTCTTTGCAGTCACGGTCACTGCCAAGACCTGTGCGCTCAAACTTTCCGCTACCAGGCAACATCTGACTTTCCAAACGGAATACACCAATCATGCCACTTTTTCCGCGAGATACTGTGTAGACCTGTCCTGGATTGCACATACCGTCTGGAATCAACTTGCCACCGCCCTGTTCAGGAACCGACACATAATGCTCCGACATGTCTTCCAAGTCGATATAGGAGAAATTCACATCGTAGAATTCCATCCCGCCCAGCTTTTTCAACTGTTCTTTTACGCGGCGACGCATCTCCAATGAAATCTGCAGAACTTCTTCCAGTTCAGATTTATCAAACACTCCATCTGGGTACATCAGTTTCAGATAACCATCCACCATACGCCGTACAGCAATGGTATCACGCTGATTCAAATTTTTGCCCAATCGGAAATAATGATCCAGCGCATCACCATACTGTTCTTTCCGCAGTTCCCGGATAAACTCAGCCAGATAATCGCTGATGAAACCATAGTCATTCGTAAAATGTTCGGGTCGGAATTTGGGGATCTCCCAGCCGGGCAAATAGCAATGGATACGATCCAGAAATGCAGTGTCCGTTCCCATTTCGGGCGGGAATGGGTCAAACAAGCTGGAGGTTTTCAGTAGCACATCCACGCTCTGGTTGATATTTCCTACAAAGACCATCGAGGCCGAGGCTGCCTTTTCCTCTTTGCCACGGGCAAAGGAGCCGGAAGCCATATAGTCCTTCATGATCTGGATGCCGTCTTTATCCTTGAACTTGATTCCGGCAACCTCATCAAAAGCCACACAGTCCCAAAGACCAACCAAGCCAACCGATTTGCGCCCCATATTGTAGAACAGGTTTGCAACGGTCGTCTGTCCACCAGAAATCAAAATGCTGTTGGGCGAGATTTCTTTATAAAGATGCGATTTTCCCGTACTGCGGGGACCAAGTTCACAGAGGTTGAAATTGTTCTCCACCAGTGGAATCATTCGTGTGAGCAGGAGCCATTTTTCTCTTTCCGTGAATTCGTCCGGTTCCATGCCGATAGAACGCAGAAGGATATCCAGCCACTCATCCTTTGTAAAAGCTTTATGGCCACGCTTTAATTCGTCGATATCGATATGCGGCATCTGGATCGGTGTTAGTTTACGGATACTGATTGGAGTAAGGTTCTTCTGCTTTTTCTGGCTGGACTGCAACGGTTCACCGCCCAGATCAACAAGGCCAAAATTATTGTCACCCTCTACTTCATAATCCAGCTGTACAATGCACCAGATGCCTCCGCAGAGCAGCCGATCATATTTTTCCGGATATTCATCCGCAATGGGCACCTTGTCCAATCCCAAATTAGAGAAACTGGCAAAGAAGCAGTTCTTCTTAATGTCAAGATTGACCGTGATCATATCAATAACAGTATGGCTTCCCTTTTTTTCGCAGCTGTGACAGAATTTTCTGTGCCTCATCCGGACGAACAAAATTGTCCGCCAGAATCCGTTTTACATTTTGTACGCCTTTCTCAATAATGGCTTCGTCATCTGAACTGCAGTACTGGCCTAATAAAAACTCTAGCACATAAACCGGAACGTTCGCACCTTCCTTGATCTTTTTAGTCAGATCCTTGCGAACGATTTTTCCATCAAAATTCTGCCGTAATTTCCTTGATTGCGTCTCGACGGCAGCTATTTTCCGCATTCGGCTCCATTTATAGTCCTCCTGCTCCCATCAGTTAAAAAAAATCGAATTCATCAATTGCAAATGCAATATCAATCTGGAACTGTTCCCGCTGCTGCATCTGCTGACCCTGCTCATCCGCAATCACCAGATAATAGGTTGCTGTATTGCTGAACCTCATCGATTTGAGGTTGAAGTTGCAATGGAACGTACGATCTGCGCCGTTCTCACTGGTTTTGTCCGCAATAATCTTCTGGGTATCGCTGATAGGCTTTCCGTATTCATCCGTAAACCACACCAGATAAGTAGCAGCCTCACGGTTTGCACTTACCGCATCTTTCTGGTAGAAATCCAGTGAAAAGATCATATTGCTGATCTTCCGACTGGAAGAAAGCAAACTCACTGTTACGGGGAGCGTATCATACTTCTGCTTATTGCGCCGATATTCCATAGAGCCGTTGCGCAGATAATGATATTCGATCACCGGAACCGTCATTTCCTGCAGGCTGATACCGCCATGTACAAAATTCAGCCCGCCACCATTCATCTTGATGCGAATACCTTCCCGTGAAGCAAATCCAGTGTATTCCGTTTTTCCGTCCAGGAATTTTACAGGAAGCAAATACTGCGGATTCGCCTCCTTCTGCATGATTGCATAGCGTCTGCCATATTCCACTTCCATATCATGGAAGCTGGTTTTATCCACTTTGTCATCCTCGGTCAGCGGACTGTAAGTGTACAGGAAGCCATGATCTGCCGTAATCAGAATGTTCGCCCCGCCGAAGTCATTGACGATAATGCGCACCATATTCTTCAGTTCACTGATAGCCCTGTCGCATGCCGGGAACACAGAGGTGTCCGAAGTATGGCTTTGCTTCGTCAATGGTATCATGGTAGATATAGACTACATCCATCCCCTTGACCAGTGCCGCACGCTCTGCACGTTTCATCCCGATGATGTTCTTATACTGCAACGCCACGCTGGCCGGATTTACACCTTTCAGGACCTTATCCCGGTTCGTGCTTGCGGTAGACTGCCCATCGGCCAGAACATTCAGTACCTCATTTTTCAGTTCAGCCGTCAACGCCTTATGTGGGAGCAGTGCCGCCATGCCAAATTTCGTGATAGACGGGAAGATGCTCTGCATACTGCCGAGTTTCACATTGCTCTGCGTTTCTCTGCGCAGTTCCTCTGCCAGTGATGCCGCCACCTCGTAGCGCATAGCATCCGAGATGATCACGAACACGCGGCTATCTGCCGGACGGATGTACTCATTGTAGAAATCCGACTGCTGCGGAATTTCCAATACGCGGCCATGCTCTGCCATCTCATCAGCACATACATCCGACCAGTTTTTGCCGAGGCCTCCCAGAAACCAGTAGGAGTACAGCCCCTCTACCTTATCTACAACATGCTTGAACAGGTCGTCCAGTTTGATATTGGAGGTTTCCAGACTTCTCTGGAAGCTCAGATGGAACAGTCGATAATAGGTGTCCATCCTGTAATAGTCCTCCGCATATTCTTTCCAGACCTGCTTTGCATCCGGGGTATGGAACCCTGCGGAGTGCTCTTTTGAAGAACTCCTGCATGTTGGCTACTTGCAACAGACCCTCGTAGAAATTGCGGAAGTACTCGTACCAGACACAGGTGCGGCGTTTTTTCCACCGTCTTTGTGATCACATCCACATCAATGATATGGTCACTGATCTCCGTCATCAGCTTGCTCAGGATGATCTCGTTGATGCACGGGAAACACTCCGTTGTCGCCAGATCATCAACCGTCAGTTTTTCCAGCCTCTGCGGCAGATGTGCTTCATCTTCCACATAGCGGGCCACGTCATAAAGCTGCTGCAGATCATCACTGTGCAGCCACTCCGACACCAGCTCGTAGCAGTACGCCTGATGCGGAATGGAAAGGAACTTCTCAAGCCCTGCCAGAAATTCCGGGCGCAGTGTGCGCGTAGAAGCTGTCAACAGCAGGTGAATTGCCAGCTGCCCAAGATCCGGCTCTTCCTCTGCATAGCCACAGCCCTGCCGAACCATTGCCCAGAAAGCTTCTTCTGCACTATAATCCACAAAACTCTGATAGATTGGATTCTGCGCTTTATCCAACCCACCACGAAGCACGTTCAGCAAAATTTCATTGGGCTGTGCTTTTTTTTTCATACCGCAGAGTGCCGCCATCACTGCCATGTGCAACTGTGCCGGAGTGGCAGGTATCTTATCCTGTGCCATGATTTTGGCACGACGAGCCTGTGCACCAAAAAAAAAACTTCCGGTAGTGCTTCACCAGCTTGCGCATAGAGGGATTGTCCAAGATATCCAGTTCCTGCATCCAGTTGGAAACAGCATCCGTCCGGTAGCTTTCGCTGTATAGTTCAATATCCAACAGCCAATCATCCTCCTGCCGCTCGTAGGAAATGGGGCAGTAGACGACATAGTTGCTCGTCAGGTCATCCACCGACAGCATTTTTTTTTTTTTTGACCGCAAAGGTATTGCTGCCGGTCAGTGCAACCCGCTTAGCATTTTCAAGCCGGATCTCATCCAACTTGTCCGCATACTCCTTTTTCTTCATCGTGCCAGAAGATGATCCGGCGCTCATAAAATTCCGGCAGCGGTACCGCAAACCGACGGTTGAGGTCTAATACGATTTTATCTGTTTCCACAACATATCATCCTTTTTTTATTGTCTACAAATGCCCCTGTGTTTTTAGGTTGCCAGTTTGCCTTTTAGTATTGCTACTCCATTTTTTATATTTCCGAATTCATCGTTATCCCATCCATCATAATCATTTTTTCTAACATCGATAGCGAGATCAATCGTATCATGTGGTATTTCCTTCAAAAAAAAAGAAATCACAGCATCTCCAGTAGGATTATATTTACTGTCCGTTTGGCAAAATGCACCTACTGTCGTGAATAACGTTAGCAAATAAATTCTAATATTAAACGCCACACCAAAAATCACAGATTTTCGGTAAAGGTCGATTACACTATCAAGTAATAGTTGTACCTCCGGGTAGTCTTGTTGGAGTGCATTAATTAACATCCATCCCAAGTCATTGGAAATATTTTTCAGTAGTGCAATGTTTAATGTTTCCAGCGAAAAAAGACCAACGCTGTGTAAGCCATTTATTAAAAAGAACTCTTATTTGTTTATTTATCAAAACAAAATTTTGTGGATTACCTTCTTCGAATTGAATAGACCACCCTGATATCATTTCCAATAAATATTCTCGCACGTCCTCATTCATACCAGTCTGCGTAATTTTATCAATTATAATGTTTATAATTTCTTCTCCAAGGTTTTCAGACAACAGTTTCTTCTGATCAAGCGCCTCAATCGCTTCCTGCATCCAAGAAAATATTAAGATATTAAGTTCTTCATGAGTAGACTTTAAGCTTTGCTCTATTACAATGAAATATATTTCCATCAAGCTTTCTCGTGTTGCTTCGGTTATATTTTCATCTGTAATACAATCTTGCAATTTTCCAAAAAGTCGATAACTCATCCGTGCCATATCTAATCTATAAGCTTCTCTCATCACTTGAATGAACGAATCTTTGAGAATCCGAACCCTTTCTATGCGGTTTTCACTTTCATTTAAGAAACGTTTGAAATCCGGATAAAGAAGTGTGCTAAGAAACTTATCAGAGTATGACTCTTGGATTGAAGTCAACAAATTCACATGCTTTTCAAACGAAATTTCAAAACAATCCTTAAAATTTTCATTCTCAAATTCTGCAAAAATTTGAATTGAAAAAAATCGTCCATTTTTCATTTTTCACCGCAAAACGTTTTATTGAGTCCATCGAATCAATAATAATAGCGACCTCTGCTTTTCTATTTCTTCTTAATACCATAAATATTGTGTTCCGAACAATTTCTATTGATCGATTACCCTTTTCAAAATCCGGCATTACAACTGTTGCAGATTTAAGAAAATTCACAAAATCCTTTATGTACTCTTCACCCATATCTTTTTTCAATACAATAGCCTAGAAGAAAAAGATATCCATCCGACATATCATAATTTGATAAGTATCCAAAATATTTGGCATTGCTTTTCATTGAAGTTAAAGTACATTTCAAATATTCTTGCGAGTTTTTTGATTCTACACTTATTCTAACAATTTCCATAAGTGCATGGTAATATCGATCCTGTAACTCTCCATTTTCGCTTTTGCACAAAAAAAATACAATTCGTCCATCAACATATTGGTATATTTTTTGTACTGATCCATCATTCCCAGTTTTATGCACATTGTAAGCTGAGACACCACTTTTCGAACTGCAGTGGTCTGTGTTTTTCGATCTGCTGTCATTTCAGTATCTCTCGCAAGAGATATAGAATGTTCAAATGTATTATCCATTGCCTCGGAAATTTGTTTTGATTTGCTATCACCATTAATAATCGACGTTTGACTTTCCTTCATTGACTCAAGGAAAACCTTATTGCTTTCCTCACAAATGATTTGGCACACATACAGTTCATTTCTAGCAATACACTCATTATACGTTTTTTCAAGAATCCTTAATTTAGCTTTTAGTGCGTTAGAATCCTCCAGCAAACTCTCTGTATTTAAAATGTCTTTAACATATGTACGGGTACACTCCGTCAAAGATGTTTTATAGTGTAGCGAATATGCAAAATAAAAGAGCCAAATAAATATACCCACTCCACAAACAGATAATACAGCATCAGAGAATCGCCCCATTTTCACTACCATTTCAACAACGCAGAAAAAAAGATATAAGGCAATCGCTGTACCAAAATTGGCATATCGAGGTTTTATCTGATTCAAAACCAATTCTGACGGAAATCTATTTATGTAAACTTGAATATAAACCAGCAGTGCTGATATAAATATTCCTACAAAAAGAGATAACTGACGAAAACATCAAAGAAACAACGTCCGTGTCTCCATCAAATGCAGAAAGAAGTCTATTTACTTTAGCAACAAATTTGGGCGTAGCCAATGGCATCCCCCATGTAATCAAAGCCACAATTACACCAAGTACCAAAGCGCTTTTCGCACATGCAAGCCATCGTGTTACTATTTTTAAACCCTTTAATACTTTCTGCTTCATCGCCAATTTCACCTCTTGTTTATTATTTATCACTTAATCTTCGCCAGCACGTCCTTAAAGATCTCATAGTTATGCTTCACACCATCGTCCAGATCAATCTTAATCATCTGATCCGCCAGCGCGTGAACTTTTTCCTCATACTGATGCAGCTCAGTGTCCTGCGCCTGCACTTTGTTCAGCTGCTTGGTCAGCTTGACACGCTCGCTGGTGCTGGTGGCAGCGGCCACCTGTTTTTCCAAACCTTCGATGGCAGTACGGTAGCGCGCCTGCTGCTCATGCACATAATCGGTGCGGATGCGTGCAATGGTATCCGGCTGGTAGCGGTGCAGGTAAATCAGGCACTTGAAGCCATTTTTTCTTACCGCTGTCAAACAGCCAGTAGATGGGGCGCTTCTGATAAATCTTGCAGTGGTCGGCATAGAAATCGTTCAGGAAGTAGTTTCGGATGACCTCTTTCGGCTGGCCTTTGCCGCCCAGTGCGTTTGCAATAAAGCGCAGATTATCTTCCAGCGAGCTGTCACCGTATACCACCCGCACAAACTCCACAAAACGACCCATCATGTCATCTTCAAAGTATTCGTCGTCACAGATGGGAATAATGCCGTCTGCATCCGGCTTATAGATATTGTATTTGCCATCATCCCATGTGCCGCCTGCATACGCAAGACCATCATAGGTGGGAGAGTAGCGGCCAAACATACAGCCCACAGCGTAGGAGATAAAGGAGCGCACATCCCGGCAAAGATCCGCTTTGCGCACGGTCACATCCTTATCTTCTACTTCCGGGGTCAGTTCATCCTGCAAGCCGTAAATATCAATAAAAATGCGGTTCAGTTCTTCCTCGTTGGCTTTCAGCTTCTCAAAGCGTTCTTCACATTCGCCAGCCCAGATGTCATAGCACTCAGCAAGGTAGATGTTTCCAACGTCCATCTGGTGGGGGTACTTGGTAATAGCTTTGATAAAAGGGTGGCGGGTAAAGTCCCAAGAGGTTTCAAAGGAATCCCAGTCATTTCGACTTAACGCTATGCTTTGCTTAACGGTCTCTGACACCATGCAATTATAAGAATCATTAAACACATACGGTATTTTTCTTACATAGCCGCAGTTAAAGTCAAGTGTTGGTGAAACCAGTTGTAAATACATTTTAGAAACTTTACTGTTCAAAAGACCACAATCATAATACAATTTTTGTTCATCATCAAATAGTCCTTGGCCTTTATCTGCACAAATAGCACCTTGAGGAAACCATCGAATGGAAAATGTATTGCTTAGGGCTGACCATGTTAGCCCCTCCTTAAAGATAAGTTCTTGAGTTTTTCACAACAAAATCTGGTGTTTTAAGATACGGATATTTTCTAAGGACATCGGCTTTGATTTCCACACCATTGTTTTCGTAATTCACGACTAAATCATTATTTCCATACCATTTGCAAAATCCACCGCCTTTATTGAACGGAAACCATCGCTTTGATGATTCTTGTGCAGATTCAAGACTTAAACCGAAACCAATTCGAGTAAAACTAGGTTCAAACCACTCTCTAACGTATTTTTTCATTATCAGTAGTTGTCAGCCCCTGACATAGCAGTGCACAATCGCCAATCTGCGCTCCTTCAAACCACTGTAATGCTTGATTGCTTGCCCAATATGCTATTGATCCTCCCGGAATCTTTGCGAAGTTATCCTGATGTGTGGTGTAGCGATTTTCTCCAGCAAGGAACATATCCTCTTTGCCCTGCTGAGTGGTAGGTTCAATCAGGCGGCAATACACACCTTTATAATTATCAATATGCGTCCGCACACGCACAAACGAGGTTGTCTGCACCACTTCGCCGCCGATTTCCTCAAATGCTCGTGCGCCAAGATGTGCCATGCTGACGGTTTCAGTCAGCATCATCTTCTCTCGCAGCTTTTCAAAGCTGGACAGGAACATCCATGCGTGCTGGGTGATCATTGCCTGATGGCCATTCTGTTTTGCCATCCGGGAACAGACCTCAATAAACACAGCAAACAGGTCGCTCTTGCTGTCGGGATAATTCTTCTTCACATACTCAGCCAACTTTGCGCCCATGCCGGAACTGCCCATATAGGGTGGATTGGTGACGACCACATCGTATTCTGTGCCAGCGTCTGCGCCACCTGCACCAGAGAGAGTAATTTTTTGCGAATACTCTCTCGATGGAACGAGGACTCGTCTGCCACCTCGTCAAACCGGGCATAGAGGGCATCCCAGTCCTGCGGGGGATGGTGAGGATGGAGCCATACTCCTTGGCATCATACAACTGGGTGAGGATAATGTGCATAGCATCTTTCAATTCCAGCTTGCCGTTGCAGAAATACTCTACATCCGGCTTTTCGATGCGGTTGCTTTCCTCAATGGCATACACATGAGGCTGGGTGGTGTGGCTGAAAAAGCGGCGGTCGTACCGGCGGGCCTTCATCATCACCGCAAAATAGGCCAGCTGGGCGGCGCGGTCGTCAATATCCAGACCATAGAGGTTGTTCTGCAAAATGCTGGTCACGGCATCGCGGGGCGTGTAGCCGTAGTTCTCGTAGATCTGCATCAGTACATCGAACAGATACGCCAGAATATGGCCGCTGCCGCAGCAAGGGTCGATGACCTTGATCTGTTCCGGGGTCAGGTCGGCATACTGTTTACGGATCTCGGCCAGCTGGGCCTGTACCTGCGGCTCCTGCTGGGCTTCCTCCAGATAATAGTGCCACTTGGTGTCCTCCGGGTCACGGTTCCCGACAGTATAAGCTGCTTGCTCCTCCGGTGTGGGTAGCAGCTGTGCTTTTTGCGTCCGGGTGACCCTCCACCCACAGGCGTCCAAGGCTGTTCTCCACCATGTACCGCACGATCCAGTCTGGGGTAAACAGCTGGGTCGCCGCCGGGATATTCTCCTTGGTGATCTTGACATTTTTTTCTTGAGGGCGGCAAACACATCGTCCTTTTTCTCGCTGTTGTAGTACTGATACAGCCAGCCAATGATCTGGACGGCATCCTGCCAGTTGTCCTCCGGGATCTGGGAGATCATCTGCTCGATGACGCTGCCCTCCCGGAGCAAGTTGTCCGGCAGAAGCAACTCAGTGTAGTCCGCAATGGTCTGGAACATTCCGGGCAGAATGCTGTTCAGCGCGTTGCATTGCACGATGAGCAGGTATTTGTACAGTTCTTCGGTCTGCTCGGTCTCTTTCAGGGCGTAGACCTTGTCCTTATCCAGCTTATCCAATTCCAGATGCAGGGCTTCGGCCAGAATCTGGGGCTTGAACGCATTGTTTTCATCCGTAAACACGCGCACATGGCTGGGCAGATAGCCGTTGACCTCCATGAACCGCAGTGCCGAGAAGCGGTTGAACCATGTATACGCCACCTCTTCCATAACCTGCTGGTAGCCCTTTTCATTGATCTGTGCGATCAGTGCCCTGCGCTGCTGCATCTCTTCTGCAGACAACACTTTGCCGTTGACGCTATCAGCACCGGCGTCCACCATTTCCGTTTCCGTAATGCCGTACTGCTGGGCTTTCTGCGCCACGCGGGAAATCAGTTCTTTCCGCGCCCAGACCGCATATTTCTTGATGGCGTTTTTATCCATGGTTCACATTACTCCGAAAACGATACATCTTCAATTGCATTTTCCAGTCTTCCGACCGTACCATGCAATTTATCAACACTATTTTTAAATTCATCTAGTTCTGAAATATATAGCAGAAAGCCACCATAATCCTCAAAATCAATCACAGTGCTTTCTATGTATTTCCGATGTCGTTTATTATGTGCTAAATACTCATATTCAACCTTCAGGGACTTTTGCTTAAAACTGTTGATGATATTTGTAACGCTGATATCTAACCCCAAAACCCATTTTTGTTCCGGGAAAATCGTGATATTCAAGTTTTCTTTTTTTAGCGATTCGCTGCTGTGTTTTATCTGGGAGTTGCCGAACAAAGTCAGGTTGCAACCTCATTTTCCGTAATTCAAGCGGAACAGAACCAGTATTACGAATAACAATACAGGCTAGGGAACCTCGTATAAGTTCAAAGGACACTTGCATATACGGTCTATTCTTTTCAGCACGTTCTTTTAGCAGCAAAAAAATCGTAATCCACGAGGCAATGAGTGCCAATGCCGAAATCAAACTATCCCAAGGAAATGCAGTAGACTGCTTTTCAATTGCAACAACGAGTCGTTCAAAAAGTTCTTCATTCATATATATTTATTCTATCATCCAATTTTCGTAACATCATAGTTTTGTGGACTGTACCACATAAGAAATCAGAGTTTTCTGTGTCCAGCCCATATCCTTCAAAATCGAGTTGGTCATAGTTCACTCAATTTTCTTCAATTCCTTTCTATCTCTCGCAGTCAGTTGCTCTTCAAACGTAAGAAAATTATAATACACAAGAAAAAGTTGAATACAGTCTATTCTACGCACTTTTCGATGAAGCATTCCGTGGTCAACAAAGTTTCGATTCATAATGTCAGGCTGCTCCTTAAAGTCATCGCCGCCTTTGTAGAAGACATCCAATGCGTAAAACAATCCTTCTCTCGCCAAGTACGGAAAAAACATGGCGTGCATATCTTTTCATGGATCTGGTCATATTCTTTATCATATTTGATGCAGCAGATCCCCTCTTTCTAAAACGTTTTCGTTTGTTCTTCGCATCCGTCAAAGGATTATCTTTTGGCTTTCCTTGAAGACGAATTGTGCGGGCATCGATCAAAGAATAGAGTATCATCGCACAAGACTTATAGCGGCGATTGTTAAAATCCACCACTGCCTCGTCAAAATCGCTTTTTTTCAGCTTTTCTTTTTTCTCAAATGCCTGCCAAAACTCCTCCATCTGTTTTTTGGTTCTGAAACATGCAAGCGCTTTTCTATTCGCTTCCTTCTTAGACATTGGCTTTGCATTGAAATATTTAAAGCTTGCATGTGGAATCATGGTCCAGCCGTATGCTCCCCACTGTCGAAAAGCATCGATTCGCTTTTGCTTTTCCTCTTCTGAGAGCCCCGGAACCATAATCAATCGCCAATCGATAGAGTTCACTATCGACTGGAGCGACCGTTCAAATATGCGAATTTCGTCTGTCAGTTCTTTATAATTTTTCAGTATTTCATTTACGGCTGGGAGAATTCGTTGAACTTCAGGTTCAATTGCATTATGAATTTGCCTTGTGCACAGTTGAAACTCCTTGAGTGCCTTAATCGACTGAGCATACCCCTGTACAATTTCTGGTGGAAGTAGCGGCTTTTTAATGCCTACTACTTCTTGAAAAAATTTACGGTATGGGTTCACTGGTTTGTTAAAATTCCATCCGTTCGCTTGGCGCTGAATCTCTTGAATCTCATTTTGAGCCAATAACTTATTCTTTTTCTGAATCTTCCATATATTTTCCTTTAGTTCAACTTTATCTCATCACAGCCGTCTAACAGGTTCCGCAACTGCTCCCGAATCTTCTCCACATAGGCATCAATATCCGCATCATCTCGCAGCGTTTTGGCAGGGAAGAGGATCTGGCGGCTGTAAGACTTTACTTTTTTCGGCTTTACGGCCGGGATATTGACATCTTTTTTCGTTACCACCGGTTTCGGTGTCGGAGGGGCCAGCGCAATCTCAATGCTGCTGACGGTCTCATCCTTGTACTGGCTCAGCGGGATAATCATACCATCCAGCAGCGCAAGGCTCTTGCAGTTTGCAATTTTTGCCTTATAGCCATCAAAGAAAGCATCCGACTTGCGGACGATGTCCAATGCTTTTGGATCTCCGTTTGCAGCGGTATGGGTCGCTTCCATGCACTGACGCACTGTCTCCAGAATCTCAGAGCGTTTGTCATCCAGCATCTGGTCATGGGCTGTACGCACCGTTTGCATCAACCCATTCAGTTCCGGAATGCGCTTGTAGTTGAACTTCTGCCCAAAAGGTGGCACTGTGATGATAAGCCGAATCTTGTTCAGGGCATCGTATGCCGCCGCATTCTGCGCAATGCGGTCCAGATCCGCCTGCATCTCGTGTTCCAGCCGTGCAGCATCATCAAAGGTGCCGATCTGACTCTTGAAGAAGGTCTCTACATTGCCCATGGCATCCTTCTGATCAAAGAGGTCGTCCTCTTTCTTGAGCAGATAGTCGATCAGCGCGATGTTGTCCTTCTTCTGGTTCAACGCTTCCTGCGTTGCAGTAATAGCGTTGCGCACTATTGTTTGATCCGGATACTTGTGGGCATCATCGTACTTCTCGTTCAGTTTGTTATAATGCTGCAGCTGGTTTCCGAACTCATCGGCAATAAATTTAACCAAACCGTCTTCGTCCGCAGGAACATCCATGACATCGAAGTAATCCCGCAGAAGGTCCCGCACAGCCTTCATTTTGGTTGCCGATACCACCACGCGCTTACTAATGGATGTTTTACCCACCTCACTCTTTTTTGCGGAGCAGGTCAGGTAATTTGGCGTTGTCCGGCTGGATGGTAGTGCCTGCATATTTGATGGTTACCTTCTGATTCACGATCAAACGCGCCACCACATAAGCAATGTCGATTTCCTTCCAGCCATAGGGTATACTGCTGAACTTGCTCTGTACATCCGCCATGGAGGTCGGCAGGTGATGCATTGCCTGCATCTCAAGATATTCTTCCACCGCCGCCTCTGCATCGCGGTTCGGATCTGCCTCCGGCAGAATATAGTCCGCACCGGACAGCACTGCTAGAATGTCAGCATCGGTATCTGCGTTTTTCCCAATCAGGTCCAACTTGCTGTAAACATGCGAGACCAGATACTCCATCGTCTGGTCAATTTTGGCCTTAGCATTGCCGCTCTTAATGTCCAGATGTTCACCATCGGCGTAAAATTTTGCGTTTTCAATAGCCTCTACCAGAGCTTTGCTGGCTTCAGCTTCATACTTGGTTGCTTCTTCCTGTTGGCCGCGGATAATATCCTGAGCACTCTTGGGCATCTGGCTGACATTCCGCTGTTTGACATATTTGCGGATCTTCATGGATGCTTCCAGCGATTCATAATACGGCGTATCGCCCAAAACTACAATCGCCTCGCTGCCTTTGGAGCTGTTCATCAGGCGAAATTCCGTTTTTTCCGTTGCATCAGAAGCTGCCGTCAAAAAGCGCAGGCGCATGCCGCCTGTGGCGATGCCGTACATAGTGTTATCCACCATCTGATCAAACGGGAAGTCACACTTGCCGTAACGGAACTTTTTTGCATCATAAATTATGCCAAAAATAATCTTTGCTATATCCCCAACAATAGCGCCCGTATCCACCTGTGTAAGGTTGATTTCTTTCTGGATGTCCTGCTCTTCATCCGTCAGGAAGTTGTAGGTATCACCAGTACGTCCGATGTAATTCTGCCCAATCAGTCGATCCAAACTGCCGCGCAGCTTTTCGCGCATCGCGACCTTTTCCAGACGGATGTCGTCTGCCATCAAAATCACAAGGTTGTCCAGATTGGCCGGTATGTCCTCGTTGACATATCGAATGAGATAGAGAAGCTTCAGAACATCCACATCCATCGGCTCCAGACCATCGTGATTTTCTACGGCTTTGCTGCAGCGATCAATCACATTGCGAATGGAACCATCCAGGAAAGAATGTACAGTATCATAGAAGCGGAACAGCGGCACCAACGCAAACTCGTTCTGCTTTTCCACTTTTTGTGCTGCTTCCTGAAATCCGCTCAGCATGGAACGCTCGCCGCCGGAGAAGTGTTTACCTGCATTGCCGTGTTTGCGGATCTCCACAAAAATTTTCTGCATGATGAGAAACTGGTATGGAACGAACGGAAAGTCCTCTGCAAATTGTGCCGGACCAGAGAAGCCCTTGATGTCCGGCATTGCATTTGTAAAGCTGAACAAGTTGCGCATCCCGGAGCTTTCTTTCTCATAGACCGCATCCAGCGTTCTTTCTGCTTCCGGAGTCTTTTTCCAGAATACGCTTCTGAATTACTTCGTCTACGGAAGAAGAAGAAAGGCTCAGACGAGTTTTGAAACGAGCCTGAATTCGAGAAAATTCATCTGCTCGTACTTTGATAATCTCATCAATAGCTTCCTGTCCGGTGCAGACCACCCAGACTTTTCCTCTGCATTCGCTGCCGATTTTTTCCACCAAAGACTGCAGATTCAGCAGCATATCCGTGTCCGTGCCAACATACTGCCCCGCCTCGTCCACCATGAACAGAAGGCGGAAGTTTGCAGGTTTTGTGCTGACGTATGCATTGATGTCTTCTACAAGCTGTGAAACAGAGAGTTCCGTTGCACTCTTATCGTTAAACCAGTTGTTTGCATCCTCTTCACTGATATCCAATGCTTCCGCCAGTGCAGGCTTAATGAATTTTCCATTAAATGCAAATGCTTTCCGCACTTCAGTCCAAGGTTTGCCCTTCTTTTCTTCAATCAGACGGCAAAATTCATCCATTTTGCCCTGCTGCGTAATGTACTGCTCCAGCATAGCAACTTTGAGATTGCTGCCAAAGAATCCCAGATGATTATAGAACACCTTAGCAAAAACACGTAAAACGGCTGTTTTGTCCTTATTGATAGAGCCTTCATAATCGATATTAAACAGAATCGTCTCGGTTTCACCTTTGGTTGCACGATCCACCTGCATAAAGGTACCAGGGTCATCCTCAAATTTCTTGCGGAAGCGCTCCACCGTACGAACGCCATTAACCTCTTTGTTTTCCAACAAGTATGACAACATTTTCAAGAAGTGAGATTTACCGCTGCCAAAAAAACCGGAGATCCAGACTCCTGTATCTGCCGTTGGTTCGTCAAATGCTTCTGCATAGGTATTGAAAAAGTCTGCAAAATGCCGCTTCAGCTCTCGTGTAATAACGTACTCGTTCAGTTCCTGTTCCAGGACCTTGTTCTCGTCCTCGTCAACCTTGACAACACCGTTAATTTTACGGTTGATGTCTTCTACAAACATATTCTGTATAACCAAAGCTCTATTTCCCCCTTCACACAACGTTAAATGCACGATAGTAATTGTTCGGCTTCAGACAGTTGAACAGCCGCAGCTGCTGGTCGTTAAATGTTCCCGGGTAAAACACAAGCACCGGCCTCTCTGCAAACAATGATGCCTCCAGTAACGTATGAATTCGCATAAATGGAAACGCTTCTCCAACGCCAGTCAAAACCAGTACTTCTCCCGGCTGGAACGGCTCGCTCTGAATTTCCTGTACAATTTCATCGACTCCAATTGTCGATTGAAGCTGTTCCAACAGATAATCATGGCCGTCCTCTTCTTCCATATCGGGGATTGCATCTAAAATATCCATGCCTTCACAAATCCCTAGGAAGATTTGATATAAATTACAGATTCGAAGCTGACACTCCAATGTCAGATCTGTCGATAGCTGTTCAATGAAATGCCGGACTGCCATTTCATCTCTCGGTTCATAGCAGAAGATACGAATATTCACTTCATTGCTAAGACCTTTTCCTTCTAGGAAATCTTGAATCTGAATCATCTGCCGAACGTTATCAAGGCGTTTTTGTATGTCACCCATTAAATTTTCCTCACTCAAAACGGTTAAATGCGGGCAATACCGCCTGATCCCCATTTGTAAGAATCACATTTTCCAATTCCGGATAAAGCCAAACCGGGTTCAAATGGCCTGCTTTTATACTATCCAGATAATCATTTTCTCTTAAAATTCGATTTAGAACCGATTTCAGCTTTTTGACTGTAGATTCGCTCCAATCTGCGATAGCATCATTTTTGCTCTTGTAATCTTATGAAGAAACTTGTCATGTCAAGTTTTCCATAGCTGAAATCTTGGTTTCGATATTTTTCTCCAATAACTGTTACCATAAAATCCCAGACAAGTCTATTATCCTTCATAATCGCGTAAAGACAAATTTGTTTTGCCTCTTCCACGGAATGCTCTGCAATATTCCGAAGCAGTTGTTCACTATTCAAAAGATTTAGCCGCCGATAACACGCCCGAACCATACCAGCTGTCATGCGTTCAGTTGGATACTGGAAGAGATTATTGGCGGCAATTATTTGTATCATTGATGCAAGATCCTCTCCTTGCACCATTTGCTTCGCTACAATTCGCATTTCGTGGAATAAAAACTGTTCTCTTGTCAGAGAAGCTTTATATCCACTTTCTTGTGCTCTGTTTGTATTCTGCATTGCTTATGCAACTCCCATTTATAACTTTTGATACGCCCAATAGCGACCATCTCTCACTCTCTCTAGTTTACCTTCTTTTACAAAAGAAACTAGAATTCGATTTGCTGTTGCTGAAGAGACTTCCAGCAACTGTTGCACATCACTGTTATGAATAATCTTCTCTTTTTTCAAGTATTTTTCAAGAATATTCCATCGATTTTCTTTTCCACTTGTAGGCATCATGCTCTTTTCGAAGTTTTCTGGGATTACACTCAAAAGTGCTTCTTCAATCACACTTAGCATAAATTCAATAAATGCAGTTCCTTCACCTTGGGCATTGGATGTATTGATAGCCTCATAATACTCCTGCTGATGATCATGAACAATAGACTCCACCGGAAGCCATGCAAACAGCGGATTCCATCTGGAGAGCAGTAGCGTATGCCAAAGCCTTCCGATTCTTCCATTTCCATCTGCAAACGGATGGATTACTTCAAATTCATAGTGAAACACACAACTTTTGATCAGCATCGGAAGCGGGCAGTCCTCTGTCCATTTGAGCAGTTCTTCCACCAGAGGAGGCACATACTGCGGTAGTGTTCCAAAATGAAGTACATTTCCATGACTGTCAACCACACCTACTGGCTTTGAGCGAAACACACCATCTTCTTGAACCAGCCCTCGCATCATCACATGATGAGCCAACAGTAAGTCTTCCACTGAGTATGGATTCAATTCATTCAAATGGTCGTAAATTTCATACGCATTCTTCACCTCCATAATGTCTTTTGGCGGTGCAAGGACACGTTTTCCTGATAGTACAGCCGTTACCTGCTCTAAGGATAGTGTATTTTGTTCAATTGCAAGAGAGGAATAAATTGTTTTAATCCGATTCTGCCTACGCAGAACAGGGTCAGATGAAAGATGTTGTGTTGAGCTCACTTTTCCAACAAGTTCACAAATCTCCATTACATCTGTGAGAATTTTTTCTGTAATTGTAAATGGCGGTTTTTTATTCTGCATCTGTTTTTCCTCCCCTCCATTCTAATTAATTATATCATTTCATCGCTCATTCATCAATCACACTTTGCACAAGTGATTGATGAATTTTTCAGCGATTATGCCACTTTTCCAAATTTCTTTTAGCTACCTTCATGCCAGTCTGGCATCTTTATCTCTAGCTTTCTCAAATTTCCATTTTTCACCCAGATATAATAATCATGATCCAAAGCCTCTGAGTCGAAAGACTCAGGGGCTATTTTTATGTCTGGAGGTGAGCATCTTGTTATTCCGCACCATCACTATCATTATTACTATCGTATTTTAACGCGCAGCTGCGCAGAAAGGAGAAAGCATTATGAACTTTTGGTCCGAAATCGTCAAAGAGGTCGGCACCGTCCTGGTGGAAGTCCTCGTCCGCATCGCTGAAGAAATGGAAAACAACAATTGATCACAGTACACTGAAAAGGAGATTTTACTATGCCCGCAAATGTTGAAACGATGTTCTCTGTCCGTGAGACCCCTTGGCACGGCCTTGGCCGTATCATCATGGATGCCCCTGCAAGCCGTGAAGCCTTGGAACTGGCCGGTCTGGATTGGCAGGTGGAAAGCCGTAATATCTATTCCGGCACGGGTTCTATGATCCCCGGCTATCGCGCAAATGTCCGCAGCACTGATGATGCTGTTCTGGGTGTAGTATCCGACCGCTACCGCATTGTGCAGAACGAAGAAGCATTTCAGTTCACGGATGACCTGTTGGGCGAGGGCGTTACTTACGAAACTGCCGGTTCTTTGCAGGGCGGCAAGAAGGTCTGGATGCTGGCAAGGCTTCCGAGGAAATATCTTATTGCTGGAGATCAGGTAGTACCATATCTTGTGATCTTCAACAGTCATGACGGCAGTTCTGGTGTGAAAGTGGCCATGACTCCAATCCGTGTGGTCTGCCAGAACACGCTGAACCTCGCGCTGAATACTGCAAAGCGCAGCTGGACTGCACGCCACACCGAAAATGTTCTGCTCCGCGTGCAGGATGCCCGTGAGACCCTGCAGCTGGCCAGCAACTATATGATTGAACTCGGCAACCGTGGCGAAGAGCTGGCTCGCATCGATTTATCCGATCACAAGGTGCAGGAGTTCATCAATGAGTTTTTCCCGATTTCTGAGGACCTGTCCGATTGCCAGCGGAAGAATAACCTGCGCTTGCAGGAAGATCTGAAGACTCGCTACTACAACGCACCGGATCTGGAATGGGTCGGCAAGAACGGTTGGCGCTTTATCAACGCAGTCTCCGATTTTGCCACCCACGCAGATCCTCTCCGCAAGACCAAAAACTACAACGAGAACCTGTTCCTGCGCACCGCAGAGGGCGTACCCCCATGATCGACAAGGCTTACAAGATGGTGCTGGCAGCAGCATAAAGGAGCAAGCCATGAATGATGTAAATAACCGCATTTTCAGAATTCACGGAATTTTTTGACAACGTTGAGAAGAGTGCTTCTGAAATCAGCGTTACCATGGCTTATGAGATCACGATGAAAAGTACCATCAGCACCGCCATTATTGTTTTGGAATCCGAGGGTAGACTGGAGGAGCGCTACTGGAACCATCTCAGGGTGCAAAATAATATTCTGGATTTTCTTTATGACCTGTGGGTTGGCTCTTGCCATTCGTTAGCTGCCGACTTTTCCACCATCATGAAAGACTTGGTGGAATACGACTTCATTCTTGCCGAATCTATTATGAAAGAAAGGATGCAAAGCGCATGAAAAAGATTGATTTCAACTTTGAACCTGTCCAAAGAAGATTGGCTCCGCTACCGCAAGTGCGGTATTACCGGCACCGATGCAGGTGCCATTCTGGGTGTAAATCCCTATCGTTCTGCTTTTCAGGTTTACTGCGACAAAAACAGCGAAACTATTGAGAACATCGATAATGAGGCTATGCGCCAGGGACGCGATCTGGAAGATTATGTCGCGCAACGCTTCACCGAAGCAACCGGTCTGAAGGTACGCCGTGCAAATGCCATTTACCAGAGCGAGAAACATCCGCTGCTTCTGGCAGATTTTGACCGCCTGATCGTTGGGCAAAAAGCTGGATTAGAGTGCAAAACGGTTTCGCCGTTTTCTGCGGACAAGTGGGCTGATGGAAAAATCCCTGCACATTACATGGCTCAGGTCAATCACTATCTGGCTGTCAGCGGTTTTGACTGCTGGTACATTGCTGCTCTGATTTTCGGGAAAGAACTGGTGATTCACAAGATCACAACCGACAAAGAAGTTCTGAACAACCTCATTGCAAAGGAAGAGCACTTCTGGAAATACAACGTAATGCCCGAAATTCCACCTGTACCTACCGGAAGCGAGGGGGATACACAGCAGATCAATCAGCTATACTCTGCAGATGATCGAAACAAAACTGCCGATCTAAATCCCATCCGTAATCTGTTGGACAAGCGGCAGGAGCTTTCTAATCAGATCGAACAGATGGAACAGGAGAAAACAGCTATTGAGCAGCAAGTCAAGCTACAAATGCAGGATGCCGCTTATGGCACAGCACCGGGCTATAAGGTATCGTGGGTATCCTCCGAAAGCAAGCGTGTGGATTCCCAGCGTTTGAAGAAAGAACAGCCCGATATTTTCAATCGGTACAGCAAGAATGTGAGCAGCCGCAGGTTTACCATTATCCATGCAGCATGATTTTTGTATGTCTGCTGGCATACAAAATTGCCTGTTTTTCCAATTTTGTTTAGTACGGCAATACAAAATTGCCCGTTTCTCTAACTTTGTTTAGTACAGCAATACAAAACCCGGCGCAGCAATTCATTTGTTGCGCCTGGTTTTTATCAGAAAGGATGCTATCATGGAAAATCCATTCGTAAAATTATTTGCTATTGACTTCAAAGATCATCTGAAGTCAAAAAGTCCGGCAATACCGAGCTGAAGTATGTAAGCTGGGCGATGCTTGGGCAGAGGTGAAGAAGCTGTATCCCGCTGCCAGCTATGAGGTCAAGAAATTCAACGGCCTGCCCTATGTTTATGACCCCATAACCGGCTTCATGGTGTATACCTCGGTCACGATTGAGGGCGTTTCGCATGAAATGTGGCTGCCTGTACTGGATGGCGCAAATAAAGCGATGAAAGCCACGCCTTACACCTACACCACCCCGAAATGGGACTACAATCCTCAGACCCGCCGCCGTGAAAAGGTCGGCATGGAAGAGCGCACCGTAGAAGCAGCATCCATGTTCGATGTGAACAAGGCTATCATGCGGTGCTTAGTGAAGAACCTTGCTATGTTTGGTCTGGGCCTGTACGTTTATGCCGGAGAGGATTTACCGGAAGATGCCGCACCGCAGCCGGAGGCAGAACCGCAAAAGCAGCCGAAACCGAGACCCGCTGCCCCGAAGCAGGAACAGCCGCCTGTGCCCTGCATCTGTGCCCGGTGCAACCAGCCCATCAAGAGGGTCAAGCTGAAGGACGGTTCCATCATGCAGGCGGCAGAGTTTGCAGCCACCCATGATGGAATGTGCGCAGACTGCTATAAAGCCACCAGATTGAACGTAGCATAATAAAACTGCTCTATTTCGATGTCACTTGATTCTTGTATGATTCTATATTTCATGGTACACTTACAGTAGTGAGTTCTGAAAGCTCTCCTCTGTGAGCGGAAAGGAGCATTGCATGAAAGATTTAATGTTTCCTGTTGGAATCTCGAATTTTGAAAAGATTCGAGAAGGCGGGTATTATTATATCGACAAGACCAATCTGATTTCTGAACTTCTTAGCGGTGGTATCGCTGAAGTAACATTGATTACTCGTCCTCGTCGCTTCGGAAAATCCCTTGGTATGAGCACTCTCGCAAATTTTCTGGACATCCGCAAAGACAGCAAGCAGATGTTTGAGGGATTGGCGATTTCCAAAAATACAGAACTTTGCAAAAAATGGATGAACCAGTGTCCTGTGGTATTTTTTCTCTTTCAAGGATACGGACGGTCTGACCTTTGAAAGCGCCTATGGAATGCTGTGCATGAAACTGGCATTTGCATTTCAGGATTATCGATTTCTTTTGGATGACCCCGCTATTTCTGACGATGACAAAGGCATCTTTAAGCGGATTCTGGGACGCACTGCATCCATAGATGAAACCAAAAGCTGCTTTTTGCTATTGACCCGGATGCTGGAAATCCACTTCAAAAAGTCGGCGGTCGTCATTCTGGATGAGTATGATGTTCCCATTGCAAAAAGCCAGCAGCAACGGATATTATTCGCAGATGCTGGACGTGATGCGGGCTATGATGAGCACCACGCTCAAAGACAATACTTCGCTTGACTTTGCTGTTATTACCGGCTGCCTGAAAATTGCAAAAGAAAGCATCTTTACCGGGACGAACAATTTTGTTTCGGATACGATTCTTTCTCCCCGGTTGAGCGAATCCTTTGGGTTTACACAGGCAGATGTAGATCAAATGCTGAAAGATGCTGGTCTTGAATCGCAGTCTGCTGAAATCAAGGCATGGTACGACGGTTATCATTTTGGCGATGCAGACATTTATTGTCCGTGGGACGTAATCAGTTATCTGCGGGATTTCCAGTATGGTGTAGCACAGAAGCCGAAAAGCTATTGGAAAAACACCAGTGATAATGCTATTATCCGTTCTTTTATCGACTATGCAGGTGACAATATCACCACGAAGCTCGAAACGCTGATGGCTGGCGGCTTCATCGTTCAGCATATTGAAGAAAACCTGACCTACGATTATCTGCACTCCTCTGAGGAAAATCTTTGGAGTGTGCTGTATCTGACAGGCTATCTAACCAAGGTGCGGGATAAGGATCTGACGGATTCGCTGCCGGATGGCTGCTCTGCGTTGATGATTCCCAATGCAGAGATTCGGGAAATTTTTGAAACCACTGTAAGCAAATGGTTTGATGACAGTGCAAAGGCATGGAACCGCAGCCCTTTGTTTGATGCAGTCTGGAGCGGAAACAGCGAAGCTCTGACAAAAGAAATGACCAAGCTGCTACGCATGACCATCAGCTACCACGACTACCGGGAGGATTTTTACCACGCTTTCCTTGCGGGCATCTTTACTGGTGCTGGCTATGTGGTGGAATCCAACAAAGAGCATGGCGAGGGTCGCAGCGATGTCATTGTAAAGGATATCCGCAATGGCCGTGTGGCAATTTTTGAAGCCAAGTATTCCAAAACTCTGGATGCTCTGCCGGATGCCTGTGATGCTGCCATTCAGCAGATCAATGACCGGATGTATGCAGCAGACTTCCGGGATGACTATGATGACATCCTCTGCTATGGCATCGCATTCTTCAAAAAGCGTTGCATGGTAAGGAAAAAATAATTATCTACTGGGGAGTATCTTCGGATGCTCCCTTTCACTTTTTACAGGACAATCCATTTGGATTGTCCTGTTTTTATTTGGAGGCACACAATGAAAGAAGAAAAAATCAAAGTCCTTGCGCTCCTGCCAATGGAGCTGCCAAAGGAAATCGAGCTGGACAACACGCTTGAAGCCATGCAGAAATTTGTAGGCGGGCTGATTGAATGCATCACCTTAAGTGACACCGGTTCAGCGGTCACACTGGTCTGCAATGATGAAGGCAAGCTACTTGGCCTGCCGCTCAATCGTCCGCTGTGGGATGGAGCCGATGTTCTTGCCGGGCCGGGATTTCTGGCCGGATGCGACAACGAAGGAAATATGACTTCTCTGCCGCAGAGCGCAATGGACTTCTACAAAGAGAAATTCAGAGCTTTTATCATTGAAATTTAAGGAGGAACGTCCTATGACCTTTGATGCAATGACCGAACACTACGAGGAGATCACGGTTTGCGGAAAGCCTGCACTGTTCACCAGCATCCGTATCAAGAGAGATACTGTCCCGGACGGCCTGTACGCCTACGATGTCCGGCATGATGATGAGTGCCGGGGCATCCCTTGTGAGATCGCGCCCTTTGTGATGGTCAACCACTGGGGCACCATCATCCTTGCGGAACCTCTGGAACTACCGAACAATGGGCGGCGATATATTGACGAGGACACCGACTGGAACTATGCTCCTTTGGATGGCGAGGACACCGCCAATCACAAACCGTGCACTACCATTTCTGATTTTATGACTGCCTATGCCCACTAAAACTGTATTAAAAATACCGTATATTCTGTTTTGTATTAAAATCAGCCGTTTTCAGACCATTTCAAGGTGCAAAACACAGTCTTAAAAATGTCGCTCGTTATCTTTGAGCCAGAAAGGAGACGCATGAACATCTATGGCTATTGCCGAATCTCTACGGCAAAGCAGAGCATTGACCGTCAGATCCGCAACATCAAGGCCGAGTATCCGACTGCCCATATCGTGCAGGAAGCTTACACTGGTACATCCATTTTTCGCCCGGAATGGCTGAAGCTCTACCGGATTCTGAGAGCCGGAGATGTGGTAGTGTTCGATTCGGTGTCCCGGATGTCCAGAAATGCAGAGGAAGGCTTTGCTCTGTACGAAGACCTCTACTGTAAGGGCATCCGGCTGGTGTTCTTGAAAGAGCACCACATCGACACCGAGACCTACAAAAAGCCCTGTCCGGCAGCATCGCCATGACAGGGACGAATGTGGATTTCATCTTGAAGGGCATCAACGAGTATCTGATGGCCTTGGCAAAGGAGCAGATCAAACTGGCCTTTGAGCAGTCCGAAAAAGAAGTTGCCGATCTGCACCAGCGCACCCGTGAGGGCCTTTTGACCGCCCGGCTGAACGGCAAGCAGGTTGGTCGCAAAAAGGGTGTTGGCTTTGAAACGAAAAAATCCAGAGAAGCTAAGCAAATCATCCGCACCCACTGCAAGACCTTTGGCGGCACACTTGACGATGCCGAGTGCATGAAGCTCACCGGTCTTGCCCGGAACACCTATTATAAATATAAGCGTCAGATTCGTGCTGAACTGATAGCTGAACAGGATTTGCCGAAAGGAGCAAGCATCTTTTATGAACCGCCAAAATCATTCTGAGCCGGAGAACAGGCTCACCCAAGAGGAACAGCAGGAGTTTTTGAAGCTTCTGGCTCAGCTTTCCCCGGAGCAGCGTGAAGCACTGAAAAAAGTGCTCAAATCCTTTACTTAACAAAAATGTGCAGGGCGGCGTTGCTGCTACCCTGCACATTTTATTTTTTTTACTTCTACTCGAAGAACCGTTAATCAATTAAATCCAAGAACGCCGCGAAATTCTCTGCCATCAGTTCATCTTTTATTTTGCGTGTCCCATGACAACAGGTATATATCTTTTTATCGTATACATATATTGGATCTCCATTGCAAGTCGCAAAAACGAATCGCTCTTTGCCCATAGAATAATCGGATTGAATTGTTTCCAACTCATCTGCCGGAACGAATCTCACCGCATTACCATCCATGGTCACTTCAACATCCACAGGATTCGCTTGTTGATAAAATTCTTTCAAAACCTCTGGGCAAGTGGAAAGCAGCTTTGTTTTTCAAAAACATTCCGCTTATCTTGCTTAATGGCACTTCTGACAAAGTCATCTATCAACATAAGGACCTCCTAAGCAAATATCGGTTTGCATTTTTCAATCATATAAACACGAAGTTTTTCCGAATAATTCCGCTGATGAACAGTATCAGCTATCGTGTAGGTTACGAAGATGACTCCAACTCCGACAGACACAATGATTCCACTTGGGCCGCCAAAAATACCTTGTGCAGTAATGGATACCACTAGTAGTGAAAGCGAGAACAACGCCTGCTTGCCAACTTGGATAGCCGCTGTTTTCAACGATTCACCCTTGCAAACCAGCTTTACAAACTGTACGGTTGAAAAGACACCTATTGTTATAGCTCCAACAGCACCCATATTACACATTTTAGCTATATTTTCCGTAATTTCAAGTCCTACATTGGAGAAAACTCCCGTCAATGCTTGAGATGCTAGTTGTCCTACGGTTCTTCCTATCCCGTATCCAATGGTGGATTGAATACCCGATGAAAGTCCAGACTTACCGCCATTGACTAAAGCATACTTAATGGAATCAGGGGTAACACCCGTTTGCGCCAACGAAACTGCAAAGCCAATAGTAAAACCAACACCAATACCTATTGCAGCAGCTATTCCAATGCCCTTTATTTCATTTCTAAAGACTCTCTTGCTATTTGTTTTCTTAAGCATTTTGTCTTTGTCAATTTTAGGTGCATCGCTTGAATTGTGAAAGTCACCGTTATGCCCTTTTTTCAAGATGTTCTTTTCTCGATTTATAAAATTTTATATTGTCGGGGTCTCCCTGATCTTCGGGATGATCTGCTACATTCTTTTGGTGATGGCCTTCAGCACCTCTAACTTTTCCGGTTTCTTTTTATTTCCTGACATTGAGCATCATCCCAATCAGATGAACCTCGACCACCCATTTCGACATCGGCTTTTTCATAATCCCACGCAAGCTTAACTGCATCATTTCTTGCACCTGTATATTCTGAATCTTTTGCTAATCCTTCTGCTACTTTATTTGCGATTCTTTCTCTTTCGGCATGGAAAGCATCTAAAAAAAGCATTCAGTTGATTATTGAACTGTGTTTGTAACCGTAGCAGTGGTGTATGCAGTAGATGAGATAGCTGTTGCTGTTATTCCGCCTGTATAAGAAGAATCCACGCTGAACTTTGGTCTGAATTCTGTGGTTTGATAGAATGTCAAACTTTTATTGTTCCTTAGTGCTGTCAGCATAAGTTTCACCTCAGCTTTCGTTCACACTCAATCGAATACCTTGTTAGCTCTAGTTTTCCGTTATCATCTAGCTTGCTAAAGATATAGGAATAGACATGATTATAGAAAATCAGGGTTTCATTAAATAACCGCCCTGCATCATATGCAAACAGCGTCGTGGAAACAAGGCCCAAAAGCTGGCTCTTATCTTTATACCGCGATTCATTATTCTTGAAACTTGTAAAAGCAGAGTTGTATGCATTAACAGCCTTTTTTTGTTGTAGTCGATATTATCTTTGTACTCCAACTGGCGCATCTTGGCACTGATGGTATCAGTGCAGCTCTTGTTCAACTGGTCATAATGTGTTTTCTGCTCTGACGTTAAGTTATCATGGTCAATTTCAGCATCCACAGCACTAATTTCCTGCAAGAGCTTGTCAAACTCTGCATGGGTCTTGGCATTTTCCAACTTCTGCTTTATGGTATAGAGCTTTTTGATTTGCGTGGTGTTGGTGGCCTCGATTGCTCTTTTCTGTTTTTCGTATTCTTCCTGTTCGAGCTGTGCAATGTCCGTAACTACTGCACCAAGTCGATTATGGTACACATGAATGTTGTTGATGATGTCATCCGTAAGATCTGCATTTTCTTCATAAAAAGAGAGAACAAGATTTGCTTGGTCTGCAAAACTCTTACGTTCATCGGTACGAGGCAATTTTTCAGCCAGCATCAGCAGGAAATCCAAATAGGCATTTACGCACTCCGAGTCTCCCGGAGCTTTATTCACCATGTTGCGTCCAATCAGCAATGCTTCCTGAATTTTACCAGCATCCTTGTATTCATTGAACATCGGATTCATAGCAATTTCCTTTCATTCCAAATCCCAGTTGTAGAGGTCACGAAACCATTTCCTTACAATGGGATATGCTCGAAAAAAATTCTGAATACCTTTCGCCGCAGTAAGCGAAGTTTCAATTTGCTCAATATCATAACTATCGACAGTTGTCTGCAACCGTTCCACATAAGCAGTCCACGCCTGATCGAGTTGCTCGGCTGCTTGGTCAAATGCAGTTTCCGTCTGCGCCCAATATTCATTGATGGCTTTTCTGTACTGGTCAGTAACACCTTTTTCTTCATAAGCATTCACCAGCTTTTTAGCGACACTCTTTTCCCAGCCGCCGCCAAAAAGTTTCATAATGCCCAGTCCGGCACTAATCAGCGCACCTGCCACAATACCAATCGGGCCAAGGAAATTGGCAAACAGCGCAATCTGACCACCTATGCCAAAGAGGAAAGCCCAGCTTCCAAAAGCAAATGCTGCATCAGCAGCTAGAAAAGCTCCAAGTCCTCCGATAATTCCGATTTTAGCAAGTGAAGATGCAAACGCATAACCAGCATCAAAGTCTGCACTAAGATTTGCTTCTTGAAACGAAGCCTGAACACCCTCCTGATAATCGCTCACATATTCTTTGACTTTCACAGACAACTGTTCCGATCTCTCTTTCAGCAAATCGGAACATTTACTTTGCATTTCATCCTGCAACTGGCTTGCAAATTGCTGAATGTCCTCTTTTTTATTTTTGATACCCTTGGATTTGATTCTTCGTGTAATCTCATCAACGGTCAGCACCGATGTGCAATACTTTGTGCATTCATTCAGAGATTCCCCGTTGAGAGAATGAATCAAATCTTTGATTTCACGCTTTTTGTTATCGTTCTCAGCAGTTCGTTCCAAATCAGAATCCTGAATATCTTTCAAAAGCTCAACGTATTTCTGCCGATCTTCGACAAGTGCCTCGTACTTTTGGATTTCAGCTTCCAAATTCGGCTCTTTTCTGGCAACATACGCCCGAACCGATTCTTTGCATTCCGTATCAACGATTTCAGGAATTGTCTCCAGAACAGCTTCTAGGTTATTTCTAAATTTTTCGCAGAGCGCAGGAATATCAGTTGTATAAGTAAAGAAGCGGCTCTGAATTACAGCGGGAGAATAGTCATAGCCAGATTCTTCTGCACGGCTTTTCCAATAGCTGTACGACAGTGTAGACATATATCGCTCACAGCCACTCTTCAAAATATTAGCAAGAGAAATTTCATTGCCATTATCAACAGAATCCGCATGAGAAGCTACAACAAACAGGTTTGCCAACGGTTTAAGACCATTTTCACCTTTTTCTCTAAAACAGGGAGCGTACGGACATTGTTCTTCAGATATTCAATATCTTCAATTCTCAAGAAACCACTTGCCAGCGATAAGTAAATCAAAACATCTGCGTGTGCCGCAGTCTTTGCCGTAATAACATCATCACTTGCAGTTTCCGTTCCATAGCCCGGCAAGTCGATAATATCACAGTTCAAAAGAATCGGAGCATCAACGAAAACAACTGCGGAACCAGCCTCCGTCTTTAATCCACCGCCTTGGCGAGTAGAATAGGTTTCCAGAAGGCTTAAATCTCCTCCGGCAACCTTCCACTTTTCGCAGTATTTTTCATCATAAAGTCGTTTAGAATTCCAAAATTTCTCGTTGCCGCATTCTCTTTTGAAAATCCATGCTTCATCATGGATGAACGCAGGACGATCTTTAATGTGCTTTTTACATAAACTGCCGTTGAAGTAGTCGGTGTCCATTTCGCTGGCATTTTTTCAGCACCAATCAGTGAATTGATGAGAGTGCTTTTCCCGGTGTCCGAGCGGCCCACGATGGCCACAGTAGGTTTAACGAACTTCGACATGATGCCGATTTCAAGGTCGTCTATGTAATTTTTTCGCATATCATCGGGAATATCCATCTGTTCCAGCGCAGAATCAAGATAGCCTGACAAACTCTTTTTGGTAAAGTTCGTTTTCTCCCAAGTATCTTTTGCATTGATAGGTTTGACCCGCGGCTTTTCATAAGAAAGGATCGTGTTAAAGTCCAACCCAGACTTGGTTGCTATTTTGACAATCAAGTCCATATCAGGTTTCCCGGTCTTATCGAGTTCCTGAACTTCCTGAATACTGATTCCGTAGAGATTTGCAAATTCTTCCTGCGTAAGTTTGAGCTTATCACTCCGTAATGATTTGAAATCCATATCGAGGCTCCTTTACGTTATTTTTCTCGTTCAATTACAAGCTTTCCCGGCGTGTAAAATTGAATTTTATACCAAGACAGTTCTTCGCCCATCGGGTTCATAAAGTGATTCACAACTGGCCCAAAACCCGTTACAAGCATCTTTCCAAGTGGATTTGCTTTCAAATCCAATCCATATTTTTTCTTTACCGTATCCGCGTACGATGTTACAATCGTGATTTCCGGTGCCCTTTCTTTCAGAGCATTGCGCAGTTCAGTCTCGTTTGCAACCATCTTCATAAAACAACCTCCTTAGTATTGGCCGTTCATACGTTCGATTTCCTGTTTCATCTCCTGCACCAGCGTTTCCGGCGCAGTCACTTTGACCCTGCTGCCCTGACTGAGCAGCCACATTTTCACGCCTGTTCCAAAGACTTCGGCTTCAATGGAGCATACGCCATCCTGTTCATCTACGACTTTTGCCATCGGAAACTTGTCCAGAACAGCTTCCACCGATGGACCATAGTAGTTGAAGCTGATTTTCTGCGGCTCACCGCCGAACATGAACTGGGTGCGGTTCTTATACTCGCCCTCTTTGAAACGGTCTTTATAAGGAACAGAGAACTTTTCTCCTGTTTCCCTGACGGAATGGATTCTATCAAGCCGATAAATGGTGGGATAAGGATCATTCTTTTTATGGAAAGCCTCTCTTGTGGAGCTGTCTGTGATAATACCCATGAGATAGAAATAATACTCTGAGAACATCAGCCCCACCGGCTCAACCGTCCGTTTTACGATCTGGTGGTCTTTCAGCTTTTGATACTCGATTTCCAACACCGACTGATTGCGGATTGCCTGCGCCGCCATCCACAGATTGTCCGGGTCAACGGCTGCATGAGCCGGGTCGTGATAGTTGAACAGCTCATTGCTGATAAACCACTCAATGTCGCTTTTTTTTCTTTCTGAGATACACAAAGATTCAGGATGATTTGTAATTGCTTCTCAACCTGCTCTTTTTTGTAAAAGCTCGGCTTTCCAGCAGAATCTTGCATAGGGCCAACACTTCACCTTTGGAAAGCTGCTCGATCTCCTGTGTGACCAGACGGTAGCTATTTTCCTTTTTGTCGTACTCAATCTTTCGTACAATGCCTTCTTTGGCGCACTGTTCCGAAAAGAAAATCCCGGATGCTGTCAATGTCTCTCTGAATAGAGCGGACATTCACATGGTACTGCTCTGCGGCCTGTTGCTTATTGATGAGCTTACCAGAAAGAAAATCCTGATAAAGTTCCAAAACACGGGTCGTTTTTAAGGTGTCTGCTGTCATTGGTTTGCCCTCCTCTTCGGTTCAGCCCCATTATAGCAACCGTGGTGGACAGGCATTGTCTATCTTCTTCTTTGTCTATCAAAAAGTTTTTGGTTCTAAAATCTGTGCGAGATTTCTAAAAAGGGTTTGATTGCTACGATATATACTATTGAAAGTATACGACTAATGCAATTAACGGTCAAGCCTTGGAACAATAAAATCGTAAGTAATCACTACGATTTGTACAAGGAGGTCAACCATGGAACGAGAGAAGCCTACATTTGATATTTTAGGGCGCATTGAACAGGAACGCCTTTCCCGTGGCTGGTCCGAGTATGCCCTTGCAGAAAACTCCGGGCTGACCCAATCCACCATCTCAACATGGAGAAGAAGAAATCTTCAGCCGAATGTTGCTTCTATCGAGAAAATCTGTGCAGGCTTCGGCATTACCCTCTCTCAGTTCTTTCAGGAGGAGGACTCAGTTTATCCGACGAAGGAGCAAAAGAAAAAGCTTCTTGATCTCTGGGCTAAACTCTCTCCTGCTCAAAGAGAAGCAGTCACTAAAATGCTGTGTGCTTTCCTATATATAGAGGAAGAACCCTGAGTTTCAACTGCATATTGCCAGATAAAAGCGGCCAAGCCTCAAAAAGCTTGACCGCTTTATCCTTTGAATAATAGGGTTTAGGTACAGGATTCCCAGATTTTTTGCCAGATCACTGTTCAGCAGCGTTTCATGTTCCAGAAGCTCTTTCTGGACAGCAAGCAGGAAATCTCTGTTGTCATAGAGAATCTTATAGGCTCTGCGGTATAACTCTTCCATCTTAGCTGCTCTTATAGCTTCGCTACTGAAAAGTCTTGTCTCCGACATTCTATTATTCGCCGATTCGACCTCCGAGAAACCAGCACCTGCGAGGGATGTCATCCAAAGATCAAGCAGCCGATTGGCATTCTGAATGTCACCACTTGCATTTACATCCATCACTCCATAAATTAAAGACACACCTGCTTTTCCTGCCAAAGTCTTCGTTATATCGTTTAGAAGTTCTTCTTCGTTTTTCAAGTAAGTAGAACAACCATTCTCGAAGCCACCAATGCAGCTCTGATTCCCACGAATGGTAACGATGCCGATGCTGTCAGGATTCAGAATCTCTCCTACAACTGCGTGAGCTGCTTCATGTAATGCAATCTTCTGGCATTCGGTCAAATCAAGGCTCTTGTCTGTTTTGGAGAGCCTATAAACCACCTGAAGCAGCGCATCTGTCACATCATCTTTGTAAATATGCTCGTGTCCTTGGTAGGTGCTATTCAGCGCAGCAAGGTTCATTACTGTTTCAAGGGTAGCACAGCTCACCTTGGGCATAGCTTTAACAATATCCGAGATAAGAACATCTTCTGCTAAATCCTTATCCCGGAGATAATAGCTGACGATCCTCTCCGCAATCTTTCCCATTGGAGGGTCAAGATAAAGCGTGTAGTCGAATCTTCCGGGTCTTAGCAGCGATGGAGGCATATATTTTGTGTCATTTGTTGTAGCGATCACAAAAAGATCTGTGCTCTTTGCATCGTCAATACAGGCTTGCAAGCAAGCCCATTCTGGAGCATAGGGAGAGGTGGATTCCACATAGAGGTTCAAATCTTCTAGGAGCAGTATACTAGGTGCTTCCTCCTTCGCCGCAAATAAAGCAGCCCTCAATTCATCCAGAAAACTGTTTTCCTGACTGGTTTTACGAAAGACAAGAGACTTGCGGCCTGATTCTTTTATAAAGACAGATGCTAGTAGGCTCTTACCAAGACCGGGAGCTGATTCCATCAGAAGTCCTCTGGGGATAGAAGCTCCTTTGCTTTTATAGAGTTCTGGCCTTTTCAGGGCATCCAGTATTTGACGTAGAGTTTTTTGTAGATTCATAACCGATGATTTTTTTCGTCAAATCTGTCCATTGTAAACTTCCTCTCTATTACTTTGTTTTAATTCTTCTGTTCTGCTTTTATCTGCTCCTTTGCAGTTAAAGGAGCATTGCCATATTTGATGCAATCATCTCCATATAATGCAGCTTCTCGGTCTTGTTGAAGCCTAGGATTTCTTTGAAGTTTCTCTTCAAAATGAAACACCCACTCTTGAATGATTTTCTCAAGTTCTCTCCGTTCTACAACATAACCAGAATAGAACAAGTTTAGTGTTGTAAAGGACACTGTGCAAATAACGAAATGAATATGCACACAATATGTATCGGCATGAATTCCGTAGGCAGCAATAAAGCCTTTAGCAACATAGGAACTTGCTATAGATTGTGCCAAGGGAATCAAATCCTGCGGTAAAATACAATCACTCGCCTGAAATGAAACAATCCTATGCCTTACCAGTTGTGGAGTATCTTTGTGCCTTCTTTGAATTATAAAAAGCATCAACCGATAAACCATATCCGGATTATTTATATCAGGAATCATAGCAGGTAAACATCCTGTCAAATCATCTGTTATAATGTTTGCTCTCCTGCTATCATCTGCCGTTTTATTCAGCCTAAAAACATACTGAAGAAGACTATATAAATCTTCTAATGATTCATATTTATTTTTGACAAGTTCTATATGCCACATACCTTTGAACCTCCTCTTTAATACCCTCTATATCATTATTGCTTGCAAGGACTCCAATATTTGAAATCAAATTATCAACAAAAAGTCTCGTCAACTCCTGTAAAATAGATAGCACTTTTAAAAATTTCAGTTGTGTTTTTGCCAGTCTGTTCTTTTTTCTTTTTTTAAAAGCTCAGCCTCAGATTCAGTCAGCCTTATATTTATTTTCATAATCACCAATTCCTTTCTTCAAAATATTTACGGGCCTGCGGCCCCTCTAGCAAGAACGGTAAAATGTATGTACAACACACATCTATCCTTTTCTTGGGCAATCAATGATTTAACTATTGATTGCTTATCTTAATGTTAGCTGTGTTAATAAAGATTAAATTTCACCTTCTTTCCTCTCCACGCATTATTCAGCATGAACATCAAGATTATTTGTATGTACATCTTGTTATCAATCATTATTTTCAAGCAACAGAAAACCCACATGGAGTCATTATCCATGTGGGCATTTTTCGTATTACCATCCAGCAGCTTTCATATGAGCTTCCTGCACAATATATTCTTGTACTGCTCTCTTTGGAATTTTCCATACTCTTCCAATTCGCATCGCTTTGATCTTCCCGGTCTTCAAGAGCTTATAGGTGGTGTTCATACCGCAGTTCAGCATATCAGCAACTTCTTCCGGGGTTATCAGGGTGTCGTAATAATCAAACATAACGGCCAATCCTCCTTTGATGGGTTACTATACTGTTGCCGAATGTCAAATCATACCAGATACAAAGAAAGGGCAACCACTTGCGTGATTGCCCTCTATCATCGTTATTCATGATCTCATCCTACGGTTTTACAATAATTCACGCCAAAATGGTGCCGAGCTTCCACCTATTTGAACTTTTTTGAGCCGAATTTTTGGGGAAGTGTAGGATAAGCACCTGAGAGTTGCAGAAAATCTTGTATCAACTTTTCCTTGGTTCTCCTGCAACCGGATTCTTTCGATCCATAAATTGGGTCTTTATATAATTCAGATAGTGGCCATCCACCTTTTTGGGTATCATCTGATCCAGTTCATTACAGGTGATCGGTGCCTCTATTTCCTCGACAGGGGTAAGGGTTTCAATGATATAATCCGATAATTTGCGAACCATATCCGGCTTTCTCTTTACGGAATTGCAGACACTTTCTGATATATGAGGTTCAAACTTTATTTTGCCCTCATCAATATAATCCGCCAGAATCTCAAATGTCGTTTGAATGATTTCCGACTAATTATTTGATTTATTCAAATCAGCTTTTACCGCTTTGACCAAAATCGTGCAGAAGCAGGTATTATACAATGGCACTACCCAATTCGCCATGAAATCCATCCCTTCTTCATAAATTTTCTTCCATTTCCGTATGATCTCACTTTCATTTTCCATTTCGGGTGTTGTTCCCCAATTTCCTTTTTATGCTTTTTTTCGATTTCCGTCCTCCATGTTTCAGCAGGCATTCCGTCAAGCATTTCATTCAATGTCTTAAATGCCATATCGACCAATGCCGCCCGATTTATGATGTTGCCAAGCATATGACAAGTACTCATCTGCTTTATGGATGTCACATCATCGAGTTCGATTCTTCTGGCCTCATGGAGTTTTTGTACATTTTCCCACAAACTCATCGTCAACTGTATACCGAGTGCCTGTTCTATGCGGATTGTAATATACAGACGATCTGCATTTGTCAGTTTCGGATTATCGTTCAAAGTGCAAAGATTGTTATATAGATTCTTCAGCTTCCGAATTTCTTGCATAGTCAGCTGATGTTTATCCGGTTCCGGCCTCAATCCATCATAGGCATCCTTGACGATATAAAGTGCTGCCATCGCCTTATTATATCTTCTGAATATTGCCGCTACATCCAGATCACTTAATTTGAATCCGGAGTTTTTCCGCTTACAAAGAAGCTTTTGTATTGTGGCAGAATAGATAATTTTTTATCTGCGGATTCAGAACTCGATTTCAAGGTACTGTTTGCACCGGAACATTTTTTCTTTATTTTTTTCTCTTCCTCTTTATCTTGAAACTCAAATGTATCCAATTCGGATTTCTTGTTTAAAGCCATACTGCCAGTCTGAAAAGTATAGACATTATTTTGAATCAGATAATCCATTCCTGTGACTATGCCTTTTTCGGAGGATTTTTCTTTTGAGCCAAAATAAGTATACTTTACTGCTTCATACGCACTGACCGGGTTTTCCTCCCCAATAATTTCTCGAAGCTGGCAGTAGAGCTGCGCAATCGCATTTTCTCCTAAAAAGTTTTGTACTGCTTCTTTTCCATAAAGAGGGGGGCAGACATCCTACTCCAAAAGGTTTTGCGATTCGATCTCCCACTAAAGGCTCAAACATTGCATACGCTTCTTTTACTGCCCAGTCGATCAGTGCATCTTCCTTTTTGGGGGCGCTTACTCAGGTCTGGTCTGTCCAGTCGAAAGCTATATCGCAGGATATTGTCTGCAATCGCACACCTTGTCACAAACCGCTCATCACTTCTCGGTTCCTTCTTCATCATAATTCTCCCCATTTATTCAATCCTGTTCGTAATAAGTTTGTGTAAACAAACTCAACTTATATTTCATATTATATCATGATTTATGCACGATTTCAATAGTATTTCGGCCGATTCTGCACAACTTCAAACTCAAGGTTGTTATTCTCCTCAAAACGTGCTACCATACTGTCACCGGAAGCGATCCGGGAGTTGAGCAAGGCCAATAAGCCTTGCTCAGTACATAACTCATAACAGATTTAGGAGGTATCACCATGATTAACACCATATAGATTTCAAGCCGCTCTCCCCTCGACAGAAAAAAACACCTCAAAATCCGCACATTGAAAATAGCATATAGAAACGGAGATGTATGGTATGAACGGCTATCAGCCGCCCCTTGTTCCACAATCTGCCGTCACATTTGGAGATGAACGACTCGTTGATCCATGGGCAGAAACCATGCTACGGAATACCTGTAGTAATTTTCAGGTTCAAAACATGGCGTTGCAGTAGGAAAATGCCGCTTTGAAAACCAAAAACCAATCTCTACAGCAGCAGAGGGCAAATTCGATTTTCAAAGTAGCTGATCGCGCTTACCTGCGGGAGTTTAGTGCCTATAGAACAGAGCATTTTGTAAAGTTTCCCGATGAGAGATACTACCTTGTCAGAGAAAATGGTTTCGGTGCTCCCTACGAGGTCACCAAGCCCCTATCGGACTGCACAGAATTCTCCGCTCGATATGTGTTTGACCCACGAGACGGCTCCACACTCATTGAAGTCCATACCGTCTTCCAAATGGAAAGCGGGCCAGCTTCAGTATTCCCGCCGAAAAATTTCGGAAGAACACTCTAGCTCAAAGTTTTTACAAAGGTGGTGGAACACTTCACTTCGGAAAAGATGGCCCTCGGCTGTTTTACATGCTGATTGCACAACTCTTAAGCAGCCGCAACTCATGCATTCTATCCATACCAGGGTGGAACTTCAACAATTCCCGATGGACTTTCAAAGAGTCAGCAACGTGTGAGTCGATATTGAATAGCCCCATTCTTCCTACTGCCGGTCTTGCATCGGAAAATCAGAGAATGATGTCATTGATCGTAGGACTGTCACTCTTAAAAAACACATTTTGGGGAAGCAATGCAACCGACCAAGCCTTATGCGATGATTTCTGAAAGTTTCTCTGTCACAACAGAAATTACACTTAATTGCCGACTTTCGGAACTAAAAAAGCAGCTATACAATCACCGCGATGACCTGCTTGTTTATATCCATGACGGATCTACTTCTTCCCGTCACCAAAAAACAACGAATTACGGCTTTCTCTCAGATGAAGCCGTAAAAGGAAGTGCAAGTCGTTCAATCTATATTGTTTTGGCAAGAAAGCTGACTCCAGAGATTCGCGAGAACTGTATCCCGATTATTCCAGCGGAGATTTGCAGCACTACTGATGCAGCCTCTGCAAACTGGAACGATTTAATTTCCTTGACAGAAAACAACCCTGATGAGTTTAACTTACGCACTCAACGTGCATACGAAGAAGCGTGCAGTAACTTCAAAGGTTCAGATTACTGTCAGGATGCAGCGGTTTTGAGTGTCGTCTCTGAAATCATCTGTTGGACTTTCTCTCGTACAGACGCAACTCACCAGCGTGAAAGAAAATTCCAAGACACTTATAAACAGACTTTGGAGAAGTATGTTCAGTATTGGGACTCTCTGGCAGATGCTTCTGCGTTAGAGCGTTTCCGCGATGCGCTTTACGCCGCTGCCAGAAAGCAAAGCATTCGCTTCCGTGCCATCGGTAATATAGACGAAACTTATTGTAAGGAAATGGAGGTGTTATACGATGAGTACAAGCTATATATCACCCTTGACCTTGTGAAGTCCTTGGTTTCAGAGTATATGTCGGAATTTCTTGTCTCTGATGTTCTGGCTCAGTTAAGCGAAGCTGGCATCCTCTCTGACAGCATTGTAAAGACATTGACTCTCTCTACCGGGCATCCAAAGAATGTTCGGCTGCGCTCCATTAATCGCAGCTTTGTGAATGGACATGGACGCCGCGATATTACAACTATTTGACATAAAAAGGAGATTTTTTCATTGATTCCAGACTTTGAAATTAAAGTTACACCCGGAAGCTACGAGGAGGTTTCCGAAAGATTCAAAACCTATCTTCGGTTTCGCTTCGGTATTGACCCCGCCAGTGTATTTATTACAGGAGCAACAGGAAGCGGTAAAAGTACTGCTAGTATAAGTCTTGCTATCCAGTATGTTAAACAAGGTATTCCTGCACTTGCCATAGACATAAACCAAACAATGTCTCCCGAACACATTTGCAAGGCTCTGTCGCCAGAATTTGAATCGCTCGTGATACGACATAATCTGTATAGAAAAGCAGTGGCAAGCGACTTAATAACCCCTAAAATTTACGATGGCTGTATAGAGGATTCATATGACACTGCTTATGGATTATCTGAGATCATCAGTAAAGGTTATCGGTTGGGGCCTACGCAGGCCGCAATTCTTACCGATGCTATAAAATCCCGTGTAGATTGCAGAGAGACATCTCTACGAATTTTTCCCAGTATTCTTGAGGAACTTGAGAACTCCAGTTTGGCAAGTGCCCGCACACTGGCCAATCGTCTAAGACCTCTTTTTTTGCGGAACAACGTATTCGAGTTCCAAAAAACATGCAGCACTTCTCTCCCGCTTTCTCCGAATATTCACGTCTTTGATCTAAGCGGGTATCCTGCTGGCATACGAATTATCCTAGCAGAACTTCTGCTATATGATTGGTTCCGTTCTGCCCGTGCGCTGCAAACTCCAATCATCATTATGGTCGATGAAGTGCAGAATCTAAAGCTTGGTCGAGGCACAGTTTTGAATCAAATCATCACAGAAGGTCGTCGGTTTTCTATCGGTTCCATACTTATTTCGCAATCTCTGAAAGCCTTTAGCTCAGATGAGCAGTTGGCGTTGAGCCAAACTGGAACCAAGCTGTTTTTTAAGCCACCACTCACAGAACTTCGGGCATGTTCCGAGATGTTGGCGCCCCCACAGCACCGTGCCGAAACAGCTGAACTGCTCAAAACATTAAAAGCCGGCCAGTGTCTTCTACTGTCCGAATACGTTTACATAGGAGACGAGACTCACCCGTGCACTGATTGCATTCAGGTGAATGTTGACCTACCACAGTCCATTAAATAATAGGAGGATTTATCATGAACATCCCAGATGGATTTTTTGAAAACCCTGTTTCTCCCGAGTACGCTGATCTGCTTTCAACTATGGGCGCCCCAATTTTCTTTACAGAGCCTCCGTGTTGCCACTCCGGCGATTGTGGATACATCGATTGTAGTGCTATCACGCTGCGTGACCAGAGCCTATTCTTTAACTGTGGCTATGTCGGCCCCCCTTTAAACGCCCAATATGAGGTGGTACAACCTGATTTACATTCTTTGGAGCGTTATGACTTCTCAAAGGAGCCAGATCTTCCCTGGTACCCTTAATCGCCCTTTAAGAGTCCTATATCTCAAAAAGATATGCTTATTATGAAAAGCCGCCTGTGCTTTCCATCATTTTGCGAAAGGAGAGAAACATTATGGTTAATAAGCCGCAGGATTTTCTTACACTAACAGGTGCCGCACGCCGTGCACGGAGCGAAGGTTATGATATAACATACCACGGTCTCCGCAATCTCGTAGCCGCCGGTTACATAAGTCACGTACCGAACGGATCACGTATCTACGTGTTTTACCCCAATGTGATCCGCTTTCTCCAGAAGGGGCTCACGGCTGAGCAGAGCCTGGACTACCAGCTCTCCCGCGCCCGCAACTAATTCGACCATCCGCTCTCGGCATCCTAGATGCCGGGGGCATTTTTTGAAGCAAATTTAGATCAATTGGAGGTTCAATTCTATGTTCTGTGAAAATTGCGGTCATCAAATCTCAGATACTGCTAAATTCTGCTCTGCCTGCGGTCATCCCGTTGGCACAGCACCATCCCCCGGTACAGTAGCTCCACCTGCCGTTCCAGCCAAACGAGAATCGCCCCGGCTGAAAGCCTCGTCTGGCAATGGCAGCATCACACGAATGTCCGGAACACGCCGGAAACCGTGGCTGCTCCGTATGCCAATCCCTGACCCTCACACAGGTATTACAGTTGTAAAAACTGTCGGCACTTATGTCACCCGTGAAGAAGCCGAAGCGGTTCGTGCTGAAATGATGAAACGCCCTGCTACACCATATCAAGATTCCACCTTAGCAAAAATTCACGAGATCTTTCTGGAATCTCGTGAGTACAAAGCCGTTCTGATAAGGCCCGTGAACTGTATGATCTGGCATGGAAATACCTAAAACCACTTTGGTATTACAAAATTGCAGCCCTTTATGCACAGGACTTCCAAAACATCCTTGATAAAATGGCCGATGATGGCCTGTCTCAGAGCATGTTGGAAAAAGAGCGTACTCTTATCAGCAAGCTGTATCGCACAGCCATTGGCTGGCGTGTCGTGGATTCCAACCTTGCATCTGTCCTGAAAGTTGAGGGACGCAAATCTCCGGAACGCGAGATTTTCACGGACGAACAGGTGACGCTGATCCTGAACCAAAAGAACACTCCCACCGGACAGATGGTAATTGCTCTTCTGGCCTGTGGAGTGCGTATCTATGAGCTGCTGCACTTCAAACACGAAGATTTTCACCGCACGGAATCTGGTGCTTATCTGATTGGCGGCTGCAAGACCGAGGCCGGACGCAACCGCATCATTCCCATTCTCGACTTTGGCATTCCGGTTTTTGAACATGCGTATGCCACCTCTGTGGAAAAACGGTCCGCTCTTTCCCAATGGAAAAGGCGGTTTCTGGAATGAGAAGAACTGGCGTAACCGCAAATTCTATCCTTTCCTGGAGGAAATCGGCATCCAGCCGAATCCTTACGACGAAAATGGTAAGCGCAAACCGGAGTTTGCCGGGAAGCTTGCCACCTATACGCCCTACACCACCCGCCATACCTACGCCAGCCTTTGTGACCGCGCAGGCGTCAACAAGGATATCCTGAAACGCGCTGTCGGGCACACGCCCAAATCCAAAACGTTAGATGAAGTCTATCTCCATCCGAAAGCGACCCAGATGATCGAAGCCTTTGATAAGGCCAATCAGCTGGTCAATGATGAAGTTCTGACCACAACGAAGGCATAACAACTTCAAAGAGAAAAACTGCCGATCCGTGAGAATTTTTCTCTCATGGATGGCAGCTTTTTTTTTGTTTGCACAATCTGTGTCAGGTCTCATCGCTTCATTCTTATTTAAAATTCAGCGGTGGAACTTTCTCCATCAGATCCTCCACGTTGCAATTCAGCGCACGCGCAAGGCGAAGCAGCGTTTCTGCTTGTGCTTTGTTGATGTCCTTCTGTCGCTGTTCGTACTGCTGGATGGTACGCACAGGCACATCAGCCTGTCCTGCCAGTTCCGATTGGCTCAATCCGGCCAATGTGCGCATGGCTTTCAGGTTTGTTTCCGGCTTTGACACACGGTACAACTCGTTCATCTTGTCTGCAAACTGCCGTACATCCATCTCGTGGTAGGGCGTATACAGCAGCCGCACTTTCGTGATAGGCACTGCCTGTTCAATCTCCGCAAAGCGCAAACTGGTCAGCCACTGGTAATAGGCAAGAGCCCAGCCTGTCCAGTATTCCGGGCTGCGGTCGTAGGCATACGAGGGTTTCTGCATAGGTACGACTTCGCCCGCCTGCTCCAGTACAGCGCGGGCAAGTTCTACACCGGACAAGCCCACCAACACAGAACAATCCCCCTGTTCAAACCGAAAAGCCATCTTACTGATAAGAAACCACTGCCATGCCGTCTCCAACGGATAATGCAGATCGTTGACAAGATAATCCAACATCCGGGCAAGATTTTTCTGTGCAGCAGAAAGATAGCTTTTATCGTAAGCGTGGATCATTGGGCTTCATCTCCTCGTCGAGAATCGTGGTAATATAAAGGTCTCCCCTCTGACGGCGGTTGCGCTCCACGTCAAGATATTGGCGGCGGGCTGTCTGGTCACGGAAGGCCTTTTTTCTTATACCATTCTTTAGAGTCTGCGGTCTCATAGCCGAGAAATTCCAGCTGTTCAAAGGCCGCTTTGCTTTTCAGCACGAACTGCTGCCCCAGCTTGCCCAAGCGCATGGCATTGCACGACTGGCGGTAAGAGATTGCGCCGTTGATAAAATCAGATGCAAAGGAAAAATAGCTGTCATCTGCCCTGTAGCCAATGATGATATCTGCAGACTTATAGTCGAGGTGAAAAGTGTTCATCAGGTATTTCTTTGGCTTCTGCGGCCAGCGGGGCAGAAGTATCGAATTCGCGGTTCTCCAAAAGAATCGTCAGCCAATGCAGCATCGTGTAACCGGGAGCGTTCAAATCCAGAATGGTCAAACCGTCGCATTCGATTTTATACCGGTTAGCGTAGCCATTGTGGTCGATGCCAACGCCCCACTTTTTACCCTAAATGCACTCTTGCTCTGCGCTGTACCTCTTTTTCGATCATCTTCAAGCGATTTGGCGGCAGATTATAACGTGTCGCTCTGCGGTCAAAATGGAAATCCAGCAGCTTATGGAGCATTGCACGGTGACGAGGTTTCATTGCACTCTTTGCAGCTGCAAAGAAATCATCGTATGCAAGCGGAAGCAGTGCATGGGCATACTCATCAAATACTTTCTGATCGTCCCAAAGATCCGTTCCGCCCAGACTGAACAGCGAGTTTCCGTGGTCAAACAGCGGTGCAGGACCGAGTTGACGCCGCTGGTGTTCCGTGCTGCCCACGTCACCCTTGCGGAATTTCTTTCAAGCCAGAACCGAATCCACTCACGGGTCAAGACGGGCTTTTTCAGCTCTTCTTCCAGAATGCTGGTGTTCAGAGCTTCTTTCCGGGCTTCCAGCTCGTCCAACCGCTGCTTGGTGGTCGGGGTCAGGATGCCCTGTTCAATGGCTTCCAGAAGGTTTGCGAGCCGTTTCTCCGTGTCCCTGAGCTGGTCTTTCAGGACAGGCAGCCGGGTGTTCTCCTTCTGCTGGGCATCCATGACCAAATCTATCAGCTGTTCGATGATTTCATCGTTAAAAATCACCTTAATGGCGGTGTCCACCACGAACCGCTCCAGCGGCTCCTTGCGGATGGCTTTCAGGTCGCAGTGCGCCTTGCCGTGGCGTTTGGCGTTGCCGCACTTGTAATAATAGTAGGTGTTCCCCATGTGGCTGGTGCCGCTTTCGCCGCCCATGAGCGTACCGCACTTGCCACAGAACAGTTAGTGGTCAGCAGATAGCTCACATCCTCTTTCGCAGGGCGACCGTGGGCGATCTTGTTCTGCTCGAAACGTTGCTGCACCCGGTTGAACAAGTCCTTGTCCACGATAGCGGGAATGCCGCCCGGTGTCACGATGTCCTTGTAGCGGTATTCGCCTATGTAGCGGCGGTTGCGGAAGATCTGGAAGAAGCTGTTCTTCACGAACGGCTTCCCGGTGCGGGTGCGCAGGCCGCGCTCATTCAGGGATGCTGCAATCTTCTCAGCCGGTTCGCCGTCGGCGTACCGGGTGAAGATCTCCTGCACAATAGGAGCCGTCTCCGGGTCGATATGGTACAGCCTGTCCTCCTTGCCAATTGTGAAGCCCAGCGGCACCACACCGCCGTTGTACTTGCACTGGAGGGCGTTTTCGCGCTCACCGCGCGCCACTTTCAGGGCGAGTTCGGCGGAATAGTATTCCGCCATGCCAATCAGCATACTCTCCACCATAATGCCTTCAGGCCCCTGCGAGATGGGTTCCATGGCAGACACCAGATGGACACCGTTCTTTTCCAGCTGGTACTTGTAGTTCACGGCATCGAATCGGTTCCGGGCAAAGCGGTCCAGCTTCCAGACCAGAACTACGTCGAAGATTTTCTTTCCGCTGTCCTTGATCATCCGCTGAAAGTCTGGGCGGTCATCCGTTTTGGCAGAGTAGGCACGGTCGATGTAGGTGCCGACCACGGTGATGCCGTTCTTCTCGGCGTAGTCCTTGCAGTCGCGCAGCTGCCCTTCAATGGACGCTTCGCGCTGGCTGTCGGAAGAATAGCGGGCGTAGATCACGGCGGTCATGGTTGCACCTCCTTGGCGCGTATTCGACTTGCCTTTATAGTATCGGGTCAAGCGCAGCTTGTCAACAATCTGCGAGCAGATTGAAATGTGAAAATTGCGAAACGCAGCGAAAAAGGGGAGAGCAAGAATCGTCCCGTGGCCACAAATTTTCAATTCTTGAAAATTCTTGCCACTTTGGGACAGCTTCTTGTTGGGGCGTGCCTGCCCCAAACCCTGCTGGAACGAGTACGGCAAACTGGAATTTGACTAATCCTACATGTGCATCATATTACACTCATGTAATTATCCTCTACATAAACAGCTTTTCCATCAGCAAGCTTAATCTCATCTTTGCCGTTCGGTAATACTGTTGTTTCAGAACCATTCCAATGGGGGATAATAGGATTGTCAATAATATGTAATCCATCTGTTAAATTTCCCGCCGCATACATACTTCCTGCACTGATTCCGACATATATAAGTCCGTTTTTAATTGCATTATTAAGTATTCTATCAAAACCAGTTCTAGACATTTCACGACAAAGCACAGATACATCACCACCACTGACAAAAGCAGCATCAAATTGGTTTAATTCTTCAAAAGTTAATAGCCTTGTAAGCATAAACGGGGTTGTAACATACGAAGAATAGGTTCTTTGATAGTCTTTTGAAAGAATTAATTCCAGATTGTACACTAATATATTTTCGTACTGAATTCCCATTAGAAAGAGTTCATGAAAACATATTGCAAGCGACTCTCTTGCACCATCTGTTTCAATGCCAGCTGTTGGAATATAAAGCACTTTCACATCCTTCGGACACTTTCCAATAATATCAAAGAATTTCTCTTTCATCTTATCGGTCAACCCTGCAGATGTAAGAAATAGATGTTTTCCATTCATATTCTTTTACCTCGTCAAACTCCGATTTACTGGGCTAAGCCGAGTATACCACACTCCACCATGAAAGAACACCCCGATATAGTGAAATTTTGCCATTTTTTCGTAAAGAATCGGGTTCGGGTACGAACTGTATGGTGGAGAATTAGGGACTCGAACCCCAGACCCCCTGCGTGTGATGCAGGTGCTCTAACCAGCTGAGCTAATCCTCCATGACAGCGATGGTGCTC